>FTLB01002783.1_pt1 | contig 12439 bp, 13 predicted proteins | sample 1658291 | NCBI WGS metagenome assembly FTLB01 (sample SAMEA3914812, study PRJEB12502) | metagenome | biome: forest; material: soil | place: Canada | collected 2011-07-07 | depth 0.1 m
AAACTCCACCCATGTCGATTAACCGCTAGTTGCAGTACTTGAATCTCCAGGGAGCTCTTTTTTTTCGCTTTACCAATCATGGCTCACAGATCACGTTAGACAGTTAGAAGCATGAGACGCCGCAGATAGAAGACAATTGGCGATGTATAATACGCTCAGGCTAACAATAGGCTGTTTTCAGCGTCATTGAGAAACATTGCGACCCAGCGACTACAATGTGTCCACCGTACAAAATACCACCCCGTCTTGCCCGTTGTGGTGGTACTGGGGAAGGGCACCATCCAAGCCTTATCATTTTCTGCGAGGTCTATCTTCCACTCGCTGGAAGAACCAAGCTTATTGCCGGCGACATGAAAAGCTGTGTAGAGTATGCCACCTTCGCCAATAATATCATCTTTGTTCTGTATACAGGTAACTGCATCGTTCATAACCCAATCCCAGGCATTTACCTTAATCCTGGAGTCTGCCATTGTTGCAACAGAAGTCTTTTCATCCCAATGATGGGGAAGGAGGCTGTTCCGGAAGACTTCCTCCCTCGAGAGCGTCTTATCATCTGAGGGCAAGTGATACTCTGACTTCTTTTGGATTCTACGAGACACAAAGGCTACGTAGTCCAGGTTGGGATCGTCCATTTCGCGCTTGGCAACAAACATTGGTCTATCCTCCTCCTCGGAGTTCTGGATGATTTTCCACAGGGGGGCGTCAGGTATGAAGATCTTATCGAGTAAGACTGTTGACACGGGGCCAAGTCTGGGCGAAGAGGGCATACAAGGGATGCTAGGGGCCATGCTGGACGAGAGAAATCAGGCTGTGGTTTGAGGTCTTACGTTCTGTGAGTGAGCAGGGTTTGGGTGCACATTTGGGAGGAAAAAAGATAGGTGTTGTGGCATATCTATAGTTGAGAGCCTGTACGCGCGCGGCTTGATCCTGACAAGGTCTGAGTTCCTAGATTTCGGGTTAAGCGCCGTGAAGATAGTTCTTAAATCGTGTTAGTGAGGGACCAAAGCTAAGTTTAGCTTCCGCTTTTGGTTTCAGTAGGCCACTCAGCGAGTATCTTATCGGAATCTGGGTCATGACGCCACGCTACAGGTCCCGAGGTGGTGAGGGTGGGGGGCTCCCCAGCGGGGTAATAGTCTAGCGCGTTACCTTAATACTCTCGGCTCATGAGATGCAGTCTTGAAGAGACCGGCGACGTACTACAAGTTCATGTAAAATTAAATGCGAAGCAGGGTTTTCAAATTGGTGATATTTAGAATTGAGTCGTTTCTAGATTTCTTCCTTGACGAACTCACCGAGCCAGCTGGTTGACTTTGTCCACTGTAGAAAGTACCACTCCTCCACGCTGGCACCGCTGTTCGGGCAGGGCACTCTCCATACCTTGTCGTCTCCTGTAGGATCGACCTGGTATGCTGTAGGGTCTCCGACCGCGTTATTTCCCATATAATACGCCATGTGCGTGACAAGATCCGGGCTCATAAGCTCGAGATGATTTCGGACGCAGGTAACCGCGTCCCCTCTGACCCATTCCCAGGTGTTCAGCCTGATCCCAGAGTCCATCGTTGCGATGCAAGCATCCTCGTCCCAATCGTGCTTGAGAAGGCTGCCACGGAGAGCCTCCTCTCTGGACAGTATCTTGCCCTCGTCCGATATGAACTCTAGGTATTGTTCGCCGTGAAGGGAAACAAACGCTACATAGTCTAGATTGGGGTCTTTAAGCTTTCCAACGAACATTGGATAGATGCCATGCTGCTGGAGTGTCCGCAGAAAAGGCGCACCAGGCAAAAAGAATTTGGCGACTAGAGAATCCATATTGCTAACCAGGGGCGTCGAACTCTGGGGAAGCTGAACGGGAGGGGTGAGGTCGTCGTGCTGGGCAACGTTCCGGGCTCTGCCTTCTAAGTCCATATTGTGCTGAATCCGTGCAGGAAGCCAAATGTTCGGATCCTCCTTCGCCCAGTCCAACTGAGGGTCTGCACAAGAGATGAGTATCAGGACCAGTAGAAACCAAAAGGTCACTTACGTAGCATGGTGAGATGAATGTGGGCAATTGCTGTAGCGTCTACACGAGACTGAAACGAAGCTCTGTTTATACGTATGCGCTGCGCAAGAATCTACTTTACGAGATCCCAGTTCCTGTAATTCTGGTCTTTGGCGCCATAAAGACAAGCCACGGCCGCAAAGGGTGTTGACGCCATGCAGCAATGTCTTCTCTGTGGCTAGACCTCCGACACGGCGCTGCCGGTCTCGAAGGGCCGTTCCTACAGGAATACCACGCCCTGTACCGCCTCCTGGCCAAACATGCAGGAAAACAACCCGAGCTGATTATGCTTATTCGCGGGCCACAGCGAATTGTTGGCTCTCTCCCGTACCCGGGCAGTCAAGTTCACATCAGACAAGTCGGCTTGCCTCTGTTTCTGCTGGCTGACTGCGGGCTCCATCTACTTTCCAGTATGGAAAAAGTCAAGGCATTCGCCTCCAGACACGCAGTCCAGCATTGTATCCAAGGCGCGGCACACCGACCTGCCGGAGAGATCGCTCGAATGCTCTATGCGCGTTGTTTGTCTCTCTTTACTACTGTGGTTGTTTTCTTGGCCGAAGAGTTCGGGAGCCTGTCGCAGATTGTATCGGAGCTGGCGGGCTTGGCCAATGCTGGGGGAGCAGCAGGAGTCCATCGTCCCAGGGTAGTCGTGTACACCGCCCAGCACGGCGCATGGGACTCGAAAAAGCTTGGCTGGGAGCTGACGACGGAGATGCTGGCCAACTACAATCCTGCCCGAGAGATGAGTACCAGGACTGCCGAAGCCGCCTGGAGGGGTTTCTTTATGGACTTGAACATTTTTGCTATGCCACGGAGCGAGTACGAGCTGTACCGGCAGCTACAGGAGTTTTCTTCTGCTGTCCCACGCCTAGAATTCACGTCTACGCAGTACGGGGATCTTTTTCAGGGTAGTATTCGACAATTTTGCAAGTCTCACGAAACGCCTTTGAGCCTTGTCCGTATATCTCATCCAACATCACCTGCAACGCCTCGGGGAAGCATCGTTGTCGATGGTGTTAAGCACAGTAAAATGGCGACCATGAGCGAGTGGATCGCCTCAATCCTGGCCATACACGCATACCCGTCGGATGCATACCGTACGTATATCTTCCAAAGCACAAAAAGAAGCCTAACGGGGTCCTAGGTTTCGAGCCCACGGGCATGTTCGATGAACTGTACAGGGATCTCGTCGTTGAAATCAGCAGGGAAGCTAAGATCCCCTCCTTCACCCATTTGGTACGGATAGCGTTTATCAGACTCGGCCAGGGTATAGTCGATGGCAGTATCAGCCCTGTCACGCACCATCAGAGCGTACTAAAGCTTGCTTCCTCGTTGAACCTGCATGGCCCAGATACGTGCTTGTGCTGCTTGGCAGCGAGCCCCTCTGTGGCCCTTGCGTGCGGGCACCGCCTCTGCGACCTATGTGTTCAGCTACACGCCCCGGCAGAAGGCCAGACCGTAACTCTCCCGACATGTGTGTTCTGCGGTGCTACGAATAACGTCCCGCTACTCGTGAAGCCCGCTGCAGCAGGGGCACGAGTTCTCAGCCTCAGAGGGCGTGTGGAGGACGCTGGCGCCATTGCCGATTCGCTGCGGTCGCTCCGGCTACTTCTTCGAAGCTCGCTCTTCCTGCACTTTGATCTCGTAGTAGCTTCTGGTGTCGGGATTTTCTTCGCAATAATGCTCTTCTGCAAGCACGCGACAATTGAGGAGTGCATCCACCACCTTCCGAAGCTCCAGCGTCTCAAAGTCGGCCGCCGTGGGGGTTTCAAGTTTGGCCGCGGGCTTGAATTCTCCAGTGCCGAGATCACGACAGCTGGGACTAGGCTGGTATTATGCCGCAAAGACGTGTAAGTTACCGAGTCTACCATCTTCCTTCTCCGCTAAATCGAGCAAGAGTACCGGCTAGGGCAACGCCAGACGAGGAGTCCCGAAAATTTTGGCCATCCGTGAGATGCGACACAGTTGTGACTTTCGATGGGACCATCCCTAGTCCTACGCAGCTAGCATCCACGTCCGACTGCCTGCTAGCCTCGCTTTTCTATGTTGAGGGCTGCCCCCGACCATTGCATTCCCCGTTGCAGTTGTTGGTCAAGTGCCGCCTGCCTTCAGGCAATTACTTGTACGATCTCATGGAGAGAATCCGGCGCAGGAACATACAAGTATACTACGCAGAGGAGGCGTCCGTTCTGTGCCCAGAGGACGTTTGGCGACATCTAACGGAACAGGGTTTGCCATTTGAAAGGCGGCTATGTCTATACTCTCCTGGCCCCGTGGTTGAGGTCAAAATGGATAGCTTGCTATCTGATGTACCCGTCCGCCTTAGCAACAGTCCATATGTCCCCAAGCCGTCCTACGGCCGCTTTGCAGCGGGCAACGAACACAAGCGTCACATTTTCGACAAGATAGACTCATTGGTGGAAGAACTCGGTAGCTTTACTATGTAATCTAAAATAGGGTAGTGAATCCAGCCTGACTCAATTCTTCCTCACTTGCCAAAGTGAAATACTCTCGCGGCTTGGACTGCACAGTTAAGCGTCGAGGGGTGGGTTTTGCTGCCCTCTTTGTGATAGCCTGCCGTGAGCTCGCTGAGTCTCTCCTCAGGAAAGTGGGCTGGTGAGGGACCGGTGCTTTCCTCCGTCTATGTTCAGTGACCGTTTCTATATCCTCCGGCGTTAACCTCTGAGCCACGGGCTCTGATTCATTCCAGCGGTAGTCGCCAGATTGGTACGAGAACGCTACGCCATTGGGAAGACGCACGTGAGTAAACACATCCGCACCGAATTTTGTATGCATTAAGTGGCTTTTGTTAAAGAGGCCCTTTTTGCGCTGGCAAAAGGATTTGTAGTCGTTTGGCTCAAGTCCAGATGCCATGGTGATCTCAGTATCCTGGTTGGATAAGGCACTAGTTTCAAGGCGAGGGTCGGGGCAAAAGGGGAACTTTCTGTGATCTATATACCGCTAAAACAGAATATGAAGACGACGTTTCTAAAACCGCGAACCCAGATCAGGAGGCTAGCGCGCGCGTACTTATTTTTAGACCTGCGTTCTGGGTGACGCGCGGCTACCTACCCGACGATCGCGAGGCCCTAGCTAGGCGCCGAGCTATCAAGCCACCTCGCTACCTAGCATCTCTAACTTGCGAAACGGGAGAAAATTGTTCCTGCTGAAGCTCTCACTGATCTTTTGTACCCGCTTGACAAACTCTTGGTCGCCGCAAACTAGGATCGTTGTTAGTACAGGAAGCTAGAAGTGAAAGGGGGCAGTCTACCGGCAACGATGCAGCTTCCGGGTGCTTTCGTGGTCTCTTTTCCGATGGAAAGGCGGCATTCTTTTTCGAAATTGTAGTATCCACGATTAAAGTATGGATGAGTGTCGTTGGGAGGGGTAGGAGGATCTTTAGTCCTCTCGCTCTCCTCGTCTTCCGTGAGTCTTCTTGGGTAAACTAGCCAGATAATAACGTCCGAACGTGTGCGTCCAAGTATGGATCCTAGGGATTGGAAGTATGGCGCGGTTAACTTGTCCTGAGATACATCATCGAGTTTCCAAAGAAGGACTACTCGTTGTGTTTGGCGCCAGCTTGGCCGTTTCTCTCGGTTGCTCTCGCAGTCTTCCCCGTCGCGATGTCTCCGCGAGATGTACGAAACAAGATAGGGAAGAACACTTGCGATTCCGGCGCCCTGTGCGAAGAGCATGACCCTCTGGAAGGAGCTCATGTCGTCGGAGCCCCCGTAGGGACCGTCAACCCGAACGGTTGACGGGAGCTCCCGGTCAAGTAGGCATTCAAAGTCCATATCCGACACGGCTACCGAAATGGGGTTGTCCCTGCTGGTACCCAACGCGCTTGTCTTCACTGAATAGTCTGCATCCGGGTTTCTAGACCCGGCATTGGGGTCCCACCAGGCAATCGGGACACGGATGCTGCCACCGCGTTCTCGGAGATAAACATACATACCCGGAAGGAGGGCGTCCTTCCGAGCTGTAACAAGCAATCTTGTCATCCTCCCGACGTGTTCAATGCGGGGGACTTCAGATCCCCGTAGCTGCAAAAACAACCAGGTGGAGACTAACCCCAGAAAGCCCGTCACAAATACCATAACCCAGGTGAAGGATAGGATGGGAACCTTGGCCGTCACCAGATGCCAAGACAGGACGCCCAGGAATGAGATAGAGAGTAGAACATGGCCATGTCTACCCCAGCTCCTCATGCGACCGGGAACCGGACGGTCAAGTAGACGACGGAGCGGTCTCCCGAACGGAAGGAATCGAACAAGGAATCGGAGAACCTTTGTAGTGGTGAGAACTTGCCCGAGAAGCGGCGGCGTACAAATCATGATGAGCAACACCGCAGCGATTATTCCCGAGATTCGCTGGGAGCTAGTATGTGGTGCAGCGAGCTTAGAGCTAAAATGAACCAGGAACTCGGCCGTGGCTGCCGTACCGAAGGCTAGGTGAGCGAGCCGGTATGCTCGTAGTCTAAGCCCAAGCCGGTCAGCAATCTTATTCGTCTGGCCACCTAGGAACAAAGGCGTAAGGTTTATAATAGCCAGCCTTATCGCCGTCAGTAGCTTTGAGCCTGGAGGAGAGAGGATCGCGGCCACGTTGCTGCCCCAATACGCAGCAACCATGAACCATCCGACCAGTTCCCAGGGAACGGTGAGTGAAGAATACTGGAGCGAGGGAAACAGTTCGTGAAGCCGGGGTGGTGGAAACCACCGCAGCAGAAGCAGAGACACCACAGCTGCTGCAAGGCCGCAGCCATACCAAAAAGAATTTTCCAGTATAATTCCCATCTTTTCTTCGACGCTTAACACAGCTGTAAGTCACAGACAGGAGAAGGAGGAGGGGGGTATTGTGGAGGAGTTATTTAGCCTTCGAGGTTTGCATACTTCTTGGATCCGGCTTTATAGAACTTGATTCGGACTTCCCAACACTGAAGATAAATATTACCGCTGCGCCTGCTAGTAGTCGCGGCATCGCAATGGAGGCGGCCGATTTTGTGGTAGGCTTTTGCCAAGTGCAGCTCAAGTACCTTGAGCCACATGCTGTATGTGTTGAAGTTGGCCACTGGCGTCGCACCTCGAGAGGCCGACGACGCTCGACTCACACTCTGAGGAAGGTCTTCGATGCCTCCGAGTCGACATGCAAACCTCACAGCATAAAGCACAGCCTCCCGGTGCTAGTGGACTCCGAAGAGCTGGAAGGACTGCTGGCTAATTCCGGGGTGTCATTGAGGGCAGTGACGGAGTCTCGGCCGCCGTACCTTAAGATAACGCCGCAGCGGAAGCTACAATTTATCCACGGGAAGAAGCGCTACGAAGCTGCGATCGGAAGCAGAGTGGGGCCAGATGCTTGGTGGACGGTGAAGCTCCTCTGTGCGCCAAGCGGCATCAATCCTCGCGCCCTTTTTCGCGACGAAATAGACCAATACCACTACCAGCAGAGACCGAGCGACGGGGAGATTATTTTTCAGCGCCGACAATGCGCCGCCGGAAGCCCCGAGGAGGCTTTGTGGGGTTTGAAGCTAAAGGGATACAAGCCGAAACATCTCGACATCCTCAAAAACAAATGGAACCAGAATTTGTGGGAGGCCTTCGCCAGGTTAAGCCACTTTCCGGGCTTGCTGACAGGGTTCATGTTAGGCAACGTCCAGAGGTACAAGTCTTTGCATGTGGACGACATGATGGTGCATTGTCTGACACTTTTCTACAACGAATGGACTGAGTTTATAGCCTCTGGGCAAGCCGCATCAGGGGCCGCGACAAGTCTCGTAGGGAGTGCAGCAAACTCCACGACGGTTGAGCTCTTGGAGATGAGAGCACCTTCGGTCAGCACGGTGGATAGACGCGAGATCGAAAACCTAATGCGCGAAGGCGTATTGTTCCCCGCGATAACAGATCCTGCTTTACGAAGCCATGTTGAGCAGAGCATATTGCGGGCGAAAGGACTGATATACAGCGTGCGGTGTTTATGCGAGAATATGAAATACCTAGCCATTGCTGTTAGCATCATCAGGTCTCACCTGAAAATCGACCTACCTCCCGGCTTGTCCTTCTACCAAGCGGTAGGGAATATTTGGTCGAAGCCTCCAGGGTGCCTGATTGAATGGGCGGAGTTCGACTTTCGCACCGCCCCTTGCGCCCCAAGCTTGGACGTGTCATTCCTGTCGCTATTTCTTTCGGCGCTGCGAAGGTTTTGGCAATTACAAGACGCTCATGGGCCACGCTGTGAGGGTAAACCTCTGAAACCAAGTGTAGATCCAGAATTCAAGGCTAGGTTCCTCTATCAAGCCAAGCAATTCGGATTTGGTATTCCTGAAGGGCAGAGGGTGGCAACCCTGCCCGAGATTGAACACTATTTAGAGGAAGAAGCAAAGAAGCCACCGGTGGATGTCGCCCAAGAGTCATCCCGTGAACGGCGGTGGGGCCGCCCCTACGAATCCTCAGCACACTACCTTGCATCTCATCTTTTCCTGCCGGAGCTTGTGAGGAGAGATGAGCAGGGGCTATACCCCAACACTCTGTTCATTCAGCGAGATTTCCTCTATCGCTTTCTGGGCGCTCACTTGTCGGAGGAACTGAAATCAGTGCTTCGACAGAATGAAGCCCATGTGGCCATGTACGGGCTTCAGTTTATCGCAGCCGACAGAAACGTTCATACGCTGGTGAACTCTACAGATCTAGGTTCTATGGGTGTAGTTCAGGATCTAGCGGGGCAGGGTACAAGAGACCCGACTCTGTTCGATTCTAGGAGCAGGAACCCAGCGCAGGTGACAAGCTACCCAACTAGCGACACCAGAAACTCAGATTCAGCACAGCAGACAACCTACCAGCCAGGGAATACCACAAGGGACTCAGCTATAACACAGTTGACAATCTACCAGCCAGGGGATACCACAAGGGACTCAGCTGGAACACAGTTGACAATCTACCAGCCAGGAGACGCAGGCAACATCAGGGGCTCAAATGCTCCAACACAGCAGACAATCTACCATCCAGGAGACGCAGGCAACATCAGGGGCTCAAATGCTCCAACACAGCAAACAATCTACCATCCAGGAGACGCAGGCAACATCAGGGGCTCAAATGCTCTAACACAGCAGACAATCTACCAGCCAGGGGATACCGCAAGGGACTCAGCTACAACACAGTTGAAAATCTACCAGCCAGGAGACGCAGGCAACATCAGGGGCTCAAATGCTCCAACACAGCAGACAATCTACCAGCCAGGGGATACCGCAAGGGACTCAGCTGCAACACAATTGACAATCTACCAGCCAGGGGATACCACAAGGGACTCGGCTGCAACACAGTTGACAATCTACCAGCCAGGAGACGCAGGCAACATCAGGGGCTCAAATGCTCCAACACAGCAGACAATCTACCAGCCAAGCGACATCAGGAGCCCTGGGGAAATATCCCGGCAGACAATCTACGGACCTGAGACTTCCAGGAGCTCGATTAGCACCTCACTGACTGAACAGTCAATATACCAGCCTGGATACGTTATTTCTCCCACTTTAACTGAGCAGACTGTATACCAGCCTACTTTCCGGATTAGTAACTTCAATTCGGGGTCCTGTTCGCCAGTAAGCCAAACTGGTCTAAAGCCGCTAGTACTGCCGAGGTTGATAAAGCGCCAAGGATGGGCGCCGGACGAGTTTTCTGAGTTTCTAAATCTACGGCCGTCACGTTCGAGATATGCGAGATCTACTCGCTCTACTGTCGCATCTACTAGTGCGGAGAGAAGTATCCCGTGATATTTCAATGGTAGCTTGACGAAATGTAATTTAAATTATGAGATACACTACATTCAATCTATCGGCGGCTCATAAGCCTCTGGGATCTCCTGGGCTTGGTCTCCGCTCTCTCTTCTTGTTCCACCATAGCACTGTACTTTCGTTTCACGCCCCCCGGAGTCGTCCGTGAAATACTTTCGTCGAGGAGGGCCAGGATATCGATTTCTTCCTCTGAAGCGTGCTCGTCACGACGCGGTACGGGCATCAAGAGGTCAGGGTGCCTGGTAGGTTGCCCGGCAGGCATTGGGACAGCTGGGGTGTGTCCGTGAACATCCTTGTCTTCGATTTGGGTGGTAAGATAGAGTGAAGCATTGTGGTCCTCGTGCTCTGAGACAGAAGTGCCGGCATAAAAAAGCCCATGGCTGGTGCTTTCTAGGATAAGTGTTATCTCGTAATCCACATTTGCCTTGGCCTTCAGTTCTCCGAAGACATGATCAAAAAGGGCGTTGCCCTTCTTGAAGTGATCCTCAACGTAGAACCTAAAGCGCCAAGTGGTCGCAATGCTTGGGACCTGGGCAGGGGTGAGATGACCCTTTGTGCACCACCCAGTGATAGACCCACGGGTATCGGTGAGGCCGTCTAGGACATGTAACCGATCCTTAGATACGATCTCAACATATATGTTCGAGATCGGGTTGTCACTGGCATCGGTGACGCTGCAGGTGATGGCCATGGTGAGATGCTAGTACGTAGAAACGTGGACAGTAGTAAATTAGATAAAATAGGGAAGGGTAATGAACTGATACGGAGTGGGACAGGAATGACCTTTAGAATATCAACCATATTTATAGGGGCTGAGACAAGAACGTAGGCGCCTGGGGGCTATATTTTTGGCCTCAGATGAATGAACCATCGGGGGATTCTTCGAAGCGGCTATACACCACGATTTCCTCTTCCCTTACCGCTCGCTGGTAGCGCTGAAACTGGCTAATTATAGTCTCTGCAATCTCTGCTACAATGTTGTCCCGCATTTTCAGATCCTCGGTCAGCCTCTCTGCCACCTCCTGCGAGCTGTTTTTTTCCCCCGCCTGTACCTCCACCTGGGCTTCTAAGACCTTCAGCTGCTCCTGTAGTCGCTCATTGAGAAGTTTGAGCTGCTGGTTCTCTTGTCTGAGCCTTCTTACATCTACAGGTTCTAGAGGGGCGAGTGGTATAGGGGGGAGCTCCTTGTATATTGTCATATTTTCGGCCGTGCTAGAGAAAATTGTCTCAGGTATGCACAGGACGAGGTTTAAGTACTAGCCTATAGAATCTTGGATTCCAAATTTTTGATCTCGAGAAATATGTTCTTAGTAGTACGGTCATTGTCGTCGGTGAAGGTTTTCAGCCCCACGCCTAGCATTTTCACTTCCCTCTCCAGAAATTCCAGCTTCATATTAGTTGCCAGTATTTTTTCGATGCCTTCCAGTCGTTTGTCCGTCATCCTGACCTCCCTCGAGCCGTGGTCCAAGCAATCGAGTCTGCGTAAGATTTTTTCGAGGACACTGCCTTGTTAAACGCACATTCTTCTAAGCAGGGCTGGGGTGGCAACTCACGGTGCGCAGAGAAAACAAGCATAGCTCGCATCGCTGGAGTTCTCCGGCTCAGTCAATGGCTTTGGGGGACACAGTGAGGCGACGGCGCTCTGGGGATAGGGCGTTTCAGAGGCCTGAGTGCTCGTCCGATGAATAGACATGGAGGGCAACGCAAGACCAGACTGTGACTCGGTCGAAGACATGTTTAGGGTTGCGTGATACGAAGTTCTTGGTTCCTGTAGAAGTCGAGTTCCGAGTTCCTGCTAGGCGGTGTCGGCCTTCTCTGTTTTATCCCTTGGCTACGTATACATAGCTCTTGTCTCGCCCTCGAATCCCACTGCACCTGTCCACGCACCAAGCAAAATGCGGTTCTATTTGCAGCTCATCTATGCGGCCTTAAGCGCCGCATATTCCTCGCCCATCTGTCTCTCTGAGCCACCGATTGCCGTCTCTGCAGGATCGCCAATAAGCGCCGTGTAAGGACGAACCTCCTCTCCTGCATTCCAAACTAACGAGCGGCTAGAATACAGGCTCCTGGCGAGGAGTGTGAGGCCACCCTGCATTTCGAGGATGTCGAATTCCTCCCTGTCCTCTTCACCTTCGCCAACATTCGTTGCTCGTCTAATCTCATGGCGACGCTTACGGTGCCCTACGAGGCGCCGAACGGGAATGCAACACTGATTTGGTTGGTCTTCTTCGCGCCCTTGCCCTGGCTGTACGCTAATCTCCTAGGCGATGCGCCGGCGTGTCGACACCCTCGTGCATACGCGCTCTCCTCAGCGACGGAACCAACAACCCTGATCTGATTCCCTACGTCCAGAATGGAACAATCTCTTGCGTTGAAGGAACGGCCCTGACAACTATTGGTGCAGTACAGCAAAACAGCACATGGACAAAGGTGGCAACTGCGGCGACAACGATGGCGTCCACAGGATCGCAAGGACAGACCATGGCAACCCAGACTACCATGGCAACCCAGACTACCATGTCAGCCCAGACAGCCCAGACAGCCCAGACAGCCCAGACAGCCCAGACAGCCCAGACAGCCCAGACAGCCCAGACAGCCCAGACAGCCCAGACAGCCCAGAC
>FTLB01843413.1_pt1 | contig 12435 bp, 7 predicted proteins | sample 1658291 | NCBI WGS metagenome assembly FTLB01 (sample SAMEA3914812, study PRJEB12502) | metagenome | biome: forest; material: soil | place: Canada | collected 2011-07-07 | depth 0.1 m
CCGGCAGGGCTGCGGGACCAACGCGTGCCGAGGTTAGGTTGACGGTAATGCCGTTGATCGCGGACCCGCCTACTTGGGCGGCGCTGTACTCAGCTATGTCGCGGAAGACGGCGACGAGGTTGGTGAGGTTGTTCTGCACCGCGGAGCGCGAGATCAGCCGCCCGCCGAGGGAATTGTTGGTGCTGTAGGCGAAGGGGGCCGCCCACGTCTGGTACCAGTCCCCGTAGTTGGGCGAGATCAAGGCACCGCTCTGGGCGAGGGTCACGTTCAGCGCCTCGAGTTCGGCGAAGAAAGGCGCCAGAGGTGACGTGATGTCGTTGACTGCCGTGGTGTCGGGAAGCAGGGCGAAGTCGAGCGCGAACTCGAGTGCGGTGAGGGTGAAGCCCGTCATGTAACCTTCGATGGTATCCAGCACGAGCAGGTGCTTCAGCCAGGCTTCGACGGCCGCCCAGAACTTGTTGTCGTCATCGTTAACAATCAAGAAGCCTGCGCCTGCCACGGGCCCGTCCGGGTAAGCCTTCACGGTCATGGAGAGCACGACAGCGTAGTTGCCCGCGCCGCCGCCGCGCAGCGCCCAGTACAGGTCGGGATTCTGCGTTGCCGAAGCCGTCGTGTGCAGCCCGAGCGCTGTCACGACCTCGAACTCCAGCACCTGGTCCGCTCCCAGCCCGTACTTGGCCGACAGAGGACTGTGGCCGGCGCCTTGCGTGAAGCCGCCGGTAACGCCCACGGTGGGACACGATCCGCCCAAAACGCGGAATCCGTGGGCGGCTGCGGCGGGGATCAGATCGGTTCCCTCGACCCCGGCACCGAGGCGGGCTGCCGGTCCCGTGTAGTGCGTGCTACTGTAGTTCAGGAACGTGATGGCCTTGAGGTTGTGCGTCCACAGCGCCAGGGAGCCCGCGCCGGTCGACCGGCCGAGATAGTCGTGCCCGGTGTTCTTGATAGTAAGGCGGATGTTGTTAGAGGTGGCGAAAGAGACACCCGCGATCACGTCCTGGGCGCTGGTGACGTCGATGGCGTAGGAGGCGAGATTACCAAGCGTGCATGATCCGCTTGGGCCGAAGAAGGGGTCGCACGAGTTGTTCATCCAGTAAGGGGACATGACGTTGACGGGGTCTACGATGCTAGCGGGGGCAGAGAGGTTAGCTATTTTCCCGAGTTTCTGGGCTAGTTGAGCTTCTTGAGAGACTCACAAAGTGTCTATATTCGTCCATTCAGCCTTGACGGCGGCGCATTGTGCCGCGTTGATGTGAGGTTGGAAACACGTCCGTCCCAGCGGCGTTCCGGTAATCAACCTGCCTCCGACGGTCTGGTTGAGCTTGTTCCAAGCACTCTGGCTCGGCCATCCAGAGTCACCAGGCAGATACCGGCAACAAGGGGCTGGCTTGGATGCGGCCGCCGCAGACGTGGCCGCCGCAGACGTGAATGTGAATGCACCGGCTAGTAGGGCCAGAGCCATGACCGTTGACGATTTTCCTGCCATGTTAACTCCAAAGAAAGACTCGGTAACCTCTGAGGACCATGAGTTCTAGTGTTGGGCACACGACATCTGGCGCTGCCCTTAATACTTGCGAATGGCACTGTAACATAAGGCCTGCGTCCTGATCTGGGAAATCGACCCGAGCCCCACCGCTGGCTCGGAGGATCGCTAGCGCCTGCAGTCGAAATCTTCTAGAATGTTTATAGTCTCCTTGCATGCGATAGATTCCTTGATTCTCGGCGGTCAAGCTGGGCAAATGCTGAAGGCCGGGGGGTATTGCCTCCTGGCAATATTGCCGTCAGCACCTTGGCGTCCGGCTGCAGTCTAGTGTCATCATTACTACCCCCGTCATCAGGAACTTTGGGTACCACGTGGCCATCGCTAATGGAATCAATCCTTACTGGTGGGTCGTCTACCTTTACCGGGGTGTCGATCCTTCGTCCAGGCGGGCCAAGATGCATGAACGGCTCAAGAACGCCCGTTCCAATATTCCTTTATGTTGTCCGTCGCCTTAAAATCGCTGGAGGGTTATTTGGCCGGCTGTCGAGCGACCTAGCTACTTTCTCACGGTCGCAGAGCAATAATTCCCAATACGAGTGAGTCTTCGGGGCCGCCGCGAAAATGTCAACCATCTCGCTAGACTGGGTGCTCTCGCCCGAGCTCGCGGAACTTTGTTGGAGCCCGAGGGGTCTGCTCATCGTCTTGTCTGCCCTTCTTGGCTATGTTGCCTGTCTTGGAGCTTACCGGTGTACGTACGCCCTCATGCTGGTCCACTTGATGCCACGTTAAGCCCTCTGACGGTTGCTTGTAGTATGGTTTCACGCTCTGTCCAGCATTCCGGGTCCGCGCTTGATGGGTAAGTTGAGGTCCTAACGCTGTCAATTGACCAGATAATAACAGTGTCCAGCGTTATCCTACTGGCCCGAATTCTACTATGATGTCCTCCTGGGTGGGCAGTACTTCCGGGTAATCGATGATATGCACAAGAAATACGGTATGTACATTCTGTATTCAAGGTGGTCCTTGTAGAGGCCCCACCAGTGCATATCCGACCCAAACAGACCTAGGTGTCACAGCTACTGGGCAACTGACCGGTTTTGCGGTCACTATAGGCCCTATCATCCGCGTGAACCCGGATGAGGTGCACTTCGACGATGCTGATTTTATCGACACTCTGTACCCTCTTTCGGGTCGGAAGACCAACAAGCCCATCGCGATTGGGAAACGGACAGGAAGTAAGAGTGCTCCAAACCAAAACCACAAGAGGATTATTCACCTGACTTTTGAGCTAGCTCCCGACTCTATGGTCACAACGGTCGACCATGATGTGCACCGCCGCCGCCGCAACGCTGTGAACGCCTTTTTCTCAAACAATAGCATCCGACGCCTTGAGCCCATTGTGCAAGAACGATTGCGCACGCTCCTCAAACGGGTCCGCGGCGTGGAAGGCAAGCCGCTGGAGATGCACCCTGTCTTCCGGGCCTGCACCAACGACGTCATCACGACATACGCGTTTGGGCAATCTTTTAGCCTCCTCGACCGCCCGGACTTCGGCGTGCCCTACTTCGAGTCCAGCGACGTCTTTTTCCGTCTAGAGCATCTCTTTGGGCATTTCTTCTGGCTAGCTGATCTCGTCCAGGCATTGCCATTGTGGGCGATGCCGATGTTGTTTCCCAACCTGAGCGAGCTGGTTGAGAAACAGTCGTGGTGGATCGACCGGGTGCGCGAGATCAGAGACGCGCCGAACGCCGAGGCCAGGTCCAAAAGCACAATCTTCGAAGGTATCCTGAGCAGCGGTTTACCCAAGGAGGATCTAAGCGACAAGCGATTGTCGGCCGAGGCGCAGCTGATTATTTTTGCGGGAGAAGGCACAACGGGCAAGTAGCAGAAGTCGTCCAATTTATTCAGGGGAACCTCTCAATTTGCTGACTCGGTGGGACACCTGACTAGCATACACCCTCGCCGCAGCTATGTACGAGCTGCTCGCTAACCCGTCCTCGCTGGAGATCCTTCGGCGCGAACTAATCTCGGCCATCCCCGACGGCGACACCATGCCCTCCTTCTCACAGGTTGAAGGACTCCCCTATCTCAATGCCGTCATCCAGGAGACCGTCCGTCTGCATCCGGGCGTCATGGCGCGGCAGGCACGCATCTCGCCGGACGTACCCATCACGTACGCAGACAAGTACGTCATCCCACCGGGGACCATCACTAGCATGTCTCCGCTCACGACGCACCTGAGCGCCGCGGCGTTCGGGCCGGATGCATACGCCTTTCGTCCCCAGCGATGGATTGACGATCCCAAGATTGGGAGGTCATTTCTGGGGTTTGCACGCGGGGCGAGGAACTGTGTTGGGTGAGTTACTTCCATACCAAACCTGCCTAATTTGCCACTTGCTTTCCTCCGATTTTCCAACTCGTCGACTGCTGCTTACTCAATGACTTTCGCCCCCTAGCATGAATCTTGCCCGCAAGGAGATGGCCCTCGTGCTGGGAACCCTTTTTCGCAAGTACGAGCCGTACTGCGGACAGAGCGGGCCTACGATAGAGCTGTACGACACAGAGCGGGCGAGAGACATCGATCCAAATTACGACTTTATCATTCCTGTTCCAGCCAAGGGAAGTAAGGGACTGAGGGTCATTTTCAGACATTGAGCTAGATGTAATGGACGTTGTTAATTATTTCTTATGGCTTGCGGAAGGGAGAACAGTGGCGTGCATGCTTGGAGCAGAGCGTTTCTCGTAGTCTCTACCAAGGCGGAGCTTCTTTAAATCGAATCATGAAGAAATGCCGGGTCCGATTGACAGTGATGATAGGAGCATGGCAGATGATTGTCTTTTGTTATGATTTGTAGAACACGGACACAAATACAATCCAGGCATCGACTTCAGCCGAGAAAGAACTCAATTCAATTGCAAAGACCCAGCTAAAGTAAACAGGTATATGCCTTTCGTTCTCCCTGACTACTGGGTTCTCAAATTTCCACATCTGTAATCTTGAATCCACCCCGGCACAGCTTCTGAAAGACCTCTTGCGGGTCATACTTCCGCGCTACCTCCTTTAGCCGCCTGACGATATCGTCACCGTAGCTCCGTAGCGGGTTCTGGCTCGCGTCTGCATAGTTGACGTACTCCCAGTCCAGGTTCCCGCCCCCCTCAATCTCTGAAGATGCAAATTTCCTCACGGCCTCTAGATACGCCTTGCAGTGTGGGTATGCAAGCTTCTCCTGTTCCGGCGTACGTACCATGACCGTCGTCTGCAGGAGGAGACCGTCGTGCTCGGCGAGCTGGGCCGGGCGCGAGAGGCCCAAGGCATTGGGGGTCTTGCCGTGCTTTGCGGCGAAGATCTTGGGTAGTGGCTGAAACAAACACAAGGCCCAGAAGTCACCGTCCGGTGCGACTGTTTCTTTGAGAGTTTTTACAAGTTCCTCATGTAGAGAGGCAGCGTGAGAGACGATGCGAGGGTCATTTTTAAAAGTGGCGGTGAACCAGATGGAGCTGTTGCAAGAAAGTTAGGGTTGCGTTTTCGGCGTGTTAAGCGGCAGCACAGAGAACGGTTCATGGATGAGGGAAGACTCACAAGTACCCGGTAGGCATAGTGTTCCCGGCGACAAGCTCCGAGACGGAAGTCATCTTGCAATCCGTATGCAGAGACGGAAGCGCTAGCCATTTTTCGTATGCCGGCGCCTTCTCTACACCCGCAACCTGGGCATAGACGGCGACGATGGCGACTTGCGCGATCTCAGGCTATTGCATGTCAGCTCTTGCTCGGTTGCCTTATCGTGCTTAAGCTCTCTCCAGAGCAAAGGATGTGTGTCTCACTAGAAGGGACGAGAATAGTCAGTACTCATCTCGGCCTTGGAACGCGGCGACCTCGAATAGGGACTTACCCCTATACGCAAAAAAGCACAGCAAATTGCTGTCGACGTCCTCGTGCGCCCGGCTCGTAAAATCCACCAGTGCCTCAGCGGCCAGCGGCGTAGCTTGCCACGGAATCAGCGTAAGACCGCCCCACACGCGACTACCACCCTTCAGCGCTTTCATGCGGAAGTTGGTGACCACGCCGAAGTTGTTACCCCCACCGCGGAGCGCCCAGAAGAGATCCGCGTACGTGTTGTCCGCGGTGGCTGTCACTATGCGGCCGTCCGGCGCGAGCACGACTTCAAAGGCCACCACGTTGTCGCAGGCAAACCCCTGGCTGGCAGTAAAGTACGTGTTGCCCCCGCCGAGAATCAGACCGCCCACGCCGACACCGCCCTCCCGCCCGCCGGCCACCACGAGGTTGTGCGGGTGCAGCGTCGCGTACACGTCCGCCCAGCGAGCGCCGGGGCCGATGTCTACTACCGCGGGCGTCTCTCCGGCCTCGTGTTCGTTCTCGATGCCATTGCCCTCCTGCGCGGTTTCCACCCTCGTCCAGTTCAGCAGCCCCAGATCGAGTGTCACGCCCCCTTCAATGTTGCTGGCGCCGGCGTTGGGCGCATGCCCTCCGCTCCGGATCGCGAAGGGGTAGCCACCCTCGGCGAGGATGCGGACAGCGCTTGAGACCTGTGCAGCGGAGCTGGGCCGGACGATGCAGGCAGGAGCCAGCTGGGACGCGGTTTTGGAGAAGTAGCTTTCCTGCCGGGCCGTGTACGTATCATCCGAGGGGAGAAGAACGTCCAGGCCGGCCTGGAGGAGGCGCTCGTGGGCCGACTGTGACGGCGACGAGTCGGCGGCCATGGTGTGCGGCGACCGTGATAGAGCTTGTCCGTGTAGTCGGGATTGTTGACTTCCCAATCGGGCAATTAGCTGGTGCGGGGGCCAGGTTATCACTGTTTGACCGTGCCGGTTTGCTTGTAATATTTGGTTGCTCCGATTGGAGTGATGACTGGCCAACGAGCTGGGGGGCCGGCTTGATTTTATTCCGCCGGTCATGGGTGCATGGCCTGTAGTCCAGTGGCCAAAGACCAATCAGATGTGAGACGGATAATCGTAACGGGCCGCACCGTCAGCAACCCTCAGGGGACCGGCTCCTTTTCCTGACTTTGCAGGAGAGTGGGCTCTTGCTGATGTTCATGTGGTCGCATTATATATGTCCTTCTTGGTAGTCCGAAATCCTTCGCCGGGAATGATCCTGGGCTCCCGCTGTGCACTTTCGCAGGGCCACTCTTCTTTCTTTTCGGTTCAGTGGCCTTTGGCTAAGATACAGCAGGCCTGGCCGATTCACAGAGCGAAGAGCGGCACGGGCAGGTCTTTAGTCCGCCCTGTTCTCTATTCCACTTCCTTTTCTGTTGCTCCCCGAGAAGATTTGAACGGCTTTAGATTCGCATGAGACGCATTCGAGTCCTGTGAGCTACATATTTTATGCCGGAAGCAGTATCTCGTATGCTGGCTTGGTCGGACTAGCTGAGGCACAATTCGTCCGAAATTTAGGTATTCAAAGCAGCACGCTCTCAGCCAGTAGCTACACACAGAGACTTATTTACACATACACATACAAACACTCTCCCTCTGCGTCTTTTCCTCTCGACTGTGGAGAATGAAGATAGATGGAGACTGAATTTCTCCTAGTGCAAAACCACAAAATCCCAGGAAGATTGATGAGGGCAGAAGGATTCGCCAACCAACCCCCTGAAGCAACCTTACGCAGATGGTTCCCAACTGGCACTCCGCCCCTTCGTAGTTGAGGGCAGCATCGCACCAGCAGTAACAACTCGAAGAGAGCGGGCTGAGGGAGCAATGGCAAACTCGATATCGGTTATCGCCTTCCCTCTTCTATGAGGACTTTCGGGCCCTGCACCTCAAATCCACACCAAACTCCAGCAGTACCTGGACGCCTGCCTCGAAGCCTCCATCGATGGCACAATGTAGCGGCGTCCGCCCGGCTTCGTCGTATACGTCCAAGTTCGCCCCCGCGGCAGCGCCGTGCTCGAGCAGCTGGCGGAGGAGCGTCTCGCGCCGCCTCAGCACCGCCCAATGCATCGCCGTGCGCCCGTGCCTGTCGACGTCGTCCACCGCCGCCCCCGCTTCGAGCAGGCTGCGCATCACATCCTCGAACCCACCCTGCACAGCGTGCATCAGCGCCGTGAGCCCGTCGCTGTCAGGCTCGTTGACCGACCGGTTGCGCTTTAGCAGCATGCGCACTATCCGGTCGTGGCCTTTTGACGCTGCCAGGTGGAGCGGTCCCAGCCAGCCGCGGTCCGGGTCCCGGTCTGGAAGCGGGCTACGCGGTGGTCGGCATCGCGGCGGTGGTGGCGACTTTTGATGTGACAAGCCAGAGCCCTCAGATATGTCGGCTCTCGGCCTTGACGCGGCAGAAAATGATGGCACGGACGGAGAGCCTCTTCTTAGTTCGGCAAGAGCATGTGTTGCCATCTGGTCTCTCCGATGTTGCTCTCCAAACACGGGCTGGTAGTGATGCCCATCGGACGGAGCGTCGTGGGCCGTCGCGTTTAGATCATCCAGAGGATCCTCCTCGGAGACCCCAAGCGAAACACGCCTGCTTCCCGAGACGATCGACCCGACGGTAGGATATGTGTCAAAGGTCGACGGCGGGGGCGAGAATGACCCCAGGTCCGTAAAGTCCATAACCGGCTGTTCCCCCAGTAGACCTCCCATGCCCATCGCCAAGGCGGATGCCAGACTAGTATTGGTAGTAGTGCCACCAGAAGTGGCGCCTCTCTCACCGTGACCGGGCTCAGGCGTAGTACCAAACGGCAGCAGGAGAATATCCGGCGATAGCATTGCATCCGTATCGTCGCTGGACTGAGACGGCGTGACTAGACGGCTGGTGGGCCGCGGGGTCATGGCCATCTCATTGTGGTGTCGCTGGGACGGCCCATCGCGGCTCTTCCCTCCGCCGGGCTTCCGCTGCCTCTCCTGTTCGCGGCTCGCGGCTTTTTGCTGGCTTTGCTTCCCTGGAAAGTAGTTATGCGTACCAGTCAGCTTCGCATGTCCCTATCTGCCTCGGTATATCTTTCCCAACTTGTTTGCGCATGTCTGTTCTCCAATCGAAGAAAGGAGACAGGAACGGGAAAGGGTAAGTAACAGAGCAACGTACAACGAAACCGGCGCTGCGCCAAGCGGTTCTGCTCGCGACGTCGAGCAACAGCGTCATCTTCGATGGAATCCATACAAGCCAGCGTCTCAAGAGCCTCGCATACTGTAGACCCCTACTGTCGGGACTTTTCTGCGTCCACCTAAGCGGGACCCAGGGATGACTGAACCGGTGGTGTCCGAAGGGGGCCAGTGCACCTATGCAAAGAACGTGTGCAAAGAACTAGCGAACGGGGCTGGCCAAACCGAGACAAGTAATGGCTGTTGACCACGCCTTTAAAATTATGTATGTATATAAAAAAAAAAGAAGAGCAAAAAGGAAGGCGCCCAGGCTTTTAGACGCAGTAATCTCTTCAGGCTATGATGTTTCTCAGAGGTAAATCACGCTGTTGGTCCTCGACGCACGTTACCCCGCATCAGCCAGCCAGCAAGGGAGTACTGACTAGTAATGAGCCTTCTGTGCACTCGATATTCGGTATAAATGTCAGGATTGGGACTTTTTTTGGTCCCAACCCAGCAACCGGTATTTGCTACCGAGACACGAGTTTAGCAGGCTAGTCAACCCCTGCGGTTCTAGACATCCAATTTTATGAATTGTGGCGACACGTGGGAAGAGACCTTGGCGATACGGTGGCGGCTGGAGACAGGGCCACGAGACGACGACGTAGGGCTGGTTGGTGTCCGTGGTGTCTTATCGATGCCCAGAAATTTGAACCGCGGCGCCATTCTTCGTTTCGGTGGGGTGTATTTGACCGCCTCGCCTCTTAGGGCTCCTTCTATGCTCCCCTACTGTTACGTTAAAGCCAGGGCCCCGCGCACGCCGTTCCGCGGACGGCTGCGACTAGCAGAGCAAAAGATCCTCGCACGTGTCACCATTTGAGCCCTGGATCAGGAACTGGGCCGAGCGGCATTGATTTACCGCAACCCCATTACCAGGCACTCACGCTGAAGGCTTGCCTGGTGGCTGGCTTAGCGTGTCTAGCAAGCCTGGCTCGCCTGGTTAGATTTACCGGCAGGGTTCCCAACCATTGTGTGGCTGTTGGCAATCCTACCAATCGGCCGTGCGGCCTATCTGCCCGCGGCTTCAGAGGCACGCCACACTTAATGGCATTTGGTTGGCTAAGTCGAGCTAGGCACACACGCTAACGGCCGAACCAAATCCTTCGAGATTTCACTAGTAAAATAACGGTTAGTGAGGCAACCGAGGCAAGCCATAGTGGCCTCTTGTCCGAGAGAATCATTTCAATGGCAGAGTGGTTGGCGACTGCCGTCGTAGCGAAGGAATATAGTCGCCGATCAATTGGCGTATCTGCACGGCTCGCAGTGTCTATCATTGCTCATCTCGTACGAGACACCGAGCGATGAGAGGAAGGAGGTATTCTCTCTCACCCAGGAGTGTTCCTCCCGCCGTAGATTAGCAGATTGCGATTCACTTACCTAAGAAGGCCTATCGCCGAAAACCTCATGCGTTTCAGTCGAGAGACAGGTGCGGCATTCTGCGACGACCTCGTCATTTCCAGGCAAGGTTTTGATTTCGGCGCTGTCTCTTTGGTACACAGTAACGTTTTCAGGTCATAAATTACTGGTAGATAGTTGAGTAGTTAAGTCTGTTGGCGCGAAGGAAAACAACTCTGACGCACAACTTGAACTGGGTTTGCCCATTTACGGTGCGGAAAGGTTCAGTTCGTCTTACATCAGGCGGAGCGAGGAAGTGGGACCTTCGTCTCACTGTCTAGTTGTTGGCCAAAAAATAAAATAAAATAAAAAAATTTGATAGATAGTAGTACATAGCAAAGAGCTAACATAATGTCCAAGAAGCGATATCGAGGCTCACTGAATCTTGATGATGGTATCTCTAAGTTTCCCGTATATGCGTACCCAAATCCCAGCATCTCTCCCCCCGGAGAGGCAAACTCGAACAGTGCGAGTCACGCAGGTAGATATGTTATCCCCCCAATCGATTTTAGACCGCACTCCCCGCCACATGCACCGGTGCCTTATCCAGCGGCTTCAGCGTTGTCATTGACTCCCCATCCTCTGACTCGCCCATACGTCTCCATCCCTCGTCCCTCGAGAAATCCACCGTCATCAACCCTGACGTGGGAACTGGCAGCTTCCACGTCTCATGCTCGTACCCTGTCCCTTCGAGGTGGTGCGCCGTCGATACGAGCGTTTGCGACAGCTTGTTGAAATAGTACCGCGCGCTCTTCTTCTGTACCGACGTGCGCGGCGTATTTCGCTTGGCCACATCGGCAGCGCTGAGCTTGGCGCGATGCTGGACAAACAGCGAGCGGAAGGAGATGGCGCAAGCGACAAGGAAAGCTGCAAAATGGAACGAGCCACGTCAGTATCGGTACACACAGCTGTCTTGTTTTCTCCCTACTCGGGCGGCGAAGAATCTTGAACATACACGTCATATACTCGATCGTGAACCAAAAAGACCACGCGACGTTGATCTGTCTTAGCGCATACTTGGGGTCTTCGATGATGGTCCTCGCGAATGCCCCTCTGATGATGGTGATGGTGACGGTAAGACCGACGAGGCAGAAGATGGCCGAGAAGACGAGTTTTTGGCGGTAGTTGACCCGAGTGCTCCACAAGATCCAAATCGGGAAGATGATGACTGAAGTCGTGGAATAAATAGTATCAGCATCGCCAGAACAGAAAGAAAAATCTGTTTCTCATCTACCCAGCCGGGTACACCTGGGAGAGGATAGACTCACTCAGTACGTCCGAAATTACGTCCAGCGTGCTCGCGACGATCTCGTGGACGTATATATCTTGTAGACTCCCCGGTAGCATACACGTCGCGAAAATAGTGTCGATGTCTCCGAATAGGCAACCGTACTGGTTGAGCCCCAGACCCGCGATCCCGCACGCCATGACGAGCGCGGTGCACGCCCACCAGGCATAGAGGTATAGCCTGATCTGGCGGCCCAGCCGGTAGAACAGCACCAAGAAGCTCGCCTTGATGAGCCACAGTCCGACGTACACCAAGATGGCCAGGGCGCCACACGCGTCCAGCGCCGCCTTGGTGTCTTCGATGAAGGTCGGTCCAGGCGTAAACGTTCCCTCTACTGCGTGCTCCATGTTGTACATGTACTTCATGTACACCTGCCATGTAGAGGCGCAGGCGATGAAGATGAGCAGAGAGAGGGCGACGAGCCAGTCCTCGAGGAGGAGGCGCCCGAAACAGATGATGCGGATGTAGGCGCGGGCCACGAAGCAGACGGTCATGACGGCCGCGCCGATCCAGATGACGAGCTGTGAGAAATCATGATGGTTAGTGGGATGGACTCAAGACATGCGATGCCCTAGATGGCTGGACCAGGAAATTGTAGAACGCTACGCATCAGGTATCTGTGATGGACCGGCTGACTACGTACAAGAAAGGCATCGACGGACAAGAGGTCACCCATCGTGACGATTGAGCGGTGTGGTCCGAGTTACTCGCGGTGAATGCTAGATCGCAGAGGTGGAGCGGACCGGCAAGGTGTCCTCGGAGGGGTATTATTCCCCCCAGGTTGGTCCTACGCGAGGGACAATGGAGACGAGGAGAGGTCGCGGTCAGGTAGATAAACCGTAGGGCAACACGAGGCTGGACACTCAGGTGCTCAGCACGACCTGCGCGTTAAAGGCAGAAAAAAAATCAGAGTGACTGGAGGCGCCTTAGCTCTTTAACAGGGAGGAGGCATATCGTGTCACCTCAAAGCCGAATCATGAGATCTAAGAAGAAGACGAGGGGGGCCACGAAGGGAAAAGGGCGGGGGCGGGAACGTTTCGTATCGCTGCGTGCTGCCTTGGGAACGCGACGCTGCCGAACCCCTTCAAGCGTCTATCTAGCGATTGCGATCCTCCCTTCCTTTCTGGTCAAAAGATACAGCGGTCCGGTTAGACCTGTACCTAGCCCGCTCTGC
>FTLB01008447.1_pt1 | contig 12372 bp, 9 predicted proteins | sample 1658291 | NCBI WGS metagenome assembly FTLB01 (sample SAMEA3914812, study PRJEB12502) | metagenome | biome: forest; material: soil | place: Canada | collected 2011-07-07 | depth 0.1 m
AAAAAAAAAAAAAAAAGATAAGAAAATGAAGAAAAATCTGAATTTCCTATGATGTAGATGAGAATTGACGGGACTGTATCTGTATGGTAGCGATCATGGATGGTTGAGAGGTAATTTGACACGCAGAGCCTAAGCGCTTCAGGGGCATAAACAATGCTTGACTCTAAATATGGCTGCTCAAAATGGGTCTCGTTAGTTCCTTTTTGCGCCCTGCTGCAAGCACCCAAACGCTGAACTAGCCACTTGTGTACATACTTCATCCGCATACATGTTGGTCTGAATCAAGCTTGCGTTGATCCAGTTCAACCGCGACGGCTTGGAGTCTTGGACAAAATACTGTTTAGCATCGCGGCAATATCTGACCTACCATTGGGCCACCTTTATAAGTCAGAGGGATCTAGTCCCGTTAGAATCCTGCAATATCAATGATGATGGCGCTGAGGGAAAACCCGAGTGATATATTATATAACCACGAACCTTGAGTATGCTGAAGCAGGAGATTTGAACGTTATATTCACTCTTTGAACGTGCTATCCTTCTTCTTGCCAGCTGAGCCGGCATCATGTTTTTCAAAACCGCTATATAATTTTTATTAATATCTTGTAATATTGCCCTCTGAATGCCTAGCTCTTGATCTGGCAATGTTATACAATCCAGGTTCAATAACTGGCGGCGAACGAATGATATTTGGCATAGTCCGTCTCTTTCTCCTAATATACACCTGGATCGCGTGTTTCGCCTCAGTTGCCGAAACATCTTCCCCTCTCGAGCCGTTGCGACTGAGGGCCGATGAGCTCCTTGATGGAGGACTCACTTCCCGAAGTGCAGGGCTGTCTTGTCCAAGCTCAAATTACACTACCTGTGGCAACGGCCTCCCTCTGAACTTCTGTTGCCAAACGGGGGAGTTGTGTCTAAGCCTAGCCGCCAATACAACATCTGTCTGCTGCCCGGACGGAGCGAACTGTTCCACCATTCTTCCGATTCCCTGCAATATACAAGCCCAGAACGTCACGACATCGCCTTATAGTCCAGTTCATACAACAGCCTTAAACTCGGCACTTCCGCGCTGCGGTATCCCACAAGATGGTAGCGCCACTTGTTGTCCGTTTGGTTTTCTTTGTGCTGGCGGAACCTTCTTCCTCAACGCAGATCAAGGCCTGAGCTCCTACGGATCACTGGTTTCAGGCAGTATGAACAAAGTGAATGCCGAGACTTCTGCAGCCACGCCGACACATTCTGCAATACCAGTAGCAACAGCCACAGCAACAGAAATATCAATGTCTTTGTCCACATCACGGGAGCAGGGCAGTCCGGATGTGAAACTAATCAGTATCGCCGCTGGATGCGCCGTATCTGGTTTTCTCATCCTGAGTCTGTTCACCTTTCTGCTTTGGAGGAAGAGGTCCCGGTCTGCCTCTTTAAATCGAACTCGGACTTGTCCAGCGGATGAAATTGTTCCGCTGCATACTGTCGCGCGCCAGAACTGGGACACTCCATCAAAAAAGCAGCCAAGCCGACCAAAGCCGAGTGTGCTCCCCATTCATGTGTCTAATGTTCCGACAAGCTACCAGGAACACCCATTGATAGCAGAGCTCCCAGCAACACCTGTTCCTTATTCCGTGTGGAACCGTCTCAGTGCATCCGAGCTTTCCCATCACGTACCAAGGCCTAGTCCGACAGCGGTTGGCTACCGAAGTTCGAGGATCCTAAAAGAACAGACAAGCCATTTCTTTTAGAACCCCGTCCAGGCACACGTTTTTGATTCAAGAGGCAGAAAAGACACTTTTCCCAAGGCTAGAGGGTTGTGTCTGAGGTTTTTTTAGTTCCTTTGGTACAATAATCGTTCCTGAAGCTCATGCTGACGTCTGCATTTCAAGAACAGCAAGGAGGATAACTAAATGTAGAACCTCTTAGAATACTTCATGTTTCCAGAACTTCCCGTGGCTTTGTATTCACACTTGTATAACTTATGTATACAGTTAGCAATATAAATGAAAATGAAGACTCTGTGCGCTTCAACTATTAGTTTCTAGCCGCTGCGCTCCCAAGCCTCGACGCGATCTAATACCTGGGGCAGCTCTTTCTATCACTTGCGAGGTCTGGTCAAGGGCCATCAAATCCCAAAATGCAATCAACACCATCAATGTCAGGCACATCTGAGCACTCTCGCACGCTGGGCCCGGAACAGGTGTCAGAGTTCACGCACAAGCGCCTCCCCGTCGTTACCGGCTGCATCTTGACCATATTCCTGATAATTTCGGTGATCTACTCCCTCGCCAACCGCGAGCCAACTCCGCCCGGCGCAGTCATTACCTCGCTCGTCTTCACGGGGGCTGTGTTTTTGCTCTATGGCATAGGGCGGACATATCTCTACGTCAAGGGCCTGCGCTATAATATGAAGGACCGTTCGCAGAGACGCGACCTAGAAGCCGCACGAGATGCCTCTCCTCTCTTTTCTCCGGGTCAGCCGCCTCGGTGGAATTCGACCACCCCCTTGGCAATAGCCACATTTGAAGATAGACTGGTTCCCTACGCGGGTACGGAGCATGATGGGAATCCGAGGCATCCGTCCCAGGAAAATGAGACGCAGAAACAAAACCCTGTGCAGCGTGAGCAAGAGGTTGCGGAAGAAGAGGTGCTTCGTGCGCCACCGCCTGCCCACATGAGCAATCTCAGGCGCAGCGTGCACGACCAAGGGCAGAATAGACGCCGAAAGAAGCATCCGAACCACAATCCGCGGCATGATACATTGACGGTCAAGCACCAATCTCCCACCGGGGTGGACAACAACGTCCAGTCCGGCCGCCGTCCCGAGACGGGAAGCGCCTTCGATCCCTCCCAGCTACACAACGGCAGACGTGACGGCCACAATACGTCCTTATCAGGACCGACGGCTCTCGGAAACGACATTTTGAAGAGGAGTGGGCATGAGCCACCCAGATTATCCAATTCTGCGCCGGTGCGGACGGCGGCGTATGGAACCGGATCACTGTCTCGAACCGGTCCAGGCCAGGGCCGCTTGCCTCCCGAAACACCGCAACAGCATGATTTATATCAAGCTTTCTCACCTCACAATAGATGGTCCAGGGATACTCGTCCAGCAGCCGTGGAACCTCGAGTTGAACTCGATGAGCAAAGATCTTTCCACCCCAGAATGGAAGCTTGTGTCATTGTTGATGGAGACCTCTCCGACGAACTTGCGCCTAACACGCCAACCCATCAAAAGCTAGGCGAGTTCTCGGGACCGAATGTGCAGCCGCTACAGAGGCAGAATGCTGTCAGAGGTGCTGGATCTCGACTTGAACCTGGTCATGCAAACTTGATGCCGGTGTCAGATCCACCCTTTCGGAAGGATGTCCTGTCTCAACGCCCAGGCGGCCAGCCGAACAACCTCCCTCTGGTAGGACTCCCGACGTCTGCGGCAGGTCAGTCTTCAATGAGCAGCGTTTCCTCGCCACAGCGCACGCATGCCGGAGAGGATAGCGGGAACGGCCGCAGGTCTCGTTGAACGAGAGCGTGCTCAGCTGACGTGTATTCAAGCATCATAGAGTGGTTACGGGTATTTGACCAGAGGCTCGTCAGTCTAACGGCGTTTTACTAATACAGGCTGCATGTACTACCGAACTGAGGATACTGAGAAGTGGTTGTATGGTTGTATTCCATACTACTTTGGAATCTGCAAATTGAACTTGGGGAATCTCTAATCTTCCGGCATGTATGGTTCAAAAAATGGAAAACTCTCTATATCCCCTGTGTATCGCTTTCCTTCTCACCCATTTCCCCATTTCCCTGATATCCGCCGTATTTGTACCGTTCACAGAGCTATCTGCCGTCCCTTTCAAGATGACGCCTGATTCATCTTTGTGACACCCACGTGGCTGACCGCATAACACCCATTTCCTTGGAATCAATTGAGCTTCAACTTGTCCCAGAACGAGCCAGAAGTTTTCTCCTCTACAACGACCGGGGGCGATGTCACGGTTGTGTTCCAGCTCTCTTTACCATCAACGTACAGTCGATAGAGAAGCGTGGATCTCCCTTCTTCATCGAGCGCTCCGATGGTGAGGGCTCCAAATTTCGATCTCCCCCAGTTAATGTACCTGGAGAGCTGGTTAGCAGATGGACGGAGAAGTTCGAGAAGAAAGGTGCCCTACTTGATCATAACGTCTTCATTATCAGTTTGTCGGTACGTTGGCACGGGTCCGAAGAACTGGCTCAGCGGGCTGGCGGAGAACTCGTACACTACGGCGCTGGCCGGCCATTTGGATTCGGGCGGTGGTGGGAATTGGGTGGCCGCAAACTCGTGCCTATCCCCCGACAAGACAACAACGCCATATCCGCGGGCACTGGCATCCCACATAGCCTCGAGAACCTGCCGGCGTTCTACTAGAAACCCGCCCCACGTATCTTTCGTATTGATTGGCCAGTTCTTGGTGAAAGGAACGGAGCTCGCAATGAACTTCCACTTGACATTCTTGGGCTCTGGTCTGCCGAGGTATGCAATGAGATCTTCGAGTTGGTCCTCGCCGAGCATAGTCTTATCGATACTATTGAATGGCAGCGAATTGCTGGAGCGGTAGGTCCGTGTGTCGAGAAGAAAGAAGCTGGCAGGGCCCTGGGAGAACTCGAAATAGGTGGCGCCGCTCCGCGCGGCTTGAGTACCCGCTTTCTTTGCTTGAGGGGGATTCGCGGCAGTGTGGTAATGATGCCAGGGATCGACAGCGTTGTGATAAACTCCTGTCGTGTTGGCGGCCCAGTCGTTGAGAATCTCATGATCGTCGAGGGTATGGATCCACGACAGATTCTGTCCCACGCTCTGCCACTCAGGCGCGGCATATACTTGGCGATATTTTCGACGATAGTCCTCCGCTTCCTTGCCCCACCAACGTGGTACGTCCGCATAGATGAAGTCCCCGAGAAATAGCATGAATTGCGCGCCAAGAGACGGGAGGAGATTACCAAGATGCCTCATGCCGGAGATGGACAGTGGATGGTCCAGAGGGTTGTACGGCAATCGGTTGACGACGCAAGAAGTGGACAAGAAGGTGAAGTTTCCGGAGTCGAAGACGTGACCGATCTTGGGTGGCGATGTGAATTCCCCGGAATGGTTATTAGAGCTCGTCCACAAGTATGTCCGGGGCTTGTTATGGCGCAGCGGGATCGTGAGGACAGCGGTGTAGTCGGTATCATTAGCCGTCCACCGTATACCACCTGCAGTTTGCCACAGTGTGTTATCAAAAGGCGGTTTGGGGTCCTTGATTCGAACCTGGAAGGTCACCGGCATCTTTGACTGGTCAGGCTCACGAACGAGCAGCTTGGCCTCGGTATCCGAGACGTATCCAACCCTCACGAAGGACAGATCCTCTGCGGTATAGTAGCGCTCGCGATATAGCCTGTCTGCGACCATGGCGACGAAAATGGCATTGATAAGCACAGTAGTCGCCGTGAGGACCAGGCTCCGCGGATTGGGCACGCCAAGAAGCAGGGTCTTCCACGCGCTCACCGAGGTTTTCTTCAAGGCAAGAGTTTCCTGCACATCGATCTCCTCTGCTATGATCTGTTCAGTGTCGTTCGGCGCATCACCGTTACCATTCTCTGGTGCATCTTCCTTCACCGTGGTCTCGGTAACGACTATCTCTACCTGATCCACCAGCTCATACTTCGGCTCATCAAGAAACGCCAAGATAGAGGCTGGCACATGAAGGGCGAATAGGGTGAAGACGGTAGTTGGTATGGGCTAGGCGACAGTCAATATGCAACCTCAACCAAGTACAATAGAAATTGGGCCGGCGTACGGGCACGAGTGCCTAAGGAATTGGTGTTAGCTGCCGAGTTGGTCGAATTCACACGTTAAGCAGAGATAGTGACGCCCACTTACAAAGCGTAGGAAGATATAACTGAGTATCCTCAAAAGGACTGAGGAAAAGGCTGCGGCCCTCGTTGAAGGGGTCGTCATTGTGTTGATTTCGCTTGGCTGCGGAGCCAAGAAACTCGTGAGCTCGGAGATGCTGCGTGTTTCAACTTATTGCGGGATACCGAACCGGTTCTGACAGTTGGGAGGATTTCTTATACGCATTCACGACCGAGGCCACCATCGATGAAGGAGGGTATCTTATAGAGCGAGGTGATGGAAGAGAAAGAAGACAATAAGAGAGATGGTTATTGATTGCTACCTGTCCGGGGCGATGAGCTTTACTTTTATGCCTGTATTGATAGATAGACTTTCCAGGCAGCTTGACCCTGCTGCGGCTGCCGCACCACCCACTGTTGATGTCACACCTTCCTCGAAGCTCCGGCTAAAGACTGACCCACTCTTAGCCTGGTCCGTGCCGCTGCTTCTTGCCTCGACTTGCTTCTTGTGCCCAACCCCTGAGGACTCCACCATTTCGTGCTAAGCTGGAATCGGCTTTGGGTTAGCTCGGACATTGGATATTCCGTCCAAAAGTTCAATCGTGGCAGCTTCCGTCACGAGCTTCCCGTCTCCTATCGCGTGTCTACAAGTAGCCCCGTTCCACAACCCGACGAGCATCCATGCGACTCGACCGACCTACCCAACAATGAAGCTTCCTTTCGTTGTCTACAGCCTGCTGGCTTGGCTGGTTGCTCAGGCCTCTGCTACGGCCCTTACCTACAGGCTCGGTGCTAATGAGAAGGCCTGCTTTTACACAGCTACCGAGAAAAATGGCGAGAAGATTGCCTTTTACTTTGCGGTATGAGGATCCATCTCGCACTGGAATCCTGTTGTACGAGGCTGTTGGAGACAGCAGATAGCTGACGATTACCCTCGCAGGTCCAATCGGGAGGTTCTTTCGACATCGACTACGAGGTAACCGGCCCCAACTCGAAGGTCATCCTCGACGGCGAGAAGGAACGCCAGGGCGACTTTGTCTTCACCGCCAACGAGGCCGGAGAGTACAAGTTCTGCTTCAACAATGATATGAGCACCTACACGGAGAAGCTCGTTGACTTTGAGATCGCTGTAGGCAGCCCCCTCTCCTCCTTGGCCGATCGAGGACAATCCCATACTTACACTTGTCGCGTTTAGGTCGAGAATGAGGCGCGCGTCAACCTGCCGTCCAAGCAGGGAAGCAGCCCCGAGCAGACTACTGCTCTGGAAGAATCTCTCTACAAGGTCTCCGGACAGCTGTCGACCATTACCCGAAACCAAAAGTATTTCCGAACCCGCGAAAACCGAAACTTCAGCACCGTCCGCAGCACAGAAAAGAGGATTGTAAACTTCAGCTTGATCCAGTGCGGCCTTGTCATCGCCATGGGGGCTCTGCAGGTGTTTGTTGTGCGATTTTTCTTCCAGGTATGCCATTTCCGCGACGAGCTGAAGCTAAGACAGCAAACAACCTCGTGCCGGATGTTTATGACTGACCGTGCAACAGGGCGCGAGGAAGGGATACGTATGAAGCAGCATTGTTTGTGGAAGGATGGAAAATATCTGGATTACGACTGGGGCTTGCGACACACATCAGTTGCGATGGTTTGGGCATCACGCTGTATCATACCTGGGAAGACGTGGTCTCGCAAAGAAAAAAAGGACTGCGAGGAATGGAATCTACGAGTAGACATGAATAAATATTGATATCTAATTGATCTTTACGCTGCACCGATATTGATGCCGATTGGTGGTGATTCTCTGGCGTCTGTGCCTTCCGAGAAACCAGGGCGGAACAGGGATCCGGAGCTGTTGCATCCAACTGAGCAGGACAGCCACGGATCCCGTCTGGCTTACGAGCATAAGAGGCGGTAATATATAATTATAAGCCTTCTCAATTCTTATTGTTTTCCTTATTTCTAATAAAATCATACAAACATGTTTTTGGTAAACGGGACGCATGTAATTAACCAGCAAAAGTTATGGCAGAGCAAGTCAGTGAGGCGCCACTTAGGTGGCGCTAAGCCACTCCTGTCAACTTGCAGTTGACGGGGCGTATCTCTGCCGCAACCTTGATTGAAAAAGTTCCTCAGTCCGACCAGACATCACGCGAACCCAGCATTTCATTTCGCCCAACGATCGCGATGACCTCAATAGCTGCCGGCCTGTCCAGGGCACTCCCGAAGCCCAAATATACCGGAGAGGAGGAGGAGCTGGGATCGCAGCGGCTGACAACCGGACCTCGGGTCATCAGTGCCAACCAGATTGACGAGACCCAGGTGGTCTTACGGGTGAGCTGCTCCCTATGCTCAAGTAGTGGCCCTATTCCCTCGGAGAGATTGCTAATGTACTCTGCATCGCAGAGACTGGGACCGCCCCCGTATGGGCAACGGACGGGATGGCGCCCTCGTGCGCCCGAGGACTTTGGCGACGGCGGCGCGTTTCCGGAAATCCCCCTCGCTCAATACCCCCTCAACATGGGCAAGAAGGGCTCGTCAAGCTCCAACGCGCTCGCGGTTCAGGTAGACGGAGAAGGCAAGGTCGAATACGATGCCATCGCGCGGCAAGGACACGGCCGAGACAGGATCATACACACTTCGTTCCGCGATCTGATTCCCCTGCGGCAGCGCGCCGAGACGGGAGAGATCGACTTGGCTCGGCCAAGCGCCGAAGACGTGGAAGAGACGCGAAAGAAGACGCAGGAGGCGCTGGCGAAGCTCGTGGGGGCTGCAGTGACGTCGCAGAAGCCCAAGAACATCAACATCACGGGCAAGCAGGAGGCTACGTTCGTGAGGTATACTCCCTCGGCTCAGATGGGGGACAACTCGAAGAAGCAGGATCGTATCATGAAAATCGTGGAGCGCCAGAGGGATCCCATGGAGCCGCCCAAATTTAAACACAAAAAGGTCCCCAGGGGACCGCCGAGCCCGCCTCCGCCGGTCATGCACTCGCCACCGAGAAAATTGACGGCCCAGGACCAAGAAGACTGGCGCATCCCCCCGCCCATATCGAATTGGAAGAATCCTAAGGGTTACACTGTTCCTCTTGACAAGCGGTTGGCGGCCGACGGTCGCGGCCTTCAGGATGTGCAGATTAACGACAAGTTTGCCCAGTTCTCGGAAGCGCTTTTCATGGCTGATCGTCACGCGCGAGAGGAGGTTCGACAACGAGCCATGATGCAGAAGAGGCTGGCGGACAAGGAGAGGCTACAGAAGGAGGATAATCTTCGCCAGCTCGCTCAGCAAGCCAGGGAGGATCGGGCCCGTGGCAGTGAGCGCAGATCGCGCTCCGGTTCGCGGTCGGGAAGCTACAGCGAATCCGGTTCCGGATCAGAATCCGACGACTCGGAGTACGAGAGACGGCAGGCTCGAAAGGAGAAGCAGCGCGAGGACGAACGCAAGCTACGGCAGTCACGCATGGGTGCCGAGAGGCGAGCGCAGGTTATGGCACGTGAGATGGACCGAGATATCTCGGAAAAGGTTGCACTTGGCCTGGCCAAGCCAACCCAGTCAAAGGAGGGCATGTACGACTCCCGTCTCTTCAACCAATCTAGCGGGTTTGACAGTGGCTTCAACGAGGACAACGCCTACGACAAGCCGCTCTTTGCCGCCCAGGACGCCATCAGCAGCATCTACCGACCACGCGGGACGATGGAGGACGACGACGACGAAGCCGGAGACAGGGAGATGGATCGAATCCAGAAAACTAGCCGCTTCGGCGAAGCCCTGGGCAAAGGAAAATTCAAGGGCGCGGCCGAGGCGGAAGCGCGTGAAGGTCCCGTCCAATTCGAGAAGGACAAGAGCGATCCGTTTAACGTGGATAAGTTCTTATCCGAAGTGGAGCAAAGCTCGTCCAAGCGAACTGGCTATGGCGTCCAAGAAGAAGACTCGAGACAGTCAAAACGGGCGAGGGTGGACGAGGATGACGATAACTGATGCGGGACAACGCCCACGGGAACGAGCGACACACCTGCCAGTCGACTTTGTTGGGCTGGGTCGGAGGAGTGTTTCACTGCGGAGACAAGGTCACGAAGTAATCGATGGACTGGGGATTGGCCATCTCAGGAGCGTCGGGCTTCTTGGGTGCCTGCCACCTTTGGTCCATGTATCTACCCGTCTCAGCTGGACCACTAGGTAGAAATGCCACCAAAGGCTGTATGTAACCGTACATTCTAGCCTCCTGCCCCCTCAGACTTCAGGCCACCATGAACTTTACTTGGCGTCGATAGGGCCTTATTGATACACCAAAAACGTATAAGCTTTTGGTTCGTTACCTACCATTGTGCATGAAGTAGTGACAGAAGTCTAAGGCGTTATTTCTACTTGGTATATGCAGCCTCATCATCGCTGGGTTGAGCAGGATGATACACATACCCCAGAACCTGGGGACGAGGGAGATGTGTTAAACCTGGGCTCAAGGAGATTAAGGTCAGGCACTGAAGGGAAGCCCCTGGGACAACAGAACCCCAGGTTTGAACAACTCAACGGTTTGCCCTGGTGCTAGGCTCAATTCCAGTCAGAAATGTGACGCGACTAGTCAGTGACGTGGGCTTTGGGCAATTTTGTTATCTCCTTGTATCATTGCGCAAGGCATAACACGTAAAGCTTATAGTAGTAGTTGGGCCCGAACCACCTTGGACACCAACAGTAGTTTAAGACCGGAGACGTTCTGTTGAAACCTGCATATTCGCATTTCAGACACCAAGGTGCGAAACATCTCCCAGCTTCATGTGCATGCTCGCGGCAGGGGGGTTGAAGGGTTCCTAAAGGGCCGCCAAGGCCCTTGCTGTGGCTAGCTGCAGCCACCGGCCCCCACTGCGCAGAGCCTCTGAGCAGATCGGCAAACCCAAGTCTTCAGACATGTTCGGCATCAACTTCGAGCCACGAGAACCTACGGAATAGGCCTACGATGAAGCTTGTTTCGTTTTCCGTCCGGCCTCCCACCCACCCTACATTAAACCCCCGAGGCCCGCTGCCAGCGCAATGGATGCACGGACACGTCAAAAACGGACTAAAGGTTGGCGTATTAAGTAAAACATCTTATCCTACCTTGTCTAATATCATGATTCTGGAGCCACTCGATCCTTGGACATGGCATGCGGGAAGGGTAGTAAAAAGCCTTTCTTTGTTTCGATTATCGACATCGTGGGCATCACTAGGAGATATGATACGGGCCCATATGAGGTTCGAACGGTAATTCGAAGGAATAATTTACGCTCTATTCTCCATAGCCACGCCTACAGATCATGCGTCGTCATCTCCACCGTGACTCAAAAGTGAACGTCGACTTGGACAGCGTAAAACACGTCGGGTTCCCACCGTCTTGGCATCCAGTGTGATGATATAGGATGCTTCTATTGAAATATCAATGCAAAGAGCTCTTCCTGATCTACATAAATAATTAACGCACCCCTTTCTCTGCGATGGCCCGGCCCGTATTTCATCAGAACCCGTCGATCTTCGGACCCAAGAGATCTTTGTGCTCCTGATGATCGTTATACGCCTATCATCTAAGTCCCGAAAAGCATATTCTCGACTCAAACAGCACTTGGTTTGCTCTCTATAGCGGTGCCATACTCTGTTCTACCCGCTTGATTATACTTGCTTGACTAGGCAAGGCAGGCAACGATACTTGCCTATCACGATCACCCCTCGACTCTGTCAAGTCTGTCTTGCCCCGGTACATCCGTGGGGATTCGGCTTTACTCCTGATCGGCACCTACCGAAAAACTCGTATTTGCTGGGGGCGCAGCACCAACTCCATAACTGCCCTACTGGGTGGCTTCACTTGGCTGCCATTGGGTGACAGGGTGGTTTGCAGTCTTTATGTGGTATCGCCCGCCCGCTTTTGAACTTTGAACTACGCCCTAGAGCAAGTTTTTTTGGTCCGCTTTTAGTCTCCCGCCTGCGGTTGCTCGGTCTAACGGCCGCTTTGGGAGCATTGCGTACGCGGCGGGGTGTCCCTGACGAGGAAGTTTTAGAGGGGGCCTAAACGATGCCCAGAGGCACCATCCAGTCGGGATCTTAGTGAATGGCATGGTACTTTTGGCGTGCACGATAAGCTCGCCTCCGCCATGTCCAAGATTTCGTCGCCTTACGCGCACGGCACCGCCCAGGCGCTGGGGTACACACCGTTTGAGTATTGGAAAGGTCCCAAGCCTGTGTCATGGACCTACTTGAAGGAGAAGAAAGAAAAGATCGGCCTGGGCAGCGGAGACAGTGGCGAAGAGCAACTTAGGAGACCCAAGAGCAGCAGGGAAAAGCCGCCTCTGAGCTCCATCAGTGTTATTTCCAGGGGTCCAAGGTTCGCCGTCACACCTACTACTTCTACTACTACTACTGGTGGGCAACAGCCTGATCTCTTGCATGTGGCACAGCCAGTCATATACGGTAGGCCTAGCGTCCAACAACACAAGACTGGCATGCAGAACCGCTTCGACGGCCCCTCGTATCCGCAAGCTAGCCCAGGGGGTGGGTTCGATAGCGATT
>FTLB01002488.1_pt2 | contig 12357 bp, 10 predicted proteins | sample 1658291 | NCBI WGS metagenome assembly FTLB01 (sample SAMEA3914812, study PRJEB12502) | metagenome | biome: forest; material: soil | place: Canada | collected 2011-07-07 | depth 0.1 m
CTCGCCACGAACGATCCGGCGCGCGCGACTGAGCTTCTGGAGCAAGCTCCGCAGCTTGGATACGCCGTCTTCCAGGCCCTCCTCTTGATGGGCCTCGTATCCCCCGAAGCCATCAACGCGGTGCTGGAAACCGGAAGCAACGCACCACCTCCGGCAGCTGCCCCGCAGGTTTACGGTGGCTACAGCACGGCCACTCCGCCCGCTCCCACCGGCTATGGCGTCCCCCCGCCCGCTCAGCCTGCCGTGGCCGCCGCCGCCCCTCAGGACCCGAACGACCTCCTTCAAGCAGTGCTGGCTCTGCCCGAAGAGATGATCGGCCAGCTCCCCGAGGTAGAGCGCCAGCAGGTTCTCGCTCTGCGCGCCCAGTATGCAGCGCAGCGGCGGTAAGAGGAGGATCCTGGTGTATAGGCAGGGAGCAATTCGCATCGCGCGCTGGGATGGAGGCATGTCCGGATGTACAGAAGTGCGACAGTTTGAAATCTCTCCAGGGCGAGCAAAAAAAGCGCAAAACATTGGGAGCCACTTCAAATACCCTACAGATTTTTTTTAAATGGGCTCATTATGTTCGCTCGTCCATCCAAGAGGGGCGGCCCTCCCTCCCCGGCGTTCAGGATGGTCAACGATCAGGAAAGGACGAGAACTACAGGCGCACTGGAAACTAGGCGGCGGAAAGAAATGAGGCCTTCTATGTGATTGGGGTCATATTATTTCTTAGCAGAGATATAACCCAAGGCAGACGTTCGCAAATGGACACTTTACCTTTGGTACTCTCTATGGCATGTATCACTCTGCTGCTGTGATTCGTTGCCGTAAGCCTTTATTCAGGGACGCAGGTTGTGGTCTTCAATGACCACCTTGGCTTGTTGATATTTTGAGATTATAGCTGCTTCATACGCCTGTATAGTAGATATGTACTTGCATTTGCCCATTGACCGATATCGCGTCTGTACACCTGAAAGGCCCCCCACGATGATGATAGTAGTGGCTGACCAAAAAAAAAAAGAGCCACATGAAACATCCAACAGGCCCGTAAGAATAGATGCCTGCCGCTGTACATCACGCGACTAAAACTCTGTCCAAGAGTGAGTGCCAGGTATTCTTTTAGCACGGATTCAACCAGTCCCCATTCCCAACCCCACTGTATGTATGTCCTTTAGATCCACGGTCAAAGACAAAAATGGTACTCATAAATCTGAGAGCGAATTCTGAGGACTGAAATAGTTCTTCTCAGACAATCTTGTACACCCGCTTGGCGATCAGATAGCACGCGAGACCGAATAGCAGAAGGCCGGCGGTAATGACCATAAACCACTTCAGATCGCCCTCGTGCTCCTGACCGGGAACCCATACGTTCATACCCCAGAGGCCCGTGATGATATTCATGGGGAGAACGATGGTACCCAGGACCGTCAGCTTTCCGAGCACATCCGCTGTTTGCTCCTGTCGCTCGTTCATGCGAATGTTGATCTGGGCGAGGTAGTTGCCGTGCGAACGGGCGAGGATTCTGTAGTTTGATGATTATTAGTTTTCTTATGCACAAAGCGTCGGGGTAACCTCGATAAGGAAGTAAACTCACTTCTCGTAGTGGCTTAAATTGGAAGTCATGGTCACGATATGGTCCTGGATATCACCCAAGTACAGGCCAATCTCCGACCGAGGAGCCACCTCCCAGTGCTCGTTACACCGTTTGGCAAACCCCTTAATGACATCGGCCTTATTCCCGAGGAGCCTGTACAGAAGCATTACCTTCTTCCGGCAATCACCTACCCGGCGCAGCATGTCTCGCCCGGATTCGGCCGCGGTTTCCCCGGATTCTGCCTTCTCGTTCTTGGCGGCTGGGTCGGCAGACGAGTGAAGCTGCAGGATCGAGTCATCGATATCGTCGACCTCGTCCTCGATGTTCTGAATCAACGGGACGAATACATCGGTGATGTCGTCAATGATGGCGTACGAAATCCAGTCAGATGACAGGATCAGGTAGTCACTCAGCTGACGGATACGTCGACGCACGTTTGCCGAGTGGGGCGTGACCGAGAAGTGGAAGCTGAGAACGCATTCGCGGAACACGACCACGTACATGTTCACGGGCTCGAGGAAGTTCTCACTGTCCTGGTCCTGGTCAAAAGAACGATAGTTGACAAAGTAGTAATTTCGGAAGAGTTCCACTTTCTCTCGTTGCTCCTGGACCATGATATCCTCTGCCGTGAGAGGATGAATACCGAAGGCTTTGGAGATGACCTTCATCTCTGCCTCTGTAGGGCTCAGGATATCTAGCCACCAGACAGGGCGATCACCGTATCGAACTGGTTTGGCCGTCCTCGTTTGGACCGGAGATTTGATTCTGGGCGATGTGATATCGGCGGGAGTCTGGTTTCCCGAGACCTGCTTGGAGCTACTGTCGGATCTCTTGCCGTTGTTGGTAGGGGAGAGGGCTCGCTCTCGGCGGACGTCAAACTCCTTCTGACTCGCGCTGACCTGCGATTGTTGTCTAGTTGGAGTCCTCGAGTCATCGATCTGGTTGCTCAGTACTTGGTGAAAAATAGGAGATCTGGCCAGGCCGTCTTCGTCCTCGTCATCAGAAGAATCGGAGATGATGGGAGGATCGGGGATGAAAAGCTCCCGAAAGCCACCTCCTGGCTGAACCAGTTCGGATATCGTGTGGCTGTGGATAGTGCTGGGGAATTCTTCGTTGAAGTATGTGAAGCGGTACGGGGCTTCTTCTTCGGTCCGGAACCATCTCCTGTTCACAGGACGCAGTCGTCCGTTGATCAGCTGGGGCTCGGTTATCTTCTTCGCCCTCCGCTCCTCCCGTCGACCCTGTTCTTCGAACAGCTTCCACTCGTCCAGGATATCCAGATCAGGCCACTTCCCTCGTCTTCTCCGGCTCCTATTGCGAAAGGCAGCGGTGTCTGTGGGGTGTATCTCGTCATCTGCTAGCTCGGAAAGCCCTTCCTGAGGAAAGCATACGTCTTCCTGGGCGATGGTTCGCCTCCGATCCAGGGGTGACTGTTGAAACGGCGCTGGTGTCCGCTTCCCATCCTCGTCATCGTTTATGCTCTGCCCTGGTGAGATCTGGGCATCTTGAAGTTCATCCCTAAGCATAAGGTCACCGAAGCTCATATTGTTCCGGTCGGATGCGTGCATCTGCGGAGTCCCAGGGATCGAGGGGGGATAGTTGACATTGTAACCATCCCCTCCCGTACCCGCGAACGGATTGAGCAGCTTCTTCCGGCTGCTGGATATACTGGAGCCACGCGAGCTCGCTTTCTTGCTCCTCCGCCCCGATGCGTCGTTCGCGCCATAGCCGCCGAACGGATCGGCTCGGTGGTGAACCGACTGGGACAGGAGCGGCGCCCCTTCATCCCACGGATCCCCATCGTCATCATCGTCGGTGTCCCCTCCGAATACCGCCCTCAAGCGTGACTTGTTGTGTACGGGCTGCCCCGGCGGCGCGGGGAAAGGCGACGGAAGAGTGGTTCCGGTCGGCGTCAGTGTCGAGGGCCGCCTTGTCCTCAGAAAAGGCGGCTGCTCCCTGTTTTGACGAAATTATTAACAAATCGGGTCATGCACGGAAAAGAACGCAGCCAAGGTTCTGGGGAGCATTACCTGTGGTCCAGGAGAGCTTCACTCTCGATGCTTGTGTTGCTTAGATTCTGGGAGTGCAGATAGAAGTTATCTCGAACTTCGCTGAGCCCCTCAGAGGTGTTGCCATCGCCGGCATCGTTGATAGACAGGGCAAACGACTTCCTCCTTCCCTTCTTCTTCTTTCCCGCTCTGTGATTCTTTCTCTTTCTAGGCTGACCCGTGGAAGCTGGGGTGCCGGGCATTCTGCCCAAGCTGGGGCCGGGTGTCGAGAGCTTTCCCTGGGCTCTTTGGGGATCCATTGCGAAGTTGACGACCGGATACTCGTATGAAGGGGAGGAGGGATCGCAAAGGTGATCTGGTTATATGCGAATCGGAGTCGCGTGAGCTACAGCGGTGACGGCAGGCAGAGAGCAGGTCTCCGGGGTAGGAGATGCTTGTCCCTCACGGCGCGGACACGTCCTTGCGAAGCTCAATGTCATCGACCAAGAGCTCAGGAAGCATACGCATTGATGGCATTTGGAGGGAGGCTTTCGAATGTAGACCGAACAAATTGAAGCAATATTTAGCTAAGCGTAGAGCGTTGAGTTTGCGAGGTGATCCGTGACGAAGTCGACTCTGGAGCATTGGAGCCGCAACAGCGGAGATAGGTAGGGTACTGCGCAGAGGCTGAGAGGTTGCCCGTGCCGGGGAAAGGTGGGGGACGTGAGACAGGGCGGCTTTGAGTCAACCCAAAAATTGTCTTGGCGATTGGCTGTGCACCCTCTCTTCCAGGTCCCGTACGAGGCTTCTTTGAAGCATCCGTCCGTTTTTGTCTCTATCAGGTGGAGAGCACAGTGGAGAACTGCGGCAGAGTGAGGAACTTGTTATCAGCACAGCCAGGAGGATACTGAAGACGGAAAGTAAGCCATGGTGATGTCAACCATCTCGAGCCACTCATTCCCAGGCTCCAATCCCGCGTGCTAACGCGCTGTAGACGTAATTGGTCAAACTGCCAAGTATAAAAATCTGGGTGCCTACCTCGGCAGTGGGGCTTAGGATAGGTACTTCGTACAGTACCTCCAAGTTGCAGCCCGCTAGATGCCGACAAGGTCTGGAACTTCATCGCCTATGAGCGTCGTCTTGGTCTCCCGTGTACGGTTCTTTGGGTGCATACGGCATGGAACATGAACTTCCTACAGCACCGGGCTCGCTACAAGTCTTCTTTTCCGCCACGATACGCAGTCTATATCTTATTATACATTCAGCGCATGTTGCTACTGCAGCATACTGGTTTTTTTTTCTCTATAAAAAAACCCGACAATGAACTTTCTTCAATATAAACTGCAGTCCCCTTTGAAACGTTGGAATATTGAACACTGTAGAGCCTGCTAATTCTTCAGCCATCTTCAGTAGCAAGTGGAATATTTCGGATAAATCGCATTGCTCTTTGCTACTGTCGTTTTTCGGGCGCTTGTCGCGAGTTACTGGGGCCCACTGAAAAACGATTTACGGAGTGGTCAGTGGGGGGGAGCTTTGACGGCGCATTACCTAAGTAGCGTGCCAACAAGCTGCTTCTTACCGACGCGTCTGGTCCAGGTCAGTCGTTCCTAAATTATCCCATGACCCCAGAGGACTATCAACCTAACAAGTCACCAGGCTTTCACCTGTTAGGAAACAGAGTCGACAGTGTTTGCGACACAGTTCTCATTTGACGGCGGTACAAGACTAAATAACAATTCCCTTGTCCGCCTGGAGCTTCGTCCCATATCTGCCGCGATCAACGCCGATAAAAACACTAGGGATGGAACCTTTTGATACTTGGACGCTGGAGTTGCTGCGTGGTAAGTGATGCGCGACGTGTTCTGCTGTTCTAAGCATTGCTTCACGGCTCATTCTTGGCTAAACGATCATCCTCCTGTGCTAGGTTTCCTTCCAGATCACTCGGTCGAGTTTCTCCAGCAGCACATCTTTAACCCCGCCTCTACGACGCAACAGCTTAGACGGTACATTCTGAGCACCTTTCAGACTGCGCTCAACGCGATGGTGGTAGCCTTGAGTCCCCTCGCCGATCGCCTAATCCAGGCACTGTACAACAGTCCGGACATCGTGGTGCTCATATTCTTCCTGGTCCTCCTATTCATACTAGCTCAGGTCGCGCTTCTTGTCCACCGGGTTATGATGTTCTTCACGAGACTCGCCTACCGTCTACTTTTCTGGGCCACTATAGCTGCGCTCGCGGCTGTGGTGTGGCAGATTGGGCCCGAGGCCACGGCACGATATGCTATCATCATAGGGAGCAAGATAGTCGGCTACCTTGCTGGTCTCGTTGCTGTGTTCCAGCAGGAGTACCAGAAGTATGACGCCCAGGCCAAAGCCCAGCCTGGGTCAGGGTCTAGATACTCCTCCAGCGGCAGATCGGGATGGAAATGACAACACGCACTACGCTGTCGGACTTGCGCTCCTCGTCATCGACACCACTGGGCCACACCCGCATCTACAATGCGACAGTCTCGAGAAAAATCGTTAAGTGGAGGTCAAGTTTTCGCACATGCTGTGGTAAAGGTTCAACCGAGTCAATTTTTTTGGTATAATCCGAACGCCAGTGCCATGCTTTGCATACTCTTTGCAGCTTGATCCTGCTGCCTAAGGACCGTCATCCAGGAACCGACCGACCCTACCGTCTTTTATCTCAAACTCCGCGGACCAGAAACAAGCTTTACAAGATTCACTCCTCCTCAAATTCCTCCTCCTCCTCCGCTAGCTCCTTGGGCTCCTGTGCCTCGTGGTATTGTATGCAGTCATCGATGTAACTAAGGATGGCGTGGACGCTCTCCTCGTCTGTGGAGTCCAACTTTAGGTAGCTCACCATGCTGAAGCTCTCGAGGAGACCTGCCACGGCCGCGTTCAGTCTCCGGAAGCTCGAGCCGGACATGACGGCTTCCTTATCGCTTGGGTCGGCAGGTTCTGGTGGAACCTCCTCGCCCGCCTTCCTCTTCGCAACGGCGGAGGGATCCTCTTCTAGCAGCGACGTGTCGGGGACGAGGAACTTCTTCAGATCCTTCTTCCGAAGCTGATCCTTGACCAGGTCCATCTTGCTGAGGATGTTGAGATGCGGGATCTCGAGCAAAAGCATGGCACTCATCGCGCTGAGGCTCCCCGCGAAGAACTTGGCCCTGTCGATGACGAACGACGCTTCGAGCAGATAGGCCGCGCAGAGACGCACATCCAGGTTGCCCGAGGTGGTCAGGAACCGGGTGAGGGTCGGCAGGACGGGAATGTGCGTGTAGAGCTCGATCTGACCGGGCATATCGATGATAATTAGGTACTCCTCCGTGATTGAGTCAAGACCCTCGGTGAGGAAGTCTAGGTTCTCGAGCAGGAACTCAAAGCAATAGATGAGGCCGCCGTTGGGCCCTAGTTTCATCTCTTCCATCACATCTTCGAGCGTGATCAAGTCCCGGATATCGAGGTCCGGGGTGTGCTCGAAGGACTCGGCTGCCGGATCGAGGTTGACGTAGAAGGTCGACCGACGGTTGAGATGGAGATGGGTGATTAAAGACGCGCAGAAGGTTGACTAAGTATGGAATCTCAGCGTTAGCATGTTTGCCTCCGTCTTCTCTCCTTGCCTTCTTCCCTTGTCACTCCTCGGCCGCGCGCGAGATCACTGGCATGGAAGCATACGAGGCTATCGAACTGATCATACCTTGCCTGCCCCCGCAGGGCCGATTACCATGACACCAAACTTGCTCATTGCTGCTAGTATCTACCGATAGGAAATGGTTCAGGTGCAGGTGCAGGTGCAGGTGCCGAGTGCCGATGGTAAGGACAGCTCGGGGGTTTGATTGCGCTGCGTCCGGTCGGTCGGATTTCCACCTTGTCGCTGTGTTCTGCCGAAGGTTATCAGAACCTACACTTACCTTAACCTACGGACCGTAACTTTTTTTTCCTCCCCGTCGTCACAGGCGGAGGTGGGTTGGTGGGATGCAAACCCCGCTGTGGGTCCGTGGGCAACAGCAAAGCAGAATGTCGGCAGAGTGCAGACGGGCGGACAGTACGAAGTATGGACGAGAGTGCTTGTTTGGCTTAGGTAATACACGGTTACACATGGGGCAAAGAGCGGCTTGAGAGGCTTGGAAACAACGGGAAGCAAGGGCAAAGAGGCTACTGGCTACTGGCTACTGGCTACCACTACGCCATTTAGTAAAATTGCCTGGTGGATATGTAAGGTCAGGTTGTTACCGCAAAAAAGGGGACAAAAAAGATAGCCCGAGACTGAGAGTGCACGTAAATACAAGCCGTCGATGGCGTAATTTTTACCGCCTCTTGGTTGAGTCGAGGTACCGAATACCGCTGGTGGGGAGAGCTTATGAAGAAATAGTACTTGGGAAACGGCCCGGACGCCTGCTACTTTGAGTTTGGCATCAGTCCACCCTCCCGTACTCCCTAGGGCGGGGTGTCTGGTCGCACATGTCCCCGCTACCTCCTCTGCGGTTTTGACCACGTTTTCCGTGCAGTGGCCGACCCTCGGCGTTCTAACGCAACCAGCGAAAGAGAAAAAAAAAAGTTCCTCAACAACTAGTCCAAGGTACCCTGAGGGTCTCATAAAAACCGCCGACCACCTTCTTCTCAGTCTTTCTCTCCTTTCTCGTTCTCCCGAAAATCCATACCTTTCCGGTACACAATCTGTAAGACCTCCCCTTTCCCTTTAAAACCATCCGTGTCTTCCCCGGGCCTCTCGAGCTCTCATCAAATTCAAGTCTCGCTTCCTCAGTCCTCTCTTGGAAAAGACAGCGAGCGGTGAGCGGTCGTTTGTGCCCTCTTTTCCCCTCCCCACCTACTCCGTATTCAAAAGAAAACCCCACGGTCCCCCCCTCCTCGAAAGACAATTTTACTGAGACTTTGTATCCAATTTCTAGCCATTGGCATTTCTACCGCCGTTTTCCTTCTCTTTTTCCCAGTCAATAGACTTCTAATCGCTTTCCGAAATGGCCACCAACGGAGTCAACGGTACCAACGGCGTCAGCCACCACAACCAGGGCACCTTCCTGTTCACCGTAAGTTTCTCCCCGCCGTGAGACGTTCCCCCTGACTACGCCTTCAAAGTTGAAGGCCGCGGACGTCAGCCGCAAGAGGTGGTCGCGGCCCGGGGTACAAGGCCTATGATATCTCTCTCCCAGCGAGACCTCTAGACAAGACACCACGGGTGACTTGTCAGAAAATCGTTTGGGAGAAGCGTGTCTGCCTGGCTTGGCTTGGCTCGCTCGCTCGCTGTTTGGGCTTCCCGAGCCCAACTCTCTGCGCGCCCCGGTCATCCCATCCATCGGCCAATAGCCTGTGTGGGCAGGATGAGACAATACCCAACGAGGCATTCAGCTTCGATGGGCATTGGCTCTCTTGCGCTGAAGCAAAACTATCTGGTCTGCTGGAGAAGGTGGCAGCGATGAGCCTCCCAAGCCTTAGCCAGTGGCGGCGCAATTTGTGTATCTGTTATCGCTTATCGTGGGACCCCTTTTTGCTAACGACAATCTCCGCAGTCCGAGTCTGTCGGTGAGGGTCACCCCGACAAGATCGCTGATCAGGTCTCCGATGCCATCCTCGACGCCTGCTTGGCTGAGGACCCCCTCTCCAAGGTTGCCTGCGAGACCGCCACCAAGACCGGTATGGTCATGGTCTTCGGTGAGATCACCACCAAGGCCAAGCTCGACTACCAGAAGGTCGTCCGCAATGCCATCAAGGACATCGGTTACGACGACTCCTCCAAGGGCTTCGACTACAAGACCCTCAACCTGCTCGTCGCCATCGAGGAGCAGTCCCCGGATATCGCTCAGGGTCTGAACCTTGACGACCGCCTGGAGAACCTCGGTGCTGGTGACCAGGGTATCATGTTCGGCTATGCCACCGACGAGACCCCTGAGCTCTTCCCCCTTACTCTCCTCTTCGCCCACAAGCTCAACGCTGCCATGTCGGCTGCCCGCCGTGACGGCACCCTCCCCTGGCTGCGACCCGACACCAAGACTCAGGTCACCATCGAGTACAAGCATGACCACGGCGCCGTGATCCCTGTCCGCGTCGATACCGTCGTCGTCTCCGCCCAGCACGCCGAGACCATCAGCACCGAGGAGCTCCGCAAGGAGATCAAGGAGAAGATCATCAAGAAGGTCATTCCCGCCAAGTACCTCGACGACAAGACCGTCTACCACGTAAGACCTCCTTTTTTATACACCTGAAGATATATGGCAAGAGCCTAGACTGACATATCGTGACGCAGATTCAACCCTCCGGCCTCTTCATCATCGGTGGCCCCCAGGGTGACGCCGGTCTCACCGGCCGAAAGATCATCGTCGACACCTACGGCGGCTGGGGTGCCCACGGTGGCGGTGCCTTCTCCGGCAAGGACTTCTCCAAGGTCGACCGATCCGCCGCCTACGTCGGCCGCTGGATCGCCAAGTCCCTTGTCGCCGCCGGCCTCGCCCGCCGCGCCCTCGTCCAGCTCTCCTACGCCATCGGTGTCGCGGAGCCCCTCTCGATCTACGTCGACTCCTACGGCACCTCTTCCAAGACCTCGGATGAGCTCGTCGAGATCATCCGCAGCAACTTTGACCTGCGCCCTGGTGTCATCGTCAAGGAGCTTGACCTCGCCAAGCCCATCTACTTCAAGACTGCCAAGAACGGTCACTTCGGCACCAACCAGGAGTTCAGCTGGGAGAAGCCCAAGGCTCTCAAGTTCTAAGTTGAGACAGACGTTGCAGGAGATTCAACTTCTCCTGCCAACCATGTCGCGCACATACGGCTCGGGCCAGCCCGACCGGTCCTAGGAACCGATGGGTTCCGAGAATCGGCCGGCACGCCCGGGACGAACGGGGTTCTCATTTCGCGGATCGAAGAGCAATGGTCATCGTTTTGCATTTAAAAGACGAGGCGGCGTCATAAATACTAGGCGTACGGTTTTCAACAACTGGTTGGGTGGGATGATTCACTATATTCAGCGTGCTCGGAGCCCGAGAGCGCTGCAACTCAACCGTTATTTTTATTCCTTTTTTTCCCCCAATTTCCTATAACTACCTTACTTGGGTGGCATGCCCGGGAATTCATGAAACCAAAAGTCACCGGAGGGCGGCGGGTGGTCGGGAAGTGGTTACAAGGCGTCTTTCAACAAAGACATGCACGAGCCAAAGAGGCCCAGATACGATACATCTGATTTGTGATACCCCATGGGGCACAGCATTTTGAGCATCGGCGTTCAAGGGATAAAAGAATTTCAACATCTTTGAATTCCCTGCTACTATATAGCCGATATGTCTTTTTGGCTGGCAGGGAACAGAGGCCACAGGGCCGCGGGTGCGGCGACTGCGCTGCGCGTGCCAAAGCCGCCTCTCTAGCGAGGCACTCGAGTCAGGTAGACAGGCTTTTCGTCTCGATAGAGAGAGACGGGCAGCATCCTACGATCTAGAATAAACCTAGAGATCATAGATCTCGCGTGCTCTTGACCTGGCCAGATTCGCTTGTGAAAGGTAACGCACGAATCATCCGTCCTAAGTGACATAGCCCTAGCATGCATGAACCAGTGAACCATGGACAGAATATGTATATGTACGTGGACGGTATACGCAGCTTTCACGAGGATCGAGGGTTCGAGGCGGGACACTGCTTCGGCTGCAAGCTCATCCTCCTGGATACCTGACTGTGCTGCTAAAGTCACCGGGAGCGGTATCTGAGTTCGGCGGCATTGCGTCTCCGGGTCCTGTCGCATAATATCCGCCGTAGTCCTTAGCACCTCCTAATGCGGCTCTTTTGAAATGTGCAAAAAAAAAAATGGAGATCGGACTCGGGAACGATCGAACCGCGGATTGGCCCATGCTCAATGGCATTGGGCATGTTCTTGATGGAGTTGAAACAATAATGTTCCGAAACGGCCAATCCAGCATGTGAGACCAGAGAGGGCTGGAGGGAACTTTACGAAGTAGGTCCCAAAGGTTGCCTAGAGTTAAAGTGCCTTCCCTAAGTCGAAAGAGGGGGCAAGGATGGTTGGGAAAAGTATAAAATTTCATGTGATCCGGGAGCATTTCCGTGTTGAGGACAAGCTCTTCCGAATAGATAGACCATCTGCTATGAGGTTACCAACCACGCTCCACTCTATACATACGTGACAGAGAATTACGTGTATAGCATATAGGTAGACTAAACAGGGTAGAGAGTATGCGTGTGCCTCTGTGAGAGAGAAAGAGAGACGGCGTTACAACCATGTACTTCATACGTTTTGATTCCAAAGGTATCTACTTGCCAACCTAACTTACTCTGTACACGAGATCAGACGGATCCAAAAAAGGCGGCGTGAAACGGTCGCTTCGGGGTATACTAAAAGTTGTCGCCGATCAATTACCGATTCGTCTCTGCCGACACCTTCCCAGACTATCAACGCCGCTGATTGGCCCTGGTACCGGTGGTCCAGGGGTATGGGGAAGACGGGTTCGTCAGGGGGAAATCTGTGTGATGACCTGCGTTCTCAGCGTGACAGTCATTTCCAAAATCCGAGAAACCTATGTTCGAATGGGGTCCCCGTCTGCGCTAGCTGGGGGAGCTGGGTTCGGTTGTGCCTCGTAGATGCCTATGTCTTCTTTTTTAGTGGCCTGTCCCGCCCGTTCTCCAAGCAGTCCAGGTCGAGTCCAGGTCATGCATACCTTGCAAGTTGCAACCACCACCCGCCATAGACAACCTGGACAACCCAGCAGAGTTGAGCTTAGACTCGGACGACAAAAGTCTGTAGCCCCCTCTCCACCCCCCGCCCATCAGAGC
>FTLB01004663.1_pt1 | contig 12354 bp, 7 predicted proteins | sample 1658291 | NCBI WGS metagenome assembly FTLB01 (sample SAMEA3914812, study PRJEB12502) | metagenome | biome: forest; material: soil | place: Canada | collected 2011-07-07 | depth 0.1 m
GGGAGAGACGAGAGATTGTTAAGACGACTTAAGAAAATATATGGCTGAACCTCCACGGCAGCAGATAATGCAGAGCTTTTGTGGGTGGCTTGGTACTCCTGAAATGCGCCAGGGCGCGAAGCCATGATATGGGTGTTCGACTGAAGTTTTCCCCAGCAGCCAGAAATCGATCCAGACCGACCCAGACTTTGAAATGGTGCGTGGTTGGTCGAAGCCAGTACCTGTATCTGAACAAGGTACAAAGTCGCTGCCGCGTGACCTAGACTCTGAGCCACATAATTCTAAATGGAATAAAAAAAAAGAAAAAAGTACCAAAATGAGTGAAAGACGGCACACGGCACAGGACCAGGGGGCTGCGGCGGAAGCGGCCTGGAGCTGAGCCGGCCAGCCAGCCGGTCAGCACTACCATGACACCTATCTCTGGGCGAGTGAGTTTGAACGAGGGCAGGCAGGCAAGTGTGTGCCCAAAACGACGCATCCACTTTGCAATGTATGGTACCGTGTTTTCTGGATAGTCGATTCTGGACTCTGTTCCTTTGGCCGCCAAAGTCGGGTATTGGTCCCGCTTCCTCACTCCATTGGGCTACGGGACTTGAGGTGCATGTTCCGGCCCCCCATGGAGCTTAACTCACCTACTAGGTGTCGTACCCGCCTTATCGTTGGCGTTCGAATATGCAATGGCCTTCGTGGATAGGAGACAGCGGAACAGCTCGGGCTACCACACTGACGGCATTTGGGCTGTGCAACAAGTCCCACCCCGTTGTGATGTGAATAAAAAACTCCATAGTCAAATGCCATGCCATGGAAGGTAAATTTTGAAACAATTCAATGGAAAGAGACCCGGCGATATGTTTGATTCGCTTCCCTTTGGCTTCCCTCTCCCTCTTCTTCGAAGACCCGGCGCCAGCCAGGGTCTCAGCACAATCTTTCTCTCTCGCAAGCCACCGTCCAAGAAAGGAATGCGCCCCCTCGCCCAGCTTGGACCACTTCAGATGGTGGCCGATGCGAGTGGTTCAGCAAAGTTCCGCCGTGGTTTCCGTGTCGCAGAGAACATCTCTCGCCATTCGTGCGCTCGTTGCCTATCTATTGGTCGATAGCAAGCGAGGACACCCCACGTCTTACTGCACCTACGAAAGATTGCATCTGCTGTGGAACATCAAAATGTCTGTAGTGCACCTTTTGTGGCCCGTTGGAGCTCAAGCCGTCACTGCTCTCTGCTTCTGCGTCATCCCATACCCCGCCGCTCCCCTCTCAGTCTACAAGCCAGCTACCCACCTTCAGTCCTCGGCGATAAACAACGAGCAGGTAGGCTCTCATCGACTCCATTATTTACACTTTCTCGGTGTCAGTGTCTCACCGGAGAACTTAGAACATGGCACGATAAACCGTGCAAGATAAACCGTCGCATAAAGACTGCCAACAAGAAGTTTGGCGTGCTATGGTGTCGGAGCCGACATTTCTTACTACCAGATGAGGCCAGCCATACAAGGCTTCATTCCATGAATTTTCGCCACTCATAACACCAATTAACCCGCGAACGCCCAGCAGCCATGGACAGTCTACAAGGCGTGCTTGAATCCATCTCGGCTCTCAATGCATCAACCAAGGCGAGCGCACAGCAGCGATTCCGCCAAGAGAAACAGCGCCTGGAGAAAGAGATCAATGGACATCATAAGTTTTTCGCTCTTCAGCAAAACCAAGCAGTCAACGACTTCGAGAACCGAAAGATAGTTCTGCAGCAGCACATAGACTCTCTCTCATCTCAGATCAGAGGACTGAAAGAGAAGCTGGCTACGGAGATACGAGAGCATCGGGACAGCTTGAATTCGTTGCGCTTGGGTGAGGCAGAGTTAATTAACCCCCTGCAGGGACAGATCAGAGATGAAACGGATAGATTTGAAGCCCAGATCGAGGAGCTGGATCAGAAGAGCAGCAAGTTGATAGATATCGCAAGATCTATGGTATGTATCAGTATCGCAACGGCAAACGCCGCATGCCACACACTCACCTAGGGAATCACTTATCAGCCGCGTTGGCGGTCGTACGTGCCGAACTTTTGTCTGATACTTCACACAGGTTGCGACGGTTGGGCTGTATGTAACCATGGAGCCTGTTAGCCAAATAAAGCCAGCGAGATCGCCGAAGCTCAACGTCGCTATTCAGCTCAGTACTGCTCATACTCCTCCAGAAAAATTGACAACGCCTGCGGAGCTTAGGAATCCGACAGCCTCGACATCAAATCCTAGTAAGACAGGCATGGTATCCCGACCTGCCGATCCGTCGATTTGCCCGCCACAACTGTCTCCTTCTATCAATGGTCACATCAGGTCTCGGGGACCTTCGGGTTCGCTAGATCTCGCCCTCGATGCTGAGAACCACTCACCTCTTGTCGCGGGTTCAGCACCTGAAACTGCGCGATCACCCTCAACGTCCTGGAATGGGCGACTGCATCAGAGACTAGCTACATCGCCGGGGCCCTTCTTGGATGACACTCGTCACAGAGACCATCTGGGCATCATGGAGCAGCCCTCTCGCTCACTGCAGCGGGTAGAAAGCTCAAGCGGTCTCAGCCCGGAGAAGAATTCGGCTACTGCAGAGCAGGCTACGGACCATTATGAACCTTTGCCAGGCCGAGTGGGGATTGTTGGCCACGACATGGCACCTGCGAAACCGTCGTTGGATCCCCTGGACCCAAGCATGTCAGTTGGAATTGGAAGCCATTACGAACTCGAGGGAGCGATGCTCCAAGCGTGCCGCGACATGGACAGCACTAGACGCGGTTCGTCTCTTTTATCCGTCATTCTTGCCAAACACGCTAATATTCTGTTCAGCTCTCCTTGCAAACTTGTCTTCTCATCATATTGAGCCACAGCCATCGGGTGTGGCTCTCGAGAGACAGGGACTTTTCATCCAGAATATGCCACGTCAAAAGGACGATGGCCGCGGGACTGTTGGTAAGCAGGCACGCTCGTGCATATCAAGGTGCATATCCAAGCAGTGGACGGTTACGTTAACCGTACTTTGATTCCAGCCACTGTAGGGTTAATGAGAGGAGCTCCAGCACAGCCAGGGCGATCTACGCCAAGAATGAGTTCACGTAGCGTGGAGCCGCAGAGTGACTCGCAGACACCGGGAAATACGGCGAGGGTTCGTGAGTCTGGGCTCCCGAGGCCCAAGACGTCGCAACAGATCGCATCGACGGTGCTGGAACTGCTTTCACCGACAGAGAGCAAGCCCAGTTGTGACCAAGTATCCAACACAAAAGTCTTCACGACCTACCCGGGCCAGTTACAGTCGAAAGTATGGCACATAAAGGACACCCCGAGCCCTGATCCCCCGTCTGGAGCCGTAGCCGCGGCGGCGACATCACCGGAGATCCAATTTCCGTTTCCACCGACACCTGAATCTGCGAATTCCACAATTGTTGTGGCGACAGCACCCTCGTTCGCCGCGGACGCAACAAGGCCGGATGCGTCTCACAGCGACCAAATCCACGCACCGCTGTTTCACCCGGGTCTGACATGCAAGCCTCTCGACCGTCGATATTCTCGAGGCAGACCTGGGGCTGAGCAGACGGCACCACCAGGGACACGGATCAAAGTCAGCCATCGAAAGCAACCCGGGTCGGCCCGGTTTTCGTACGAGCCCACGTTCGACGCTCGGTCACAATTTACCGACGGCAACACGTTACCGCCCATCCAAGCCGGGCAGAATAGGACAGCGTCCCCGATTCCCACTAACTACGGTCAAAGGAAGCGTCAGAAGCTGGAGGTAAGAGTGTTTTCCCGTCCTGAAATCAAAATAAGCCAAGAGGGCGTGAGCCTTAACCCACCTGTCGTGTGAGCATGGCGAAAGCAACGAGTCCACGGTACCAAAGTTACTAACTTGCACAAGTGAGCAGCACGTCGAACCTGTGTCTCAAGGTGACAATCGTCGACGCCTACTTATTCTGCGCCACTATTCATCTCCCACTTCGAGATTCCCATGGCATTTAAAGGGGAGTTTATTGCTTTTCTTTGACTCGGCGAGTCAGCGATGCGCGCACCATATTGAAGAATGGCCCGCCCAATATAATCGTGAGATGCCATTCTGAGCTGTATGTTGTACACTCTGGGGGCATTGGGAGTAGCAGGTATTTCAATAAAGATTTGAGAACGCTTAGGACAAATAGGGCGAGTAGAAGGTCACTCATTCCAGCGATTTTTATGATCAATTTGAAAAGCATAAATACGAAGTAGTTACTACGCGCGCTACGATATGAATCCCCATGTCCTTCCAAGACCACCATGATATGACAAGTTTAATTCCTGGAAATAAGTCGTACCTTTTTTTTTCTGGGCTTCTTAGTATAGCTATGTAAGTCGCCAGCTTAATTGATAATCGGTATAAATACGATAGTAGAAGCTGTTAGGGACATCAACATAGCCTCGGCTCCACTAAAACGGTCCACGTTTTAGACGTCACGGGTGGTTCTAACCTTAAATTGTAGCAATTCAATTCTCACTGGCTCGGAGGATGCCACCTATGACGCAAATGACGGCATAAAACAAACAAGACCACGTTGACGTCACTTCACCCATTGCTGCCATAGAATTTCATTCGCCTTGATTTATAAAGCCTTTGAAGACTACAAAGAACTTCCATGCCCTTGCAAAGGCAACCTGAATATCGAAGTTTGAGAGATGCAGCCCTTCAAAATCTCAATCGAAATCGGTGGCGTCCAGGCCCCTTCGTCAGAGTCAACAGCATCAGCATCTACCATGTCCAACTTCAGTTCCGCGAGCTACAGCTTCAGCAGCACCTCGAGAAATGTCAATGGCCGGGTATCGGGGACGCGTCGCACCGAGCAAGTGACATCGGACGGGTCCGGCACGACCATGCGGACTTCGTCACAGAACCTAGGCGAGGCTCCGGTCCAGGAGGTCCGACATTTCGACTCCCGCGGCCGTGAGGTTCTCGGCGGCCCTACGGCCGACACGAGTCGGAGGATCGAGGATGTGAGCGAGTCTGAACAGGCTGGGGATCAAGAGAAACAGGCCCGAGAGTAATGGCCCGCTCCGCTGAGCCGGGGCCGGCGCCTAGTTTTGGGTGACGGCGTGATGATGGCACGGAGACTTTCTACATTTAATTACAGTGCAGCTTAGTCCCCTCAGGCTCAGGGAAATCAGTCGATATGCCCGCCGCCCTGGGACTCTGCATGGATGGCGCAGCATGTTTGAGATTCAAGTCTATGCGTGCCTTGGCAGTTGATTACGCACTCACGAAGCAAGGGAACGAATGGCATGGGGCAAACGGGAAACCCGGCCCGCGACAACATGCCAATGTGCCAGATGGGATCTGTTTTATAGCAGAATGAAAACACAATGATTTCTTTTCTGGATAGCATTCTCTACTAGGAAAACTAGAAATCTATCACGTCGCAAGACTTTTGCCGGCCAATTGGGCTTTCCGAAGATGCAGCCCACGGATTAAATTTTTATATAGAGGACAAACCTAGCTAATGACAGTTGAAGCATATGAATTTACATTTTTTGGCTTCCCAGAACGTTGAGCGCGCTGCTTGGGACGGTCTATCGCGGCATAGATACAAATACGGTCTTTTTTTCGAAGGTAGTAAATAACGTGACGTGGATCGTGGCGGGCGTTTGGACACATCTTTAGAGGGTGAAGCGGAACGAAGGATGATAATCACCCATGTTGTTGACCTCCTCCTCGGGGCGCTCCAGCCGGTCGTCCCTCTTGCCAGCGTCGCGAGTGGCATTCTCGCGGCGCAGGAGCAGGTACAGGACGGTGGCGGCGATGGTGCCCAACCACATCATGGCGAAGGTCACGCCGTAGCCGGTCGGGTACTTGGGGCTCTCCCACGCGAGGAAGATGTTGGAGGCGATGATGCCGGCGATGTTACCCAGGGTAATCTGGAACCCGCTGCCGAAGGCGCGCTTCCAGTGGCCCGACATGTTGTTGGCCATCCAGGCCAGAGCGATGGGCGTCGACATGTACCCACCGAGGCTGACGAGGAAGATGGCCGCGTATTTGGTATCGCGGCTGAGACCGGTCTGGCCGAGCAGGATTCCGAATCCGATGGTCGCAATCAAGGTGCCGATCACAATCCAGACATAGCGCTGGCGCATGCGGTCCGAGGCCCACGCGGCGAAGAGCATGCCGGCGGCCGAGACGACATAGACGGGGATGGTGCGAACCTGAGCGGTCTGGGCAGCCCAGCCGAACTCGTTCAGGATGGTGGGCATGAAGTACGTGGTAGCGTAACCGGTGGTTCCGACACCCATGTAGACCAGAGAGCTGTGATAAAAGGTGATCAGTCTGATGTCACTAATCGCTCGCCAAAAGTGACAATTACGGCGCGGAAGAAAATCAAAGAGATCGGAAAACATACCCGAGCCAGATCTTGTAGTCGCTGAAGATCAGCTTGAGGGAGAAATTGTTCAGGGTATCCATCCTGCACCGATCGCCACCATCAGCGGCCAGGCGACGCTTGAGGAGCTCCTTCTCCGCGTCGTTAAGGTAGCGGCACTGCTCAGGCCAGTCGACGATGAGGAAGGCCGAGATGAGGGCGATGACGGCCGTGATGGCACCTTCGATGATGAAGATCCACCGCCAAGCGGCGAAGCCATCCTGACCGCCGAGGTTGGCGATGCCGTACGCGAGGAGACCGCCGAACGCACCTCCGATGAGCGTGGAGCTGAAGAGCGTAGAGATGCGCTTCTGGTACTCGTGGCGCTTGTAGTACATGGAAGTCACGTAGATCATACCCGGCAGGACGCCGGCCTCGAAGACACCCAGAAGGAAGCGCAGGGCGACCAGCGCGCCGTACGAGTGAACGAAGCCCATGCACATGTTGATGATGCCCCAGCAGAACATCATGCTAGCGAGATACCAGGACGGACGGACGCGGCGGATGAGGATGTTGCTGGGAACCTCAAGCAAGATGTACGGGACAAAGTATATCTGGAAATACCGGTTAGGCGCGCACGATGATGGAGGAGGGGATTCGCTCCCACCACGAGGGAATCGCGAGACTTACGAAGAGAGCAATGTTGAACTTGTTGCCGGTAGCAATCCCCAGCTCGGTCGCGAGGCCCTGGATCCTGGCGTTGCTGATGTTGATGCGGTCCAGGAACGACATCATGTAGATGACATACAGGATGGGGAAGATGGTGAGATCCAGCTTCCACAGCAGCCGTTTCTCGGCCTCTGGGTCGATGGTGAACCCGTCCGACGACGAGGCGTCGTCCGAGTGCTTCTCAACATCCTGGGCGGCGGGATGCATCTCGCCAGAGAACTTCTCTGGGACGGGACTCTCGGGAGCGGACATGTCGAGTGCTTTCTCCGAAGCCATTGCCAGTTGGATGTGCTGGTGCTGCTGGTGCTCAAGGCGACGACGACAGGAGAGAGGTTCTCTCTGATCGGTCGGACAACGTCGCACGATGATATGACTCGAGGGGCACGGGACAGCGACGATCAGTTGTAGCAAAGGAAGAGCTCAGAGAGGGGTTGAAGAAATAACAGGTGTGGGTGGGGAGGTAAAGACAGAGCAGGTGGCCGAGGGAAAGGGGGCGGGAGCGGCTGGGCGAGCAGAGAGGAGGAGATGCTGCAAGCTGCGGGATGGATTTTCTTTATTTACCAACTGACATCCCAGGGACTTGGAGCATGGCGTGGGGCCAGTTCGGGACGAATTCCGAACCCGTCCAGAATGAGCAGCCACCAACACCCTTTTTTTACAATATTGGACCACGGTAAATAGCTAACTATTGCATGAACCCAGCCAAGACTGGGGAACAGACCCTTGGAAAGGTTCTCGGGCACGTTCTTGGAAGATAGCGTGTCCCGAAACGTGCGGATGCCACGTGAAGAGATTGCTACCCAGAGATATCATTCTTGGCGGCGCGCCATTATTTGATGCCTCAGTATACTATAATATGATAATACGATCACAGCGAGCAGAAGCTGACCGTAGGGAGTTAGTGGGAAAGGAGGGGCGAAGGGAGGAGAGAAGGGGGAAGGGGAAGAGGGAGGGGGGCAACCCAGGCTTCCTAGGCAAGTGAGGTATCACTGCACGTTGAGAGAGGTGCCCGATGTAACGAAGGAGAGGACAGGAAGGTGGGCCAAGGGACATGGACTCCTAGGATCAAAGAAATTGGTCATCAACCGTTTTTCAACGCACTCTAGGCATGTATATTGTATAGACTGTCGAGACGTATCTGAGGGGAGGGGATCGAGGCCCCTTTATCCAACTTCGCAGCCCATGTCGGTCGGGCCTTTGGGAACAGGCCTGATGATAGTCGATGGTCCAGCGCACCCAGCGGCTTAGCGCACGAGAGCCGAGCTTGGTACAGAGACTTCGCAGGGTAGAGTGTTTGTTTCAGCACTCTTTATTCTTTGATTTTAAGGGAAACTACGGGAGAACCCGACACCGGGGCTATCGGAATGGTGGGGTGGTGTCGGCAGATTTTTTTTTTCTCTTCTTCATGTTGTTGGTTTCGTCTCCTCTCTTCTCCCCTGCTCGATACCCCTGTAAGTCTTCGTAACCGGCCCTAACCCACCGAGAAAGGATTCGTTTCCCTGGTGGTGCAGACGGGTCCTTTTATTTCTCGCCTACGGAGTCCTAAAACGCGAATACAACTTGTTGATGGAACCTACTTACGTGACATTTTAGAATACTCAAACTCTTCAAACATTGGCATACTGCCACCTTGACGCGTAATTCATATTTTTTTTCACCTATTTTTCTCTTTGCATTTAGCCCTGCTTGAGAATTCTAAGCACTTGGGCCAAGAAAGTTGGAGGTACAGAGTAGCAAGAGAACAGATAGGCATGAATCTCATGTGGACGTGCCGCTGGTTCAACATGCGCAATTGGTGCACCCAGTTTTCTCTTGCCCCCGAGAAAAAGGGCTTAGCACAATGCATCCATCCACTACGTGAATTTTTCGGCTAGCGTTCCCTAATTTCCGTGTCCCGGTCTGCTGGTACTCGGCGATGGTGAGGGCAAGGAAGACAATCCATCCTCAAACCGTTCTCGTTGAGGCAGGGGACACGGACTGGTCGGGAAAGCTTCGTATCATGCCGGCATTTCCATTCTCGAGCTCCTCTCGGATGTTTTCTATGCTTCATAGAGCCCGCTGGCCTGCAGCGTAGGACGCCGCACGTTACCAATTGAGGTTTGTATTGTCAGTTTACTGGATAGCAAGCTGCTCCCTGTGTACATTGTCTCGATAGTGCACCTCCTTTCCCCCCTCCCCTTCCCCGGGAAGTCTCTCGACGTGCTAATCTCGTATCTATCCTCTGGCCCACACAGGTCTGGCTGGTCCGTGTCTTGAATAGCGAAACTGGCTCACATGTCACGTCATATAGATCTGCAGATACAACCATCGGACGGAATTGATCTGCTACGTAGCAAGCAAGAAATCGCAATTACAATCACAATCACATGTTCGCGGGAAACCCAGTCCCATCCAATGCTCTACAAGAAGTTGAGAAGGCCCATGAAATTTTAGAATTTAGCTTGTCTCCTCCCGCAATCGCCCCTCTCAAGGCTGAATCTTCAGCATCGATAGGTGTGGAGGCGTCGATCGAGGATGGGCGACTGACAAGCAGGTTGGCAGGACAAGCTCACAGCTAGTGAGGACAAACCCTTGGCCATTGGTGGGGGAGTTTCTCACTCGACCCGGCTTGGCGCGCCTCTGGTGTTGAAGATCCTCGCTTGGTACATGGCTGACGTGCTGGAAGTGTGGGCTTAGTTCCGCCTGTTGGTTCACAGACACTACAGACTCGTCCGATTTTGCTCGGGGTGCGTGTGAGAGCCAGCAGCAAAGGCTTGCCAAGGCAGCAAGGGTCCCCTGGAGACGGTGAGTCGCATCTAAGGATTCGGAAGCCATCCGCGGGCCATCCGCGGCCACCCGCCCCTCCTCTTCTCGTAACTAACCTCGGATGATCCTTGGCTCCCCCACTACGGTTTGCGGCGGTGTGAGCCTCGTCCACTAATTGAGTACGGCGGGACAGGGGCTTTTTGCAACAGAAACCAACCTTGACAATCCTATCCTTTTCGGTACAATATTACCGGTGTGACGCCTATTGGCTGTAGCTCTCTTTTATATTAAAGAGAAGAGAAAAAAGGACCCCAGCTCTGGTACGTTTGGTTCCATCGCATGCCTGCATTGCTTGGTAGTATCGTCCCAACCGGACTATCTTTAGTCGGCTCACTCAAACTCCTGCGTCTCGCCTGGGCCAACCAGAAGTGCCAGACTGGCAGAGGTCAAAAGTGCAGGCCCCAGCCCCTGCCGGTTAATCCTGGACGCGCATCCCAACGGTCTCGATCGCTGGCAAATTCTGTCTGAGGCAGCAGAATACCACGTCGTAGAGCCTGTTACTGTAGCTCTCGCCGTTCGGTGGCACTGCTCTATCGGGCAGGCGTTCTCGTTTCCAAATGAATTTTTCATTTGAATTATGAAGAGATCTTCAGCCCGTCGGTGCAGGAGTGAGTAGGTGGCATCAAACAGAAACAAACATCAGTATGCAACCAGCCAGCCTCTGCTCTGGGCGCGAAAGTGACCATCTTGTGCCAATAAGCAGCCTTTGATTCTATACTCGAGTGGGAGGAGGCGTATGAAAATTTGCATGAGTTCTTGGGGGTATGTACAAGCGGCAGGGCAGAGGCATAAATCAAGTCGTCGTCATGCAGTGCCTCGAGTGAAGACTGGCACTCCAAGGAGAGGAGAATTCTGTAGGAGAACTCTGCAGGAGAATTCTGCAGTCGAGGGTTAACTTGGGGGCCAGGATATGAAGATAACCCTCCGAATGCATATGCTACCTTCCCTCTGCATACAAATCAAAACAGTATACAAACACCCAGGGCTTTCCCAATTAGTGAGCCCCCGGATGGTAGCCAGAGGAGAAAATTCAACCCACCCTGCTGCTGCGTTTCCACGTCATAGGTTGAACCGTTCGCCCGAATGCCTAGGACTCCATATCTCCCTCAGCAGATTCCAGTGAAGCACATACGTTTTATGGCGAATTTTGATGAAGCTCGTACGCTATGGATCCTACACGACCAAACTAAGGCAGGATAATCCAAGTCTTTCTTTTTATGAAGCTAGGGGCCAATCCGGATGAGATCAGGCACATATTCTGGTGCCGCGCTAACCCTCGGGGAGCAGTTGTCCCCAATCCCGGGACCAGGCAAAAGAGCTCACCAAGTTCACAACTTGATGCTCACTAGCCCCGCGGGAGCGGGCCGGAATCACAAGCTTTGATTTTCGAGAAGCTACCTTGTGTGGTATGTCCTCAGCCCCAATGGGTCCAGCACAAATTATACAGCTGTCTTATTTAGACAGAACCTCGTGATTCTTTCCTATTGCTTTTTCCTTGTCTGCAAATATGCAGTTCCGTCGTCAGATGCGTTATACCCCCCCTAATTGTTATCCCAAATAATGAATAATGTACTCTGGCAGTCTGGCAGCGCAGCTGGTAGTTCTCCTTCTGGGCTCGCAACTTGCCAATCTCCCCCACAACGGGCAGTTCCAAAGTCAATGCTTGCCATTGCAGGGAACCTTTGAAGACGCTTTTACGTCGTATGTGATTATTAGTCTCTGCTCGGCTGTACCTCCATGTTAGTGGTCACAATCATCCAACCCCCGTCACTTGCCGAGATAATTCATGCTACCTGGCTCGAGGGCTCCATCCGTCCCTGGTACCTGCTTTGCGCATTCAGTGATTCCGCACAAAGCTGCCGGGGGTTTGCTCTTCTCTCTTCAGCATGATTGACCCTGGCAAACCTGGTCAGGAAGGGGCATGGAACATGGGCGGATTGGCTACCTCTCCACACGGAGATACTCCCCGACTGCACTTTGATCGTAGTCAAGGATGTCCCTGGCCACTGCTAAAGAGTTTTTTCTTTTTGGTCGCGCAACCCGTTTCTCCCGGTCTCGCCTATTGCGACTCCCCCGCTGCAGCCATAAGGTCTCTGGTTACCGTTCAAGGTGCATGCGTACTTTTGTATAGCATCGTCGGCGCGACTTGGATGGACTGGCGAGTGTAGATTCGTCCGGAGTCTGCAGCCGCCGCCCAGACATCACCGCCACAGCCAGCCTTCCACGCTCGTTATACGCTTGCTGTCGATACCGTCCCACTTTCTTCTCCCTGTTTGTTGCATTTACGTGTTTGAAGTCTTATATCAGCGCTTCCCCAGCCCTGGGCGATCGATCACGTCTCTCTCCCAGCGGTAGGCACAGGCCAGTTGCCAATCCTTTCTTTTTTCTCGGAAGGCTTGGCTTTTGATCTGCAGTCACAACCAGAGATTGGAAAAACTTGGGGATCGAAGCCACGTCCACCAAGCTCC
>FTLB01026686.1_pt1 | contig 12344 bp, 8 predicted proteins | sample 1658291 | NCBI WGS metagenome assembly FTLB01 (sample SAMEA3914812, study PRJEB12502) | metagenome | biome: forest; material: soil | place: Canada | collected 2011-07-07 | depth 0.1 m
AGGTCGTAAGCCGCCTTGAGAGCACCCGCGCCGGACAGGGCTACGACCCAGAGCTTGTGCTCGGCCAGAACGCCGACCACGCCGATTCCGCCAGCCTGCGCCAGTGTCTTTGCGACGTTGACGACGCCCAGAACGGCGGTGCGCTCGCTCGGGAGAACCGCAGCAGACAGGAACGCCTGCCTGGGCGCTTGGTCCATGCTCTGGGTGCAGGCTCGGAGAGACAACAGCCCCATCGCAAGCCACGTACCAGCACCTCCGGGAGATGGCAGAGGGGTCAATGCCAGGAAGATAGCCGAGGGAAGGTGCGTAAAGACCATGGTCTTGAGGGGACCGAGACGTCGCGCCAGAGGGAGGGCCAGGAGGTTCGACACGGTGGCGAGGAGGTTGGTGACGAGGAAGAGCGTGCCCAACGAGCCCGCCGCGAGGGAGTGCACCGTCGTGAAGAAATAGGTGAGCCAAGAGGGCGAGGCCATGCCGGATGCAAACGAGTCGAGGAAGAAGAGCAGCAAAAGCCGGTAGAGAATGGACCGGGACACCGGCGAGATGTAGGGGACCAGCGATCTAAGCCGTTGCCCAAGCGACTCTTTCTGTTTCGGCGGCGGTGGCGATGCAACCGATTCTCCCTCCTCCGCTGCACTGGGCAGCAGACGATCTGTTTCCGAGCCGGATGTGCCTGCCTGATACCTGGATCGATATTCCTCCGCTTCGACAGCTGGCGACAGGGCCAGGACGAGCAGGAGCTTGGCAATACCAAGTGCGGCGTAGACAATGAACACCACTCGGTAGGCCGCGTTGGTGCTCCATGACGGTATATCCTGGAGCCCCTGGACCATCCAACCAGATACAAGCGTCCCCAGAGCCGCACCAGCCGTGCCGAAGAGCGTGTACCAGGCGAATATGTCGCTCCTCTTCTCCTTGCCCGTCAGCTGAGCAAGGATGGATTCTTCCACGGCGCGGAATGGCCCAATCTCGTTGCCACTGGGGCTGATCACGCCGACGACGCTAGCCAGCAGCAGAACCCAGTAGTTGGAGCTCAGAGCGAAGACGACTCCGCTCAAGACCATCAGCACGGCTCCCGCTGCGAGCACGCGCCGTCTCCCAAGCTGGTCGGTGATGGCCGTGAGCATGAAGCTGATGATGACATCCCCGAGGAGGGTCATGGTCATGAACAGACCGATCTTTTGGTCCGAAATCCCCAGGCTCGAGAGGAACTGCACGAGGATCAGGAAGGAAGCGCCGTATGCGAAGAGTCGGAATCCACGCTGGACGCACAGGAGCTTGGTATCCCGACATGAGTCGACCACCGCGGCGAGGCCGCTCTCGGCGACGAGGCGCGACGCCCAGGACGACGTAGTTTCTGCGGACATGGCGATGGACCGCACGGAGTCGAATTCTGTTTACATGTCCTTTTCACCGGGAATTGGTCTGTTGAGAATTTGTTTCCTTAATACGCTCTTCAGTCCTTCTTTGAGTAGCTCATGGACGTTGAGAATAGAGTGGAGTGGAGTGTTCGGCCGAAAGCTCGGAAGACGCGCGGACGTTCGGAGTTTACGGCCGGCTGCCCGTAAACCGTCGTCGGAAACAAGGCAGAGCTCGCTAACAAGTAAATGATCTGCGACGCGTGGAGGCATCGAGTCAGTTTATTACGGAGGAGCTGGCTGGTTGAATAGGTCAATTAAACTGGCCGGGCTCGGTGTCTCGGATTTGTGCTTGCGAGTCTGCAGGGTTTCTGGCCGACTTATCTCTGCACTGTAGTCTGCGAGAATGGTGTACGAAGGTGGATCTCCAGCTCGAACCGGGCCTCTGGTACGCGGACTGCTGCTCAATCAAGTTGTATTCGTTCTTTCGGTCAGTAATTAGTAGTAAAGGACGGATGCGTAAGAGCAATCACGTCCACAATATCGACTGCCTGCTTCATGGTGTGGCGTGCAGTATTCTGATCGTAGTGATGCTCCCTCGTCGTATGAATCTGGATATCAGGTAGTGAGCCACTCTTGAGAGTGCACGTATCCTTTCGGCCGACCATGCGGCGAAACGGCCGAAACCGGTCAAAAAGATCTTGGTCGTTTTCTTCCTGTCCTATTCCTCCTGTCTCTGAGTCTCCGAGGAACCCTACCTGGAGCCTGTTACCGGCCCGCGCTTCCCAGGCGAAGGCCAGAAGAACCCGGTCACTTGGTTTGGGTCCTAGTTTCAAGAGAAATACAACGATGAAGGAGCGAGAGCGCATTATGCGGGGGAATGCAATGATTCTGTCTCCCTGGCGCCAGAGAGTCCCAGAGTGCGGTGTCATAGCCACAAGTTCCGGTTCCTCGGGAACAACCAACCTCCTGAAAATCATACAATGGCACCGACTATCGAGATTGAAGGGTCGTGGCTGGCCGACGTGGATAAGCGAAGAAGTGGTCTGCAGACCGCGGAGGGACATGCCCCCGGCGAAGGGCAATGTATACACTCTCAACGTTAGGATCTCCCATGTACGCGCAAAGGTATTCCCACCTGCGCCCCAGGCTTGAAGGGGTATGCCCAACACGGATGTGAAATCGCCTGGGATGAAGCTGTTGGTATCCTCGCACAAGAGAATCGCGACCTTCCACTTTCGAAGCTGGGCGACCTGCAGTTGGTCGCCCGAGCTGTCTAGCGAGGTCGGTCGCAAACCGAAGAATTGCGTTTGGTCCAGCTTCACGTCAATCACGGGGAGGCTGACCAGACAGCCATCCCGTAGCATGATGGGGGCTTGCTGGTACGTTGAGAAGGCTTCAAAGTAATGGCCCCAGACCTGGTAGGAACCGGCCGCCTCGAAAGCGCTCGGAGACTGTGCGAGCAGCCCGAACAAAGGCGGCCGATCTGCCGGTGGTTGCCATGGCAAATCGTCCGAGGAGAAGCAGTCCGTGAGAGTCACACTTCCGGGAAGCTTTCCGTCATTGGAAGCCACGTCCAGGTTGTACGGGTTGCAAAAGACACGCGAACCCCATGCGAACAGGGATGGGTCTCGAGTAGTCTTCATAATCTCTTCCTGTAGCCTTTGGAATGCCTTCTTGCCTTCGCCGTAGATCAGGGGCATATTGATATCGAATATTCCCACGAGGCAGTACGCAATATCCTCTGGCCTGGTGGTGTTTCTCTTCGAGGCCCAGGACATTCGCTGAGCGACCGACAGGGAGTGCAAGTCGAGTTTACCGCTCAGAAGGCTGTTTGGTATATTTGTCAGAGCACTGATCCTGAGGGCGAGATCTCTTTTGGACCCGAGGGGCGTCCAGGCTGATGTGTAGAACTCGATGGTACTCGGAGCAATCAGCTCCTGCAAGGTCCAACCTCGGGTGAACCAACGGCTCTTCTCGAGCTGTGCGTCTACCATGACATCGGCAAGGTAGACGTAGCATATTCGTGCCTGACTGTACCAGCGAAACATGGAATTGATGGCCTCGCTGAGCTCGGCACTGCTGGTCTTGTCGATGCAGCAACTGCGACGACGTCAAGTTAGTGTTCATTGCTGCGACCTAGTCTCTAAGCTCAACACGACAGGAACATACTAATTGAGCGAGATAAAAACATAAAAACAAGCAAGTAAACAAGAAAATCAAGGATGAAGACAAATTCTCACGTATCGACCCAGGCCCAGTCAATCGAGGCAATCCTTGCCTGGGTGCAACAGTAGCTGATCTTCTGGAATCCCTTGGCCAGAACAAGCTCGTCATATGGCTTGCTTTTCCAGTCATGGAAGGACACCTCTTCAACATCCCATGTATGGGATAGAATAGCATACGGTGGTGCGGTCTCATCCGAGGGGAACTCGGTCATAGACCAAGTTGTCGTGTTGATGAGACGCATTTCTGGGACGGCCGCCGCACTCCAAATCTAGGCGATCGTGGCTAGTTTTCGATCAATGATGTCTGGGCTATTGAACCAGAACATGAGGCGCCCGATATTGTGAAATATCAGGATAAGAGAGAGACGATGAATTCATAGTCTCTTGCCAAACCATTGTGAGCTGAATGGGCTGCTGGTGCTTCGCCTTAGGCATCCATGCAGCTTTCAGCTGCTTTTACCACTAGACTAGCAGCAGACAGCTCAAGAAAACACTACAGTTAGGTACGGCATGAACACCAGCAAGCGAGATTTTCTGATCTTTTTCAGGTTTCTATCTGTATTGTATGAAAGAAATGCCGGAAGACGAGGGGAATTATTCACCGTACGCTGCGCAGGGTACCCATTTCACAGTGAGGCTGACGCCAAGTCCTGGCAACCCTTTCATCATATCCAACCACGAGTTCCGTGTTGCCATTCATGTCGCGGTGGACTCGTTCGTTTGCATACTTGTTCGTTTATTTACTTGTACGTTTGTTTGTTTACTTGCTCATTTCTTTACATGTTTGCTTGCTTCAACTGTACACTAGCACTGAACATATTGGCTTGTCTTAACCCCATCTCGCGAAGTTCAGGATCTTCTGAGCGTGTGAGTCCCTGAACACCAAACGTGAACCCTTCTCCTTGGTGTGTTTGCCATAGCGGAAGGCGTATATTGAGGCCGCGGAGAGGATGAATTGTGGCGGGTTCCGAAAGCCAGTGGATGAGATCACTTTCTAGGAGCGTCTGAAACGTCGAGGCAAAAAAAATTTCGACGATGCTGAGCCATGTCTGGTGATTGGCAAGACTCCCCTCGTCGCGAGTCTGACACCGCCCTAGATTGCTTGCCTGGTGATCGCCAAACCCTGTAAAATACCGATTTATCTGGGTTATTCAGGCTGGAATCTTCGTGGTATTTGGTGCGCCGGCGAACGCCTTGGTATTGCTCGCGTTCCCTCTTGTCTGCCTGGCCGACGTGTAACTTCCACCAACTGGAATCTAACGGTGTCGTCAATAGGCCGAGATACCATCCAGGGCCCGTGTATGTAATTTCTCGTTGCCCGATTTCTTCGAGGGCGGACTTTTCCGTGTGTCCATTGTTTCTCAGAAGAGACAGAACGCCAGGCTCACGCTCGTCGTAGAAACGAGCAAGAAGATCCAAGTGATTATGGCGTTCAAAGAAGTCGCCGTAGACTGAACCACAGGTAGGAAAAGCTGGAGATCTTCCGCGGATTTTCTGAAAAAGTGTATCGATGTTGGTGGCATCCTCCTACTTTTGCAAGGCTTCTTGTATCCTAAGTATTTCTAGCTCATCCCAACCCCGATAGGCATTGCAGGCCAGGTCGTTGATCGACTCTCTCCAAGTAAAATATTGGAAAGGATACACTCTTTGTTCAAAGCTCGGGCGGGGAATTCTGCCCATGAAGTCGTCAACTCTCTCCCGATCCCCAGACCATTCTCCTGCCGTGCTAAAAGTTTTTGGGCAAGCATGTGTCCGGATTGGGCAATCACTCGGCGGGCGACTGTACAATTTGGGGTTTTAAGACAGTTGGGGTTGTAAGCAACTATACCTAATTACAGGTTCCCATGCAGTTGTTCTGTGTGTAAGCGCTGGTGCTACGCATCCCCACAACCAAGGGTGGTTGGTGAACATCTCCACAACCAGCCTACTCCGTATACAGTATCACTCCAGCCAATATTACTCCGCACTCACGAGTATGACCCTCCGATCAGCAACAGCCTTTATATACTAAGATTCTAGCGTCGGATTTCAAATCAGGCCGCGTGGCGCAATGGTAGCGCGTTACTTTCCGGTGGTAAAGGCTTTGGGTTCGAGTCCCAACGTGGTCGAAAGGATTGTGTAAAAGCGATTCGCAACCTTTTTGTCTGATCTCTGCTTTTTTATCCTCTTCCCATGCTGCCTGTCTCATCGTTGGAAGGTTCCTTTCCCCTTTAGCAACTCAACTACCTTAGTGTTTATGTATACCTGTCATTTCTGTTGTCATTTTTTATGTCGCAAGCTCTGGCAACCTGGCATCTTAGGTTAACCAAGCATCGGGTTGTCTATAGAGACGTGAACTCTATTTTAACTACTGTTTATCTCAGGTAGTCTCGGACTTTCCCGTATGTACGGAGGTTTACTCTGCTCAATTCTCAAGTACATCCGTAGCTAGTTATATGCGAAATATCGATCGACATTGATCTTCGTCATGACTCAAATCGACCAAATGCCGACTTGCGGTGCGGTGTCACATATTTAGGGTCTGGCGGCCCGTGGCGCAAGGCCCCGGGATTTCCGGTGATATAATTAGGGTTGTTCGCCGAACCGGCCGTCTGGTAAACTTATACAGTCGGCGTGGTCTCACCCAAGTGCATGGCCAAGAAGATGGCCAGCCGAGCCAGCTCCGTTGGCTCCCGTACACGGACTTCATCGGTCTTTATTTACTATGTGGTTTGCTTGATTTGTTGGCTGTACCCAAAGTGCCGGGTATGGCACCCCCGTCATGCGAGGTGGATGTGCTGTTTGTTTGTGCTGGCTCAGCCGTATAGCTGTGGCCGATGTAAATAAATTATATGCTCTCGACTGATAGACATTAGCTTCTATTGAGACTGAAATCCATAAATGATTAACTAGCATCAAGTACATAGTTTGCAGCAACAGCTACTGTTGATAATTATTTTTCAGGTCAACTAAACTGGCGGCGGTGCCGGGTGCATTCGCGGGAGATGAGATGATCCACGACCAAGCATTCGGTTTGCCGCATTTTCTGAGGCCAGCTCGAGTCTAGACTGACCAACAAGGTATCTTTAGGCATGGTGAAGCAACCTCTTCAATTTTTTCTTCTCAAACGTAGGCTCACAATTTTACAAGTAGCCCACGACAAAACAAATATCGATCGATACCTCGCGCTTCATGGCCGGTTCACCCACCGAGAAAAAGCGATATAAGCAAGAAACCATTATCAGCTAGCCAGTAAGTCTATCTCGGGTCGTCTTCTGTTACTCTTCTCAGAACGAGATCTGAAAACGATCTTACCCGCTTTTCCCACCCTGAAACCTTTTACTCTTCGGGTCTAACATTTGTTCTTCGGAACCCAGACAGTGGCCCTTCAGTCCGACAATCTTCCTGCCAAAACCCCTTCACGAGAAGGCAAACCCCGGCAACGAGCTACCCGCTGGTTTAAGTCTGATAGAGTTCAAAACGGAACTGACAGCAGTGAAGGAGGAAGCGATGACCAACGAAGTGCTTCCGGTGGAAGTCCAAACTGAGAGGGGTCAAGGACAACCCTCTGCAGACCAGTTTGGAAGGATCGAGCAACTATTGACGGAGCTCTCGCACAGAATGGCATGCAGCATAGAGCGGAACGAAGAACGACTCGCGCACAAAATAGCATGCAGCAAGGAGCAGACCGAGGAACGACTCGCGCGGATGGAGAAAAGCCTAGCAGAGAATCTTACTGCCAGCAGACACCTGCCCGATGTCCCTGCGGATACAGATTTGGTCGAGCTTGATAGCGCGCAACAGCGCAGAAATGAAGCTCTATCTGCCGTCGTCGCTGTGGCGAACAGGATGATCGAAGGCTTCGACACACCCGTCGACATCCAACTGGCCCGTTTCCAAGTCAATCAAGCCCATCAAGCGAAAGTCATGGAAGAGTTAGCAGCGAAAATTGAGAAACTGGCGGCAGAAATTCGGAAACTAGCAGACGAGGGCCGTCCACAGGAACCAAAAGGGTCCGATTCAACGATTTTGATTCCTATGGAATTTGTACCTGCGCCCGTCGTCTTGGCAAGGATGAAAGCCCAAATGGACGAACTGGCTGAGAAATGGGCCTCGACGGACGTCGATCAACTGCATCAACATCAACGGAAAGTCGGCAAGGCACCGAGTCACGACGAGCAAGTACCAGCGAAGGGCGCCGAAGGTCTAGCGAGGATCGAACGGGACGCAGCAGCCGGCGACGAAGTGCAGGCGGAGGTCCCCGGCATTAATTGGACACGGCTTGCTCGTGGCTTCCATCCGGACGAACTCGATCAGGACGGATTTCCAAAGCAAATCACTGACAATCCTTAGAAGGGACATATCGTGAAGCGAACGGGAAGCCCAGACTTTGTGCGGCCAGAGTTGTTTAAGCGACCTCGTCACGTTGAACCAGCTTCGGAGCCGGTTGGCATGTCGCAGCCCAGAGCCCAACCCAGAACACAACCCAGACCACAACCCAGAACACAACCCAGAACACAACCCAAACCACAACCCAAACCACAACCCAGAACACAACCCAAAACACAACCCAGAACCCAGGTGCCAGAGAATCAACGCAAAACAGATAAGGTCTACAAGGTTTCAGGAGTTTCAAGAGATTGGATTTGGTACCTTGATGAAGCCGGTAAAGCTTGTCAAGCATCATATCCTCTAATCTGCGGAGGAACATTAACCGGTGCGGTGGAGCTAGAAGGCGTGAAAAGACGGACAGCGATGCTCAACCTTCACCAGCAAGACGAAGCAACGTTGAAAAAGTATGAAATCCGAAAAATAGGGAATTCATATTTCTGGGGCGCATAAAAGGCCTAAACCATAGCAAAAAGCTGTTGATAACATCGAGGGGCTGAGGACAGGCATCGGTTTTCATCGAGTCTAGATGAAAGGAACAGCTGGTTTTCTGATTTATTCTACTCCCCTGAGACCCTTCCTCGTAATACAATTCATGGTTTCCGTCCTACACCGCAGTCTACCCTTGAAGTTTTTCATTCCAGCGAGCGTCCTTCTCGGAAGTGGCTCGTCATGGCCACCAAAGGTAGTGAGACTTTGATGTCAGGCGATGCTGAGTTTATCAGCAGTTCAAAAGAGTAAGCGCTGGTGCGGAACAGCAAGAGGCTATCATACGACCATGGAGCTCCAACAAATCACCATGAAGGACATTGCTGTCGAATTCCACGGGCTGAAGTTACTACCTCGGTGGATTCCTTACCTGGTCTACTATCACAACAATGCCGTAAGAGCAGCCAATGTGATGCCCGGAAAGGCAGTGTGATTCTCCATGTTTGGGGGAATGAGAAGGTCAACAAAACGCAACTGGCTACGCCCAACATGCTGGCCGTCAAATTTCGTGCAGTATTAACCCAATTTACGAGGCAGGTGTTCTGTGGTGCCAACGTTCAGGCTAAATTCGACCTTGGACTCCGTCGTTGTATATCTACGCACCACGTCGTCGGCATGCTCTATAACAGGTGATTGGACTACCTTGCCAGATTTCTTGTTGTAACCATCAGCATTTCTAGCTTGGCGACAACACAACGTCAGCGACCATGATGCATCCCGAAGACAACGGCGACGACGAGAGGGGCCTCCTCAGCAACAAGCGCCGGCTCGAGAAGGACCAGGAAGAAGAGCCCGAGGTCGATACCGAGGATTCTTGGAGGATATGGGTCATTTCCACGCTGTGTCTTGTCCTGGGATTTGCCCTGGGTGCGTTCTGGGTCGGGGGCTCACGAGCTCTGGAGCCAACGACACCAGGCGACGCAGCGGGCGAAAACTTGGGTTCGTTTTCCTTCCCACTGGCAGGAGGAAAGGGGTGTCGTAACTGAAGGAAGCGTGACTGACTGACTGTCTGCCGTCTCACCTTGTTTAGCTCCCGGGGTTGCCATCACGTTCGAACCAAATACCACGTTCACGAACAATTCTCTGCCCAACATCGATGCCAACTGGGCACGCATCATACCTCGTGAGCGACGCCCCATTTGTCTTGGCCGTGACTATATTGCTTAGCCCAAGTGAGGTGAGGCCGAGTTGCTGACAAGAATCTCGCCGCCCACCCAGCGGGACGAGGCTTTGTCCAGGTAGACTCGAACGGCCATGGCATCAAGCAGGGTGCCTCGTCCGACTCGGACAGCAGCCAGACGAGAGTTGTCTCCGTCTTTCATCAGCTGCAATGCTTGGTAATGTCACACTCTGCTCGGCCGGTCGGCAGCCGGACCATCGTCGCCACGCTGCCCTATCTGACATGGATTTCACCAGGACTTGATCCGAAAAGGTTTCGCGCTGTCGGTCGCGAACCCGACCGAGTTCTTGTACGTCATGCCCCAGCGCTCGCGGCAGTGGAGCCACTGCCTCGACTACCTACGCCAGGCGGTCATGTGTGCGGCCGACCGGACGCTCGAGACGGTGGAGAGGAACCGCGATGCCAACGGGGAGACGCTGCTCAAGGGGGCGGATGGCTGGGGGGCGACGCATGCGTGCGGTGATTACAAGGGGGTTTACGACTGGGCGGAGAAGCACCGATCGGCCGAGCACGTTGGGATCGATTCGGTGGATTGAAGAGTTAGACAGCGTACAGCGCAGCCGGGTTACCGTAATCTGCCTGGACTCTGTAGCATCGTGGTAATCCTAGAGAGCTGAGCGCGGTGACTCGTGAGTCTCTCGTCTAATTTGCTGTGGCGTTTATGTGGAGCCAGGAGCTCTCTCGCTCGGGCTCCGTAAGGACGAGTTTGGGAGGGGTGAAAGGGGGGGGAGCTCTATCTACTGGCTGTCATTTTACGTCAAAGAGGGTGTTTAGGAGGTGAGATCCTTGCCGTCTTGCTGGCAATGGATTTGCGCAATCTGACGCGGCGTGGTTATATTGAATTGATACCTTCTCTTTTTGAGGGGCAGGACCCTGGCATCTTCCTCACAGACCGTGTCTCGGGCTCCGTGATGCGGCGTCGCTCGACTGGCCCGGCCGGACGAAATTGAGACTTCCTCAATGCTCCTAGGAAAGGAAATTATGCATATTTGGGTTCTCATTTCTCTCGAAATCCAGAGAGCAAGTGACGTTGGGAAGACTACCTTACCGTGGAGGTGCAAGGCATTGGGCAAGGCTTGAGGTTGGGATTGGACCAGCTCTAGCTATTTCCTACTACCTATGAAGGTACAGTACATTACAGTATACATGTAATCGGAGATCGCTGCTTGAATCTACCGACGCAGGGATTTATTTCAAGAGAGGGGGAGGGGTATTTAGGAGGGGCACGGAGGGGCACGGAGGGGCTTATGGGGAGCCTCAAAAAAGTTTGAGCTATGCTCATGTGGGACTACGGCAACGTTCGCTAGAACTTTTCTCCTCTTCGTCAGAGAGACAGATGGAATGCCACTCTCTCCTTGTCTTCCGTGCTAAATATCTTCCGTGCTAATAAGAATCTTCCATGCTAAGAAAGTCCACGGCTCTTGGACTGCTCTGAGCGAACCTTGGCGTGGCATGTTATCCCGCAAACACGAGCGAGGGGGGCAAAGCGCGCTCTTTTTTGTGCAGCATCTGCCCCGCCAAAGAAAAGCCAGTCAGTGGCGGCTGCAGACCCTGCGTCGCGTTTTGAAATGTCCTGCATGTCATGTCTTTACTCCGTAGAGCAAACGAAGTATGTCCTCCAGAGCATGGCTTCTTCCGCCCACGCCAATGCTGGGCGCATGTTTCAGCTCACAGAAACTATTCAACCAAACGAAGGTATATTAAGTGTACATATTGCAGCTCTAGGGACTGTATATAGTTTGATCAGACACTACTTCCCTACCATGGGCCATGAATAGTGGGAGAGACAAAGGGTTCAGATACAGGGGCAGATGGAGGGGCAGATGGAGGGGCAGATGGAGGGGCAAGAGGTGGGGGAACGGGACAGATCACCAGAGGGCGAGACCGGAACGTAAACGATGCATCGTGATGACCATGAAGGTACAGTACAGTACCTACAGGCACAGTAAATAAATAGATAACTGAATGGGGATAAGCCAAACTCCCATCGGCATGATAGTCAAGTCGCCTACTGGCTGGGCCGTTCCGCTGCGACGCAGCAGTCTACGAAAAGTACAAGGTAGTACGACGGAGGTAGGCAACGCATCGGCAGGGTAGGAGGGAAGAGGGCAAAATGAGGTCGTCCGTGTCGTCTTCCGTGCTCTGATACATGCATCAGGCAGGGGATCCTGACCGTGTACCACCACGAGCCAAGCGCAGCCGAATACGCTGGTTGCGATCCCCCTCGCCTCTGGGTCTCTCTCTCACTCTCACGAGCGCTCTCTCTCGCTCCTCCTGATGAGCCATTATCTGGCCAGCCAAGCTCGCGCTCTGTCCGATAAATCCGCAGCGAGATGAGACAAGTTCGATTCTTACAGATCCCCTCTTTGCTCCGAAGGGGGGCTTTGCGAATTGCGATCCACCGACTACATACTCCGTACTACGGGGGGGCCACCACAAAATGACGAATTTACACTTTCTGCTCTGTCTGACAGGTGAGAGGTAAGGTAGCGTGGAGCGTGGGTAGTAAGTAAGATATGTACTGTAGGTTTACAATCATTATATCAGCCAGAGAGCCAGCTAGCTAACCAGCCAGCTAACCAGCCAGCTCAGCCGGGAATGCGATGAATCGTGATAGCGAGAGCGAGAGACGCAATTTTGGTGGGACGGCTTGGTGATTCATTACTAATGTCTTCCATTCGGGCTCCGTGAATGCTGACAGAGAGCTGAGAAATGCGCCGT
>FTLB01002751.1_pt1 | contig 12339 bp, 11 predicted proteins | sample 1658291 | NCBI WGS metagenome assembly FTLB01 (sample SAMEA3914812, study PRJEB12502) | metagenome | biome: forest; material: soil | place: Canada | collected 2011-07-07 | depth 0.1 m
TGGGGCTTTCTCTTTTTAGTTCCTTATAAACTTAGCGGGTAGCGCCGAAGTTAAGTTAGTGTATTATTAGAATAGGTGTCCTGGCACGATATTATTTATTACTATCGTACTTAATGAGAAGGAGTATATTTAGCAAAACCTGACATTCTTGCTTGCGTTTCTGATTTTGAAGTTAGCGTCAAATTTTCGAAAGAAACGGTTATTTCCCCTTTCGAATCTTTACAGGCATTTACTTTTCCTACTCCACCCATTAGCATGGTAGAGTAATACGCTTCGTTGCTTGATAGGTTTGTTAACGTTATGGCAACCAGGCCAGACAATGGCTCAGTTTCAGTAGGGGAGTCTGCTAAATTATGTTCAGATTTACCTGCTTCAATATAGCCAAACCACAGCTCTGCCTTCCAATGGATACTTTGAATAGTAATCATGTTGCCCTGCATGTCGTTGTACAACACATCCAATCCGTTGGTAGAGGCAGTTGTCTGGTTTACCGTTAATGTATTTTTACCGGCAGGGCAGGTTGTTTGGGCAACGGTAACGCCGGGGCTAATAATGTAGAAACAAACTGTTAGTACTAAGGAAAAAGCGATGGCAAATCCTGGTCTTGTTTTCATAATAAATTGATTTTTTATAAAAAAATAAAGATACTAGAAAACTTAACGTTGTGTAACACACAATAGTATTTAAAGGCTATTTTCTCCTTAGTACGTACTTTTATTCAGCTTCGCTTTTATTAAATTCTGTTTCCTACGCTTGGGCCCATAAAGTTACCCCAATAAGCGGTATGGCTGTCAAACTCATGGTTATTGGTTTCCGGCCAGTGTTCAGGGTCAAAACCAGGGGCTTTTTCTAAAAAGTCTTTTTTAACGTCCAATTTAAAGTCGCGGTTATGGGGGTTTGGCTTAAAAGCAGTAAAAGGAATAGCAAAAAGTTTTTCCTTAATTCCTAAGAAGCCGGCTACCTCTAACACTACATAGTCTATTTTGCCGCTGCTAAGGTCTATCATAAGGTCTTTTATCTTGCCAACACTCTCACCTTCAGTATTTTCTACTTTGTCGCCTATAATGGAATTGGCGGTTAAAACTTTTAACGGGCGGTTTACATTAGGATTTTCGTGATTTTTTCCTGTCAGGTTGTCTTTTTCTAAGTCGTTGGTATTCATAAAGATTATTTTTGGATTCTAAAAAAATTAAAAAGTCTTATCTTAAATTAAGCGAATAAAGATGATATTGTTTGGCTAACTAGGAAGTTTAATTGCTGAAGCAAAGAAATTAAACCATTTTTATTATAATAAGGAAACATTTTTTGTTAACTCAACTTTAAACAATACTAACAAATTTTTTATAGACTTAGCAGTATGGAAAATCAATACGATATTATAATAATAGGGACAGGAGCGGGAGGCGGCACCTTATTACATATTTTAAAAGAATCTGGTAAAAAAATACTGGTGCTGGAAAGGGGACATTTTCTTCCGCAGGAGAAAGCCAATTGGGAAACCATGGAAGTATTTTCAAAAGAACGTTACCATACCGAAGAACGCTGGAAAGACAAGAACGATAAAGACTTTAGGCCGGGAACTGGCTATTGGGTAGGCGGCAATACCAAGGTATACGGCGCAGCGCTGTACCGCATGCGCGAACGTGATTTTGAGCAGGTGCAGCACGAGGGGGGAATTTCTCCGGAATGGCCGCTAAAGTATGCAGACTTTGAGCCATACTATACCAAAGCAGAAAAGTTATACGATGTGCATGGCAAGAGGGGCATAGACGCTACCGACCCCTATATGAGCGAGGAATACCCATACCCGCCTGTTAGCCACGAGCCAATTATGCAGCAAATAAGCGACCATTTACAGAGATTGGGTTACGACCCTTCCTACATTCCTTTAGGAGTGAAGCTGAACGAAGCCGACCGCCTGAACAGCTTGTGCATTCGCTGCGATACCTGCGACGGCTTTCCCTGCCTGCTACACGCCAAAGCAGACGCAGATATAAACTGCGTAAGGCCTGCTCTAAAAAGCTCAAACGTAACTCTAATAACCGACGCCAAAGTAACAAGGCTAATTACCAGTACTGCCGGAAACAGGGTGGAACAGGTGGAAGTGGAACTGGAAGGCAAGAAGCATTACTACAAAGCGGATATTGTAGTAGTAGCCTGCGGGGCAATTAACAGCGCGGTACTATTTCAAAAATCTGCAACCAGTACGCATCCTTATGGGTTGGCAAATAAATCTGGCCAGGTAGGCAGAAATTTAATGAAGCACCAGAACGCCGTGGTGCTTGCCCTAAGCAAAGAAAAAAATACCAACATATTTCAGAAAACGCTAGCCATAAGTAATTTTTACTGGGGAGATAAAGACTATACATTCCCTATGGGGCATATACAGATGATGGGAAAAGCAAACGGCAACATGCTTGCCGGTGACGCTCCCTGGTTTACGCCCGAAATAGTATTAGATACTATGGCAGCGCATTCTATAGACTGGTGGCTAACCTCAGAAGACCTTCCATCGGCAGACAACAGGATACTGGTAAAAGGAGATACTATTCAGGTAAACTACACAGAAAATAATACCAAATCTTTTGACCGTCTTATTAAACGTTGGAAAAAACTATTAAATGAAACAGGCATGTACAACACTGTATGGGATCATAACCTTAGCATTAGTCATAACATTCCATTGTCGGGGCTGGCGCACCAGAACGGGACGCTTAAATTTGGAACAGATCCTGCTACCAGTGTATTAGATACCTTCTGCAAAACGCATGAACTAGACAACTTATATGTAGTAGATGGTAGTTTTTTTGTATCGAGCAGCGCGGTAAATCCCTCTCTTACTATTATTGCCAATGCCATACGCGTAGGAGAGCATTTGTTAGAGCGATTAAAATAAGTTTAATTAAGTGGATGAATAAAATAGCAGATGCCTTCAGGCGGAACTATTTATTATATTTTATAGAAGCCTGGGGGCTGGGAACGTTTATGATCTCGGCGGCGCTATTTACTATTCTGTTCCAGCATCCTGACCTTAAGCTGGTATACCTTATCCCTTCTGATCTTTTAAGAAGGTTATTGATTGGCATGGCGATGGGCGCAACGGCAATGGCTATTATTTATTCTGCCTGGGGCAGAAAATCCGGCGCGCAAATAAACCCTTCCGTTACCATTACCATGTTATTGCTAAAGAAAATTTCGTTCACAGATGCTTTGTTTTATATAGTATTCCAGACAGCAGGCGGCACGCTGGGGGTTTGCCTGGTGGCTGCAATGCTCCCATATTACATCAGCCATCCCTCGGTAAACTATGTGGTAACTATTCCGGGGAAAGAAGGAGTAACTGAGGCAATGGTAGGAGAAGGTATTATTTCTTTCCTGATGATGTTCATTACGCTGTTTACTTCCAATAGTATGAATAAAACAATACAACGCCTTACGGGCTTAGTAACGGGCTTGTTAATTTGCAGCTTTGTAACCTTCGAGGCTCCCTACTCAGGTTTTAGCATGAATCCGGCCCGTACCATTGCCTCTGCCGTTCCTTCGCATATTTGGACGGCATGGCCTTTGTACATGCTTGTGCCTCCTTTGGCTATGTTAAGCGCAGCCCTGGCCTATAATGCGCTAGTTCAGCGGGTCAAGTTTAAATTTCTGAAGCATTACCTGACGCCTAAAGGGAAATAAGTTAAGAAACTATCACAACAGGCCCCTTGGTTACTTTTAAACCAGCCTTGTTAATAAAATCATCCAGCTTACCGCTGCTTACAGGGTCTGCCAATAGTTTTGCTACTAAACCTTCCAGGTAGTTTCTTGTATCATCAGACGAGTCTGCCATATCATCATGGGCTTCGTCGTCAATCTCAACGTCTAACCTCAGGTAGTTGCCATCGTTTAGCAGTTCCTCTGTTTCGTAGCAGGTGGTTTGGTTTACGCCCTGCATCATCACATCGCTTATTTGGGTGGCCCAGTTAAGTTCTCCCCACTGCTCCACTCTTTTTTTGCCCAGATTTTCAGAATAATGTCCTGTTCCCAGCGATAGTATAAAAATATTATCCAGCGTTGGGTTTACGTTGTAATGCTCATGGTACTTGCTTACTTCTACAAAAGCCCCAACCGAAGGATTGTTCATATAAATACCCCCATCAATACAAACCAGTTCTTTACCCATATAATTAAATTCATAGGCGGGTAAATAAGTAGGCGCGGCAGATGTAGCCCTGCACACATCGTAAAGTTTAGCGTCTTCCGCGTCCCCGGTTATAACTTGCCTTCTTTTAAATAGTACTGCCTGGTTGCTCATCAAATCGTAGGTAGGCACAAAAATAGGTTTAAGACAACTGCTGATTCGCAGGTTGCCAAGCAGGTCTGTTAGTACGCTGCTTAATCCTTTAGGATTAAATTTTGGTTTGGTGAGCGATGTTAATTTACTTATCTCTTCCGAAATAAAACTTTTAGGCGGGAAAATGATTTTGCCTTTTTGCGTGTATATATTTTCAATATGTGTTAAAGTAAAGGCAGGGTTAACGCCGTCTTTACTGGTGGTTAAAGCGCAGGCAATAAGGCCGCCGGTAGATGTTCCGGCTACCAGGTCAAACATAGTTACGGCTTGTAGCCCTGTTCGTTTTTCTAATTCCTGCAATATTTTTACAGGAATAATTCCCCGCAATCCTCCTCCGTCAATAGATAGTATAACAAATTTTCTATTTTGATCTCCTTGTATGTACATAGCTTCAGTTGATAATTCCCTTAAACCTACTGCATAAATAGTTGCCTTTCAATAGCCCTTTTGGGTCATTTTTTAATGAAAGTAGATCTCACGCGTTTCTTTTTTTATTGAATTTTTAAAAGAATTTATATGTATTTATTGTGCTTAAGGCTAATTCTTAAATAAAACTTTAGTCCATGTTAATCAGAGCGCTACACGCCAACCCTATTGAGTTACATGCGCCTCATGTATTAATATAATAATTTGAAATAGAGATATTTATGTATTTTAGCTATTGTTTTTGCTATATTTTATACTGATGTTTGTAATGCGACTTTGGTTTATTCCTGTCGCATAAAACCAATCAGTTTTTAACTATGAAAAAAGTCTTTCTTCTTGCAGTTCTTATTCAATCAATCCTTTCCTTAAACCTTATTGCCCAGGAGAAGGAAAAGCTTATTATTAATAAACAGGAATACCTGGAAATGACCGGCCTGAATGTAATGCTGGCGCACGACTTTTACCCCGAAAGCCACCAGGGTGGGGTAGGGGTAATACAAAACGGGCTTAGGGTAGCAACCAACGGAGACCTTCGGCTGGAACCAACGCCGGGGCAGTGGCAGCCTGTGCCCAAAGTAGGGCAGCGGGTAGTGGACAGGGAAAAGCAGGAGATAAGCGTGCGCATGGAATACCCGGACCCTGATAAGAACCTGAAAGGATTTAACCCAATAGTATACCCGGACTTATATTTTGCGTACGTGGTAAAAATAAAACCAGAGGGTAAATCTTTCCGCATAATAGTTGATTTGGACAAGCCCCTGCCCGATGAATGGGTAGGGAAAGTAGGCTTCAACTTCGAGTTATTCCCCGGAATACTGTTTGGTAAGTCTTACTATATGGATAACCAGCCTGGCATATTCCCACGTCAGGCCAACGGCCCGCATTACAAAGACAACGAAGGCGAATACCAGATTGCGCCAATGGCAAAAGGGAAGAAACTAGTAGTAGCCCCGGAGTTGGAAGGTCAGCGAATGCTTATTGAAAATTTGAAAGACAATCAGCTGGAGCTTATAGACGGCAGAGGGAAACACAACAACGGTTGGTTTGTAGTGCGCTCTTTGGTTCCTAAGGGAGCTACTAAAAATGCTATAGAGTGGCTGGTTACCCCCAATGCCATTCCCGGCTGGCTGTATGAGCCTGTAGTACAAATCTCTCAGGTAGGCTACCACCCCGCCCAGCAAAAATTTGCCGTTATAGAAACCGATACCAAAGACAGCCGCGAACTGCCCGTAACACTTTATAGAATTTCTGAAAATGGCGGCCTGGAAAAAGTACTGGAAGAACCTGCCGCCATCTGGGGTAAGTTTTTACGCTACAACTACTACCGGTTCGATTTTACAAAAGTGCAAAAAGAAGGTATGTACCTAGTAAAATACGCCAACTACCAGACGGAGGCTTTCCGTATTAGTAAGGAAGTATACAAACGCAATGTATGGCAGCCCACACTGGAATATTTCCTGCCAGCGCAAATGTGCCACATGCGCATAAACGAGCGTTACCGGGTATGGCACGGAACCTGCCACATGGACGATGCGCTAATGGCCCCCACCAACTACAACCACTTCGACGGCTACATTCAGGGAGCTTCTACACTTTGCAAGTACAAACCGGGCGAGCATGTTCCGGGGCTTGATGTAGGCGGCTGGCACGATGCTGGCGATTTTGACCTACGGGTAGAATCTCAGGCCGAAACAGTACACGGACTAGCCTTGGCGTATGAACTGTTTGGAGTAAATTATGACAATACCACCATAGACCAGAAAAATCATGTAGTAGAAATACAGCAACCGGACGGCAAGCCCGACATGCTGCAACAGATAGAGCATGGCGCTTTAAGCATAGTAGGCGGATACAGAGTGATGGGCAGGCTATACCGGGGAGTGATATGCCCTACAAAAAGACAATACGTTATGTTGGGCGATGCAGCAAATAATACCGATAACCTGATTTACAACAAGGCCACAGCCAAGCAGGATATCCCTGTAGGTTTGCCCGGCTCGCCGGATGATAACTGGGTATTTACAGAAGACAACCCGCAACGGGAACTGGACGCCGCCTCTGGGCTTGCCGCAGCCGCAAGGGTATTAAAAGGGTATAACGACACGTTGGCAGCGCAATGCTTACAGGCAGCACAGGGGCTATGGCAGGTTACCAAAGAACAGGACAGCCTGCAACGTATACGCTTAGCGGCAGAGCTGCTTACTACTACTAAAGATAAAAAGTATGCCGACTTTCTGGTGCAAATGCAAGATAAAATTTGCGCTAACATAGAACGCAGCGGCTGGATAGTAGGGCCGGTATTGCCATTAATTAACAACCCTGCTTATACTAGTAAAGTAAGGGAAGCGGTAAAAAAATACCGTACAAAGGTAAACGAACAGGAAAAGAAAACCCCTTACGGAATGCCTTACGAGCCAGACATTTGGGGAGCAGGCTGGGGCATACAAAATTTTGGGGTAGAGCAATACTTTTTGCATACTGCCTTCCCTGATATTTTCCCGGCCACGTACATGCTACACGCCATGAACTTCGTGTTGGGTTGCCATCCGGGTTCTAATACTTCTTCTTTTGCTTCGGGAGTGGGGGCAAAGTCGCTTACTACCGCCTATGGCTTTAACCGGGCTGACTGGTCTTACATTCCGGGAGGCATATGTTCAGGCACGGCGCTCATTCGGCCAGACTATCCGGAACTGCTTACCTGGCCATTCCTATGGCAGCAAACGGAATATGTGTTGGGAGGAGGAACTACCGATTACCTGTTCCTGATATTGGCGGCAGATCATTTGTTGAATAAGTAGTATAGAATTAATAAAAGTAAGAAGGCTATAACAAATAGATAGTATAGCCTTCTTACTTATTTAGATATTCTTACTTGGTTAGAATAAATCTCTTAGTATCAATCTCTTTTCCTCCTACAATTAAGGAATAAAGATACATTCCGGCTCCAAACTGAGTTCCATCAAATTGGATTTGTCCATTGCCAGTTGGAATATTATCAAATTTTTGAAGTTGTTTTCCCTGCAAATCAAATATGATAATAGACGCCGCGCCAGAGCCAGCAGGAACGTTGTAGCTTATAGTAGTAGTCTGGTCAAATGGGTTTGGTACATTCTGGAACAATTGAATAGTAGACGGAATATTCTCAGAAGTATTTGCCGCTAACCTACTGTTACTGCTAGTTCCATAAATAATCTTTTTTAGACTATCTATAGTTGATTTTTGTTCTTGTATAGCAGAAACCAATACAGGTATAAGCCCTACATAGTTTACTGCTAAGAAACCGTTCTGATCAGTTGATACCAGTTCAGGGAATATTTTTTGTATTTCCTGTGCAATAAACCCTAGGTGTGTTTTATCATCAAAATTTTTCTCAGGGAATCCGCTTTGATTGAATTGATAAGACACTCCGCGCAATGAACTTACTTTTGATAAAGAGCCTGATAAAGTTTGCACATTGGTTTTATATCTTTGATCCGAAATATTAGTAAGATTACCCGAATAATTTATATTGCCGGCAACATCTAAATTATAAGCCGGGCTTGTGGTTGCTATCCCTACATATCCTTGCACTGCAAGGCCATTAGAAGGAGCTGTAGTGCCAGCGGCATAAGTGCCGCCTATAGCTACCCCTGAATTAGGCAATAGTCTTAATATGTGGGTGCTCAGATTTACAAAATCAATCACAGGGCGGTTTGCCAAGGCAGTGCTAGTGCCACTAAAAGCGCTTGTAGGAACATAGTTTCTTGCGCCAATCTGCAATGCAGCAGAACTTGTGGTAAGATCAAAAGTAGGAGGAGCGCTTCCTTCTACCGCTAATCCGGATGCATTACTGCTACCATGTTGTCCCCAGAGAACAGGAATAAATGTATGATTGACCGATGTGCCATTCTGTACATTTAAATAGTCTTGAGGAATACCACTTGTAACAGTATCGTCACTAACTGTAATTTGTAACCCTGTCTCTTCAGAACTGGTTAGTGCAGTGGTATTAATTTGCAGCATGGAACTATTACTGCTAGAAGGGTTGATGCCAATCCCAACAACTGATGTAGAAGTATTACCCACTGTTCCACCCGGGGTATAAAGAGTTTGCGCTTTTATATTATAAGTAAATCCTAAAAATGTTGTGGCAGCAATAGCTGCCCATAATTTTGGTGTTTTCATAATTTTTTTGTTTAAATGAAAAATTGTTTGGTTGAAAAAAAATGATTATTGTAATAAAAAGACATAGCAATCTTCCCAAAGGATAAAAAACATATCCTTTAAAACATAAAAGATTAACTACCATGAATAGTAAATAAAAAGAAGTATGGCCTTTCACAGCTTTCTACCTCCTATTCATATTCTGAATTAGTATTATATAATAAAATTCAACTGAGATAAATTACTGCTACTGCGGACGAGAAAGATCTTAATAGCTGGTTAAAATCAATGCTAGACCTAAAGAATTCAGTACTTTATCGATTCAAATATAGAGTTAGTATATAAATTTCAAAAATAATTTTAAAAAAATATTTCCACATTACCACAATATAATATTGCAATAATATTTCCTTAATAATAATTGAGATAGACCAGTTATTCGAAAATCAAGTTGCCTATTATAAAGTTTATATACCTCCGTTTGTCAACAAATGCAGCCCCTCTCTTTGAATATAATTTGCATTTTTATAATCCTTATTTTACATTTGTACCAATCCGCTACATAACTGTAGTTGATTTATAAAGAAGAAGGGAGAGACAAGGCTCTGTGAACTTCTAGCAACCCGTGGGCTAACTGCGTAAGGTGCTAACTCCTGCCCCGACAGAGGGAACTATAAATTAATGAACAGAATGAAAAATCAGAAGTACCTCAATTTTGGAATGTTGGAAAAAGGTAATAACACCAATTACCTGCTGTCCTGCGCTATTTCTCATATTCTTGCCGCTTGCTGTTGTTGTCGCTAGTTCGCCAATAGCATAACCATCGTTGTATGTTGTTGCTATCCGCTTCCCTGCAAAGGGCGAAGCGCTACTATTATTTTATTCAATTAACATTAAACGGCAATTATCATGACTACTACTATTATATATAAAACGCTAAAGTTATACGCAGCCATTCCGCAAACAAGAGAAAATATTCCTGCCGCCTGGTACGAGGCGCACGAGTGGGAAGACAAAGAGTTTACAGTTTTGCACCGCCCCCTGTTGGCAGACAGATCAAGGGAAGATTCTTTCCTGGCTACTCCGGCAGACGAGCGCAGGCTTTTTCTTAACCCTTCCATTCAGGAGTCTACAGTTAAGTTTCAATGGCACTTAAACTAACGGTATAAGCAGGGTGTACTATTGCTTAATGCAATAGTCGTAGTTACGATTTAATGAAATGTAATTATATTGTATTCTTAAAAGTACAATAGAATGGAATTTGGCATAAGCACATTTGGCGATATACATCCCGACGGCGTAGCAGGGCGCGCCATAAATGCCTACCAGCGTATGCAAGAGCTGATGGAACAGGCAAAACTGGCGGATGAAATCGGTTTGGATGTATTTGCTTTAGGAGAACACCATCGGCCAGATTTTATGATCTCTGCCCCGGAAGTAATATTGGCAGGGGCCGCGGCAATCACTAAAAAGATCAAACTATCCAGCGCGGTTACGGTGTTAAGCTCTACCGACCCGGTGCGCACATTTCAGAACTTCGCTTCCTTAGATTTACTATCATCAGGCCGCGCAGAGATTATGGCTGGCCGTGGTTCATTTATTGAGTCCTTCCCATTGTTCGGTTATGCGCTAAAAGATTATGATGAACTATTTGAAGAAAAGCTGGATTTACTATTAACTATTAATAAGAACGAGGTAGTTAACTGGAAGGGAGAACACAGAGCCGCTATAAATAACTTAGGCATATACCCAAGGCCTTACCAGGCGCAACTTCCGGTATGGCTTGCCGTAGGCGGAACTCCTGCTTCTATGATGCGGGCAGGAAAGCTTAACCTGCCGGTAACGCTGGCTATCCTGGGTTCCGACCCCGACCGCTTTGTGCCACTGGTGGAACTGTATAGGGAATCTGCTGCAAAAGCGGGGCACGATGCCGCTAAATTAGAACTGGCCATCAATTGCCATTTCTACATTGCAGATAGTTCTCAACAGGCATCAGATGAATTTTGGCCCGTGTACGAAAGAACCATGAACCGCATAGGCAAAGAAAGGGGCTGGGGAAAAATTACCCGCGACCAGTTCGAATACATGCGTTCTCCTAAAGGTTCTTTGATGGTGGGCGATGTGGAGCAAGTTGTTAACAAAATTCTTTACCAACACAAACTGTTTAATCATACCCGCTTTCTGGCGCAAATCATCTCGGGAGATATTCCGCACAACAAATGGATACATTCGATAGAGCTGCTGGGTACAGAGGTAGCGCCAGCAGTAAGGGCAAAGTTTAACAAGTAGTAACTGGTAAACAGAGGAAATAGAAATAATGAGGCTGCTTATATATAATAATACCGCACTACTGTTTCCAGGGTAACTTCGCTAACGTTCTTTATTTCATCTTTGGCGTTGCTATAGCTTATTTCGTAAAATTTATCTTTTACAGAGTATAAGACTATTTTCTGCTGTTCGTCTTGCCTGCTTTCTATATAGGTGCCATTGTGCCATATATATTGGGCCTGTTCATTAAGCGATAGTGTGGCAAAGTCCTCAAGCATAGGGTTAATGGTAAAAATCCTATTTTTTTGGCAAAAAGTTAAAGAAAGCTCTGCTTCCTGCCTCATACTTTCTAATATAGAAAAAAGCCTACACTTTTAAAAGCGTAGAAAGACTGAATTTTTGTAAATGCATAGAAGTTTTTTAATCCTCTTGGTATTGCAATGTGTTAATAATGTATTAGTTGATGCTATATTAAATTATTGTTAAGAATACCAAACAGCCTTTTTTTTGCAACGCTATAAGCTACCTTAGTGCTAGTAAAACCAATCACTAAACAGTTACTATTATGAAAAAACTATTTTTATTTATTGCTGTACTATTTTTTACTTCAGCATTTTCCCATGCCCAGGGCCTGTTAGGGAAAACGCCGGAAGAAAGCGCTGCGAAAAAAACCAAAAAGCTTAATAACGAGCTTGCTAACTCTAAATACCTGCCTTTGCCCCTTTCCGCCGATCAGCAAACTAAAGTAAAAGCGATTTTTTTAGAGTACGAGCAAGCGGCGCACCCGATAAGGAAAAAGCACGAGAGCTCTGCCGACAAAGCAAAAATGAAGCAAGAACTGCAATCGTTTAAAGACAAGCGAGACAGCCAGTTAAAACAAGTTCTTACTCCAGATCAATACACAAAGTATACTAACATGGCTTATCCTACGCAGGAGCCAGCCTATTTCGACTAGAAAAACAATAAAAATTTAGGATTAATAAAAGAAAGCCTGACTAACCTCGGGTTTTTTTTATTATGTTAGTACTATTATTATATTGCTGTCGAGTTTAAAAAAATAAAGAACCTATCAACCTTAACTAGCTTTTTCAATGAAAAAATATAAACTTATCAGGGCTTCTTTCCCCGTAGAACTAAATGTTTTAATTGTTCTTTCGGTTTTACTT
>FTLB01004518.1_pt1 | contig 12336 bp, 13 predicted proteins | sample 1658291 | NCBI WGS metagenome assembly FTLB01 (sample SAMEA3914812, study PRJEB12502) | metagenome | biome: forest; material: soil | place: Canada | collected 2011-07-07 | depth 0.1 m
ACATTAGTCATTCTGGCTCGAACCCGGAATGGCTTTTTTGTTTTGGGCAAATTGGTGTGTAAATTTTCACTGCATAACGGTAACCCTCCTTTCTTCAATCTTAAAGTGAACCCGTTTGGTGCGTTCCAGCATGTGCAGCACCGCACTGATATTTTTACTTCGGCTGATCTCTGCCGAAAAGCCCGTTGCCGGCGTACCCTGGTAAGCGACATCGATATTATACCAGCGTGATAATTCACGCATGATCGCCTGGATATTATCCCCCTCGAAATCAAAGTCGCCATTCTTCCAGGCGATGTACCGATTGATGTCGACAGCTTGTATTTTTCCGTCGGTTGATTGCTGGCCGGGTGTTAGTAGTTGGCCGTTGACTTTCACGCTGCCTTCCACAAGTGTCGTAGCTGTTGGTTCATCGTTATAAGCTTTCACATCGAACTGGGTGCCGATATCTTCAATAGTCTGGTTTGCAGCAAGTACTTTGAAGGGTTGCTTTTGATTGTGCGCTACTTCAAAAAGGGCTTCACCAGTAATCTTTACGATACGCTCTCTTTGGTTAAAGGCGGTTGGGAAAGTAATACTCGATTCCGCGTTCAGCCAAACCTTGGTACCGTCAGCCAAAACCAGCGGGTAGGGCGATTGCTCGCCCCGCGCTGTACTTAACGTATTATATGTCAACTGATCTCCATTGGATGCACTGTTATAGGCGATGTCCTGGCCGGTTGCCCGGATCGTGGTTTTGCCCTGCGTAGCCAGCAGGCCGCTCAAGCCTTTAGTCAGTACGATCTTTTTGCCATTGGCTAAGGTCAGCGTCGCCTGGTTATGACCGGGCGCAATATCATTTCTGACTAAAGCCGCGGTTTGCGGTGACGGGTGTTTCGGTTGCAGCGCGAAATAAGTGGCGGCACCTATCGCCAATACCACCGAAGCGGCGACGGCATAACGGTAAACCAGCCTGCGGAGCGGTACGACCTTAGCCGGCCCGCGCCTGATGCGCTGCTGTAATATTTTTAGCGTCCGTTCCTGCGCAGCTTCCATGCCAGTTTCATCACCCTCATAAATCTGCGGCAAGCTTTCACCATTCGCCTCGAACCAGGCTTCTACCTCGCGGCGCTCCGCTTCCGTAGCAGTGCCGTTTAAATATCGTTCGACCAGTTTATCGTTCATATAAAAAGCTTATTGCTTGTCAGCGCTCCTTACCCTACCTATATTTCATAAAAATTTTTTATTAAATTTACATGGTATTCATAAACCATTGACCAACGCAACTTTACCGGCCGATGCCGCGCTCCTGCAAAGGATCAAAAGCGGCGACCAGGAAGCTTTCGGCTTGCTGTACCGGCGGTATTTTGCCCGGCTCAGCCATTTCGCCTTCCGCCGTCTCCAGGACGCCGCCGTGACCGAAGAACTGGTCATGGACGTCTTCTTTGAGCTTTGGCAACAGCGCCAAACGCTTGCTGCAGAGGGCAACATCGCCGGCTGGCTGCATGCGACCCTGCGTAATAAAGCGCTGCATGAACTGCGCGCCCGCGCCACTCGCGAAAAGCACCTGGGCGTTTTCGCCATTAAACAGCCAGCGGCAACCGAAGACGCCGAAGCCGCCTTTGACGCACGGCTGCTGCAGGCACGCATGGATACGGCCATCAGCCGTTTATCCCCGCAATGCCGCGAAGCTTTTACCCTAAGCCGCCAGGAACACCTCTCCTATAAGGAAATCGCTGAGCGCATGGGCATCTCGGTTAAAACGGTGGAAAAGCACATGAGCAAAGCGCTCGGCCTGCTGCGGCAGGACTTCAGCGAATATCAAACCGGCGTGATCGTACTGGCCGGTCTGCTCGAAATCGTACTGCAGCGCTAAAAAATATTAATTCCTGGTTGCTTTGATGCGCTGTTCGATCTGCTCAAAATCCCTGACGACGTTCTTCAGCTGGAACAAACGGTCGAGGTATTCAAAGTATTTGGCGGTCAGCTGGCTGCGCAGTTCCCAGGCCTCCTCAAAGGGCAAACCGTTCAGTTCATACAGCAATTTGCTGTATTCGTCATAATCCACCTTCAGGGTATCAGCTTTCATTTGTCCAAGGTTTCAAATCTTAGTAATCGGATGGCGGGGCTGATATAACCCTCGCGCAGCGGTTCATTCCGTGTCAGGTCCGTCGTCAGGTATTTTTTATTGCTGTCGGGGAAGACCGTGACCACCACCGGCTTAAACCCGTTCTCCTGCTGGATCTTGATCGCGCCCGCCAAGTTCGCACCTGACGATATCCCCACGCCCAGCCCGATACCCGCCAGCTTTTGGGCCATCAGGATCGCGTCGCCGTCATTCACCTGTACCACGCGGTCGAGGTTTTTTAAATCCAGGATCGCCGGGATGAACTCATCCGAAATACCCTGTATGCGGTGCGAACCTACTTTGTAGCCGGTGCTCAGCGTCGGGCTCTCCGCCGGCTCCAAAGGATGCAGCCTGATATAAGGATACAGCGTACGCAAATATTTGCCGACGCCCATGATCGTGCCGCCGGTGCCCACGCCCGCGATAAAGGCATCCGGCTTGATCTCATGTAATAATAAGGTATGGCCGATCTCGCGCCCGGTCGTTTTTTCCTGCGCCTCGGCATTGTATTTATTTTCGAACTGCCGGGGGAGGAACACCTGGTCGTAGTGCGCCATTTTTTCCGCCAGGGCAATACAGCCTTTGAAGCCGCCCCCGGCAGCCGACACCAGTTGGATCTCCGCGCCGTAGCTTTTGATCAGTTCGATCCGCTCGCGGCTCATCCAATCGGGCATGATGATCTTCACCGGGTGCCCCAGCGCACGGCCAATGGCCGCCAGCGCGATGCCGGTGTTCCCTGAAGTGGCCTCGATGATCATGTCGCCCGGCTGCAGCCCGCCGTTTTCTTTCGCTTTTTGCAGGATATACAGCGCCATGCGGTCCTTGATGCTGCCCGTCAGGTTAAATTGTTCGCATTTGACCAGCACCTGCTGCTCCGGGCCGTCCTGGTAGCGGTAAAATACCCGGATCATTTGGGAGTTGCCAATGAATGACCACAGGTGGGCGGGCGTCGTTTGCGCGGTGGGTTTATCTTTGAACATCGCTACCAGAATTTAACATATAACAGGGTAAACAAGATCAAGGTCACCGCGACCAGCGCCGCGGTGGAGGGCGACAGCCGGAAACGGATACCGGAAAGGTCAAAAGCCTTCGGCTGCACTTTGGGCCAAAGCAGGCTGACCAGTACCATCAGCACAATGGTAAAACCAAAGGAAAGCCCCATGCAGACCAAAAATGGAATTTCGTAGCCGCCATGCCCGTTGGGGAAAGCCGTATAGAGCCAGGTATCAGCACCGAACCATTGCGGCGCATAATTGTTAAATACTACCGAAAGGAGGAAGCCGGAGAGGATGCCGGTAATGGCTGCGGCACCGCTCGTCCGTTTCCAAAAGAACCCTAAGATAAAGATCGCGAAGATACCCGGCGAAATAAAGCCGGTATATTTCTGGATAAAAGTAAAGCCGCCCTCGCCGCCGATACCCAGTAAATCCTTCCAGGTCAATAAGACCGAAAACAGCATCGCAGCCGCAATGGTCAGTTTACCGATAAGGACAACCCGCTCTTGGTCAGCACGCTTGTTGATATACTTTTGGTAAATGTCCAGGCTAAAAATGGTCGATATGCTGTTCGCTTTGCCGGCTAGCGAGGCTACGATGGCGGCTGTCAAAGCTGCAATCGACAAACCTTTTAGCCCGTCCGGCAAAAAGCCGAGAATGGCGGAATAGGCATTGTCACCATTCAGCTTCCCGCCGGTCAGCATCTGGCTTTGCAAGCCGCCGTGTTTGTACAAGACAAAAGCCGCGATGCCCGGCAGGATCACGATCAGCGGCATGGCGAGTTTCATCAGCCCGGCGAAAAGGATGCCGGTGCGCGCCGTCTTCAGGTCCGCGCCCAGTGCCCGTTGCGTGATATACTGGTTACAGCCCCAGTAATTCAAGTTGACGATCCATTGCCCGGCGAAATACATGGCGATGCCGGGCAGCAGCAAATATTTATTGATGTCCGCCTGCGTGGCCTGCGGCCCCGGTTTGGGCAGCATCATTTTAAAATGCTCGGGGGCATCTTTCAGCATAGCGGAAAATGCACCCATGGTACTGTGGCTGCCCAGCTTGTTGCCAACCAATTGCAAGGCGATATAAGTCGTTGCCAAACCGCCGGTCACCAGTACCGACACCTGGATCACATCGGTATATCCGATCACCTTCATGCCGCCCAAAGCAATGATGAGCGCAAATACGGCTAAGGCGATAATAATAATATGAAAGTAGGCACCGCCCGCCATATTGTTGATGGCTAAGGCACCTAAGTACAGTATCGATGTTAAATTGACAAACACATACAAAAACAGCCAGAAGATCGCCATCACCAAACTGACCGTCTCGTTGTAGCGGGTCTCCAGGAATTGCGGCATGGTATAGATCTTGTTTTTCAGGTAGACCGGGATGAACCAGACCGCTACGATAATGAGCGCGATGGCGGCGATCCATTCATAGGCCGCGACCGCCAAACCAACGGTAAAGCCCTGCCCGGAGGCGCCGATAAACTGCTCGGCAGAGATGTTTGAGGCGATGAGGCTGGCGCCAATCGCCCACCAGGTCAGCGAGCCTTCCGCCAAAAAGAAATCATGGCTGCCGCTGACCGCTTTTTTCTTTTTGCTATGATAAACGTAAAGCCCATAGGCGGATACGATCAAAAAGTAAAACCCGAATACCAGGTAATCAATGCTTGAAAATGTCTTCATCACTTAAATAATAGTTTTTCCAGAATGCCTGAATATGGTGAGAGCCGCCAAACTCCGGCGGCTGGTGGGTCGTGGTGATCACGATGGTTTTCATGCCGGCGTTCCCGGCCGCTTCCACACCTTTTGGCGCGTCCTCGAACACCAGGCAACCGGCCGGCGCAACGCCCAATTGTTCGGCGGCCTTTAAAAAGGTTTCCGGGTGCGGCTTGCTTTCACGCACGTCATCCGCGCTGACAATGACGTCGAAATAATGGCGGATATCGAGGTTGTCCAGCACGAAGTCAATATTTTCGCTGTTCGCGGCCGAGGCAATGGCCATGCGGATGCCGTACGCTTGTGCAGTCTTTAAGAACTGCTCCAATCCCGGCAGCAAAGCCAGTCTGGGCAGGAACTCCTGCCGGTAGCGCTCTTCCTTGGCATTGGACAAATGTTCGATCTCGAACGCGCTGAAATACTTTTCTCCAAAGATGCGTTTGAGCACATCTTCGTTTTTGCCATACATTTCTTTTTTCATCCGCTCATAGCTATAAAAACCGCCGAGCTTGTCATTGACCACATGCAGCCAGCCGCGGGTATGGAATTCCATATCATCCACCATTGTGCCGTTCAGGTCGAAAATAAATGCTTTCATAGGTTTTTGATTAAAGTATCACCATCCAGCCGGTAACCGCGTTCCTGGTAGAATAGCAGCGCCGGCCGGTTCAGCGAAGCGGCGCGTACCAATACCGCCTTGCAGCCGGTCGCCGCCGCGGTCAGACAAGCGTGTTGTTCCAGCTCGGCAGCGATGCCGCGCGTCAATGCGAAACGGTCGACGGCGAGGAACCTGATGACCAGGAAACGGACACCGCTGTCGCGCGAAGGGCTGTATTGCAGCGCGATAAAGCCCGCGATATGCTTTTCGTGATCGGCGACCGCAAGCTCATGGTCGGGCACCTGCATCATCATGCGTAATTGTTTTAGCAGCAGGCTGCCCGCCGGTGGCTGGGTCAGCTGCACCGGCAGTTTGCGGATATAACCGAAATCAAGACCCGTCACCTTTCGGATGGCGCTAGCAGGAAAATTTAAAACTGAGCTCATTCCAGCATAATTCTTTTATCAAATCATTCATTTTCGTGTCCCGGCCGATCAGCACATATTCGATGCCTGCCATGTCCGCAAAATCCTTCAGGTGTTCGGCCGTGAGGTTCTGGCTGTAACAGGTATGGTGCGCGCCGCCCGCCTGTATCCAAGCCGAACAGCCGGTGCGCATATCGGGCAGCGGTTTCCAGAGCACGCGTGCTACCGGCAGGTTGGGCAATTGTTCGGTAGGTTCGACGGCTTCCACTTCGTTTACAATTAAGCGGAAGCGGTTGCCCATATCGATGACCGAAGCATTGAGCGCCGGGCCTGCCGCCACGTTAAAGATCAGCCTGGCCGGGTCGGCTTTGCCGCCGATACCCAAAGGCTTGACATCCAGGAGTGGTTTGCCTGCGGCCAGCGAGGCGTCGATCTCCAGCATATGCGAGCCGAGCACCAGTTCGTTGCCGGGCTCAAAGTGATAAGTATAATCTTCCATAAAGCCGTTGCCGCCCGGAAGGCCCGCGCCCATTACTTTACAGGCGCGTACCAAAGCGGCGGTTTTCCAGTCACCCTCGGCGGCAAAACCAAAGCCTTCTGCCATCAGCCGCTGCACGGCAATGCCCGGCAGCTGGTTAAGGCCATGCAGGTCCTCGAAGGTGGTGGTGAAGCCTTTGTAAGCACCGTTCCGCAAAAAGCGGCGCAAACCCAATTCAATTTTTGCCGCTTCATAAACCGATGCTTTCGAAATATTTGGCGCCCAGTCATAGTCATGCGCATATTCGGCCAGCAGTTTCCGGATGTCCGCATCCGCAACCGCGTCGACCGCCTTGGCCAGATCGCCGATGCCATGCGTATTGACGGAAAAACCGAATTTGATTTCGGCTTCCACCTTATCGCCTTCGGTGACGGCCACCTGCCGCATATTATCGCCAAAGCGCACGAATTTTGCGCCCTGCCAGTCTTGCCAGCCGGCGGCGGCGCGTGCCCAAACAGCGATCTGGCGGATTACTTCTGGCTCTTGCCAGTGGCCGACCACGATCTTTTTTGAGCGGCGCAGCCGCGCATTGATAAAACCGAACTCGCGGTCGCCGTGGGCGCTTTGGTTCAGGTTCATAAAATCCATGTCAATGCTATTCCAGGGGATATCGCGGTTAAACTGCGTATGCAAATGCAGCAAGGGTTTATTTAATATTTGCAGCCCCCTGATCCACATTTTGGCGGGCGAGAAAGTATGCATCCAGGCGATCACGCCGATACAGTTCGGCGATATGGTTGCTTCCTTACAATAGTGGTAGATCTCTTCCGGCGTGGTCAGTACCGGTTTAAAGATCACCTTTACCGGGATTGCCGCCGCCGAATTCAGGCCATCTGCAATTTGCAAGCTATGTTCGGCGACCTTTTTTAAGGTTTCCCCGCCATACAAATGCTGGCTGCCGGTCAGGAACCAGACTTCAAGTTGATTAAGATTGACCATAGTATTTATCTTTTCCATGTTTACGTTCGTAATGTTTTTCGATCAGCGCGCGCTTGAGCCGGGCCGCGCCGGGGTTGATCTGCCGTGTCAGCCATGCCATCTGCGCCATATTTTCCAGTATGGCGCTGTTGCAGACCGCCTTTTCCGCATCCTTGCCCCAGGTAAAGGGCGCGTGGCTGCCGACCAGGATCATTTCACATTCCCGGTGGCTGAGCCCTTTTTTGTGCATGCAATCGATAATTTGCCTGCCGGTCGCCTTTTCATAATTTCCTTTGATGAGCGCGTCGGTCATCGGCCGGGCGCAGGGAATGTCGAAGGTGCAGTGATCGGCATGGGTGGTACCCAGCAGCGGTATCGACCGCAGCGCCTGCGCCCAGGCGGTCGCATAGAGCGAATGGGTGTGGCAAATACCGCCGATGTCCGGCCATTCCTTATACAGCACGGCATGGGTCAGCGTATCCGAAGAGGGTCGCAAGCCGCCGTCCACGGTATTACCGTCAAAATCGACGATGATCATTTTTTCCGGCGTCAGCAGTTCATAAGGCACGCCGCTTGGCTTGATCGCGAAAACGCCTTCCGCCCGGTCGCAGGCGCTGGCATTGCCAAAAGTGAATTGCACCAGCTTCAGTTTGGGCAGCAGGCAATTGGCTTCGTAAGCTTCGATGCGGATGTCCCTATACTTCATAACGGTCCTCCTCGATAAAATAGCCCAGCCGCTGGAACTTGCGGTAGCGCAGGTCATAAAAGTCAGCTTTGGTGGGTTCCGGTTTGTAGTGCCGGTCAAAGCCTGGTCCCATGGCTTCCATCGCTGCCTCGACGCCTGGATAGATACCCGCAACGGTCGCCGCGAACATCGCCGCCCCCAGCGCGCAGGTTTGTTCCGAGCGGTGGATGCTGATGGGCATTTGTAAGCTATCGGCCATGAGCTGCATGATATAAGGTGATTTCCGCGCTACGCCGCCAATGCCGATCAGGCCCTTGATTGGGATACCCTGTTCCCGGAAACGTTCGGTAATGGCGCGCGCGCCAAAACAAGTGGCTTCGGCGATGGCCCGGAAAACCCGCGGCGCATCGCTGCCCAGCGACAGGCCGCTGATCGCGGATTTGAGTTCCTGGTCGGCGTCCGGTGTCCGCCTGCCGTTCAGCCAGTCGAGGGCCAGCTCGGCGTTCTCATCCGGCGGCAAGGCTGCGGCCTGCCGGCTGAGTTCGGGGATAATGGCTGAACCCAGTTCCTGCTTAAGCAGTTCAGCGATGCCGGGGTCCAGTAACCGGCTCTTGCTCAATATCGTGGCGATGGGCCAGCTGATCAGTTTGCTGAACCAGGCATAACTGTCGCCAAAGGCGCTTTGCCCGGCTTCCAGCCCGCACAGGCCGGGAATCACCGACCCGTCGACCTGCCCGCAGATACCTTTCACCAGTCTGCCCTGCATTTCACCGGCAGGCGCCACCAGAATGTCACAGGTAGACGTGCCCATCACCTTGCTCAGGTAATAAGGTTTGATCTGCCCGCCAACCGCGCCCATATGTGCGTCAAAAGCGCCGCAGCCGACCAGCACCTGGGTAGACAGGCCGAGCCTGTCGGCCCAATGGCTCGAAAGAAAACCAGCGGGTTCATCAGCGGTATAGGTGCGCTGCAGCATGCGGTCGCGGAAACCCTTCAGCCGGTAGTCCAGGCCGCCTAAAAACTCCTCTGGCGGAAAGCCGCCCCATTCCGCGGACCAGAGCGCCTTGTGACCGGCCGCGCAGCGGCTGCGGCGGATATTCATGGCCTGCGTCCCGCCGGTCAGCAGGAAGGGTATCCAGTCGCAGTGCTCTACAAAAGCAAAGCAAGCTTTCTCAACTGCCTTATCCGTGCGCAGGATATGCAGTAGCTTGGCCCAATACCACTCCGAAGAATAGATACCGCCCGCGTATTTTAAATAGTCAGCAGCTTGTCTTTTTGCAAAGTCATTGATTGCTGTTGCTTCGTTGATCGCGCTATGGTCCTTCCAGAGCAGGAACATCGCGTCGGGATTATTTTCAAAACCCGGCAGCAAACTCAGCGGTGTGCCGTTTTCATTGACGGCCACGGGAGTTGAACCAGTGGTGTCCACAGAGATAGCCAGGATACGCGCCGCTGCGGTCGCGCCGCCGGCTTTTCGCAGCACATCCCGGACGGTAAAATCCAGCCCGTTGGTATAGTCCAATGGGTGCTGCCGGAACTGGTTCACTTCCGGCCTGCAGTACAGCCCTTCGGCCCAGCGCGGGTACTCGAAAACGGAAGAGGCGATCTCGCTGCCATTGGCGGCGTCCACGATGATCGTCCTTACCGAATCGGTCCCAAAATCAACCCCAATTACCCATTGGTCTCTGCCTGGCTGCATATAGCTTCTTATCTTTTTTGTGCGCTGTTAAAAAACAGGGCGCCTTTCAGCAACCCTGCCCCTTCATTAATATTAACTGATTTATTATTACTAACCGGCCGCCTCGCGCTGCCGGCAGTTCTTTTAGCGGCCCGCCGTAAAGCGGTATACCGTGGTCGTTCGATAGGTTTCGCCGGGGCGCAATACGGGCGAAGGAAAAGCCGGCTCATTTGGCGAATCCGGAAAGTGCTGGGTTTCCAGGCAAAAGCCGTTGCGGAAATTATCCCCGTGGCCGCCGTTCATTACATTGTTCCCCGCCATAAAATTGCCCGAATAAAACTGCAGGCCGGGCTGGTCGGTGTAGACCTGCATACTGATGCCCGAACGATCTCCGGTCACTTCGGCAACCGGCATTTGCTTATCGTGTGCATCCAGCACATAATTGTGGTCATAGCCCTTGCCGGATTTTAATTGTTCATTGGCTATATTGATCCGCGCACCGATGGCGGTCGGCCGGTTAAAGTCAAAGGGCGTGCCCATGACCGGCGCGGCTTTACCCAGCGGAATGAGCGTACTGTCCACCGGCAGGTAACGGGCAGCATAAATCGTCAGCTTATGCTTTAAAATATCGCCGCTGCCGGGGCCGTTCAGGTTCCAGTAGGCGTGGTTGGTCAGGTTGATGACCGTCGGCTTGTCCGTCTTTGCCTCGTAAACGATGTGCAGCGAACGGTCGCTGCTCAGGGTATAGGTGACCTTCACTGCCAGTTTACCGGGGTAACCGCCCTCGCCGTCCGGCGAAGTATAACTGAAAGTCACCGAGCTGTCACTCTTCGCCACAATATCCCAGGTCTTGCTGTTAAACCCGTCCTTGCCGCCATGTAATGAATTGCGGTGATCATTGGCATTAAGATGATAAATGTTACCATCCAGCGTAAACTGTGCTTTCGCGATGCGGTTGCCGTAACGTCCGATGATGGCGCCGTAATAAGGGTCCTTTGCGGCCCTTTTGTAGGAATCAGCGCTATCGAATCCCCATACGATATTGACCGGCTGCCTGTCTTTGCCCGCTACTTCCAATTGCACCAGCCGCGCCCCATAAGAGCTAAAAGCAGCAGCAATGCCGCTGTTGTGCAGGCGGATCAAATCTTCGGTTCCGGGTTTCGGCTGGCAGCCGGCTAATGCGGTCAGGGTCATCAGTAGGAACAGGTTAAATTTTTTCATGGAGGTATTGGGGTTTTAGGTGCGCGATCATATCGCTGACCATCGTGTCCAGGTCGTATTGCGGCTGCCAGTTCCAGTCGCGCCGCGCCTCCAAATCGAGGATGCCCGATGGCCAGCTGTCGGCAATCTGCTGGCGCTCATCCGGCGCATAGCTCATGGTAAATCCCGGCAGGTGCCTGCCAATCGCCAGTGCCAATTGCCGCGGCGTGAAGTGCAGACCGCCCAAATTATAGCTCGTCTGTATGCTCAGTTTTTCCTTTGGCGCGGCCATCAGTTCGAGCGTGCCGCGGATGGCATCGGGCATATAGAGCATCGGCAGCAAAGTGTCTTCTTTTAAAAAACAGGTATAGGCGCCATGCGCCAGCGCTTCGTGGAAGATGTCCACCGCGTAATCGGTCGTGCCGCCGCCTGCCGGCGCGCCATAACCGATCAGGCCGGGATAGCGGATGCTGCGGACATCGAGCCCGCGGTGCTGCGCATACCAGCGGCACCAGTATTCACCGGCTTGCTTGCTGATGCCATAAATGGTGGTAGGGTCTGCTTTTGCCGATTGCACGCAAGCTGCGCGCGGCGAATCCGGCCCGAAAACAGCGATGCTGCTTGGCCAAAAAACTTTCTTTACCTGGTGATAAGCTGCGACTTCCAAAACGTTCAGCAGGCCCTGCATGTTTAAGTGCCATGCCTGCTGCGGATCGCACTCGCCTTTAGCCGACAGCAAAGCGGCCAGGTGGTAGATTTCGCTGATGCCCTGGCCGGCAACCAGTTTCGACAAAGCTGCCACGTCCAGCACATTCAGCGGGACTTCACTGCCTGGCAGCACGTCTGTGGCGATAACGTTTTCCGCGCCATGCTGCTTGCTCAGCGCGGCCACCAGTTCGGTACCTAGCTGTCCGCAGGCACCGGTCACTAAAATCTTGTTTTTAGAGTTCATTTGGTTTATGCTATAAAAATGGCGGACAAGAAGACTTAAATAGCCAAAAAGTGTATTACCGTGTTTTATCCGGTGGGAGGGAAAATAACCGCATTTTATGCGGTCCTGCCTTTTGAAATAATTTAGATTTTCTAAATTATTTTTAGAAATATAAAAATATTGCTATATTTGTCCTATAAGTAATAAGTACCATGGTCGTGATCAGTTACACAACGCTTCGTTCTTATTTTGAGGTGCACGCGGATGCGGAGGATGCCTTAAACAATTGGTACCGGCTGACCTTGAAAGCGGATTGGGCCTCTTTCCATGAAATGAAGCAAATGTATAACTCGGTTGATGCAGTTGGAAATGACCGCTTTGTATTTAACATCCGGGGGAATAATTACCGGCTGATCGCGATGATCTTCTTTGATGTGAGAACGGTTTACATCAGGTTTGTAGGTACGCATGCTGAATATGATAAACTAAAAGATTGTTCGTTGGTCTAACCTCACGAATCCCTGACACCGCACTGGGTGATAT
>FTLB01161762.1_pt1 | contig 12317 bp, 13 predicted proteins | sample 1658291 | NCBI WGS metagenome assembly FTLB01 (sample SAMEA3914812, study PRJEB12502) | metagenome | biome: forest; material: soil | place: Canada | collected 2011-07-07 | depth 0.1 m
GAACCAGGTCGCGAATGCAAGCAAAGCGGTCGGGAGAATCTGCATCATCGTGGAAACAAATGACTACTGAATACTAAGTATAGATGATTTTCCCTGGTACTCTTCTAAACCCAAAGGTTTACCCACGTCAGATATATTCTCGTTCTGCGCGGCACCGAGCATGCTAGCTCGTGCTTATCAGCCAAGCACAGCTGACCTGTGCCGCAAGCGTGCTTCACGCACGCCTGTGATTTCTACGCTGCGCAAGAAAAACATTATATGCCCCTAGGGTTAGGGTCATGAACAAGGCGAGGTAGTGCCCAACCAACAATAGTTGTGCCATACTAAAAGGGACCTAAAAATCCCCCCACACCCCGCTAATATATATATATATCAGTAAGGTAGTCATGTTACCTTCTGTTTCCACCCCGGTACCCGCAGTCAGCAGTGTGTTGCTATACGTAGAAAAAAAAATCCATGGAGCTGAATGGACTTTCACTTAATAACAAGGTAGGTACAATAGTCGTTTTTCTATATGAATATATCTATCTTCCAGTATATCACGCTCCCCATCGCATAAGTTCGGCTATCTCTGAGCGCTAGGGGCTATTCTAGCAATAGAGGAAAAGTCGTTCTATCTATCGTTCTATCTAGATAATATATTGAAGAAGAGTAGGGAATCATCATGTGTCACAAATCCTTCACGAAGACATAATCAATGTGGGCGACGGTGCGGAAGGGATACTCAGTCTTGCCCGTCTTCACAAATCCAAGTCTGGAGTACAGCCTCTGGCCTTTCTCGCTCTTTGACCATACTGTGAGCCACAGCTTCTTGAAACCTCCAGAACGGGCCGCTGCCTCGACCGCGGCGACGAGCTTCGTGCCGATACCCTTCCCGTGCGCGGAGGTGTCGACGTAGAGGCGCTGGAGCTCGGCATGTGTATCCGGGTCGCCATCGACGGCCGGATCTGTCGCGCCCTGCACGAGCTGGACAAATCCTACCACGCGGCCAGCCGGATCCCGAGCGACAAAGGTAGTGATCTGGGGTTTGGCCATCTCTAGGGCCATGGCCTCGCTGCTGTAAGTGTTGGAAAGATATCCTGCTAGCGCGTCATCCGGTATAGCGATGCCGAAGCTGTCGGCAAATATCTTGGAACCCAGTTTGGCGATGGCCTGGGCGTCAGAGGCAAGGGCGTGACCTATTGACACCTGTTCCTGAATTTGCTGCTCAATCAGAGTCATTTTGTGGAAGTTGTTCAACGTGAAAAGCAAGAAGCCAGAGAGCCGTAAAGGCAGAGCTGCGACAAGGTAGATTTATAGATATAGGATCCTTATTCGCTCTGCGTTGCTGGGTTCTCATAGAAAAAGGTTCCCGTACGTTCGGACTCGACGATCAAAACAGCGGTGACAGTTTTGGAATATAACCAAGCCCTTTGTATGAGTCTTTGTTAGCCTCCGAAATCGGCTCCACCGTGGTGGATGTGCGCGAAACGCCGAAGTTCAGTATTTGCCCACCTCGCTTCTTCAAAGGCTGTTATAGTCTTCTAAATATTCCACGCAGCTATCCTGTATGACTTTTCTGTTATTGCTCCACATAACCACAACGTCAGCCGAGTGGCGCTCAGCTGTTGCTGGCCGTTTTCCAGTCTATATTCTCTGGCTCGAATCACCATTATCGACAGCTCACTCCATTGTCACTCAAGACGATTTCACTCTTGAGAAGGGCATACGATCGAGGTCAATTGAATTTGTGACTAATTAGTATTGGAATTTGATATACTCCCGACTTCTGGTGGGAACAATATAAAGTTCTTGACTAGGTCAGGATATGACTGGGAAAGTTTAATAGCCTCCTTGTACTCATCCGTTATAGGGATCTTTTCTCGTTACTAGGTTTGGAAAATTTCCTCGATCCTTCTATACACATGTGGCCTGTCCCCAAAACGATTCTGCTAGACCTCAGTGCGCAAATTCCAGTTGGATGTATGTTGAACATACTTCTATTTACACGTACGCTAGGCCATTGTTAAGGTAGAAAGAATGGCGTGTCTCTAGTTCAGATTGAAGATTTCACATAAACGGACTTTGTATTGATAGTTCTGATTGTATACGTCCTGGCTTATCCTTGTTCGATATCTCGTTCAGGCGCGGCCCTAGCTCGTTCGGGGTGGGGGGATTTTCATGGCCCTTCAAGACGTTCTTGCTGGCACAGCGTTTCTGGCATCATGCAAAGGTGCATGTATAGGCATTTTGTGTCGCCTCACGTGCTTGCTGTAGCCAATCTGACGGTGACTTTGAAGATCTGAGTGTGCAAGCTGGCGGATAACGCTCACCGAATATCCGATTCCCTCGCGAAAACTTTCATGCACAACGAGCATTAGCTTTCACCCCGGGGTTGCTGACCTTGGATCGGTACATCCATGGGCCACATATGCATCGTAATGGCCCAGTCCGGCTCCACGACCCTCTCCCATGCCGATGGACTGATTCTCTCTCCGTTGGGACCAATTAGATCATAGTGGCCATCTTGAACGTGTGGTCCGATGACATCTACGTAAAGAAATGCTTTCTTTATAAGCTCTTCCATACCCTATCATAGACCTAAGTCAGTAAGAACAGTAAGAACCTAAGAGTGGGACAGGTAACGTACCGGCCAGGTCTGACAGAGGTGGAAGGGAAAATTAAAATTCCTTCCTGTGGCATCCTTGAACCTAATGGGAGCTTTAGTCGGTCCATGGGCTGCCCCCTTTTCTTTGGCCTTTATGTCGATTTTGTCCTGCACCTCCTCTTCCAGCATCTCTAGCGCCACGATCTCTGCCTTTAACTTAAATTCTGCCTCCAATTTCTTCCGCCACTCAATTTCTTCCGCCACTTTCTTTTCGGCGGCGGCTTTGGCTTCAGCTTCCAGCCTCATCGCTGCCTCGATTCGTATCTTAGCAGCCTCCTCCGCTGCCGCGGCCGCTTCAGCCTCAGCTTTCTTCCGTTCCTCTATGGCTTTAAATTCGGCCTCCAATTTTAGTCGTGCGTCCAGCCCCGCCCTTTTCATTGCCTGATCATGTAAACGCCTCCTTTCTTCTTCAGCTTTGCGCTCGGCCTCAAGCCGTTCACGCGCCGCTCGCTCTGCCGTTGTTCGTGCCATTTCAATTTCCCGCTGAGCTTCCTTCTGTGCCGCTCGCAAAATTTCCAGCCGCCGAGTAATTGCCTCTTCGGTATCTGCATCAATCTTCTTTTGTATCTCGGCTAGAGCTATCTTGGCCGCTTGCCCTTTGAAGAGCTCTAGTTTCGCTTTTTTGGCCGCCAGCTCACGATCCTTGGGCATTCCTGATGAAACTTCAACCCTAGAACCCATGGAAGCGAGGATTTCGGTAGCTGTGGAAGATATAAGGACCTTCGTAGAGTGGCTTTGATTTTCCTGCAAAATTGCGGGAGTATAGGAGCTAGAAGGTACAATCAGTTCCTGTCGTGTGTCTGGCGTATTAGAGGGTGGATACGGGGTTAGGACAAACTCTGTGGTTTCCAAGTTGCTATGGTTGGGGGCGGATATCGTCTTGTCCTTGTCAATACTCTCACTGGATTCTGACGTTGTATGGCCCTTCCCTGAATGCTCTTCGGAGCCTATATCCGAGTCTACCCCGCTAGGCAGCGCGGAAAGGGAGATCTCCTCGAGATGTTTTGATAGGTGTCGGGTCACTGCAAGCTTTCCGTCTCCAGTATGCTCCTTGCAGAGGAGACAAGTAATCGATTTCCAACGAGGCTCCATCTCGTGGTCAAGTGCCAGGTGGGAGACCCACTTCTCGCGGTTTTCAAACGCTTTGTGGCTGTATGGACACGACATGTCTAGACAGACATACGGCTGCAGATCAAGGTAGACGTGCCGTCTGACACATTGGTTAGTCTCCGAAATGCGATTTGAGAGCGTAGCCCTATCACTTACTTCCACTCGGAGTTGTTGGCAATGAGTACAACACAACCACACACAACACAGGCGAATGGTGATCCGGTCTTGGCTTCTTCGGGAAGAGGTGGAATGCGAATTGACTGGTTTTCATGGGTATAACTCATGGTCGTCTCTGCATACGAGATGGTCTGTCCCAATGAAGTTCCGATGCCTGAATCATGGAACTTGGAAGCGGCAATCATTGTACCGGAGAGCTCCTCGGCCAATAATAGTGCACCTTTGTTTTCGCGACTGTCTCTGTCTGCTTGACATCGCATATATCGTTCGTAATTTACCTTGCCAAGATGTAGGGCGAGCCTAGTGTCGACCAGGGGAAAGCGGTTCCCGATCTTGTCCGCGTAGAGATTCTCGGGACCCCAGGCAATGAGGGTCTGGTCTTCGATCCACTTATTAGAGCGAACATCACTGATGGGGTACATAAGTAGAGCATCTAGACCAGCGAGAAAGCAAGTGTCCGTCTTTAGATCTTCCGCGATCTCATACATGTTGTCATCCGAGAAAGTAGAGGACCCGTCACTTGAAGATTCATCGCTCATGTAGCCCGCTTCTTCATTCAGGATACAAGCTGCCTCCTCATTTATGGACCGAGCTTCCAGGGATAAGGCCATTAACCTCTCGGACCAGACATCCGCCTGAGGGATGAGTCCTGTTCACCCAAGACCATGTTAGCTAGTTTCTCCACATTGTGCCACATAACTTACTATCCGTGAGTACATTCCCAATGTGTGACAGGGTCTTCAAGACAGTGCAACGGAGCTTCCGGGATTTGCTAAAGGCTTCATTAAGTCGACCTTCAACGATACCATAACCTTCGGACCAGAGCACTAAGGCCCTGCGACTCCGCTCGATGCTGATCTGAGCCTCTTTACTCACGCTATTCTGCTCCAATATGGTGCGATTGATTTCTCGAAAAAGATCCTGTAGGGAGGAACAGAGGCGAGCCACTTCGCTGTATTCGCTCGTCTGTTGGGTATCATCAATGTCACATGCCGACTGCCGTGACTGCCATTCTCGAATGTTCGCGATGGGATCGTGCACGTCCCCAAGTCGTAGCATTTCTGCCATCAGAAATAGAATACCGCTGGCTAAGCTAAATGCCTTCTGGAGGAGCGCGGGAGCAGAGTAGTGTGAGTTTCCTGCGGGAGTTGGTTGAAATCTCCGTCGGATTCGTCCGGTCAGGCTGTCGCATGAAGGTGGCCACGAATCTTGTGCCGGGAGAAGTCGCAAGCCCTCCTGGAAGCGCGCCATCCTTGAGCCACCCAAGTGTCCCATAGAAGTCTAGATGCATCAACTGACCTAGCCACACCAATAACGATGCGAATTGTGACGTGGAATATGCAACCTGCTTGGTGGGGCGCATGCCTTGAACCGGACTTTGGTTGGATGGAAGACCATCAAGATGGAGCAGGAAGAACTGCGCCTCAATCAAGAGCCCGGGGAGGGCGTTACGGGAGAGCTGAGAAAAGCTGGCCGAAGTCTCTTTTCTCATATTCCCTCCAGCCTTGCTTCAGGGAGGAACCCGCTCGCCGAGATTAAGCTCTATTCCAGCTTCAGTTCTATGATGGACCCCGTGTCTCTCACATTGGGGATCTTGCCCCTCGTCGGTGGTGCTATTGACATATACAAGACTGTTCGATCCAAGTTCAAAGTCTTCTGCCACTATTCGGCTGAAGTCGAGAGAGTACGGAAACTGTTTGCAGGACAGCGAGACTACTTTCTCAACGAAATGGAGCTAGTTCTGAGGTTGATAATGCAAGATCACGGCACTGTCAAGAACATGATGAAGAATCCAAGGCATTCCCAATGGCGTGCTGCTGACCTGGAAGAGAAGCTCAAAGCAAAATTAGAAAGGAACTTAGACTCCTTTAGAGATATGGTAGAGGACATCACGGAGGCTATGACAAAGCTGCAGGAAGCCTTTCGCTGCTTCGACCTTTTGGAAATGGAACAAGTCAAGGTATGTCGTCTCTTTTGATGAAGGGTTAACCGAGGACTAAAATAAAGCCTCTATCAAGGACGAGTATTTGAGGGTTAAATCGCCCAAGGACGCTATTCGCACGCTACGGAAAAGATTCAAAATTACTTTCGAAAAGGAAAAGTTCGAGAGTCATATCACCAATCTTCAGAGGTCAAATGATGGCTTCAGGCGCCTCCGTGAACAGGTTAGCGAACTACAGAAACCATCCTATGGTGTTGGAAGACTATCTCCTCCGATCGGAGCCAAGTTGCCGGCCCAGTTCAGTGATTTTAGTGCCATACGACGTGCATCCAAGGCCCTCCATGAGGCGCTTATGGGGGCATGGTCCAGCACGCACGCACTGGACCTTCGGCACTCTGTTCGGCTATTCATCGATGCGAAAGCAGACCAGGATGTGCTAATGGAGGTGGCTATCATGTGCCATGCTGAACAGATCATCCAGGAAGCCCTAGTCCAGACGAGCTTGATAAGATTGGAAGTGCGATCGAGGACGATGGATGCGATCGCCTGGGCGAATGCGAGCATGGTGGCTTCGGCATCGGAAATGAACAGTGCACTGTCTTGTGAGAAGAACACCAGGAAGAAGCGAAGAATGGTCACATTTGCCGGCTTCGATCAGAATGTCGAAAACGGCGACGATGGTGCCACAGCTAGAGATTCCGCAACACCCATTCAGCAGCCAACGGCTCCGTCATCGGACAATCTGCGACTGGCCGGCCACTTTTGTCCAGAGCTATCTAGACGATCTATTGACCCAAATTTGAGGTGTGCGGAGGGAGGATTAGGTCACATCGACACCTGTTCCGAAGAGACATTCCGCCACTGGTTCTACCCCTGCTCAAACGGGCCGTGCCGTACCAGTGTGTGTCTTGATGACGTTGTGCTTGTGGATGAGATCCTAGATCAACCAGTGCATACCAGGATGACAATTGTTAGCCAGCTTCGCTTGGCCCAGCGCCTTGCCTCCGCGGTACTCAAATTCAATTCGACGCCATGGCTTAATGAGCTTTGGACTGTCAGAGACCTTGCCTTTTTCAGACAAGGCGAGGATCTCACGACGTCACTCCAAACACTGCACTTCGGTATAGAGTTGGCTTACAGCCAACCAAGCCAAGCCAGTTCTGTAATGGAGATTGAATTGCCGACCACCTTGACGCATATGATCGAGGACGCCCAGTACAAGCACGGTGTGCGGAATATTACGTTATATAGCCTAGGAGTAGCCCTCCTGACCGTTGGCAGATGGGAGCGTGTTGATCCGAATGATATCGAAGGGGTTCGCCGCCTCGCAGCAGAACCATGCTATTTAGGACGTGCATACCAGGAACTAACACAGAAGGTCCTAGACTGTGATTTCGGATACGGAAAGGATCTGAAGAAGCCGAGACTACAAGAGGCCGTATATGAGACCGTTATTCTAGAGTTGGACTCGATGATTACGAAGCTTGATTTGGCTGGGTCATGACATGGCATCATGTCTCTCGGAAAAGTATCAGGCTGGTTTGATATTGACTACATGGTAGCAGGATATACGTGCTTTTTGTGGATTCATCGCGAATTCTAATCTCTCAATGAGGAATAAGTGGGACTAATGAGACTCAATAAGGATAGAAATTATATTTCAAGCCAAAGGCGGGAGGACCGTCGGTGATGGCTTCCTACAATGGGTAATATATGATCAAGTGAAGTGACTGTAATTCTCCGACCCATGAAATAGATGCATGTACATATCTGCCGGCTTGGCAAAGGAGACCCAAGAGAAAGAGATTTGCTGTAGATGATGCCGTACAATACTCGTGGGACGAGACACGGCGAGTCAGCCGGGCTCTCTGGCGTTTGCAACTCATTTCGGACCTCAAACGAGCTGCTGAGAAGTCACTTTTAACCTGGCCAGAGCAGGATATAAAAAATCCAGACAACTTCGAGCCTATGCAATTTTATGTGCCCAATGCTCATATCGAACCGTACGAGCATACTCCTCTCCCTCCAGACCACCAGCAAATCTTATCTATTACCGATTATATCAAAGCGAGACAGGAACACTCACGCACGACTGACTCAACAGTCGATGCGCTCGAGAAAGCTCATTGGCTGAGATCTTCCACCGAGGGGGGATCTTGGCCGATCCCACGGCCTGCAGAAAAAGACTGGAAGAAGCTGATCGATACGTCGCCTGGCTACTCATGTTATCGCCAAAGGGCCGGGAAGTCAGGCCACCGCCCATTCGGTACGTATTCACATCTGCGGTATGTACCCTTCGACGTATTTAGACGGCTTGGATTCGCTCTATGGTCAACAGAGAGACTAAGCGGCTATGGTCTTATGCCTTCTCAATACCCGCAATGCGACTATCAATGGTATCGCAGCCAGAAATATGATTTTACATGGCAAAGTGTTCTAAGTCCGGAGGGAATTGCCGATATGGAGAGAGGGGAGAGAGCGATGGGGCGGCTCGAAACCATATTCAAGTCCATTGAGTGAAGGTATAGGCGCCAATGCAAGCTACTTTCTCCTCCGCTATCCATCATTTGACAGGGAGGATTTGCAAAGTAGCGGAAGACTCTGTGTACTGTTACAATGGTAGCTTTCTGACTTACTTGTTTACAAATAAGATACCCACAGTAGTTCCCTAGCCAATTATCACTATCATCTTCCCAGAGCTGTGCCTTGGTGTCAAGGCAGACTCCAGACAGGCGGAATTGCCATGAAACGGGAATAGCGTAGACCCGCAATAATGCAACCGGGCCTGGAGTTTTCGACACTCTCCATATTTTGTCCAACTAAACCTTTCAGCAAAAGCTCTCGCCTGGATTTTGGCCGGAAGCTCCCAGAAGCCTCTTTTTCCGTACAAAATAATGACAGGGAAACTCCGAGGCGCATCTGTTCAATAACGACGCGTGGCCCACCTAGCCGCTGAGCCACTTCCGCCTTGCACATTTAGTAACAAATAAGGCGGACCATAGAAGTATAAGACCGTTGGACGTCTACTAGCCTGCTGCACTCGTTCGTTTCTTGGCCAATCCAACTCTGCCGGAGAGGACTCCCAACACAATATTAGCCCCGAACATATCCTTCAGTAGGTAGTTACGACTCATCATGCCGGAAGCAGCACCGACTTCAGCCTCCCAGCCGACGGAGAAGACCTTCCGCTCCTACAGCCAAGAGCAGGGCAAGGCTTACGCTAGCCACCGCCGTGGCTACCACGACAAGTTGTATGAGTTCGTAGTTCAATACCACGCCTCCAGCGGCGGGCAGTTCGACACTCTAGTTGACATTGGCTGCGGCCCCGGCCTCGCCATCCGTGATCTCGCTCCCCAGTTTACTCATGCCATTGGCCTCGATCCGTCGGAGGGCATGGTGAGCACGGCGCGCTCGCTGGGCGGCGTTTCTTCCGGCTCCGAGCCCATCCGCTTCGAAGTCTCCAGCGCCGAGGAGCTCGGGTCCAACCTGTCACCTGCGATCCCGGACGGCAGCGTGGATCTCCTGATTGCGGCCACTGCGGCGCACTGGTTCAACATGTCTGCCTTCTTCCCTCGAGCGGCTCAGATTCTGAAGCCCGGCGGCACGGTTGCCATTTGGACCGGAGGCTCTGTCTTGATCGGCCCCCCCACGCCAAACGCCGAACAGATCCAGGCTGCCCTGGACGAGCTTGAGGACCAGCTGGAGCCCTACAAGGAGGAAGGCAATCGTATGGTCCGCAATCTGTACGCCAACCTCCCGCTACCGTGGACACTGCCGACGCCGGTGCTGGAATTCGACCAAGAGAGTCTCATGCGCAAAGAGTGGGGCACGGGCGATGGAGCCGAGCCCCTTGATGAGTTTCACGCCGTCTCCGCACCCCTACCCATGGAGGCGATGGAGAAGGTTCTGGGAACGGCAAGCCCAGTCACGAGATGGCGAGCTGCGAACCCGGACTTGGTGAATACCGAGAGTGACATAGTGAGAGTCATGAGAAGGAAGGTTGAAAAGGCATTGCACGATGGTGGCGTGGAGGAAGGAAAAGAAGTGGTAACCGGCGGCGTTAGGGGAGTCTTGCTGGCCTTCAAGAAGAAAGCCCAGTGATCCGATTAATAGGACGCTTCTGCGGAAACGGAGAATTATCCTACCATCAATTTTGTGACGGTCGTTACGGTCAAGTGGATCAGAAGATTTATATCTCTAAAAATTTTAATATCTAGATGATGCCATAATTAACTGCCCAATACGTCAGAGGCACCAATATATTCTGCGTTTTCATCGAATGAGGTGCCTTCTGACACGGACGATCTGCCTGGCTGACCTGGGGTGAAGTCGTTGATACCTTGATTTACCTCATGATCCGAACCCTCCGCTCCTGGAACTGCCGTGAGCTTATCTCTCCCAGCTGCGACTTCCTCTCCTTGGGACCCTCCTCAAAGAAATCCTGGAACCTCATAGTCTCATCGGCGACTTCTTCCACCTGGCTATATCGTAGAGCTCCTCTTCTGCGAGATGTGCTGAGTGCCAGAGATTCTGCAGTGGCAAGGATATTGCGGATCTGTCGTCCATTCAGCGGCCACTTCTCCAAATCATCCAGGTGATCCATCAGCTCGCGCTTTCCCTGAATTTCCTTTGAATCGATCCGCTGGATGAACTTCTCCCAGATCCGTCGGCGGGTCTCGGGAATGAGATCCGGATAGCGAATTGCGATGTGGATTCGCGATTGGAAGGCCATGTCCATGGTAGCTAGCCGGTTTGTGGTAAGGAAGAGAATTCCCTCGTAGTATTCTAACATCCGGAGAAATACTTGGGCGCAAGTGTCAGCCATCGTGAAACATGGATGGATGGCATTTCTCATACTCACCGGAAACAATTCCGTTTCGATGAAGATCCTCGTAAGATCGCTTTTCCAGGAGTACGTCTGCTTCATCGAGGAGGAGAACAGCATCCCACCGAGAGGCTCGGGAAAAATGTTTCTGGAGCTTCTCGACGACACTTTCCTCCGAAGTCAGCTCTCCTATGTTGATAGGATAGAGTGGCTTCTGTGTGTACTCGGCGACGGTCTCGGCTGTGAGTGTCTTGCCCACTCCTGGCGGGCCATGAAGCACAATGATAAGACCCTGAGAACCCGAGTCAGCTTGGGTTCCATATCATCAGAGTGGAGACGATGCCTTACCTTGCCCTTAGACTTGATCACGTCGCTGATTACTTTATCTCTATTGTTGCGGTGCTGCTCCACCAAAGCGACCAGCATGTCCTTCATCCGCCGTTCGAGCACGAGATGCTCCAAGGCATCCGTAGCCCAGTCGACATCCTTGATGAGCGAGATGCTAATTCGAAACCATTCACGGCTCTTTATGGCATAGCATATGACGGACGAGGGGCAAAGCTGCGCATGGAGATCGCTGAAACTTTCATCTGGGGGAAAGTCGTCAAAGCTCATATGTTCCGGATCTAAGCCGGTTCCCACGACCGATCTTTCGTACTCGATTTGGCGAGATTCACCTTGGCCGCCGACCATACCTACATAGTCGCCATCTGGGACTCCTCGGCCAGTTTCGCCGTTTCGCAAGAGACTCGCGCCTGCGGATCCATCTATAACTACACGCTCATCCAACTTTACACATGTCATGTTAGCAAGATACCCTCGAACAAGAGCCACGATCAACTCACATGCTGTGTCTCTAGCTGAGAGTAATTACGGGCTGGGCCGTCATAGTACTGGCAGGATGGCTGTTGTGATACCAGGTCTTTCCATTTTCTCCCTCGATCTTGCAATGTGTTCTTCAGAGACTGGATTTCCTCGGCGGAGCCGCCTTTGTAATAGACAAGTGGGTAAAACGGCAACGAGTTGATCAAGCGGCTTCCGCTGAACGACCTGATACTTCTCGTCACGGAGAGTCGCTGAAATAAACCCGTTGCGCTGTCCCAACTGACACGCCACATGTCGACAGACAGCCTCGGGAACCGCCGGATCGAGAATGAATCGCTCTCCCAGCTGTCGGGTTCTCTGAATTCCGTGGCGATAACGACGTGAAAACAAGGCTCACCAGCCTCGTCCAGGGTGTATATGATCTCCCCAGGGCGGAAGATAGACCACAGATCGTCGTATAGTACAAGACCGTCTTTCAAGTGGCGTCGTATCCTGTCGTGTCCTGGCTTGACCCACTTGGTGTAGAAGAGCTTGAGGGCTTCTAGATCTTCTTTCCAATCGCTGTCGGGATTTTCTTCACCCGATTTGCACACATCATCGTAGTAGAAGAAGAGCGGCGCGTAAGGAGACTTGAGCGAGATCTGGCTGCCTTCCAAACCGATGCCTGGGAAGTATCGTATCACGGAGCGGACGGCGCCTACCAACGCCGGAGAAACGAGGGAAAGCTGTTCAAAATCCATATAGATGTGGCCCCAGATATCGGTGCGGCGCTCGTGCTTGATTGTTATCGC
>FTLB01372128.1_pt1 | contig 12293 bp, 9 predicted proteins | sample 1658291 | NCBI WGS metagenome assembly FTLB01 (sample SAMEA3914812, study PRJEB12502) | metagenome | biome: forest; material: soil | place: Canada | collected 2011-07-07 | depth 0.1 m
AAAAAAAAAAAAAAAACCCCTATAAAAGGCACGCTTAGGATCGTCTCAAAAGTCTACTCCCCCGCTTTTCACACCCTGCCAAGCTCAAGACGTCAAGCAGTACTCCAGGCGGATTTATTTACCAGCAACCTAGTGTAACGGCAGACCCAAGTTAAAGATGGCATCACCAGTCCCAATTGCGAGCTTCGGGAACAACTCGGATGTTGCCAAGGGGGTTCGAGCCAGACTTCTACCGGAATACGACGGTTTGTCCGCTCCGCTTGTCTCCTGCTGTCTTGGTGACAGCCAGGCTCAGAGGCACTAACACCGATCCCCAGTTGTGCACATTGCTCTCACCCTGGAGACGGCCTTAGCGGAGCTCCCGCTCATCTCAGCTGGCGAGCTTGCTACGGAACCCGCGTCAAGTCTGGGCAGCAATGCCGGGGCACCATTGTCGGAGCGGAAGGCGCCGACTGCCATCATCTTCGGCGCTGGAATCGCCGAGGCGGACATCGCGCAGGTCATGGAGGCAGTCCGGGCCAAAGCACCCGGCGTGAAGCCCATTCAGGTCTCGAGAGACGACGTGCTCAACGCTGGCGCGGACAAGCCGAATCCTGATATTATCGTCAAGATTTTGAAGGAAAAGCTGGCCGGACTCTAACATCCACGTTGTCAGAGATTCTTTAGCCTAGGCCCTACATCTGTGGATGAGTCCTGCACAGAGGGGTATGGATGGGCGTTAAAATAAAAGATATTGCAGGTCAAGCAGTAGCATGGACGAAGTGCTTATCGTATATTTTCCTATGAATCTTACCACAGTACCGTCGACGCCTCGACGGTGCGCGGGATACGTATGCTCGATCGAATTCATGAATCGTCATCGTAGTGAAGTGCTGTCCTTAGTAAAAGCCAAGGGACGTAGCGCCGTGAACTTTTTCCAACCCCCCCCGCGGCCCCCGCCGCATGCAATATACTGATACACGGCGCTGTTCCTCGCCAGCCAGCGCGCCTCACCACCAATTCCTCGAGACCCCCCATTTTCCTTCATCGCGCCTTGACCTTATCCTTGGGACCCGTGCCATGGATCCAGTCCAGCCAGCCCTGGCTGCCAAAGTTCACATTGAAGCGCTCGTGGTGCGCGTCATGCATCTTCGCCGCTCCGTCGAAGAAGTCGTAGCCGCTGTGCACCGTGCTGGTCTCAACCAGCATCATGGCGAGGAAGGCCCACATGGTCAAGATGTGCGTCTTGAGGAGCAGAGGCGGCAGCGCAATCGGCAGGGTGTTTGCCAGGATGTGCTCGACCGGGTGTGCGTACTGGGCCGCGAGGGCCACCGGCGCCGTGAAGCGGTGGTGGATCTTGTGGATCGTCTTGTACAGCCGCGGCGTGTGGAGGAGGCGGTGCGAGTAGTAGAACAGGATCTCGCGGCCGATGCAGCACAGGATCATGTCCCGGGCAAACTCCGGCAGCGACGGCAGCGTCTCCGTGACCCGGAAGGACGACGACTTGCCGGTGGATCGGGCAACCAGGATGTTCAGGACGGCGATGCCGATGGAGATGAGCTGGTTGCGCAGCACGATGACCGTGCAGTGCACCAGATCTTGCGCCGAGGGCTGTTTTGGCGCGGGCTGGATCTTGTGCCTGGCCGAGAAGGAGGGGAATACCGCATCCAGACAGATGTAGACGAAAGAAGGGAGCCAGAAGAAAAGAAGCTGGACCAGCAGGGTTCCGACGAACTCGACCTGGACGGGGTCGTAGCTCCGGACGATTTCCACCCAGATGGACAACATGGTCGGAGATGCAAATTGGGTAGGAAATAAAAGCAAGCCGATACAAAGAGTTGAGCGTGTGAGTTTAGGACGCCGAGATGCTATAGCCGCATGCCCCGTATGGAGCAATATAAACTACTTTTAGAGGGTTTGGCTTGCTGGTGGCCACCCCCGTACCAACCCCTCACGCAATTTTAGACCTCGGCACCCCCTTGATGGGCGCAGATCATATGATCGGCTACCGAGCACCAGAATATACCAAACCAGGCAGTTCCAAGTGACACATAGTTTTTTATTTAGTTTTAGTGTCGAATGTAAGCGCGGAGTATGGGTGTGGCGTCACTAGTGTACGGGCCAGACCCGCTAACGTCGGTGTCCGCGAGCGCCGGAGGGCGTCGTGTAGGCCGTGTTGCTTCTTGAAGCTGCCCAGGACCAGTTATGAGGCGATACATGGACGGTAAAACTATACGAGTGTCTGATGTACTCAAAGCCAATCATGTGAAATGTGAAGTTGAGATAGGATTTATGGGGTCTGTACCTCGGCGCGTGGGTGGCATGTATATTGTATATCCGTGTTATGACGCGTTAAATAACTAACAGTGAAGAGATCAAAGACAACATTTTGGCTAACTCAGATCATGCCGTTGATGGCCCTTTTCGATACATATATTTAAGAGATCTTGGGATAGTAGAATATATATATTAGCGCAGTCCTTATCTGGGTTATAATACTATCGGCGTCTCCAGGTTCTTTCCATCGACCCTGACGAGACGTCTGCGATGCAGAATGGTTGGCTTGTGGGCCTGTCGTTGACATAGACTTAGCAAAATAGTTTTGGAGACGTAGTGAAATGTCCGCAGGATATCTTTGAATAATATTTCGTTTTCCTCCTAACGATGGAATGTATTCTCCGACAGTAAGGTTAAATACATGGGGATATATTTAAAACCAGACAGCCGGCCGTGCGCGATGCCAGATCGAAGTGCCGCACCGGTGCTGTAAGCTTTTGATCCCGGCCGAGCACCTGTTTCATATGAGAAATAGAAACCTAGAACATCTCGGGCATTATACACCCAGGGAAGCTGTCGAGCGAGTTTCCTGGGACTGAGGACAGCGCAGTTCTACTCTGTGATCTACTGGCTAAATGGGTCTCACGCCCACACCGGACAGTTGTCGAAACGCCAGACACCACAGCCCCTTGTTTGTCGACTATGATGACCGGCACTTCGATCCCCATGCAAATCGGCAGATCCCATTCATTCTCTCCGCCTTCAAAGGTTTGCGGATAGTTTAAGAATCTCGCTTGGGTCGGGTTCTTATATCGGAACCCCCAACCCCTTTTATATCTATCTTCGAAATCGAACCTTGATACTACTGTCTTCTAGCTGGAAACGGTTAAAAAGTGTCGCTGCTCTTCGAGATCATGATGCAACGTGTTTGGGGAGTCCAGGTCTTCGTTCTAGCCCTTCTCTTTCGGAGGGTAGTCTGCGACGCGCAGTGCTTTGGGGTTGGCGGCCAGAAGAGTTCAGCGGCACCTTGCAACAGCGATGCCACGGGTTCAAATGGTTCGCACTCTGCGTGCTGCGACGAGAGTAAGCAGGAAGCTTGCTTATCAACGGGTCTATGTTACGCCACGCAGAGAACCGACAACATAACATTTTGGGCGGAGGGATGTACAGACCCATCAGGCTTGGACCCATCCTGTCCGCAGGTCTGCGGCACGACAAGCCAGTTCATCACAGGTCAGTTGGGAATGAATACAACCCATGACAGATTGCATTGCCAACGTTCATACTAGGGCCTCTACAGCCGACGTACACAATGCTTTTCTGCGGCTCCAGCTCGTGGTGCTGCTGCTTCAACAGTTTTGGGAAACGGTGCGATATATCCGATGCTGCTCCAGGAACTTTACTCTCGCGCGCGGCCTTGGGCAAGTAGTGCGTCAGTTCGATGATTCTACTGGAGGAGACCCATCCACGTCGGCTTCGGGGCCCGCGGCTTCATCGCTCAGAAACCCAGGCGGAGGCATGTTTACTTCTAGGATGATTATTGCCATCATATCCAGCGTGCTAGGTACTCTCCTCCTAGCAACATCGGTGGCTTTCCTGTTCTCTCTCCTCAACAACAGAAAGCTACGGAGGCAGCTCAACTCGCTCGAGGCAATCCACACACGGACACAGAGCGTAATCGCCGCTGCAGGCATACAAGGGCTGCGAGTTTCGACTTCGATGAATGTTAAAGACGAAGCGGCATCGCAGATTTCGTACGATATGACGCCGTCTGCATACCATCAACCGCCGACACCGTCTTCAATGGGTCCTGGCTACGGATATCCGACACCCATGTCTTCACGAAGACCCTCGCTGCCGAGGACAGCTAGGCGAATGGACAGCACGGCGGAACTCGGCAATGGAATGGGCATTTCCGAACTGCCCGCAGACAAGGACATGCGATAGCAACGGAGGAGAACAAAGGAGATGAACGATACAAATTCTGTGTACACGATCATGACTACACGTATGAAGAACCCACTGCGAAGAATCGATAGGATATCATGTCAGCTGGCGTTACCGGTCTTCTTGGGAAGAGGCAGCGCTGACTATTCCCCCCCTTCTCTTGTTTTTTTTCCTCTTTGATTTCTCCCCCTTTCGATATGTATTTCTTATGATCCCAGGGTCAGTTTTCTGACTGATTGTATACAACTCATCAGCCCTATTATTCAGGCTGGGGCAATGGAGCATGCTCAAAAAAACTGCGCCAGACATACATCTCAAAACCAGCCGGTTTCCTGTTTCAGGTAAGGCATTCTACATGATAGGTCGAACCAAAGTGACACTTTCCCGGACAAAAAATGTATCATCTCTGGCGATCTCAGGGGTAGCCAACCGGGTGTAAACAGCCTGGGCTCCAGCAACGAATATAGCCGAGTTGGATTGTCAAAGCGCCTTTCACTCAAGTTATCCTGGCATTTGCAACGTTCTTCCCTTTCGTAAACGCAGTCCCAACTGGGCGTAATAATGCCTGGGTTGATTGTGAACCGGGATAAGCACAATTGGCTTTCATGGCCACGTATGGATGGTGATGAGTGAGAATCGGGGACTCTCTTTCGGGTTGGCAAGAGACCTTTTCCTCTTGGTCTTTTTGCACTTTATATTAACGAGATATCCAGTGGTGATATGGACGACGCATCCGTCGATAGCTCCCTCCGAAATAGTACCATTTCCTCACTCTCCCCAAGTGCGATATCCTCAACGGCCCTGTGATCTTCTGTACCCCATTCCGAAAGTCGTTCGTAATATTCGTTTTTGTCGCCCTTCGGTCCAATCCAGATCACAATTCGCAGCCTTGTTCCTCTGTTGAGGTATTCGGCCACTAGACTCGGCTGGCGAGGGTATACAAAGATACAGGCTGCGGCGGCCTGTGCCTCACTTGCCACAGCCCAGGTCCCCGGCACGACGATGAGGTTATCCTCCGGAAGATAGCGGTTCACCGGAGTCTGTGCCAGAACCTCGACGCCAAAAAACGATTTGGTGTCGGCGCGGTGGCGGTATTCACGAAGCAGAAGAGCTTCGAGGAGGCCAGGGCCAGATCCCACGCTGAGGGTAACTGATGGCGGCGAGGGTAGAACTAGGTTGAGAAAGTCGATGAGGTTGGCTGAGAGCGATACACAGCTTGCCGGGTATCTGGTTGGCGAATTCCCTAACCGTGGCAATTGAGCAGACATGGGCGTGATGCGCGGCCTCGCCTCAGGTAAACTTGCACAAAAATTCTACGAGGACAGGCCGCTAGCAAACTGTCTTGTACGGCGGAATTAGCGCGCACAGGCCGCGGATCCAGAGCGGACCACTAGAGCATCTGCACCTTCGTTCAAATTGGTTACTATTACCCTCCCACACCTGTCAAGCTCGTAGATGAATACAGCGATATAATCTGTTTGTTACCCGTATTCTTCCAAAAGCCGCCCAGCAAGGCGTGCCAGAGAGTGTAAAGATCGCTTTCCATAAGAATCTGGTAAGGTGCTGTCCCTACTGTCTGTAGGCTTCACGCTCTCTATGACCCCTGTGACAAGCGCTGAAATCAGTGGCACATCATTGGTACGCCCCCTCCCTCCCCCCACTGTCATGGCTTGCACGAGTTAGTCAGAGCAATCCATTAAATGGCCCGAAAGTGACATCTGGGTATAATTGTTCTGGCCCAGAAAAATACATCTCGAGCTCCAGGAAGTGTTGTGGTCTGGAGTCGATAGTTTTACACCGTGCCGAGTTTGTTTTGTCGCGGCATTGATCCCATTACGCCACACCAACACCGGGGCCGCCGCCGCGCAATCAGAGCGCACGATTGCGGAGGCGCGAAGATTGTGGCTTGGTTTCTAGGCGCATTTGGTCCATTCCATCCTCAAGCGGGCCCTGTAAATTTTGGGACAATATTCTCGTGAGCTTGAGCAGAGCGCAAGTTGGCGACAGAGGCACAACAGGTATACATCTCTTTAAAATTAGTGACGCAAAACCGCGAATTAGATAAATGGAGAGTTGCATACCTGCCTTAGGTAGGGTACTTGTCTCTACCCTGTATATCGCAACTTCAACCCGACTACCTCATAGGTAGTAACAAGATAGAAATATTTCCGACATATAAGCTATAGTATGTTGCAGTTTGGCGCTATTGGCTCTATCTTTAGCCCTGGGACCTCCCGCCCGAGTCAGTGTTGCAGATCTTTAGTGCTAGCTTTATTTTACGCCCGAGATGCCAACGCAACCAGACGCTAAGGAACATCTAGACCTCGACAGAGGTCGAATAAGTTTGAGCCCGAACTAGAAACTCAAGAACGCCTCATCAAGGGAGCTGACAGAAACACTCCCGTTCATCCTCTGTGGCTCTGTGGCTCCTTCAATAGCGGCTAATGAGTAATGCATACAAAGTTTGAAGTCTAAGAAAAGCTGGTTGGACAGCTGGCTAGGGAATGCCGAGACCCACGATCAAGATGCTAGGAACGACGAGATGAAGAAGGACGCAGTAAAGGACATCGCTCTCTAGATGCTATGGTAGTTTATTACAGTAAATGGTATAATGTGCTGGCAGCCATGAACGCCAGCGCCTCCCAGCCCGAGACTGGCAGTCCCAGCCTTCCTGCCGCATTAGGTTTTCCGCCGCCGCCGCCGCTACTCCCGCTTCCACTTCCGCTACCGCTGCCACTGCTGCTGCCGCTGTTGGCCTGGGTCCTGCTCGCATTAAAGCAGGGCAGCCAAGCATTATACGCGCTGATGAACAGCTCCGTGCCTTGCGTTACGGGATGCGTCGCAGCGATCGAGCCCCGGGGATTGCCCGGCACGAAAGCAATGTCCTCGGCGTGGACGGCACCCCCATACAGGAGCCCAAAGACGCTCGTTCCGGCGGGTGCTTCGCCGCATTTAGGAATGTTCTGCGTTACGTTGCGCACAGGAGCACCGAGGTCTTGGTCCAGGCTCATGAGGCCGAACGCACGCCAGGGATCGAACTCCCCGTTGGTGAACATGACGTTGCTCGGGTTCATGTTCCACCCGCCGAGGCTGGCCGGAAACGTGTTGTTCGGAGTATCGGGGATCTGGGACAGGGGAATCGATGCAAAGTAGTCCACATCTTGCTGCCGCGCGACGGTATAGTTGAACCCACTGCCTCCGAGGACCAGCGGAGAGGACGCGTTGAAGTTGGGTACCATCCCCAGCTCGGAGAGCACCTGCCATTCCCACGAGTGGATGTCCTCGAAGGGGGAAACTGCGTCGCCGTCCACCCCCTGGCCTTGAAACAGATCGGCAAGATAGTTTTGGAACCGGACGACGCCGTAGAGGTATGCCGCGAAGACGACGTCGGAGTCGGTAGAAGATGCAGAAATTCCTTGGCTGGTAGGTTTCCCCCTTCCATCGTTGTACAAAAATGCGCTAGCGCGGACCTCCAAGTTTTTGCTGGTGGCATTGGAGTTGTAAGTGTATTGCGCCACATCGAACGACTCCATGTAGTCGCACAGCTTCTGGATTGTGTTGCTTATGCCGTAGCTTTGGGAGTACTCTAGTGTTTGGAGAAATAGTAACTCTGTGACGTTATACACGTCCAGGCTGTCCATGTCCATGGGCTCAGGAGCGGCTCCGGCTTCGTTTGCCACCTCGACGGCGGCTCTGACATACTCCTCCGTGGTAGCGCTGGAGCCAGAGAAGGCATTGTCCACGAATTTTGCGGCAGCCTGGATGTCAGAGGAACAATTCTTGGGAATTCCTCTGTACATGGAGTTGAAGTACGCTGCGCCGTCTGGTGTAGTCTGGACCGGGGCGGATGATGCCCAGACTGCGTAGAATACCTCGGGATTCCTGAGTCTAATCCATGCTCCTCGATTGCCAGGGTAGCTCCCACCGACCCATAGCCAAGGGGTGTGGTATGGGCCGAGCTGCTGCGTCGCGTTGGGTCCGCCCAGAACCGTGTTCTTGTGGCCCAACTGAGTCTTGTTGAAGTTGTTGGCGAAGAAGACAACATCCTCGAGCGCCTGTTCGACTGTGAGGTAGCTGTAATCTGCGACTCCGCCGAGAGGAATACCTTCGAAATCCACGGAATCCTCGCTGGCGTCACTCCCGTCGAGAGATCCATTGACGGGGAACGGGTGGCTGTAGCCGTAGTACCGATGCTCCCACCCGATCACAACTCCATTCAGTGCCTCAGCAAGCTCGACAGGTGCGCTAGTTGCTCCATTCCAGTTGGCCAAGAGCATGGCCGCATCCACGGTCTCCACGCCTGACTCTCCGAAGTCGTAGAAGATGACTGGGCCGCCAGGCTTGTAGAAGGTATCGTTCACCCAGAAACGATTGCTAAAGGTCCGACTATCGGACGCGTTGAAGTGGTCGACAGGTACGGACGCATTATACGAGGGGACGAGAATGAGCGGCGGATCACCGACACCACCGAGCTGTCGGCGGTAGATATTCCGCCCCCTGAAGCCTGCCACGCCTAATACCAGCGCCGATGCGCTGGTAAAGTGGGAGAGCCTCATCCGCTCTGGAGGTGTGTTCGACGAAGAAGGGGGCTCAGAGGCTCGAAAATCATCAGAAGTGTCACGAGAAACCAGTAACAAGAAACAGTTCGTTGATTTGCTATACCACTCCCAGAAATGAGCGACGCAACAGAGCAAAACCAGGGAGTTGAAGATTTAGTAGTTATATACCGGGGGGGACCTTGTCCTTTGTTGTGGCGTAGCGGCTCAGGGCACTAATCAGGTAGCGTTCGCGCTGACAACTAGAATCATCCACTGACCAGATGGCCAGGAGCCAGGGTGCGACTGTGCCGTAGACTAAGCCCCAGGCGAACAAAGTCCAATTTCTTAAATTGCGCTTCTCGAGTAATTTTTGCAATTGCGCCAAGAAACTGGGTGCATAGCTACCTCAAGGTAGCATTGGCCAGCCTTCTTTGCCCCTCATGACTCTTTCGCACATGGAACCGAAGGGCGGGCTGTTCCCCGGCTTGCACCAACAAGGGGATCCAAAATCAGCCAACAGCAGGCACAGCAGATGCTGCTGCAAGTAATTACGAATTTCGAACCCCGTATAGAACGGCAGATAGGAATCTTGCCTGCTCGCCAGTCAGCCAACCGGCACCTGCGCCGCTTGGTTGGCAATTTTCGTAAGGCTTACTAGGCACTCTGGATATTGTCTCTCCAGGTCAATGCCTAGCTGCTTCTTGACAGACAAGAACCGGGATTTCTATTCTCTTATACATTGACGGATGTTAAATACTCTCGTCAAGAAGCGGATGTAAGAGACAAGGCGTTGAAATCAAGAGTAATTCGGAACCATTGCAAAGCGAGCGTGCTTTGCAGAGAGTCTACAGCTTTATGTGCACGGAGTACTGTGACTCACAAGCCCACTAATTGACATATATCTGTAGATAGTAAGTCGTAGTCTAAGGTACGACAAAACTATTTAGGTAGCCAAGTGTGTAATTATCCTGGAGTGTGGAAATGCCTGCTCCCGTGTAATCAGAAGCATCTACAGCTTTGCAGATTCACCCAGCACTCCACGCCCTGGGGCTTTGGTGTCACCGTCTTGAACATAGCCGCCCTGACCGAGCTGGCGCCGGTATGCCGAGAGCCCCTGGATGATCCTCTCCAACCCTTCTCTCAGATACCTTTCTGGATGGGCAAAGACGATCCGAAACCATCCCGGCACGTCGCCTCCAAACGCCTTACCGCTTGCCAGGAAAACCTTGTGCTTCAGCAGAGTCCTGTGCAGATTTTCCTCCACGGCCCACAGATCCTTCTCGGGCCATAGATGTCCCATTTGCTTTCTCAGCGGTGCGAACAGGTCAACCCAGACGAAGAAGCCCGCATTGACACCGCCGCAAAACGGTATACCGTGTGTATCGAGAAACTGGACGGTCACCTCGTAGGTTGCAGCGAGGCGAGACAAGTTCAGCCGAAGCAATCGTTGGACAAAGTGGCTGTCGGAGAGAATTCGGACCGTCACCCGGTCTGAGAGAGCCGAGGGGCAGGTCAAGTATGAGTTGCCTTCCAATGCCTGCAGAAATGACTTATTGTGCTGGCTAACGATGCACCCGAGTCTGATTCCGTTTGAGCCGAAGTCCTTTGCAGAAGTTAGCCCTTCAATCCTGGGTACTGTTTAAACAGATGAGGAACGATCAAACCTTGCTCATTCCCCAGAGCACATGCACTAAGCTTGGGTCAATGATTCCACTAGCGTCGATCGACAGTACGGATGTGAATTTTGGAGCGTCGGGGGCCCTGGGATTGTCCCACACCGAGAGAGCATAGATCTCGTCGCTAATCAGGTGGAGGTTGTACTTCTGGCACAATCGCATATACTCTAGAAGCACTTCCCGCGTGTAGCATCGACCTATGACCATCTTTGAGTCAGATGCTTGTGTACGGCTCTAGATTGGCGTCTAGCTTACCAAGGGGGTTGTGAGGGTTGCAAAGCAAGAGAGCCCGCGTATGCAGTCCCGTCCTCTTGGCATCTTGTAGGGCTTTTTCGTAAACCGCAACAGCGTCGATGCTGAATGGGTCAATGTCGCCGAAACATACTCCGATAACCTTTGCACTATAGAAGAAAGGGTTCCCGTGAGAATACAGTCTTATTCACTAGATATTGGGATCACATACCCGGCTCGAGACTCAAGATCGCTGGGAAAGTTCCCGTAATATGGTCGGCCTAGCAGCACGCCGTGGCCAGGGTCGCAGAGAGAAAACGCACACTGTTCGATTCCCGGCCCAACCCCAGACGTAACTGCTACGTGAGACCGTACGACTGGGGTTACGGGACTGAAATGGTCATTAATGAACTGAGCAATCACATCTCGGAGGCGGTGGGTTCCCGAGAAGCCGTCTCCATAAGTGAGAGAGTGGCTATCAATGCTGAACTATTGCAGCTACTGTTAACAGAAACATTGAATTGTGTAGATGAATTACTTCAGCTTAGCTCTTCTCGCAGTTCTCTCTGTCGATGAAGCTCGTAAGGAGGGGGGCAAGTGGGTGGAGGTGCAACGAGACCGAGTGACTCACCGACTTGGCCATAAACTCAATGAGCTCTGGGTGCATCAAAGTCTGGAAATGAAGTCAGTCCTGAATTCGGAATCAAAGCTGAATTTACTCACATTTTCAGCAACTCCTAGACTCAGATACCCGCCTGGGTTGGACTCGGGATGCCACAAGTCGCAAACCACATCAAGCATAGGCGCCTTGTTGGCCGGGTCCGCGTATGCGGCACCACGCTTTGAGACGGCCCCCGTTCGGTCCACCATGTTGGATGATCGATTAATGAGCGTTGTTTGAACCTTTCTATGCGTCTTAATGCTTCTGTCTAGAGTAGAGTCTTTAACAGCGAGTCCAATCTTGGTTATTCCTTTGAGGGGGTTCAGCAGATGTAGTTTCATCTCTGTCCGCCTAGTATCTGCTAGTGTGTCAATTTCATTGGCCAACCCCAACCTCGCTTGCAGCGTTGTCGTCCACCGCGCCCTTTCGTCTCTTGGCGTCGTGCATGTCTCACATCGGGATAAATAATGCTCTGAAAGGTTTTCATCTATTTAGAATATAATCTACGGGCCATAACTATCCCATAGAGGGCTGCGATCGGTCCCAATCTCGAGGACGGGGGGTAGGCGCAGAATGTATCTATATCGATACCGTGACTGTGCGAAGACCCAGAGTAGCGCTCAAAAACGGTGCGGATGCTCGACGCATGCCACAAATATCCAGGCTCTGACACGAGTGTCTACAACCTCGGCAAAGTCGAGCTGTAGTTATTAAACTAAGTAGTCGTAATTGGACAAAAGCCAAGATGAACCTGTGTTCTTAATCATGAATTCATGACCGGCTCGATTTCTTGACAATTTTCCCTTATTGCCCTCTCCAAAAACTTCATTATTTGGTATTCAACGTTGATCCTTTTCCTTTCTCTCCGTATCATCTTTTCGTCTCGATATTATCACAGCCATCCTCATCATCCGAGGCCGAGAAGGGAAGTTGCAAGGCGTAATTCAGAGGTGCCAGCGCTTGGCTCCTCATGGACTCGCGCTG
>FTLB01820626.1_pt1 | contig 12292 bp, 4 predicted proteins | sample 1658291 | NCBI WGS metagenome assembly FTLB01 (sample SAMEA3914812, study PRJEB12502) | metagenome | biome: forest; material: soil | place: Canada | collected 2011-07-07 | depth 0.1 m
GGTGCAGTTTTAGGCCATACTCCAGCCAATCCAGAGGTGCGTCCCCTCTCGCTTAACGCCCTCCTTCGAGCGGAGAGCGACACTGTCCCGCCTGCTATTAGGGGGGGTTGCGAGGCCGAACTTGATGGCTGCCCCGAAATATGATTTGTGGGGAAAAACAGGAGCCTGTCAGCACTCAGCACCCAGCACACACCACGTACCTCAGCAGCTCAGGCAAGGTAGGCTTGCACGGCTTGGTAGGGTAGGAGGGTAAGGTAGGTAGCAATTAAGTCCTGTACTTTTTGTTAAGGGCGGCGGCACGAGCGCGGCGATGCCCTCTTTTCTCCTACAATTCCGAGGCTCTCATGGCTTGATCCTATTTCGTTCCTCTTTCTCCCATGCAGCCAGGAGATCCCTTCCAGACGGGGCCTTGGAGTTTGTTTTATTTTTTCTTGGAAAGTAAGCGGCTTAGACCGATAGTAGTGCTCTACATCATCATACTACCTCGGCTCAACGATATTGGGTAGAGAATATAATTAAGGTAGGGTACCCGGCTACCTGCCTGTATATACTTTAAGCCTTGCTCATCAGCAGGTGCCAAGGAGGACAGTGGTGGTTCGTATAACTTATGCCCCGTGATACAACAATCGCTCGGTGGTGCCTCTGAGAAGTTTGAGAACGGGCGTGGGCAACGGCCAACCTCACCTTATGAGTAACATGGCCGTTATACGGGGGGTTGAGGCGGAACAAGTAAGAGTGCTAGTCAAGGGCCAACCCGCCACCCGGTGAAATGAAAGGATAGAGCATTACGGAGTATGGAAGCACGCGGATAGCCCGTTCGACTTGCTCGCACTGCTTCTCTCCCGAATCCTCAGACTGATTCCTTTTGGGTCTTACAACCCGATTCTAGATCGCGTCGAACTACAGCAGTCTGGTTGATGGACGTGACGATCGGCCGTGTTTCCTACCATTCCCGTTGCCCAAGTGTAAAAAAAAATCCATTAATTAAGGCCCCCCCCCTCCTTCTCATCATTCTTGAGCCATGCCCGAGGATGGTTGGATGGCAGGATGGTGTTATTCTGGTTTGAGAGACAGGCACGACAGGGCCCCCGCCCATTGTCCTCCGTGCACGCTCGCCAAAACTGCACGTGTGCGACATTGATGCAAATCACAATACCTGCGCGGTACAGACCACAGACCTCGTAGAGACCCCTACTATTTTCGGCTCTGGAGGGCGGTGACGTCGTGAGAACCGAGTGAAGAGCTTTTTTTGGCGCAATCCTCTTGCACCGCGATCCGCCAGAGAAAGTGTCTCTGTACGTAACTTCGAAGCATGAACATAGATATCACAGGCCGGTGTGCTTCGAAGTGTACTACACTCATTAGTTCATTAGTCATTACTTACTCGGTAGGTGAAAATAGGGGTTGGGGGATCCGTCTCTCAATTTGTGCTAACCGCCGCCCGTCCAGCCTTCGTCTTATTTCCTCCCAATTGGGTCGCCCCAGAATTTCTCTGCACTGGGTGCAAATCGGCTGTTTCATGTTTCCCACGGCCTGTGGTTGGGCAAGGGTTGGCCAGGCTTGCCAGGGTAGACCTCCAGGGGGGGTTGTCGGTTGTCGTGGTTGTGCTCCAAAGTGGCCCAGTCAGTCTCCGATCCCCGATGCGTGCAGATTCATTCACTTCCCAAATGGACACAGTGCAATTCCCTTTTTGGCATCCTTTTTATCACGGAGTACCGAGTACAGTACTTTAGTCGCCCGCCTACCAACTACGAGTCTGCGAAGTACTATACCTAGTGAGCCTGTCTGCCTGTCAACCTGGGGATCCTACGATGTATACTTCGTGACTGCGTAGCATAGTACTGTATAGGTATAGAGAGAGCCGCCACCGTCGTCGCCATCCTGTGGCTCAGCCGCGCGTCCGAACGAACATGCTCTACGTATCATACGTATGTTTGGGACGGCACCTCTCCCGGTACTTCGAAGACACATATCATAGAGTACAATAATAAATACCTCGAGGGCCTGCGTAGGATCTAATTCAAGCGACCGACGAATTTCGCATGGGGGCTCATTTTGACGCTTGGACACTTCCTAAAAACAGCTCCCGGACGGGCCAAGTTCATGCATCACACCGCCAACCAGACCAGGGCGTCCCGTTCTTTTTTTCTCTCTTTTTTTATTATCAGCGTATCAATAGAAGCCCCCAAGTCACCCAATGACACCCGCTCGCTGCTATCATTATCGAAAGCCACATGCTAATTTTTATCTGGTCGCAAGCTTGACCTTGGATCGGTGGGGCTCCGTTTTGGGTCCCGAAGTTGGCCTAGCCGCTCGCACGCTGTCTTCTCCCTCGGACGACCATTCGCGAGGTAAGGCTAATGCAGGAACAAATTCCCAGCCTTTTTCGCGGAAAAGGCAAGCCACTGTCTGGATTTGCGACGCTTCCTGCTTGCTTGCTCTGACTAGGGACTGTGATGTACAATGGCCAGAAGTGCACAATTTGGCACCGACTCTATTCGCAGTTAAGTGGTACGCATATACGAAGTAATGGAGAATTTGTCCTGATTGTTTGCGCAGTGCCAGCCCGCGCGACCACCTCTGCTCCATCCAAATGACGTCTTGATCTTATCTTAACCCAGCGGGTCAAGCCGCACCGCTGGGACATGTCACTCCCCCGTGGTGGACCCCCTTTAGCTAGAGGTATAGGTCATGTTTCTCCCCATACCCACTGGGAATATAAACATTTGCCGGCGTGTTTTATTCTCTTACCTTCATGTCGTAGGAGATTTGCCACCTGCGAGCCGCCTACTAACAGGGCCGCTGAGGAGGTGAGCAAAATGGTCTCAGTTGCCGGAAGCGTCCCGTAGAAAACGGTTACTGGCCGAACAGAGCGCATCTAGACACTTGCGGCTCGCTAGGCCGTGTCTTATTTGGAAGCAAAGGTAAAGGCTCAACACATACTCCATATCTACTCTCGCTATGATAGACTCTCGCCATGAGATACCTTCCAAGTACAGACAAATCCATATAAACTGACTGTCTACGTGATGCTAATCCTGCCTCGTAGGCACCGGGCCAGAATAAGAACGGAGATCCGGCAGTGAAAGTCGTCTCTGTATTGGGAGCTGGGAAACCGAGGACCTCTTGACAGGGCTTGTAGTACGCCCTTTGCCCTCATTCTTCCCCTTGCTTCGCATGCCCAAGTCAAAGTTCTCTTGATTCGCGGGTTTACTTGCGAGTTGGATAAGAGATTCGCAGGACCTATGGCGCTTCTCTGGCCGCTCCAACCGACTAATAACGCTCGGAGCCCGGGTCTATTGTATATTCTCAGTATCCTACATTATGCCAAGCTTACGGATATCGTTAAAATCCCTGAGCTGCGGTAGGGCAGGCTGAAGGTACCAGGTCCGGGAAATAAGAGAGGTATCATTATTGCTACTCCTTCATCCTATAATCCTCTTTATCTGTAGACTAAAAGCCTTCAGCTCTCAGCTGAGGGAATAAAAAAATGTTTCTTTTGGGTGCCACCAATGTAAACACTAGCTTGTGTCTACAAAAAAAATAATGGTTAATGAGATAGGTGGCTCTTGATATTGCTTCTTCTTCTCTGAGCTCCTTCTACCAACTTCAAGACGAATTGGTACCGTATACACCGCTACTTCCCCGACAGATGACGTTTCCACAAGCACAATCTTTACAAAGATCAGACACACACTACCAAGAACATTCCTCATCTACTACTTCTCAAAAGTTGAGGTTATTGTTGCCCATGTACAAGGACTACCTTTACTTTGAACCCGTTATACGGACGATATACTCGAGTTCTTACTCTTGGACAAGGAGGAGATAGGCATCTAAATCAAGCATATCTTACCCAATCATATGTCATAGGTGATAAGGAGAAATGCCGCTTTGCAGATCACATTTCTTATTATTTGTCACAATTTCCTATTGAAGTGTTTGTGTTGTTGTAGCATCCAGCCGTCTTAAAGAACCACAGTCCTGCCATGGAGTCAGTCAGTGGCTTGCCAGATTGTTGGTTCCATGACCATCGTACCTACAAGAGCTTTAAAGGCATTTTGCATGCATATAATTATACAGCATTAAAATAGTCGACATCTATCACAATTATCCAAGCTACATGCTCCTCTCAATTCTCTCACAGCAGCGTGATCTAGTTTCACTTGATTGGGCCGGATAGTCACGTGGATTACTTGAATTTGCGGGGACACACGGTCAGTCCCCATACTCCAAGCCCGCCCACCTTCGTGGAAGCTCCGAACTAAGCCGCTGCGCAGCTCTTCAACCCTTCTACTCAATATCCCGAGTCGGGTAGTCGCTGCGCTTCTGCCTCAGGAAAAAAAGGCAGGAGCTTGTGAACCCAACCTTCCTCGACATCTCGAGGAACCTGAACTTCTTGTGAGTATCAACTCGCCTTCCCTTGCGCCGATTATTATTTTTCTTCTTCTTCTAGCAGCTGACCGATACGTATTGTCAGATCCCGCGACCCGCGTTCCACGACAGCAGCCCTCGTAATCATTCACTCAGCCTCGTCTTTTGCTACCCTTAACAATCCCTCTCCAAGATCACCATTCACACGAAAGAACAACCTCGTCAAATATCCTTGCTACCTATTTGGACCTCTCGATCAGACAATTTTGAGGATAACTTAGCCTTCTGCTTGGAGGTTTATTGCACCGGCAGAGATGGTCAACTTTCGGCTTTAATTTGTCTACTGTGACGTCGGTCTCGAGTTCACCATACCTCAGTCAAGCAACCTTTTGATCCTACCCTCGTCAACGCCGGAGGGATAACCCCGCGATACGCGGTACAGCCTTCTTTCCAAGCAGAAATCTGACCGTGACCCCCGGCAACCCGATACTTATACGCAAACATGTCGCAACTACGATCCCAATTTGTCGATCGCGCCGCCCCCGGCCCCTCCTCCTCTATCGCAGGACAATCCTCTCGAATCGACCGCTCGTCCGGCATGCCTACCATATCACCCCACAACCAGCAATTTCGCCGCCAGGGCTCTATCAGCTCTACTGCCGCTAGGCGATCTTCCGATACCCCGTCCGCATTCTCGAAGCGCCCCTCGACCGCTCCCGGAAACAAGCAGAAACGCGCCACATTCATCAGCGGAGGAGGCTCTGACGACGAGGATGATGATCTACCATCTCCCAAGCAGCTACCGTCGAAACCGCCGTTTCTTAGGTCCAAGAGCGACCACGGGTTGCGGCCCGAGGAGCCAGACCCGAGCGATGACGAGCTCGACCAAGAGCCCGTCGCCGAGTGGGGAGCCAGGCATGGTTTCGAGGACCATTACCAGTCTGAGGACATTATCTCTCAGCTAGCAAACGTGAGTGTGTCCTTGCTGACCCTTCCCTGCTTGTTGCTTCCAGAGCGAGCTCAATACATCCATTTCTACGCAGAGAACTGAACTGACTGGATTGGCGCATCTTAGAACTGGTATATGTACTTCACGGATAAGCGACATGAGACCACCGGAAAGCCGAAGACGCCAGTATTTGAAGTTCGGGAGTGGCGCATGCGAGATCGCCTTAAGACTGTATCCGCTGCCTTGGCCGTCTGCCTCAATATTGGTGTTGAGCCCCCTGATCAGCTCCGCACCAGCCCTGGTGCCAAGCTCGAAGCGTGGAATGACCCGACCGTACACCCTGTGTCGAAGACTCTAGAAAACATCGGAAAGTCTCTCCAAGCGCAGTACGAGACTCTGGCCATACGGACCCGGTACAAGCAGTACCTGGATCCCTCGGTCGAGGAGACCAAGAAGTTTTGCATCTCTCTGCGCCGGAATGCCAAGGACGAACGCGTCCTGCTCCATTACAACGGACATGGTGTTCCCAAGCCGACAGCCTCCGGAGAGATCTGGGTGTTCAACCGGAACTACACCCAGTACATACCCATCTCCCTCTACGACCTCCAGGACTGGCTCCATGCGCCGACCATCTTTGTGTGGGATTGTTCCGAGGCGGGTAACATCCTGAATAACTACCACCGCTTCATCGAGAAACACGAAGCAGAGGAGGATGAGCAGTTGTCCAGGGACCCGAACTACGAGAAGACGCCTTTCCAGCCATATATCCATCTGGCCGCCTGCAGCATAAAGGAGAACCTTCCCACCAACCCCTCGCTGCCCGCTGATTTGTTTACATGCTGCCTGACCACGCCCATCGAGATGGCATTGTGGTTCTTCGTCCTGCAGAATCCGCTGAAGACAAACCTCACTCCCGAACAGGCCAAAAAACTCCCTGGCCGGCTGCAGGAGCGACGAACGCCTCTTGGCGAGCTCAACTGGATCTTCACAGCCATTACCGATACTATTGCGTGGACCACCCTCCCAAGGCACCTCTTCCGCAAGTTCTTTAGGCAAGATCTCATGGGTACGTTGGCAATATCCCCTCCTCCCCTCCTCCCCTCTCCTTTGCCCCTTCTTCCCTGCTCTCCTAGAACGCCAGACACTAACTTTCCCCCTAGTAGCTGCGTTGTTCCGTAACTTCCTACTCGCTCAGCGCATCATGTCAGTCTACAACTGCCATCCGCAGTCTTTCCCAGAGCTACCGGATACCCGCAGGCATCCTCTCTGGGAGAGCTGGGACCTTGCTGTCGACATGGCCTTGGCCCAGCTGCCTATGCTGGATAGAAAGGAGTCCGATGGAATCGAGTACGAATACGTAAACTCCACCTTCTTCACAGAGCAGCTCACAGCCTTCGAGATCTATCTCACCCGGGGCGACGCGCTGCTGCAGAAGCCCCCCGATCAGCTCCCGGTTGTTCTTCAGGTGCTCCTGAGCCAGCAGCATAGGGTGCGAGCGCTGATCTTACTGGGTCGATTCTTGGATCTTGGACCCTGGGCCGTCCAGCTGGCGCTTAGCATAGGAATCTTCCCTTATGTGCTGAAGCTCCTACAATCAGCTGCCCAGGAACTGAAACCCATCATGGTGTTCATCTGGACCCGGGTCCTCGCTGTCGATATTTCTTGCCAGCAGGATCTCATCAAGGACAGCGGATACAACTACTTCGCTTCCATCATGAAACCCCAGGAGAACCTGCCCGTCGTCGATGTTGACGAGCACAAGGCCATGTGTGCCTTCATCCTGGCCATGCTATGCAAGGGCTACAAGCCCGGTCAGATTGTGTGCAACTCGACCGACATCATGACGTACTGCCTTCAGCTGATCAACCACCGCGATAACCCGCTGCTGCGACAGTGGTCTTGTTTGTGCATCAGCCAGCTGTGGCAGGATCTACCCGAAGGGAAATGGAGGGGCATCCGAGAGAATGCCCACCTCAAGCTTTCCATGCTCATCAAGGACCAGTGCGCCGAGGTTCGCGCTGCCATGGCACATGCCATGACCACCTTCCTTGGCATTCCCGACCTCACCGACGAAGTGGCTCGCATCGAGGAGAGCATCGCCTGGTCCATGCTCGAGCTGGTGAATGACGGCAGCCCTCTTGTACGGAAGGAGCTGCTTGTTTTCTTCTCCCACTTTGTCCTCCGCTACGAGAACAAGTTCCTCGTCACCGCGTACGAGCAACTCCTCGAGGAGAAGGAGTACCTGATGTTCCCTCCGCAGCAGGACGGCCAAGATCACAAGATGGGACTCCACTATGCCCGCCCCGACAACAGGGAAGCGGACGGCACCATTCGACCCGCCTCCTTTGGCGTAGCCCACGACTCGGTCTTTGCTGCTTGCTGGAAGCACATCAACGTGCTGAGCGTCGATCCCCACCCCGAGGTCCAACGCGATGCCACCATTATCACCGACTTCGTCCACCACTCCCTTCTGCACTCGGCCGTCGGCGCGCAAGCGCAGAGCCTCATGGACGATATCCTCAGACGCGCTAGCAAAGTGTCTCGAGGCGATATGAGCCAGCGAGTTAGCGTCACAGGTACGAACGCCGCTGCGGCCCAGCCGATGCCGTCGCCCGGCCTCCTCAAACGGACGGCCAGCTACTTGTTCGGCCCCTTGATCGGCGGGCTGGACACGGCAGCCGGGACGGCCTCGCCGCCTGCCTCGCCGGGATTGCAGCGGACCATGACGTATCCTGTCCGACCACGAAAGGGAGTCAGCATAAGTGGAATTGATACAGCCCCGCCGGAGCAGCTAGATTCGGTCACATCTGCTGCCAACTACCACGTAGCCAACGAGCCCTTCTGCCCCGGCTACAAGGAGCGAAGCCTCACGGAAGTGCCCGGTCTGCCCCTCGCTTCTACCTTCCTGGATTGGTCTATCGAGTATTTCCGCGAGCCGCAGATGAAGCCGCCCGAGGCGGAAGAGCCTGGCAGTCAAGAATACAACGAACGCCTCTGGCGACGGTCCCGCAACGAGGCCGTCTTGCGCGAGACGCAGCCCCAGAAGACGCACGCGGGTACCCACAAATGGAACAAGCAGCTTACCATCATCAACAACGGCACGCAGCCTGCGCACATGACGTTCCACCAGTTCGAGAACCACGTCGCTGTCGCCGATGACGGCAACACGATGCAAATCTGGGACTGGAAGAACCAGACGCGGATGAGTCGCTTCTCCAACGGGAACCCCGAGGGTTCCAAGATCAGCGACCTTCGCTTCATCAACGAAGACGACCAGGCGCTTCTGATGACGGGCTCCAACGACGGAGTCCTTCGCATCTACCGGAACTACGATGACGAGAACAAGGTGGAGCTCGCCAGCGCATGGCGCGCTCTTACCCACATGGTTCCCAGCAACGTCAACTCGGGCATGGTGCTCGACTGGCAGCAAGTCAATGGCCAGGTTCTCGTGGCCGGCGACGAGCGCGTCATCCGGATTTGGAACGCAGGATCCGAAACCTGCACGCACGAGATCCCCGCTCGCTCGGGCAGCTGTGTGACCAGCCTCACAAGTGACCAGATGACCGGGAACATATTCGTCGCCGGCTTCGGCGATGGTGCTGTCCGGGTATTCGACACCCGCATGCACCTGAAGGAGACCATGGTGCGCAAGTGGAAGGACGACAGTCGACAGTGGGTGAGGAGCGTCCACATGCAGCGCGGCGGGCAGAGGGAACTTCTGAGTGCCAGCAGGAACGGAAAAGTTCGCCTGTGGGACATCCGCATGGATGGCGCGCTGAAGACGTTCCGGACTACGAAAGACCTGCTCCGTACCGCCAGCACCCATGAACATCTACCAGTCTTCGCCGTGTAAGTTTTCATGCCCGTGTTATTCTTGTCTTCCTCCCCTATCCTTCGCTGCCCCTTTGGGATGTAAGCTAACCTCGTCTTACCAATCGTACAGTGGCACCTCGGCGCACCTCGTCAAGGTCTTCAACTTTGACGGACACGAGCTCTCTCGGCACGAGCCGTACTCGAGCTTCCTCCAGGGAAACAAGGGCACTCCTATCGCAGCCACGGCGTTCCATCCCCACCAAATGGTTCTGGGCTGCGCGGCACGGGGGGATAACCACATCAACCTGTTTGCCTCTGGATCCGAGCGAGCGGGACCATTTTGAAAGGACATTTGCTGTATTTGATACCACTGGGCGGCGACCAAGACGGAGAGGAGTGGCGCTCGCGCTATGATCTGGCGGTTTCCTCTCTTCGTCTGTCTTTTTTTTCTTTTGCTATTTTTGCATCTGGATCCCACGTGGCTCAGAACTGGCGCTGATTAAGGAAGGGAGGGGCTTTGCCAGGAATGTTCGACTGCATAAGGGGTGAGGGTCTAAGGGTTGTAATCATCTGACAGATAATAGAGATTGCAGGGAAGAGACGCCTGTCAATCGATGTAAGGAATTAACTAAATCAATGTATGGAACAAACTCTCGTCATCTCGTTGCATCGTGAGAACTCAGGTATCCAGCCGTGATTCCGGGCACCATTGCTTTCGCCGGGACCTGATACATGGATAATGATTCAACCATGCAGCAACTAGCCTCGGGACCATCACTTCTGATCGTGATGTAATTCAACGGTGTAGCTTCGTAGAAGTAGACAGGATTTTACGAGCAGTTGCGGTTGGAAATAAGGAAAAAGGAAGGATTAAAAAAAAAAAAAAAGGACATACAACACCAGGAGTTCGCTGGTCGTCTCCGACCCAGCTACTAATCTGGCGCTCACTGGCTTGTCTAGGGGAGAGCGGACGGGATCCCGAATTTTCCAGGGGCAATGGTCGTATGTGATGGGCAAAGGGCCGCATGAGGATTGAAATACTGAGCTCATACTTTGTTTTTTGTCGAAACGACAAGACCAGCGCAGAGAGATCGAGTATCGGCATGTCGCCAGCCGCACTATCGCAAGAGGCCCAAATCAAGATTTCTTCTCGCTGGTCTTCGCTTAGAGGATAGTAGAAAACACAGGCTGTTTAGCATTCGCGCGTTTATTTAAATAGTTCACTTTGGCTCTGTACTTGTGCGACGTACGGCAGCATAGGCAGGTAGTCTGGAAGAGGTTGAATCTCCCCTCCAGCGCCAACAAATTGTATCACATCGAGCGAGGCCGGAAAGTTGCCGGAGCTATCTTGACATTAATATCATATTGCATCGCAGATCAGATCCAAATTCTACGAATCCTCTCACGCATCTGTGGTTGATTGGTACGCGGTCGCGAGAAAAATAGAAGCACTGTGCAGCAGCCCTTGAAAAAACCTCCAACGCCTTGACCTGTCCGACCATCCCTTCAACGCCTATATATTGACCCCGTAAGTCCCTGCGAGAATCTAAGAAAAGGTAGTCGAGCATCATGCCTTCTACGCATCTTTTGCGTCTATGAAGCGTTCTCGTCTGAGGTCTTCTCTGAGTCTTCCTCTCCCGAGCCGGTTACCTTGTTCCACCATTCCTCGACCTTCCCGGTGAACCAGTTCCAAAAATCCTTGGCGGCGGCGCCAAGGTCTTGCTTCTTGTCGTCTTCGCCGTCGTTGCCACCGTTCGCTGGAGCTGTCGAAGTACTCGGCGCCGTCGCAGGCTGGGTCGTACTCGGCGAGGTATCCGGCGTGGTGGTCGCCGCCATGGACGGGGTAGCTGCCTCTGCCGTTGACGTGGTTGCCGCCTCTGCCGTCGACGTGGTTACGGGATCAACCTGGATTTGTTTCGTGCTCTCGGTCACAGGGCTCGACGTTGACGACGACTCAGAAGTAAGTGTGTACGAAGTTACTGGGTCGACGGGCGCGTCCTCTTCGGTGCCCACGTCGGGATGGACCCCAATCGGTCGCAGGGGTAGACGGAGAGTACCGTTGTTGGGCATCGGCTCCATGCCGACAGAATCACACAGGATGTTATAGACTTCGGTGTTTTCTGAATTCGGGTTAGTATGGCTCTCGTACAGCAAGCCACTCGTAAATGCAAACTTACGGAACACCTCTAGCCTGCTATTGGGCCGGTGCGGGAACGCTGGTCCCCTTGCGATGAAAATAGCTCTCATCAGGGGATGTTCGTGATCGTAACCGTGCAGACCGCGTGGGTGGTACACCGCGCCAGTGGCTTTGGCTTCTTCCAAGTTCATCTCGTCCATCTTCACAAACGCCCAGCCCGTCTTTGGTATGATCCAGAGCGGCGCGATACGTTCATTCTTGGAGAAGTGGTATCTCTCAGGCATGTCCACATCCCGAAGATAGACATCCACGTTCGGGTTGTTCTTGGTTTTTTCCATCAGATCTTCGTATATGCTCTGCAGCTCGTTGGGGTCTTTCGGCCGGAGCCCGACGAGCGGCCATCCGTCGGTATGTTCGATCTTGGAGAGGTCGACGAGATCCTCCAGTTGTATCAGCCGCGAGGTGTCTGTGGTGGCCATACCGTGATCTGAGACCACAATCACGTTGACAATATTCGTCAAAGCCCTCTCCTCCAAGCCTTTGAAGACCTGGTCCATCATCTCGTCTACGATCTCAATAGATGCGCGCACCTCGGTGCTGTTGGGCCCAAACTTGTGGCCGTCTGAGTCTACGTTCGGAACGTACGCCGCGATGATCTGCGGCCTCTCGGAATCGGGCTTGTCCAGAAATTGCATGACCCTGCTGACTTTGTTGGCAAGCGGCTCATTTCCGTTGAACTTGTCCATGAACGTCGGTTCCACGTGGAGGATATGGGCTTCGCTACCCGGCCACATATGGATCGCCGTCTTGATGCCCTGCTTCTCGGCTGTGGCCCAAAATGGCTCGCCCATCCACCACTTGGGGTCCATGCTTCGCCCCGGGTCCGTGTAAAAGAACTCGGCTTGCAGGGTCGGATCCCAGAAGGTATTTCCGACAACGCCATGGCTCTCCGGATAAAGCCCCGTCGCCAGGGTGTAATGGTTGGGGAATGTGACGCTGGGAAACGAGGGCAACATGAA
>FTLB01023833.1_pt1 | contig 12288 bp, 8 predicted proteins | sample 1658291 | NCBI WGS metagenome assembly FTLB01 (sample SAMEA3914812, study PRJEB12502) | metagenome | biome: forest; material: soil | place: Canada | collected 2011-07-07 | depth 0.1 m
TGAGGAGGCGGGTGGTCGGGCTTCTTGTGTGGAGGATGATGGGGCGGGCAGCGGCAAAAGGGAGGCGGGTGGAAGGGACGGTGTGGCAAGGGATGATGAGGCCGTCGCCAAGGAGGGTGCGGGGACGTATGGTTTCCGTGGGTGTGATTCCCGTGGTGGTGGTGCGAGTGATTTCCGTGGTGAGGGAACCAGTGTGGGAATTTTTTATGGTGCTTCCAAGGAGGATGTCTGAAACCGGGACGGCGATGGGGACCACCGGGCTTGCCTTCGAAGGTCTCTTCGTCGTCGCCATCGGAAAGAGCGTCGTACAAGGCCACGGCAGCGTTGCTGACCTTGGCAGAAAGGGTCTGCACAACACACTTGAGGCTATCGCAAGTGCTGATGCTCCCTACCCGATCAGCCCATCCGTGGGCCTCGGCGAGATGACTCTCCTTCTCATAAATCACCCGGTCCAGCATTGCAATCTGATCGCGGAGGAACTGAAGCTCGGCTATCTCCTGCTCGAGAATGCTATCTGGATCCTCCGCGACGGGCTCGTCATCTTCCATCGGCGGCAACGACATACTGTGAACTCGGGTAAGGGTGGCAGGGCCTTCGATGTCGGAGATCCAAACGGGTGCGACCTGCTGGAAGCGGAGGAGAAATCCCAGGTTCTGGACACTTTCGCCATCGACAGAATCGACCGTGAGGTTCAGCAACTGCTCTCGAGGCTTGCCGTCCCACATAACACAGACGGTATTCCAATGCGCAATAACAGTGACATCCTGATCCACGGGAACCAAGCCATCCCCTCCCTGAGGAAGAGTCTCGCCGTTGATGGTCAGGTTGGCGTAACCGCAAGTATCCTTGGACTCATTCACATCCAGACGGAAAGTCTAGAGTAGTCGACTGCTTGTTAGATTCATTTCTCCCGTACCGGCTGCAAGAAGGTAAGTCAACGGGGGCCACATACGAGCTCCGGTCTATCACAGGAGGGCAGAAGGGTGATGAATGCCGAAGGGATCGCGTCGTCGCTAGACGCTAGCTGAATCCCTCTTGTCAATGCCGGCGCCAGCAGCGTTGCCGCCTTCAAGAGGTCGCGCATGATGAATACCGTCAATCAGGCAGGACACACAAGCAATTCGCCTCTTGTTGAGGTCCGTCGGTGCTATCGGTCGATCAAAGGAGTGACCCTGACAGAGGCGCCAGAGGAAAGGGATTGCGTGGACAAATGGATATACTAATAGAAGTCCCTAATGAGAGGGCAGGGGTTGTCGATGTCGAAGGAGCAGCAAACGGTCCAGGGTCGGTCGCTTCGCCCTGCGATTCTCTCACTTACAACATACGTGCAGTATCTCCTTGACAAGAAGGACAAAGAATCTACGAATAGAACGCGGTTGACGATGAAAAAGAGCCCAGGGGAAATGGAAAATGACGTGGGTTGAAGTTGTCATACAGGTACAAATTGCTGCGAGAGAGATGAGAAGCAGCTTTTCATCCTCACAGAGACATACCATCAGGCTCCCCTCCCTCCCCCGCCGTGCCGCCCGAGTAGCAGAAAGATAAAGTACCCAAAAGCCTGGCCCTCTTATTCAAGCATTGCGCAATCCTCTTCCCTTTCCGCCCACATCGGGAGCTAAGACCTGGATCAGCTCTCCCGGCGTCGACCAATCACGGCACATGAGCTGACGAATCCCTCTAGACCGATAAGGGACAATTGCAAGCCGCATATTCAGGTACTCTGCATCAAGAAGCAGACAGCCTGCAGACAACTGTTAAGCAAGCTTTGTCTAGAGAAAATGGCATTAAAATTTGGACGGCCTTGTAGGCGTTGCCGGTGATGCAAAGTGTTCTGTGGGTAAGGTAGCTACACTATTTGGCGAAGCCCACAGCCAGCTCCAGCAGTGGTAGTTCACTTAGACAAGATGCCCCCACTTGTTCTCATATAAGACCGTGAGCCTCGGGTCGTCGGCATGACATGTCGCTGTGTTTTTCACTAACAACCGTAGAAGTGACCCTGGGCAGCAGGATAAGTTAGCGACGCTTCTACGTAGTATGTACATTTGGAAGCAAGGGATGTCTTGAGTAGGATTAAACCCGATGGGAGGCGACTGAAGGTCCCAGGCGGTAGCCAAGCACGACAGCTCGTACGCAGCAGCCATAAAGGACCTAGGCAAATCAGAGTCAACTCTCGTCTCGAGCTATATAGCTGATGCAATCCCGTTGCTCTCCAATACTGGAGACTATAACTAAGGTTCTCTCTGGCAAAATTGGCTCGTGGCCCGCCCCTATCCCCTTACACCGAAGATTTGCGCAACACTGCTACCATCCCCCGACCCCTTCTCATTAAAGTTGCTCGATACAAGATGCCAAATCGGGAGCCTTGGGATATCTCATAACATATCCAACTCTTTGTCGTCATTTCATTCAAGCTATGGAGCTGCCACTCAGCCAACAGAGTGGAAGCGCCTGTGCCATGTCTCCATTGACAGAGCACGACCCATTGAGAAGTCTTTAACATGTCCTTCAAGTTTTCAAAGCAGAGAGAGCTCAAGGCCCAGAACAAGCGTCTGTAACCAATGATTGAGGACGGAACTATGAGATAGCGCCATCGAAGCGTGCCATAACAGGTCTTCTCTCTTCGGTAACTTCGTGGCCATCATGATCCCAAAGCATAGAGTGCCTCCAACACCTCCATCAGATACAACCTGCACAGAGAAGTTCTGATGAGCAAAGGAGACCAGGCTGTTGCCCTGGCATAGCTTCTTGGGGAGTATGAAGCTTCAAGCGGGTCCTATGGTGTTGCTCTCCAACGATGTCGTTCCCCATGATGTCGTTCCCCATGATATCGTTCCCCATGATATCGTTCCCAACGATGTTGTTCCCAACGATGTCGTCGACGACATCATTATGCAGCAGCTGCTTCCAATCACCAGCAATAAAGGGCATCCAGTGAGTGAAGCTGTCACCACCCCTCCAGCGGGCACACGGCCTCCTGGCCGTGTGTAGCGACGAGTCGCACATGGCTTTCCTAATCAAGCTCAGCTTAGCACCATTAGGCTTGAGCTTGACTGGGTTCAGGAGTTCAACTCCGGCCAACAACCGCTTTTTTGCCTTTTTTTTTTTAAACCCCCACCCCAACCACGAAACTTAGATTAGAGAAGACCCGAGAGAGAGGGCATTCGATGAATATTTTATTTAATCTATATTATTTGGTGTTTCTTCCAAATAATCTCTTGCCGAGGGCGAGTAATTCTCACCAGCCTAGAGGTAGTGTTGGTTGGGGGAGGTCCTGGTTTGATCATATTTAGGATGAGCGAAGCGGTCTTACCTAGAACATGGACACGTTATGCGCCTTCCTTAAGAGCCAGCCAGATCAAGTACAGAATATGGAGCGATGGAGATAATAATTCTCAAGTGGGAGTTGACCGCATTTGTCATGTAGATATGCCCACTTGCTCGCCTCCTTTCTCTTTGGAATGAAGTGTCGACAAGGTATATGAAAATAATCAGAGGAGGTGCAGCCAAGAGCCAGACAGCGGTGTCCTTTTGCTGACTTCGGATACGGCATCAATGATATTGCTTCATCATAATGTATGAGGTCCTCTCAGCTCTAGAGTCCCAGGACGTGCTATATACAGCTTAGCACTCCAGCTTACAGCTTCTCGTATTTGAGGGGTGCAGTGAGGTAAAAGACATGAGCTTCCATAATATACAGTGCAGTACCAAAATGATCAAACTCCTCAGTCTAGCTCTAGCAGAAGAAGACACTGGGCCTTGACTATGATAGCTGGTCGTGTGGCAATAGTATAAGATCTAACATGGATTCTCAATGAAAGGGTCTAAGGTGATGTGTCGCGTTGACTTGGCATCCTTGCAGCGAACATACAGGCCAGATTTCGGGGGGATAATAATTATGAGAGACACAAGATATTTTTGGATTGACCAAATGTTTCGTCTGAAGACCTCTCCTCTGATAGAATAAACGGACGAGTCTCCTACTGTCTTAATTACTTCGTACCTTCTTCCAGGGGCTGCTAAGAGCATGGGCTTCATTGGCAGGGCCATGGTCACGTGAGACCCACCGCGCCAATTGATCCCGAGCTCTGAACGCATCACGGAAAGCTCCAACATTCGGCTTGCTAATTTTCTTTGCCAATTAATCTCAACCCTCTCCAGCCATTGACCTTCGCCCATCATGCGCAGGACCCTCCGTCTGCTAGCGAACGTCAAGCCGGGGCGATACCTCGATCCCGGTGCGCCCACCGGCTTGACGGGCCTCTTCGTGCACAGCTCGCCCCGATCGACCCTCCTCTACGTCTACTCGTCCACGCTCGACAAGCTCCAGGCGATCCCCGAGCACTCGCTATACCGCCAGTCCATCGAAGCCCTGACGAAGCATCGCATGTCTCTCGTTGAGTCGGTCGTCCCTGCCGGATATCCCGAGTGGGCCGAGAAGGCCGCCAAGATCATCTCGAGCCACCCCGAGCAGTTCAACGTGACCAACGCCAGCCGCGTCAATGGTGCCAATGCCACAAGAGTCGAGAAGAACGGCCAGGTCTTCCTCATTCGCCACCTGCCCGAGGAGATGGACATGCGGGAGCAAGAGTGGGATGGCGAGATTAACGAAGGACCGGAGCTCGAAGGACCCCGGTCGGCCGAGGAGCGCCAGGAGCAGGAGGTCATGGCCGACAGGAAGGACCTTACCGACGTGGAGCAGACTGAGTGGACTCCGGAGCCTCAATGGACGGCTGATCAGTACGTCATCGCATCGTTGAGACACCTGCCAGCGCACTCGTGGATAGGGTAACTAATGTGCCGATAGGATCGAGGAGGTCGAAAGCAAGATCAGTGCTGGCCTGATCGAGGAGGTCCTTCAGGTAGCAGAAGGCGAGCTCCGACTTGTAGACACAATGATCGAGGGCAAGGTGTAAGTGGTCGCAGTCACGAAGTTCGTCTCATTTACCCAGCTAACCACTCCTGAATTTCTAGCTGGGAGAGCCTCGAAGAGAAGCCAGCAGAGGGCCAATGGGTCTACTTTGAGCGAAATGCTTAAAGTGTACGAGAATGGATCGCGGACGATGATAGAAAAACGGGCATCGAGGGGTTTTCTGTTACCGGATGTACAGTAGCAGAGGGCGTTGTACATATCTAGATTTTACCAATGTGAAAGCCTGTGAGGGTCACCTGTCAGGAGAATCCTTCTCTGTTTGATGTGAATTATAGTCTTCCATACTAATAGAGCATGGATCACCCTCCCTTGGCTCTTCAGGCATAACTCGAGGTCCACCGATCAGTTCGGAACGGTCAACCGTATGGCGTGCAATACATCCCGTTCCAGGCCCACGCAAGAATCGTTATGGTTTCGAATTGATCATTGAATATTAAAACAGAGTAAAGTATACGAAATACAGTATCCGATTTATTATTTTCTGTTCTCGCTGGACTTATTCTGCGACGTGGTTGAATACATGCTAGATACTGCGGGTCTGAAATCTTGCCCTCAATTGCGAGCAAATCGTGGTGAGCCGGGCGTTGAACCGACAAAAACTCTTCTCCGTGCCTCCTCTCAGTTGGGCAAGCTGAACAAGGCAAAGCAACGAATGGAAAGAATAACTTACATACAAGACTACTAATTCTTTCGGAGAGAATACGCGGCTTCTCTCTACCTTTTCCTTTTTTTTTCTCTCCCGCTCGGCCTTGAGGGCTTCTATCACCATGTCGTTTCCCAGGAAGCGCCCATTCTCCGCTATATCCTCCTCGTCCTACAAGCACAACTCGCAACTTCCGTCAGATTCCATCAACCCTCTCAGCCACCCCCCCAGTCTCTTGCAGCAATTTGCCGTCGCGGGCCAGCCCATAGACCAGGCTCTTCCGTCCGCCACGTACCCGGCGTTCCCCCACCGGCCGCTCCCCGCCCCCCGGGCTGCCTCCGTCGCCGATGACGATGGCGCGGACGAATCCGACGACGACCCGGAGCAAGTTCGCAGGAAAGACCTGTGGGACAAGTCCCGCGTGGCCGTCCTGCGGCGTAACGCCCAGTACGACCAGCAGCTGGGCGGTCTGATCGGCCACGTCGAGAAGGGCCTGGCGACGGGCGACGTGGCGCGGGCGAAGCGCGCCTTCGGGCTGCTGGTCCGGAGCAAGATCCGGGGCAAGCTGGTCGACCTGCGACACAACGAACTCTGGGCGCTGGGCGCGGAGGTCCTGCTGCGCGAGGCGACGCTGCCGCCGGGCGCCGGGGACGACATGCCCGTCCTCACGGAGGACGGCATGCGGCGGGTGCGCGCGTACTACGACGGCCTGATCCGGCAGCATCCGTACCACAAGCAGCATCCCGATGCGACGAGCTCGCTGCACTTCTACCGCGCCAAGTTTGCGCACGAGGTGGACTTTGTGTACCGCGCGCAGAGACAGGCGTTGCAGCGTCTGGAGGCCGAGGGGGGCGACGACCAAGGCATGGATCTCGACCCTCCGGGGTACGGGGCCGAAGAATACGACGCACAATCGAGCGCGTACCTGGACCGCGAGTCCAGTCTGCTTCCGGAGAAGAACAAGCTCCGCGAGCGCGCCTTGGGCCGCATGCACGAGATCGCGGCCGAGATGAGCAATGTCATGGCAAAGGCCCCTTTCTCGACGGACCACGAGCTCCTGCGCCTGCGTGCTGTGGCGGAGCTGTACATGGCGGACCTGTCATTGCTGCCCGAGCCGCGGAGGCAGCGCGGACGGTCGATCGGAGAGTCAGAGGCGTCTAAGCATAGAAAGGCGGCTATGGCGGACATCGGGAAGATCGTACGCAGTGGCGGTGAGGTTGGAGAAACTTGGCTCCAGGATCTTGTAAAGAAAGGGGTGGATGCGCAAGGGCAAGGAGACGAAGAGGACGATGAAGGGGATGCTGACGACGATGTGGAGGACATCCCTGAGATACGGATGTTTTCTTCCCGCGCACAGTAAGGAGAGGCTTAATACGAACACACTCCTGGGGGGACGACACTCCTGTTGATTGTACAGTATAATGATACCCGCGTTAAGATCTCATCTAGGGTGGGAAGATGCACGACTTGTGGTTGATAGATCATCAAATAAGCTAGCTTGTCTATGCCTAGAGCGTTTCGACTCCAACTCTCGTTCACGACTTAGCCCATCGTTGATATATGATGGCTCGATTGTTGTTCCCCACTACGACACACCACTCGCCATTTGGGCTCCAGGCAACCTGCCTACCGACAAAGTTGGCCTCGTGTACGACTGTCGTGACCGATCTGTGCGGTTGAATCCAGCCGTTGGGGTCGCTCATATCGTACGCGTCCTTCCACTCTTCTTGCATCTTCTCGCTGTAGCCAAGATCGTTGACCACACCAGGTGCGCTGCCAGCCCCGCCTGCGCCTTCGGGGTCTGGGCTTGCCGATACCATGGACTCCTTATCTCCAGTAGTGTTGGCGTGGCGCAGATTCGTCACCACGTCCCCTTTCTTGGGCTCCCGTGGCCTGCGGACGCTCAGCCAGCTTGGCCGGGTGACCGGCTGTGTCTTGTCGCGGTTCGGGTCCCGCAGCGCCTGCATGAAAGCGTTGAAGGCCGGCAGACGTGCCAGGTCCCAGAATAATGTGCGAGACTTGGCATTGCAGAATGCCAGTACCGGGTGCTTGCCCGGGGCGTGAAACATCTTGAACCGCATGAAGAACTGGACACCGCAGTCCGGTGTATGGAATTGAAGCAGCTTCGTGTACTGCGCGGGGCGCGAGGCGGATATGACTGGGCTAAAAGCGGATCGCGTCTGCTTGCTCGTATCATAAGCCGTTGGTGCCTGGCTTGCAGGGAGAGGAGGATCATCGGAGCTGAAGCCTTCGATGCGCCAGAGAATGATGGAATCCTCGTGACATGCACGCGATAGAATAAGATCGCCAAAGAAGGCCACGCTGCGAGAAGGTGTTAGTTTTTATCGCCGATGGTGGGCAAAATTGGTGCCAACTATTCTTACCAATCTACCAAACCACTGTGCACTTGGGAAGTAGAAAAATGCGGATAATGAACCACGATTGGGGTATCCGTATGTTCCTGGGCAAGATCTGGAAGCGTCCACTGAGGGATCCTGCGTCAATTCTCTCGCGCCTGACTATTCGGGGGTTATCTACTGTAAGAGACTTACAAGGCTGATAACCTGGTCGTGTCCTGCGGAGAGCACATAGCGGCCCGTCTGGTGGAATGACTAAAGGGCTGTGAGCTTAAGAGCTGCTTGTTAGAAGTCGACGGCCATCTCTTACCACCGTTAATATATCCCACGAGTGCCCCTCGCCACCAAGAATGGCCAGGCAGGGCTGCTTAAAATGCGTCTTGGCGAGGCTCCATATCCTGATGGTGGTGTCGTCGGAGGCAGAGGCAAGCACCAAGGGGTTGTCTGGTGATGTAGCAAGATCATTGATACTCTGCAAAACTCGTCAGTCCCACCCAGGGTCTTTGCCCGAGCGTGGAAGAACAGCATCTGGCTCACTTACACCACCATGGCCGACAAGAGTCTAGAGAGTCGCCGTTAGGGTCCGGATAATACGTGAGATCGGGAACTAGAGGTCCACATACTCTGTACAACTTTCCTTCTATCACATCGTACACTTTTATCTTGGCATGGTTTCCTGATACGCAAAGCAACGGCTTGCCCGTATCAGGGTCTTGGGACCAACAGCAGGCAAAGTTCGATCCGTCCCGCTGCCGCAGACTGTCAGGAGGCTAGTGCCTTTCGGTTCAAGCAGACGCTCACTCACATCGTCATCGCGGATGATCCGAATGATCTCACATGGACTTGTGTCTCTGTCTTTGCTTGCCTGAGAGAGTCTGCAGACGACCACCTTGGAACCCAGAAGTTAGTGGACCATGTTTTCCCGCGCATGAGGGGGCCAGCTGCCTGGTCGAAAGCGGGAAGGCAAAAAGCAGACAAGGGAGTCACATACGTGCTGCTTGGTGACCGCCGCGAAGATGGGATTGGATCCTTCCGGACTATACGGATAGAATTTGACGTCGTAGAACTCTGTATTGCCAAGTACTCTGAGCTTGGGTGCTTTCATGCTGCGCAGTCGGGAAATGGCATACCTTGGGCTAATTCGCTGATGCCTTTGTCCTGCTCCAAGCCGGTGGGCTCCTACCACCAGGCACACGCATTAGCATGGTTTATTTGTGGCTTATGAGAGCAGGCCACGTTCAAACCAAAACGTGGCAGCATATTGAGCGAGTATATCGGTTTAAGGGGGATCAAGAAATCAGGCGTGGACGACTCAGCCAGTCAGGGGTTTTGGTGAGATAGGGCGAGGGCGCACTTACTTCAAAACCAAAGGAGCATCTTAGTCGGGGGAGTTCCCACTCGAGTTGGGTTTCGCCAACAGGCATCTCTCTGCCCGGTCCGCTGTACAGGTTCGCCGTGGATTGTATGTGGATATGTTAGATGGGTGTGGTGTGGCAGACGTATCGCGTACCGAACGTGTTGCCTGCCCTGGTTGTTCCGTACCGCGACGCTGAGAGAACGCCACGGCACCAATCGCATAAATTGACGAGGTCTGGTTTTGGTGGGGTTTCAAAGGCCAGAAACGAAGCCTGCGTTCCCTGTTGGATGGGGACAGAGACAGGGTCCACATTTAAAGTTGGGTTAAAAATATTTTGTTTCTGCTGTTTCAAAAACGCGGCGAGTTGAGGCCAGGAACCGCAAATGGGCTTACATCGCCGACGGTTAGAGCATGGAGGATGCTAAAAAAAACCTTTGGCGTTTCGTTCAGTTTACCCCGAAGCTGGATATCGGACGCGTGGTAACTTCTCTGTTCTTCTTTGCTGGCTTTAATATGACCTTACTCCTTGTAGCGTATTATTCTAAGCTTGCGTACCCCCAAGCTGAATGGTTTGGTCATGCCCCGCGTCCACAGCCTAATTTATTAGGGAAACCTTTTGCAACCTTCTGCCAACTACTGCGCTGCGAGACATACATGTCCTGGGATGCAACCGTCAGACGCACGAGTTCCACTTCGTTGGGAAGCGGGCACTTCCAAATATGCCTTCTATCGGGATAGGCCTACTATATACTTGGTGCACATTTCGAGAAGCCTCGGCCTCAATTCAGATTGATTTTCGAAAGTCCCAACAGCACGGGTGATGGGGATCCTATGTTACACCCGAAAGACTAGAGACGAGAAAGATTCCCCTTCCCGGTGGCGATGTGCATGCAGTCCAACATCGGTACGTCGAACCCTTGTATGGATATACGGATTTCGTGATTGCTTACGGAGTAGCTTGCCAAGTGGCGTCGCTATGGAATCTCTGATTGTCGACGAAGGCTCCCTATGCAAAGTAGGGTAGGGACTTAAGTACTTGGTAGTAAAAGCATCAAGATATATTCGTCACCTTAAATCTCCCCGCCCTCGCCCTCTGGTTATGCAGCGTACAGCAAGTATCTCAGATCATACATTTTCGAACCCGCTTCGTGGAATTCGGACAAGACTTCATGATATTAATAATTATGATGATGACCGTGTAGCTGTTTAGCGCCAGTTTCTGTAAAGTTGCTTTGTTGAACGGGATCGCCATGATGTGGTTGATGGTCAGGCTTGTCAGGGTAAAGCCAGCCCTGATTCCTATGTACCTTCGTACTCTACAATTAACTTGAAGCGACAAACTTGATGAACGCCGCGACGCCTCTACGAAGCTGAATTTCAAGGGTACGGCCGGTACCTGAAAGACAAGGGGGGCTCGAAGGGGGCTTGGGGGGTGACAGAGACAGGAGACAAGGGCAGAGTGTCTTCGGAACTAGCCGTGTGACCCACTCCGAACGTTTTCGGAGTGGGTCTAGCTCCAAAGCAGCTGGCGCGGTAAGGAAAAGCATTGACCAACTATCACAGGAGGCAGGAAAGCCCGGGAAGCTTTGCATGTATGTCTGTGCATCGCGGGGCCTGCATTGTCGAGCTGCCTTGCTGGGCATTCTGCGTGGTGATCTCGAATAGCAGAAACAGGAAACACCAGACACCATACCATGCTACTTCGGCGCTGCCATGGACTCTGAGACACTTCTCGCTTGTTCAAGTTTCGGCGATTTGGCCCAAATTTAGCTCTCTGTTTGTTTGGCTTGGGGAAGCAAAGCTAGGCTACCTATGCAAATAAGGTACAGTAGGTACCGTACCTTGGTTACTAAGAAAAATTTGGACCATCTCGACAACTGGAGCTGTATTCCCACGAGCTTGGACTGACTTTGGTTCGTACAGCTACGTGCCCGCCAAATGAATAGACCATAGATAGAGCAGAAGGAGAGAGACAGGGGAGAAAGCATCAAAGGCGCACTTAGCCGTGATTTTCACTGATGCTGTATCTTTGATACGCTTGGTACCGTGACCACTACTCACTGCGAAAAACACCGGGAATGCGTAATTCCTGATGGATAGCGGGTACAACGCGACGACTGGGGTTGATAGTTAATTACCGTATTTGCACATCAGTAGCTCCTACTAGTGAGGCGGGAGGGTGGTCGCAGAGATACTGTAAATCACCCAGCTCTACATATGAAGTAGCTCTCTGAAAGTCCTAGGGCTAGCTTTTTTTGGAATTGCTGATCGACAGAAAAGCTCCCAAACCTACTCCATAGTTGTATGAGATATTCGTGTTTACAAGAAACTACGAAGTACTTACATGGTAATCATACCTACCTACATAGGTAGGCGGTAGGTAAACACGGTAGGCAAGGACGGCAAGCAAGCAGGCAAGGTGTCTACAGAGTAATACATACCTAGATACGTACCATATCTTCATATGTAGGAGTGTAGATGGGCCACCGAGTACCTGAGGTAGGTATCAAGGATTGTCACGATATCAGGGATCTTTAACCAAATACTCCTTACTTTGCTTAGTCTACTACCATTGGAGATGTGCACCCCCATTGTTTCGTGGCTTGGACCGTTTGCTTGACCGGTATGCCCGGTGTTGCCGGTGAGGAAACACTTTCCTTGGCGTTTCTAGAGCCTTGCGGGCATTTACATTACCATCGAGTCATCGACGACGTTTGGACGTATCCGTATTACCAGGAGCATGAATATGACTTGGACGGTCGTAATAACACAAGTGCGTACGCTGCTGATGATGATAATTAACGACAAGGCCTAGCTTACCGACTGCCGTTGGGCCTGATAAGGGAGCTAGGGCTGCTATGCATCGCCAAACAAGGAAAGGTCTTGCGAGCGGGTCCAACATCCTTCTCGGTGTGGCGTTTGGGAGGTGCACTAACTAAAGGGAACCGCTCCCGGGTCGGGATCGTTTCCTTTAAACCAAGAGTGGGGGGGGGGGGGGGGG
>FTLB01014166.1_pt1 | contig 12202 bp, 5 predicted proteins | sample 1658291 | NCBI WGS metagenome assembly FTLB01 (sample SAMEA3914812, study PRJEB12502) | metagenome | biome: forest; material: soil | place: Canada | collected 2011-07-07 | depth 0.1 m
GGGGGGGGGGGGGGGGGTCGTGCTGCTGGAGCCGTGCTTGCCCCCTCTTCTCTCATAGAGAGAGAGATACCATAGAGATGGAGGCAGACGGACAGAGAGGGAGAGAGAGAGAGAGAGCATGGTCCACAGCAATAGCGGCTTCCCGAGAGGCACTAGCTGGCAAGTTCAAACGGTCGGCCATCCGCCACCAGATCGACCACAGAGAGGTAGCGTAAGGCAGGCAAGGTAGGTCCAGGTATGTACAGTATGTACCGGGTACAGGTAAGGTAGGTACAAAGTAAGGTAGGCAAGGGGACTCCAGAGAGGATCCTCTCCGCCTCTGGGTGAGAGCAACAGGCCCTCTCGGTGTGAAGGGCTGCGGGCGGCAACGGTTACAAATGACAAGGGAGGCGTGGACACTAAGGTATAGTGGGTAGGAGGTACAGTAGTAGGTACAGTAAGATATCAAACTGTAGCTTGAGAGGTCCCATGGACTTGCTATGCGCCCGTGGTTGCAGCGCGGAAGCGGGGACGTCGCTGTACTGTAAAGTAGTAGGTAAGGTAGAAGGTAAGATAGCGTGGATAGGTACCAGCAGCGAGCAACGGTGGGGAGAACGATAGCAAAGTGTGCGCGCCGGGGACGTGAGTACAGGAAAATGTCACTAACAAGCCCAAACTTACCCCGTTTGCTCTAGCGTAGTGAATTCCAACGCCCGGGGGTGGACACAGCTCCGGACTAGAAGAGACAGGGGGTGATCAGGGCCGCAGGGATGCTGGAGGGTATAGTCACGTAGATCATTGGTGCAGCGGCAGTAGGAGGTGGCACTGGAGCAAAAAAGAGTGCACTTACTGAAAGCGAGCCAAGATCAGCTCGAAGCCGGTACACGCGACGATGGAGAATCCAATTCTGTCTCTTCTCACGCACGCACACACACTTACTCTCTGTCTCCCTCTCCGCCTCTCTCTCTCTCTCCGGCCCCCCGGAAAGTTGACCGCGGCACTTGGGCGCTTTCTCGAGTCGTAGCGATTCGGCGATGGATCCCTGTGCAATATTGGCAAATGCCGGGCCTTGTGTTGCTTCCTGGCTTCCCGGTGTGGTATGAGACCCAGAAGCACACCCCGGCAAGAAGCACAGTCGTAGATCACCCGACAATCTCGCAGGAGAGATGGTGTGGTAGTCAACTGAGGTTCCCTGCCCTCGAATGTCGTCTACCTTTGCGTGCTTGGGTTGCTTGGGTAGAACCCAGACGTCCACACACACACACACACGCGCCGACACGCAGACACAGACGCACACAACTTTGAGTACACACACACAAGCAGACAGACGCACACAGACACCCACGTACGCACGCACGCACGCACGCAGACGAGCTCGATCCACGCCCTACTATTGATTCATTGGTCAGTGGCCATTTTTAGGTGGTCCGCGGGAAAAAAAAACAATATTGGGAGCAGCAGCATCCTAAAAAAAAAATGGAACGAGAAGAGAAACCCGGTCGCGCGCGTTGTATGGCATGTCCTCGTCGTATCGGATTCACAAAAGTACAAGGCACCACCACAGTAAGTCGCCGAGCTGGTGATGGGGAGGGGGAAGAAACGTGCGAACGCAAAAGCACCGAGCAAGCGATAGCCCACATTTTGCGCTGCAGCCTGGCAGGTAGAAAAAGAGAGAGAGGCAGAGACAGAGAGACAGAGAGAGAAGCAATAGGCGGTGTCTCGCGAACAGACAACGGCTTGACCCGCGACGCCGCGGCCAAAAATGACAATAAAATAAAATTCAGTAAAATAAAATAAAAATAAGAAAAAATGTAACAAAACAAGAAAAATGAGAGCCATCGGACCAAACGACCAGGCAGGAAGGAACCTGGGCGTGTCGTGCTTGCCGGGCCGTGCAGTCCAATAGCTGCCAACTCGGCAGGTACTCCCCGCTGCAAGGAAGGAGCTTCGAGACGAGACGCCGTCCCAGACTCGCCCTAATGGCCGCTAGAAAATGCGATCGTCCCTTCTTGCGAAATCAGGGCTTAGCGCATTGTCGGTTAGACCTTCTTGCCCCAAACCCGCTCTGGAAGCCCCTCGTACGTTCGTAAGGGAGAGGAGAGAACAGAGACAATCGCAGGAAAAAAAGAAAAGAAGCCCAAAACAGCAATTTGCGAAAGAAACAAATAACTGACGTTAGACGCCTCTAACCCGGCGATTGCTTGTCCTCCGGCCTTCTCTTTTGGTGGGGGCAACGTCCCCTCGAGACGACGATCAAAACGACCAGGCCCAATCCTGGCGAGATTTTTGATTTAAACCGGGTCCTCCGTCTAAGGCTGGCCGGCCGTGCGGGCTTCTCCGATCGTATCGAGCAAATCGGCGCACGAGGCTCGACGTTTACGCTCCGTAAGTAGGCAAGGGGAATCGATGGCTGTCGGACTGCGGCTCGTTTGGAAAATACAAGCTCTCTCGAATACGATGCGGTGAGAGTCGTTGGATCGATAGCGCTAGTCGAATATGCAAACTTCGGTCGAGACTCTTTTGCTTCGGATCTTGCTGAGGGGGCTACAAACGACTTTGGCCGCTCCCAAATCTCAACGAAATATAACTAGAGTGAGGGAGGGAACAAAAAATAAACAGGAAAAAGAAAAGAAAAAATGAATGAAGCCACTGATGATCGAGAGGGAGGGACGAGACTGCAGACAGAAGGTGCGCATCAAGCTGAATAAAAGATGACCAGGCCGAAGATGCCAATACTTTACTCGCGGCATCCCACGATGGAGCTTTGGGTTCTCGTCAGATCCTCCTCCCAAGGCACGCTTCGGGGCTGGCTCGCTGGCGTCGCAAGACGGAAAGCCGTGTGTAGCATGAGCTCGCTGTTGAGCAGCCATCTCGACGCACAGCTTGCGCACAAGCAAGTACGCCCCCTCTTGTTCTACTCTAACTCCCAGTGGAAAGCTCCGTCTCGCTCTCGTCGCATCCTTACAGCCTCTATCAAGCATTTCTGTTACGGGTATAGCTTAGCTTAGGTTGGTACATGCTATGCGAAGTCGAAGCGACTTCAGCTGTCGTGATACTTGAGCATGTCGTATGGAAGGAGGGGCTAGCTGGCCAGTGTATGAAGGTACTTTGGGGTACACCGCGTTTCCTCCCCTCCCCTCACCTCTGCTCTGATGGCTGTCGCGAGAAGTAACCCGAACAGATTTCTGGCGGAACCTTTCTCTCGCGAGTTTTGTCCACCGCGGAGTTCCCTTGAACAGACAGTGCCTATCACCGCCTTCCCTCATGGTCGCGCAGCTGGACCGGGGTGCGAAGGCTGGACGGAGCTTCCCTGCCACGGCCTCGCCCCCGGATCCCTGCCGCGAGCCTGGGGAATCGTCGGTAGTTCAAACTGATTGGCGAAGAAACCAAGACGTAGCGTTGGATTGCCTGCGGATTTGAGCTCGGGACCTACACTATCCAGCGTGCCTAGCTTCTTGTCGTGCTCACCAGCAGCCAACCAGCCAACAGGCCAACCAGCAGCCAGTGCAAACGGCGTCCTCTGGGAAATTGTCCGGAAGCCATGGCAAGCCTCGTTGTACACCTACTAACTTGGCCTGGTTCGCTATCTCCGAGAGAGGCATGTACATATGTAGCTTATTTCGCCGTGGCCGAATGCGCAGCAGCTTCTCCGTGGCTCTGATTTGCACCGCAAAGCGTTTTCCAGGAGAGTATTTGGGAAAATAGCGGTAATTACCAGTGCCAGTAGCGAACCCGGCGCACGTCCATGGAAAAGATTGGGGGTGGGCCGGGGCTTTTCCAGCGCGCTTGTCCCCCACAGTAGTACTGTACTGTACTGTACTGTGCCAACTGTACCAGCCCTCAGGCTCTCTCTCGTCTTTGCCTGCCGCGCGAACCACGGCTCACTCACGCACGCAATCACGCCCGTATACGCACATACACACGCCCCCTCCTTCTCTCTTCTCAGTGCGGCTTGCCACTAGTGACTTTCTTGCGCTGAAAATGGTGTACCACAGTACACATCTCTGCTTGATTACCTCGTCTGTTTTAATTCCGGGCTAAAAGATCAAGGCCGTCAGTAGTCTCGCCGCTTGCCCGCCAGCCTGTAATCCGGAGCCCTGATTCACGACCGTGACCGGTTGAGCCTCGAATACTTGATGAAAAGAACCTCTTCTATGTAGCAATGGAGTCTCCCCAAAGGCGCCGGTCGACCGATGCTTCGGGGATACATTCATTTCGCAACATTCGACAAGAGGCGACCGGTGCGCCGATTCGGCACGTAAGCTCGACTACCAACTTCTTCATCTTGGCGGTATCTCTGTCCGGGTACAGTAGATACGACAATTCACTGCGCAACTACCGGGCAACCGGAGGGTGGTGTGAGACGAAAACTGCTCAAGTTCTCCGTAGCATGTCGATGGGGCCTCCGTGGTGCAACCTGACCTTGGTGTGCAATCTGGATGGCTGCACCAACGGCGCCTCGCTCTGAGGAGATACAGCCAGCCGTGCTTGGGGGTTTGTGAGGCCAACCCGTCAGTCAGGCTCCCGGGGCCCCAGAATGCTACGCATCCGTATCTCCCTCTCCCCTCCCACAAGAGCTAGCTCGGAGCCAGAGGAAGGAATAGGCAAGGGACGCGACTGGTTCGATGCCTCGCACAGGCGATGGCAAAGATTTAGAGGTTCCTCGCTCTATGTCACACTACAGCTCGCCTCTATCTCTGTGAAGCACGATCTATGAGCTCCTTTTTCATATGAACCTGTGGGAACGCCAATCTCTTGTCTCTTTGGCCCTCGTGGTCGAGCACCCGACAGTCCCAGCACGGACCATGAGGTCGAAGGGCGAGACGATACCAGCTCCAGCACCAACCCAAAGCAGACAGTGCCCTAGCCGTGTGGTTCGGTTCGATATATCGAAATACATAGTTCGAGAGCACCAGCCAAACCGCAGTAACCGCAGTAGGACAATCTCAGACGCTTCGTTTCAAGGAAAGGGACTTCCCAGGCTTGATCACTCCGACCTTGAAGAGCCACGGCCGGCGGCATCGTAGCGACGCCGCAACAATAGCCTCCCCTCGGCCCCTGCTTCTCCAGTTCCTGGCGCAGCCTGCGAAGCGAGAGGCAAAGTGCCCGGAGGCCGTGGGTGATCCCCATTTTGCTAAAATTACGGGCTGCTAAGCACGATGAGACATGGCCTCTGCGTAGGGCAACATAATCCCACTGGATGAACCCTAGCCCCCGCCATTTGCACGGCCCAGCGATCCTCCGTCCGCCAACCCCTTTCACATGCCCCGTGTCCTACAAGGAGCGGTGGCGTTGCGATAGTTAGCTTGGGAACTGCTCCAGCTGAATCATAGGCCCGCGCGCATGGACTCGATCAAGAGTATGGCAGCAGCCGTGTCGTTCGCTTCTTCTCTCAAGCGACCGGGGTCCGGTTCATCAGTAGAACGAGGCCCGTGGACTAGAACGGGCTTATGGTTACCCGGAAATGGAAAGATTCTGGGTGAGCAGCAACCTCTTTTGGGAATCGTAGGCAAGGTACGCTCTCTACACCAGCCCCGAGGTCTCACTCACGCCCCAGTAAGCTGGCTTGGTTGGGATACTGGAGAGTCATATTGTTCTGTGAGGGGGGGAGGGGGAAGTGTCTCGACTGTCTGTCTACCTGCAATCCGTACCTCTTCTTGTCTCTCAAATTTTTGATTTATTTACTCGATATATTGCGAGTAGTCACTTACGTGGGAAATTTCCCGGAGAATACTTTTGTCATCTCCAGGATCGCTCCCTAACACAGACCCTCGACATCACGATTACGTAGAGAGCCCAGGCATCAAAACTCAGAAAGCGAGTATCACACGCCCCTGGGCCAGATCGAGTCCCCTGTTCACCTGTTCGCCGCAGGGCGGAACCAACCTCTTATGGGGCGGGCCTGTCTTTAGAGGAATGAAGGCCAGGCCCGGTACTCGTCTACAAGAGCCGGCTACCAAACGCCACGTATGACATCAGCCAATCGAAATCACAGGGATGTACCCTGATCGGCATTCAAGATAAGGCAAAAAAGCCCCAGGGACTCTCAATAGTTGCTCCTTCTCCCACCCAAGAGCCAAGCCACGCTCCAAGTGTAGCCTGATCACGATCGCCTCCGTCTCTCGCGAAGGAGCGGATCGGCCGATGACAGTTGGACCGACTGGCTCGTGCGGCAGCGCGAACCTCCCCCCTCCCCGTCTCCCAGGGTAGCACACGCGCACAGCAAAATATGGCTTCCAGCTCTTTCCGCCATGAGCATAGCCGCGTGATCCCTCGGTCTCTGACACGGTACGACTTTCAAAAAAAAAACCAAAACCTTGAGAGCGCTTTCGCTAAACAACTCCACTTCCAGCGGGCTCGCCAGGCTACGCACGTCGTCGAGCCACTCGCTTCGACTGGTAAAAGACCGTATCGATTAGGAGGGCGTTCATAGAGCTTTTTTTTCTTTTCTTCTTGTCCAGTATCCCCGTCCTGTGCCACCTGTTGCGCCGCAGGAGAAAGCCGAGGGTCGTGGCACACCCGTCTAGTCGGAGAGCAATTCGGTATACGATTTGACAGGGGCTGTTACTAAAAGTGGCCGAATATAAACGAAGTGAATTCAGCGTAGAAACAAGATATATACCAGGCGATGAACAGCCCAAATCAGTTTGATGCTGGGGTACAGAGGGAATAGTACGTCAGTTCCTCAAAACGCCACTGGCAAGGAGAGGAAGGTCATAATCGAATGTAGCACAGAAGAAGAAGTGGTCCACGGGAACCTTTTCCTAAATCGTCCTGTACTCTGTGGCTAAGCCGCTGTTAGAGAGACTAGAGAGACTTGCTTGATGTTAATTAAGTAAGATATACGGCCAGTTTATCAATTATTAAATATACTTATATTAGTGAGCATCGAATCCTGCCGTAAAGCTTATCTTCAAGGGTCTGTACCTCGATGCAACCTCGTTCGACACTTTGAAAGTATCACGCGAAAAGGCTCTCTGCTGGCGGCGGAGATAGGGAGCACAGAATTGTCCCTATTGTACTTTGTAGGCCATCGATGCGGTAGTCCGTCGGCGGTGAAACCGATCGATGTCGAAGAGCTATAGATAGCAACAGAAAATAGCACCACCAGGGCTCGAGACTCTGACCGCCCATCCCTCAACATGAATGCTTCGTGTGGGTTCCCTCCACGTCTTGTCGGCTCTTGAAACAAACTCCAGAGGGAAGGAGGGGAGTCGGTTTAACCCGTAGCGCAGAGTACTGACTTGTGAACATGAAAATTAAGAGCGTTTCTGACCTCGGGGAGCTGGTATGACCTGGCCTTTACCGGGTCGAGTAGAGTTGCATTCCGTTCCCCGGAGCCAGAATGCTCCGCTGATTCATCAACCTTTTAGAGGATTTGTCCAGCGCAACTCCCGTACAGGCTACGAGAGCCAGCCTCGGGACGTCTGCGTGGCCTCTCGAAACTCGTCTCCGTGTCATAGAGCCTGTGCCGAGTTTCCTTTCACGGATACCGTTGCAGCAGCCCAGAGAGGGCTTCAATGGTAGAGTTTAGTTCAACATGCGTAACCGTGTGTCTCCTGTATTTTTATCTTTATTTTGGGTGAAAAAGAAAACTTGCGGCGGTCTCCTTCCTTCGACTTTGTGAGTCTTGTCCCCCTCCCTTGGTGTTGCTCATATCTGCAGCCTCCCGGTGGCCGACATCATCTCGTTTGTCTCTTCGATCCTGCAGCGATGCGCGTACCCAAAACGATAGATCACTGTCTTGAAGACAAGCTCTCTCTCATGCCGTTGTGCGAAGGTAACCATCATTCAAGCCAAAGCCGAAGAAGTATGTCGTGTGAGTGTGACTTGCCCAGAAACTCTACAAGATTGAGCGGGATTGGTATATTGTGTATAATGGAGCTGAAACTAAAATCGGGTGCCTGATTTCCAGCCCAAAAACACCCTCCAAGGGGAGGGGAAAAGAATCCGTATTTTATTATCTTTGCTTTATACTGCGTGGGAGTTTTTTTTTCTAAACAGCATGCCATTTTAAGCCCCAATAAGCATGAATCGGTCGAGCAAATCAAAGTAAATAAAAGCACATAAGGGCATCTCCACTTGCTCCAAAGTTATATATGCCTTACTAGAAAAAAAAAGAGGGGAGGGAATGTTCCTTAAACATATTCTACATCGCAAATGGCCAACTCCTAGGTTTTTTTAGCCCCCAAACTTTTGTTCCTGGAGGCATTCTTAGTCGCAAGCAACTCGCTTAAAACTCTGTTACAAATGCAAAGCAGAGAAGCATGTTCCAGATCGCCCAGCGCTTATGATGAGAACCGCTCTCGATGGACTGGCTGGCGAAATGGCCGGCCATTTCCCCCTGCGACCAACCGGTCCGTCGCATGAGGCACTGAAACTACAAGGGGGGAGGGATGAGGGATCGCCGTGTGTACCCAGGCCGCAGCACGATGAGGTGCCAGATCTTAGACACGAGAGCTCCCAGTCGAGGGGTGCCGGGCTTTGCAGCTTTCCCCCCTGCCACTCACCCGAGCATGTCTGCCGCACGACCTTGGTCCTTCGCTGCGGTACCAACCACGAAAGAATGCCGGTCCCTCTCTTCAGTCACAAATTTTGGTGTGCTTGTAATGATCTTAAAATTTTATGGTAACTTCTAATCACGCACATCTGCGGTCGCGGGGTAAAGAATTGGCTGTCTCAGCGCTGCACCAAAAAAAAATTACTGCGTGATTTCGTTCCTCTTGCCTGGACCGGGATATTTGATGTGCGGTCATATTGAGCCTCTATATTCGTCTTGCAATAAAACCCCACAACTAAACCCGGAGACAATTAGCTCATGACTCTCTTTTGGAAGCCTTGGGAAAAAAAAAGATCCTCGCAGTTTCCTCGTAGTATATCAGAAACTGATCGTCCCAGCTCGAGATGACGACAAAGGTGATGATGGGATGGGATCGAGCGCGACAAGGATGTTGACGTGCCGGGCGGCCGGGGCTACCAACTTTTAGCGACCGTTCAAACAAATCCCTGCCCTGCTCCGCTCGACTTCCCGACCCTGGTCTACAGTAACCGTTCGCTCGACATGAACAAGGCCCATTGGACTCCACTAATATACCAGTAATATGGCCAAGCGAGCTCTCTAGGGGCCTCAATGGACGAGATGCAGCTATCCGCGCTCTGAGCTGTCTGTCTGCGCTGGCCAAGTTCCGATCGGTCAAGGGGGGGGCATCAGCAGGGCACGGCAGCGTCGGGTACGAAAGCGCAAACGCAGCAGAGACGAGCCAATCCGGCCGGCTTGATTCCGAGGGCCTGGGGAATCACGACACGACGGCGGCGACGAAGGGGCAAGGGGGGAGACCGGCGGGCAGAGAGAGGGAGGCGTCTCGCTTCGCCTCGCCTCAGCAAAGAGACCGTTGCACGGCACGGCATGGACACGTTGTGGCAGCTCTCTCGCCTGTTGAAGCGGAACCAAGAGGTACGTGGAACCGTGCAGGAGTCTCCCCTGCTTGGGAGAGGGGGAGAAAAAGCAACTAATTTACTGGGGTTAAAATTTGGGTTGCTAAACTTCTCGCATTGGCCACGCACGACATTGCAGTCTCGTGTTGTACGCATTCCCAAACGCCACTTTGTGACAGGCGAGGTGCTTTAGCTGCTTCTCGAACCGATGATAGGAAGACGGTCCCGAATAGCGCGAGGCCGGAAGATGGATACGGACACCAGGGCAGGGACAAGAAAGACGGGAGTGTGTCATCTTAAGCCGACGGCCAGGGGGGATGATGGGCCAGCAGCGCGCTGCGGTAATGAGTGAGGATCCCAACCTGATAGCTAGGCGGAACGGCGGGCGGAGCGACACGTGGTAGAACTCCCGGTGGCGCTCGGTCCCGACGCGCAAAACCAAACTATTTGCGAAATATAAGCCCTAGGGAGGTGGGATGTGCAGTAGCGGTGGGCTCGATTCGCACTTCAGTCGGTACTTTCACCGCTGCGCAATGTATGGCGTCACTCGTCCCAGCTTGACAAGAGGCACATCGGATCGGAAAACACCACAGGGTGCCTGTTGGCTGACCACTGGCGTCGGAGTTGCGTGCACCAGCAGTGGTGACGACGCGACGGGCAAATAACAAGCGCCTGCTTGCTTTCTCAGCTCGAGCCGACACCGCCTCCCCGATATCTACTCATCGGCTGACCGCGGGAGCGAGCGGAAGTCATCCGGACTTCAAAGTGGGGGAGAGAGCATGCTCAACGAAGAAAAAAAAAAGCACCTGGCGGGGGGAGAAATGAGCATTAGCGATGGCCCCTCATTCCAGTGACTTTTTGATATTTTTCGAGGTGAGACAGATTAGATACATACAAGCAGACCGAGCGGTGAGTAAATAGAAGGTGGGCGCAGCGAGAGAGCAACGCTCTTCACAGCGGAGCAGGATCGCTAGTCCATTTGCACACCTTGTTGGCCGAGAGGCCTTAGCTTGGCCAAATGAAGCGTCTGGACTTCATTTCCGAATCGAGACTCTGCTTGTCTCTGGACTCGAACGAGTGCTGGGTCGATAATTGGGACTAGCTACCAGGTTTGCCTGGCTACCAGGCGTGCCAGGCTCACCAGGTTACCTACTGAGAAGGGAAATGTGACACGACTCTGTGGGTTTTGCTGACCCCAAACGCATTGCTTTTTCTGAAGTCACTCAGGTACATTACCCGAGTCGTTTAGTCTCTACAGATTTACGGTACTTTTCCAGGCTACTTGGCCTTCCTTCGCCTTGTTTTGGTTTCTAGCTCGAGGGCCAGTTACAAAGTAAAGTACGGTACTTGGTACGATCTCTTTGCTTTTTCTCTCCTTCCCCACCCTCCGTCCTCCTCCTCGTTTCCCAGACTTGACAGACTCCCACTCTTAGTGCTCCTCTCCTTCTTCTGTCCCTTCCTTCTCCGCTATTTTACATTCTTGTAACCATTCTTTTTCCCTCTGGTTCCTTGTTCCTTGTTCCTGGTACTTGTACATTATCCAATGGCAGTTTTCGTCTGACGGTTTTGACGGCCAAGGGTCGTGCGTATATAATAAATGGGGCGTCGTAATATAAATCCCAATATGGCTAGATTATCAACCCTGTTAAGATCTACACAAGGGTTCCTCCTAGTTGCTTTACCACACCAACCTTCTTCTAGAATAGTCACTTTTAACTGTCCGATCTTAGCGGCTTTTTTTGATCTGTCCTTGTCCGCTGTCTGTCTGGCTGTCCGCTTCGCCCCCCCTCCAGGCGGTGGACCTTTCAAGCTTGGCAGTCTCTCTCGCACTCCTTGTTGTATCTGTCGGATATTTGGCTACGGTAGTTGCGGCCTTGTGTGTGTTTGTGTGTGTGTGTGATTCCTACCTGCCTATCTTGAAACGGTCACTGTGGGCTTTGTTTTGACAGAAACTAACTCCAGGACACCGGCTCAGGTGGGCGACATAGACCTGGATAACTTTAACTCGACTACCGTTCCTCGCTATTGGTACTGTTGCTACCAAAGCCCGATTAAATATTCTCCCTCTTGGTTTTGATGCCTCCTCAAATATTCTCTTGCAGACAGAGCTGCGGTGTAATAAACACGAGACACCGGACAGGTTTGTGTGAAATTTCACCGACTTTCAGAGAGAAAGCGGCCGCAAAAAGAAGCCTTTCTCATTGCTTTTTTCTCTTTTTTTCTTTTTTTCCCCTCCTGGACGGTTCCGCCTCGACGCCGTTTATCGACCAACCATTGGCCCCTGCCGATGGGAAGCTAGACCGACGGCAAGAGCAACCAGAGCCGATTGTGCATCTGGATTGGCCCAATGGACTTGCTCATCTCGCTGGCCGTTTGCCTGCCCAAATTTGGCCGCAGCAAGATTTGCACATACGGGCTGTTGTCAACAACGTGGCATGGCTGAGAGGCCACTGCACGGTCTAGAGCTTGAGGATCTTGGTCCTTTCTTATCCCTGGCTTTGAGAAGAAGAAAAAAAAAGCATGGCTTGCCCATGTCCCCTCTATCTGCCCATACGACGTCACATCAGCCGGTCGCCCCGATCTATCGACGCAAAGCCGGAGGCTTTGGAGCCCGGCACGCAGACGCGACAGGAACGGTGTGAGCAAGCTGCCTTCTCAACAAATTCCTCCGCCATTTGCAGACCCCTTGCGTCGAGAGACAGCTCCAGATCCGTCCAGCCCTCCCCCTCCATCCTCCCCCCATCGTCTGCCCCGGCTGCACTCCCCCTCCCACCCTCCCATCCCTCCC
>FTLB01708658.1_pt1 | contig 12191 bp, 12 predicted proteins | sample 1658291 | NCBI WGS metagenome assembly FTLB01 (sample SAMEA3914812, study PRJEB12502) | metagenome | biome: forest; material: soil | place: Canada | collected 2011-07-07 | depth 0.1 m
ACGTCTTCCTCCGTCCAGCTAAGACGGGAGCTCGACCTCGAGCGCGTGGAGGCCTCCGAGGACGGTGTGTCGTCGGTGCCGGCGACCAATGCGAGCGGGGTCTTGGGAAGCTTGATTGCGCTGTCCTCCCCTACGCTCTTCCTGCTCTTCCGGACGTGCAACGGCGTGATCGGAGAGTCGAGAGCCGAGGCGGGCCGGCTCGCCGGGCTTGAGCCCACCCCGCTTCCCCGTGTCGTGGACACTCTCGGCAGATCCTTGACCTCCACTTCTCCTGCTTTGCCCGAACGACGACTGTGGTGGCTCGCGTATTCCTTCAAGTACTCTCCTAGATCGGCCCAACCCCCGCCGACTCGCACCATGACTCGCTCGCCGTTCTCGCCAACGCACCGGACGAGGAGTCGGATCGGCGCCTGCCCGTCTGCCCTAGAGAGGTGGTAGACCTTGGCCTCTCCGATGCTCTCCCGGTTGCGCTGCCTCGACGATGTGCGCGAGAAGGCCGGTGCGAGCAAGAACGAAGGAGTTCCGGCCCGCGACGATGCCGTGGACAAACTCGAGTGGCTGCGAGGGCCAAGCTCCGGCTTTGGCGCCTTCGCTCGTACCGGCATCTTGAAGTCGGGTGGGTTGAGATTAATCGCCGGCGGCTGCGTGGTGAGTCGGATCTTAGCCGGTACCGTCTGGAGAATCTCACTGATCTGCTGCTGCAGCTGGTCGTCCGTGGCACGAACGGCTGGCTTGCGGGGGCTCTCGGCGATGCTGCTGTCATCTTCCTGGGAGAACACTCCTGGTGATTCCTCAGTAGATTCGTCCTCTGGTAATTCCGTGACTGTGGGAATATCCATAAAGCTAACAGAGACCGACCGGGTGCTTGAGCGGAAGGCTGCCGGCGGGGAGCTCGAAGGGCTTCCATCATCATCCGCAGGAGTCACTTCTCGGCTGGCATTCCGGTAACGGGGAAGATCTGGTGTTCCCTGGTCTAGGGGATCGCTCGAGAGGGTTAAGCTTCCGATCTGCGAACCGTGAATGATGGTCGAATCCGCCGAGGAATTGCTCCCCCGTCGCGGTCGCGGCAGGAGGGGGAGTTCTGGTTCGGAGATGTCCCCCATTTCTTCTTCTTCTATTATGGACGAGACGTCCGGTTCGTTTGGAGGTGTGACTGGGGCTGATGGCTGATCCTCCGTGTCTTCGAGCCCATCAAAGGCCCCCATGTCAGATGTGTTCACATTATGTGCCGTCCGAGCCATCTCGGCCCAAGTGTTTTCGCTGACCTTCCTCTCCGCCCGCGTCACCCAATCGACGTATTGCTGCTCTGCCGCATCCATGCGATCGATCCAGTGCTCGGGCAAGGTATCCTGTCCGCTCTCTAGGGCGTCGAGCATGGAGTCGAGATACCGGCCAGCCCTCGATACCTTGACATCCAGCACCGATTTCATGATATCCAGTTCCTTCCGTGAGAAAGAAGACGAGTCGACCTCTGCGCTATCTGGCTTCTGGCTTGACTCAATAGCAGCATGAGCAGCCCGTAAAGCAGATTCGGTGTCTTCCAGCGAGGAAAGAAAAGACGATGTCTTCTTCAGGACGATCAGGCGCATGGTCCAAGCATTGATTAGTCTGTGAAGCCTAGAGAGGTTTGGCAGCGCCTGAACAATGGTGGCTGTGACGAGAGCGGTTAGATCGTCCATCCTGTTGTAGGACGACAGAGAAGCCATGGCACGGGGCGTGTCCGATAGGGGTGTTCCCGGCTGAGACAGCGGGAGAATGTGGTTGTACAGGACGTGCGATTTGATCTCATCCAGGTCCAGCTGCTCCATGGCCTGGGATATCTCGTCGATGCGTTCCAAGTAATGGACCACGTCCGCAGCCAAGAAACTGCCCATGTACGTCTCCCTGGTCATGTGCTCGGCCGCGGACGCAGAAGTCCCGTACCCTTCAGACCGCGACAGTCTCCTTCTCTTGGCCGTTGGCGGCTCGAAGGGGGCCGAACTACCCCCGGCTGGCCATGGCCAGATCGTGAGCTCTTGCAACCATTCGAATATCTTCTCGGATGCCACGGCCGTCCTCAACGCGAAGGCCTGCTCGGTTGGGGATGACGCGTCGATGCATTCCTTCAGCGTCCCCGAGGGGTTCCGGAAGGCGGCCAACGCGGTCTTCGGGGTGAGGTGGGACAGGAGATCATCGGTGGTTCGCTGGCGGGAAGGAGAGTCGGAAGTCGAGCGTATCTGGCGTGCTCGCACGGGGAAATACCCAAGCGGCTGGAGGGAGGGCGGTGGATCCCGCATTGTTGATATTTCTTGGCTTTCGCTACTGTCCAGAAGGGATTCGTCTCTCCATCATACGAGATCCATACCTGTCGGAAGTGTTCTGGAAAGTCTTGTGCCTTTGGGGTTGGTAGGGAGAGTCTGCTGTCTTGGTTGATTTGGGGAGCGTCCACGTCAGAGCCGAGTCGCCATAAGACGATCCATTCCTCTGGTGGACAAGCGGAACCTTTTCCACTGTTCTTGGGGAACAAAAGAACCAGGATAGCGCGCCAAAGATATCACAAAGGATACCTTTTCTTTCTCCTCAGCCTGGTTTTGCCAATCTTTGAGCCCAGCAGACGCAAGGCTTCAGTCGAAGCAGATGTTGCAGCCGGAAAGCAAATTGGCCGGGGGGAGGCTTGTCGTCCTTGTTCGTGGGAGTTTTCGACAGTGGCGGAGGGTCTTGCCGACTGGGGCAGGAGGGGGGAGGGAGAAGAAAAGGAAAGAAGAAATGAGAGACATTGATGGCCTGTACAGGCAAGAGAAGTTAATTATTGGAATAAGACATAAGAGAAGACACCGGATGGATCTGTTTCATGCAAAGCAGGAGCCACGAGGAGCAAGAAGGGGGCAGACAGAGAGAGCATAGAAAAAGGCGACGCGGGTAATAATCGATGGAGACATCCGGCCAGAAATTGATTCGTCGTCCTGGGATCCCGCCAAGAGACGGACAGGGATGGCAGGGGCCCCGGCTTTACCCCAGAGGCGCATCATTCATCATTATTGGAAATCAGCTATTCTCTACGTGCAATACCACAACGACACCTTTTGTAACTTTTTTTTTTGGCCTTGTACATACACGTAGAGTCGGTGTGTGAGAGAGAAAAAGAGCGAGTCAGAGAGTCAGAGAGTGAGCCGGATGGTAGGTTCGGCCTCGCAAGTGCCATTAATTGCTCTCTCGGTTTTTATCTCCTTTTAAAATGAAGTTGGATCTCGAGACATATTTGACTCTAATTTCTCCGTCCAAACCTGCCCGTCTTGTACTCCGTACTCCGCTAATAACCTGGGATTAATTACTCTCCCCGTATGAGGTAGTCATATATAGCGGCGAGCAAAATGTAGTGGAGTGTTCCTCTAACTCTCGAAAACCTACTACCAACACTAAGGTAATGTGTACATAGTCTACATACTCCTCCGAGGCATCCTCTATGCAGCAAAACATTGAAATGGCTGAGTATGACTACACGCATCTATCGCCTGGGTGGCTTCGTGGATATGGGCTGGATCTGAACTTCCTGTATTTAAAACGCAGCGCCGTGCGATCTCAGCAACGTTTGTAGTTCTCTAGGCTGACCTTTGATGGCAAACCACAGTGCTGGTCTGCCAAACCTATTGCTTGAGTTCACATGAACACCATCTGTGCCCTGTGCCCAGAAGCAAGTCAACCACGGTTTTGCAACGATTTCCTGCCACCCACCCATGCGAGCCGCTTGTGTCGGGACTGGTCCTCTCCGCCCCAGAAGGCCACCGACTGCCTCGTCAAGTCTGTTATCCAGCCAGATGCAGAGCTCCGTGGTTTCGTACTTCGTGTTTGGGAACCACCAGACACCGAGTGCGGACGCAATCCTCCTGCGTGGTAGAATGGAGCCACCTGATAATGCTACTCGGCTACAGGCCAACCCTGAGCTTTCCGCTGAAATAGACTTGCGATGGGGGTCCTCGGCTCGGGCTGTTCGTGCTTCACACTGCACTAAACGATAAGTGTTCATCGTGGGACTGTTTCGCCATACGCACAGGGCAACAGCCAAAGGCTTGCTCATATTTCCCCGTCTGAGTATTGCGGCCACGCCTAGTTGGTGAAGCGTCGACCGGATCCCGTTCCCTGCAACGAATCTGTCAGGCCAGTCAGTGTACAAGCTCAGAAATTTCCATCAGTGGCATGTAGACAAGCAGCTTCGATGTGTAGTATGTGGGAAGATCATGTATGGCTTCTTCTATTCCTTGGGTAAAATGATTCTAACAGCGACGTCGGTCGCTTGCCACCCAATTAAAAAAGATGGGATCCTGAAATCCAAAATCAGGAGCCTGTAAAATAAAAACTCGACGGTATACTCATGCCCATGCCCATCCCATAAAAGGCCATATATAACTTTACATGGATCAGCTTTTTCCCATTCTACCGTGTATCTTGTCTTCGATGCGCCAGTGACTCCTCTCAATCCACCAATTCTCATAAAGTCGTCAATTGCCTTCGCCTCCGTTTCGGGCGGTAGCCCCGAACCGTTGTGGTGATCGGTTCGGCCGCGAGCTTATGCGGTTTCGACCCAATCCATGCTATCCAGCACCCGGTCCTCGGGAGGGCCGCCAAAGATCCCCATGAAGGATTCATCTGAGTTGTTGACGCCTTCCGCGGGGAATTGGAGCCACTGATCGAAATCCAGGGCTTTCCCGGAAATGGTGTTCCACTCAAAATTGCCATGGTCGAATCCGACGTCCATACCGCTCTGGTCGGATAGTCCACTAGCGGGCGGCGTCGGAGTCGTGGAGGAGTCGCTTTCTTTGTCGGTATGCGGAGGCGACGGCGCCCTGATGACCGTCGTGTTTCCGTTAGCATCCCTAGCCAAGTATGTTTGATCATGGTGGTACAGATTGGCCTCGGTCGAGTTCAGATACGGCAAGTTCTCGGGGGGTGGCGTCGATACCTCCACCACGGACTGGGGAGGCTGGTGCTGGCCGAGGTTGAGACCTGGAGCCAAGACACGATCTAAGGATCTGCCTTGAGGCTGAAGCTGAGGAGCCATCTGCTGGTGATGGTGATGCTGCTGCTGTTGCTGAGAGGCAAACGACGCATTGTCGAGAGCAGCTTTCCGAAGAGCAGCATCCAGGAATCCGGTTGCGAAGTCGGCCGCGGCGTAAATGTCCCGCAGCTTCTCCATCACCTTCATACATTGGCGGAACCCCCTGGTGGCTGTCGCACGGCATTCGGCGATGGGATTCTTCATATCGAGCAGGTGGATGATCATAGCCGGCAAGATGACGGTCACGCCGGTGGTGGGCAGGAATCTTTCGATGCGCAGGTGGTGCAGTTCCGCCGCCATTTGAGTGATGTGGCTGGCGGCATCGCGGACGCGCGTGCGAGACATCTCTTGGACTTGTCTCGACACGGCAGGGGCGTCCGAGGGCGATGCAGACAAAAATTGGGGTCGATGGAGGGCCGATACGGTCGTCTGGTATACCATGTGAAGCAGATTTCGCTGCACGGCGAGCGTCGAATTCCCATCCTCGATATCGACCGACATCAACGGGCGATACTGGCAGTACGGCGGCAGGTTAGCCAGCCAGGTTATCAGCTCGAGATCGACCATGTTGACGTTTTCGGCGTTGGCCATGGTCTTGTTCGGAAGCAGCATCATGGTGCTGGAACTCGTGTTCTCGGGTCGCATGTGGTCGCGACTGAGGACGGAATACTGCGCCTTGAGCATGTGGCTGATGATGATACAGAGCTTTGCCTTCTCGATGCACATCTGCGCCAGCTGCTGCTGCATTCCGACGTCGCGAACCAGTGGACATTCGGAGCCGAGTAGCTTGTTCTCGTCGGGCAGGGCCTCGAGCTCGAAATCGGATTCCTCGAGCATGGGGACGTCAAAGTCCTCGTCTTTTATCCGTGTCGGTCGGCGCATTCCCAAGGCGACCAGACGGTCCCGCATGAAGCAGGACCACCAGATCCTCTTCCACAACTTTTGCTTCGACGGAGGCATGGTGGTGCTCATAGGATTGCGATGCAGCCCGATCGTGTGGGCGAGGGAGATGGCAACGCCCATCCAATGCCAGGTGTCCTTCTGATCATCCGGGGTCTCGTACCAGTATGTCATGAGCAGGAGCGCTTGTACAAGAGCGAGGCGATCCGATTCATAGTCGAAGTCGTAAAGAAGCTGGGGCGTCCAGTCAGCACGACGCAGGGGAGGAGAGGTGGGCTGAAGCTTGGGCGCGAGAATTTGAGACTTACCCTGGTCCTCTGGAAGAAGATGCGCCTCGCGGCGCGCCTGGTCTCGAAGCCAGCGTCCCTGAGGTGCTTGATCTCCACAAAGGCGGTTCCTACGAACATGACTGCTTGGTACAGAAACAGGCTCACTTGGCCAGCCACTCCATCGGCGCTGTTGATCTTGTTCAAGAAGTCGTTCAGCTCCAGGAGTGGCATATACGGGTGGACATATTCGGCATACGCCTTGAGCAGGGCATTCTGGAGCGCGGGGTTGGGAAGCGACAGAGCGCCTTTGCTCTGCAGGTACGCCACATCATCTGGCTCAATCTTGGACGGGAGCGGCTTCACAAACGGCGGGAGCTGACCAAGTACGTCGGGTTCCTCAAGCGATGCTAGGAACTGAACGGTCCGGAGATCACCCACGAGCCCGGGCTGGCCCAGGGACGCGTCGGACCACGGAGGGTGTCGATTGGTGTCACTGAACTTGGACAACAGAGAGGTGGAATCTGCATGGTATCCCTCTGTTCGCTGGTCTGTACGATCGCGATCGAATTGATCTCGTGGTCAGATACCAGTACTCAATGATTTGGCCAAAAGTTGGAGACCGCGCGCGTCTGACATGTGAAAGGACGGAGACAGGGGTGGTGGGGGCCGCCAAAAAACTTACAGATCAGATGAGGAACGTGGCTGTCATGCGCGCCCGCCTCAATACCACCTGTCGAAACATTGCTGGTTCTCCGAGGCTCAGCGCTGGAGATGGAGATGGGATTGCTAGTTTTGGACCCATTTGCGCTCAATGCCTCGGCATAAGGCGTCTGCTGGGTCTGCTGTGCTGGACCCGTCGTTCCCGTGATGGATGGATTTGCAAATATATTCTTTCTAGAACAAAAATGGCGGCCGGGGCCCCCCTGTCAGCGTTCCTGGCTATCTTTTTGGGGGGGAGAAAGGGGGGCCAAAAATAGGGAAATTCGAGGGCAAAAAAGAGCTGCAATTTTGGCTTCTGATCATGACGCAATGGGAAGTTTTGAATTTGGGGTTTCACAGAGGGAGATGATTTTGGTGATACTCACTTTCGTCTGCGACTCTCTTGGACAACGCAGGTGACGTTATCCCAGCGGCAGTTTCCACAGGGAGCTCCTTCCACGACATCGCATCGGACTTTTCTCGCTCGGCACGATACGCATGCTCGTGCAGCGCGTCGTTTTGTGATCTTGGCGGCTCCGGTGGACTCGGCACCGGTCGATTCGCGGTTCTTGGTACGCGCTGTCTCCGTGGTGGAGGACATCGCCGTCGCACCTGTCTCGACTGGTGATGCGGAGGGCGGCGTGCTGCTGGAGGCTTCGGGGGAATCGGCTGGCACCGACGCAGCCGGGGAGGCGGACCGGGATTCGGAGTCGCTGAGCGACATGGTCCAATCGTACGGTTTTCGAGGTCCTAAAGGACGACGCGAACACCGAGGGGCGAGAGGCTAGCAACTAGCGACCAGCGAGGGTTTAAAAAATATTGGGAGAAAAACAGTCGATGGGAAGATGAATCCCAATCGATTTTTTTTTAATCTTGCTTCGTGAAGAGTTCCTTGGTTTATGGCCCTCGTGAGCTTGGCGAGGACAGCGAACTCAAATCTCTTGGTGTATGTGTAGTCGAGGCTCCTGCAGGTCGTAGCGTGTGAGGTAGAGCTGTGCAACGGTCTGGTGCGTCCCCTTTCTCCCAAGAGGCATCACCACTTGGCATCAAACACAAAAAGACTCTGTCGACCATGGAAGGAATTGAACACATGTAAAAGCTCGAAGAATGACAAGAGAGAGGAATGCAGCTCCGTAGTCGGGTGGGGAGGGGGACTCGGCGATTATTATAATTTCACTTGGGGCCATCCTCGAGACCAAAAATGGTGCGCACTTAGACACTTTGAAGGTACGTACCTACCTTACTTACTGTACAGCTCGGTACACTCTACTAAGTACCATCCATACCTTATTACCTACTCTACACACGCTTATTACCCCTCGACCTGGGGGGATGGGGTAGTAGGGGGAAGCCAGCCAGGAGGAGGAAGGACAGTGCGGGATCTGGCTTGTCTGGCATATGAATTCTCGTGGGGACGCTAAAACAGCGCGAACCTGCAGCCCACCCCGTCTTCATTCTGCAGCAGAAAAGCCAATGCCAACCCCAATTCGGATCGTGTCTGGCCATCATCGGGCCAAGGCATTTTGCATGTACTACCTACGTACGGCAAGCATGCACGGAGACGGCATGTAGGTACGGAGGGATGGTAAGGTACCTTTGCTGTCCGGAGGGAGGGATGTGAAGGGTCATCCAACTTGGTCGACTGTATCGTCTTATGCTTTCTCATTTTGCTTTTATCTCACACCCTCCGCTCCCTCCGGGGATGCACACACCATACCACACCACTCAGCAATTGCTAACAGCACACTCCTACACCCTTGGGCATGGACGGATGCGACTAGCCCAGAGAGAAGGCTCTGTCGCTGCGATTACATTGCAACCGCGCACCTTCCGATACAGTACTATCACAGAACCTTGGGCATGATACACGACAATCAGGTATGTAGGTACGCCAGCATGGCCAATTTGGCAAGGGACAGTACGTGTACCAAAAATACAAGCCCCACTCCGAATTGAGCTCAATGCCAAGCAGCACACAGCCCACCCCGCCGACCGCCCAAGCTGCGTCTCTCACATGCGAGACAAGAGCGCGCGCGAACTGTTGCAATACGCAGCCATTGCTGCGACATCGTTAAACAGATGGGTGTTTTATGACCCAGGATGCCAATGTTTTATAGCCCACTCGCCTAAGATCTTCCCGCAGCATCCAAACCTGAGGGCTAAGAGCACGTTCCCATGCTGCCGTGCCTGCCATCCTTTCCGTACTCTACTACGGACTACTCGTAACACGTACTCGGCCATCACGGGGCTTGCACGGCCCCGGGTCCGATCAGGTGGGAGAATCTATAATGGCTCAAGGGCCTAAAATTCTGTTCGATGACGCTACAAGAAATCACTCTCTCGCCCCCCCGTTCAACCCGTCTTCTCTCGCCCCTCCGTCGCTCGCGTCTCTCGCCCTCCACAAAACAAAGAGCTAATAACCCACTGTGGGCACTATTCTTTCCAGAAGACGGAATATTCCTTAGATTCTTTGTGTCTGGACATGGAGATCCCTCCACCGGTGAGGAGACTCCGAGGTATGTGGAGTAATCTTGGCTCCCGGACGCACGATGCAGAGCACGCACTCGTGGCTCTCTACCTCCGTACTCCGTACTACTCAGCCTTCTGCCCCAGACAAAATCGCACGGTCAGCATGGCTTCACCTTGGATCCTTAGCCCTAGCCTTTCTCTGCCTGGCTTGCCTGGGTCGCATAATTTAATGGACTACCCTTACTGGCATCGATGGGTGGGACTTTGATTGGATGTTCTGACTGGCTGGCTGGTTAGCTCTAGGCGAGCCCGCGGACCCCCTTGGACGCTCGATAGCCAAATCCCTAGAATCTCTGAGGCAGCGTTTCCACCAGCAGCAAGCGGGTTTTCACACTGGAGCCACACTATCCCTCCGATTTTTAACTTGATCGTCGTCGTCGGTGTGGTCACAACTAGCTAGGTATGAAGCATGGTGCTTGGACAAGTGGGTGTGCGACGAACTTGCGTGACGAACTGGGCGTGTCCAGCAGGAGACACACCGCATGCCCTTTGGCCCGAAAGTGCGAATTGAGATTCTGGTCGACATCAATCCCCTTTGCCCGCCTTTCCTCCCCTTGTCCATCCAATGGTTTCGTATAGTTTACTGTACTTTTTGGTCACTTTCTCCCCTAAGTGCCCATACAAAAGAGGTACGTTCCTCCCGCTCCTCGACCGCTCCTCGACCGCAGAGCTGATCGCTCATTGGAAAAACTATCTTAGACCCACTGGTTGGTCTTTGTGGAGCCTATTAAAGGTCGGTAACTATCGGGTCTGAGCTGCAGCTTACAGCCCAAAAGAAGCCAGAGCAATGGGCTAACGGAAGTCGACCGGTCGTTCGCGATCGGATCCGATTTGGAGCGGTCTTCCGATGATCTTGATCCAAAACGAGGACAACCGCGGAAAGCTGTGGTTGGATGCACGTCGTATATTGCATTTGTTCGCTGCAACGGCGCGGGACGTCGTCTCGTGAGGTCCTATCGGATCCGAACGACCCTCCCCTCCTTCACCCCTCGCTTCCTCTACGTAGAAGGTGCAGCCTCGGAGGCGCGCTCCTGGCTCTGGACCCTCTGACTCTCTCCACCAACCCGGAAGACCCCCTGCCAGATAAATTGTGGTGATCCCGTGAGACTCGCCTCTGGTTGGACAGTTCTCTCAAGATTTTAGGGTCCGTGTTGGTGACGACGCTAGAGCGGGCAAGGCGTGGTCAGTACATCAAGGTAGAGAAAGCTCTTCCAAGCATCTTGACTCTCCAATGGATTATCTCCTAGCAGGGCTTTCCCGTACCGTATGTACTGTGCGGTAGCTTGCCAAGCTTGCGTAGTCTGGCGTAGCTCGCGTAACTCTTCCTCATCCTGGGATCAGCGCGACTCAGGGAAAGGTCACGCGGACAAAGTAGCATCTAGCTCCCACATCAAAAACACATTGAAACAGGACTTCTGCCGCCTTCCGAGCGCTTCACCCGCCTCGTGAATGGTTGAGTCCCTGACAGATCTCAGTTGCGGTCTGGGATGGTCGGTGTGTGTCTCCTTGTCTTCGCCATCATGTCAGGGATACCTGCGCCGTACGGAGTAAGGTGGTAGTTGCCGGACAAGTCGGCGACCACTCGTTTCCTTGCAGTTGGCAGCGGCATCTCGATCTTCATGTCAGGAACCAATCCTTTCCCACGCTCCTTAGCCCCGACTTCTCCCGCACCTGAATGGCCTCCTTTTCCCTGCCGGTAGCGGAGCGCTTTAATAGTCTTGTTCTGCCTTGTCTGCATACGTAGACTGCAGAATCATGTACGTACGAGTACGTACTCAGAGTGCCTATCTACCTTGCAAGGGCATGGTGTTTTCATCCGCCGCTACTCTGCTAAGTACGAGGAAGCTGAGCCTAGCCATCGACAAGTTTTTCCTTCTTCTTTTTTGGGTTGGCTTTTTTGCTTCCCAGTTTTACTCTCTCCTGCATAGTTTGAACTCTCTCCCCGCCTAATCTCCCCACACTCCGCATTTTTCCCTCCTAGCACTCGAAACTCCCGTAGGGTTTTCCAAACGCTCGTCCACCCCCGAAATCCGTTCAGGAGGCGGGGTGTCAGTTTGGAGAAACTGGACGAATGGCGTGTTGTAGACGGTCCAGGACAGAGGATGGCTTCTTCACCTCTTGAAGCTTCTTCCAACCTTCTAAAACCACTCTAGACCCGTCGCGGTAGTCAGCCTGATGGCGTTTGCACCAGGGCCGCTGCGCAGCTCGAAGTAATCTTGTTATCTTTAATTTATGGCCTACTTGGTACATATTACAAAGGTACTCTGCCGCGTCTCGTCTACTAAGACGTGTCGACGTCTCTCTTCGAGCTAGGATGGCAGGTCGTCCAGAGATGCCTATTCTGTTTCTGCGCCGCCGCATGATGCAGCTGCAAGGATGGACGCATCCAGCTCCGTACCGATTCCCAAACCCGACAAAGCCCCGATCGAAATCGTGATTTTGGGCGGTGCCCTACCAAGTGAAGTTGCAATACGCGCGAGATAATTATGTAGCTTGCTGTAGGTACATACTACTTGAAAAAAAAAATTGGTAGAGGCGCCCAAAAAAAATTAGCTCGGAAGTTGACCGAAGCCCCGCACCCATGATCAATCCTCTTCTAGTTTTTATTTTCTCACCTGCGGTCACCGTCAATGCATGACAGCGTAGCACTGGCCCGACGTCAAAATTGCCAAAAAAGGATTCCCAAAGAGTCGCGGTTCAGCCCGACGATGGACGTGTTTGTGTTTCCAATGTGCGCGAATACAGTATAGACACTGTTCCCC
>FTLB01030819.1_pt1 | contig 12183 bp, 6 predicted proteins | sample 1658291 | NCBI WGS metagenome assembly FTLB01 (sample SAMEA3914812, study PRJEB12502) | metagenome | biome: forest; material: soil | place: Canada | collected 2011-07-07 | depth 0.1 m
ATGCTATACTAATGGACGTTACAGATGAAGAAGGAGTAAAGGCATCGGTGAAAGAAGTGGAAAGTATACTGGCTGGAAAAGGTCTTGCCGGGCTTATTAATAATGCAGGCATAGCTATAGGCGGCCCACTTTCAGAAATGCCTATGAAGCAAATACGTTTTCATTTTGATGTTAATGTATTTGGATTGTTAAATGTTACCAGGGCTTACCTTCCGTTGCTTGGCGCCAGGGAAGGGCACAGTAATTTGCCGGGAAAGATTGTGAATGTATCTTCCTTATCCGGGGAGCTTGCCGGGCCTTTTGTTGGGGCGTATACAGGCTCTAAATTTGCGGTGGAAGGCATTTCGCAAACGTTGCGCCGCGAACTTTTGCTGTATGGAATAGATGTAATAGTAGCAGGACCAGGCAATGTAATTACGCCCATCTGGGATAAGGGCGTTAAGCCGGAGCCTTATAAAAATAGCGCCTATTATCCTTACATAGAAAAGTTTGTGGCTTTTGTGCTGAAGGATTATCGTACTGGTTATACTGCTGAGAAAATGGGAGAGTTAATTGCAAATGCCTTTACAGCCAATAAGCCAAAGGCGCGCTATGCTTTTGTGAAGAATGGCTTTACAAAGAGGGTACTGCCTAAACTTATACCTACCAGAATATTGGACAAGATTATAGGAAAGCAGCTGGGCTTTATTAAATAGTAACAATACACTTACCCCCGATTAATTTAACGCCCAATAACTCTATCAATTTTGTAAAATTTTTGGATTATTAGTAGTTCTTACAACGTTCATAATAAGATATTTTTATTGCTGTATTGTTAACAATTATTTAACATAACTATCTACATAGCTTATAATAAATTTTTGATAATTGCAGAATAAACCAGTTTTAAACTATTTTAATAGTACACAACCTATGAAAAAAATATCGTGTTTACGCTGCATTCTACTACTACTACTATTTGCAGCTCCCGTTCAGTTTACTTACGCACAGTCCGGGTATAAAGTGATTAAAAAAGTAAATGTGCCAGGAGACGGCAGGTGGGACTTTATCACTTTTGATAGTGAAAGCAGAAAAGTATATCTATCGCATGGAACAGTAATGCAGGTGGTAGATATAGACAAAGAAACTGTAATAGGCGAGGTAAAAAATACGCCGGGCATACATGGAATTGCTATCGCAAGGGAAGTGGGTAAGGGCTTTACCAGTAATGGCAAAGACTCTACCGTAACGGTATTTGATCTTACTACGCTGGCAACTCTTAAAACTATAAAAATAGCAGGTAGTAACCCTGACCATATTATTTACGACTCGTTCTCGAAAAATATTTTTGTATTTAATAATAAGAGCGGCGACGTAAGCATTATAGATCCAGCACAGCTTAAGGTATTAAAAACTGTAAAACTTGGCGGCATGCCAGAGCTTGCCGTTTCTGACGGCAATGGAAACATATACCTAAATCTGGAAGATAAAAGCGAGCTAATAAAGTTTGATGCAAAAACCTATGAAGTAAAAGCCAGATGGCCGCTTGCTCCTGGTGAAGAGCCTACCGGCATTGCTCTCGACCTTAAAAATAAACGTTTGTTTACAGGTTGCGCTAAACTTCTGATAGTTGTTAATGCTGAAACAGGCAAAGTGATAACAAAGCTGCCCATTGGAGATAAAGTTGACGGCGTTGCTTTTGACCCAGTAACTATGCAAATATTTACTTCTAATGGCGAAGGTACAGTAACAGTAATACAACAGGAAAGCGCAGACAGCTATAAGGTATTAGAAAATTTACCAACTACACCAGGAGCAAAAACAATAGCGCTGGATGAAGCCAAACACTTGGTGTATATTCCTGTAGCTGATTTAACTATTCCACCAGCTACTACCGAAACTCCTAATCCAAGATCTAAAGTAAAGCCAAACACTTTTGGGGTATTGGTGATAGGTAAATAGTTTTTTAGAAGACATAAAATGGCCGTGGAGTAATCTGCGGCCATTACTATTTACAAGAAACAAATTATTACATTTTTGTATGTTTCTGAGAAGACTCTCTGATAAGAGACTTTACAACTTCGCCTGCTTCGTTCAAAATGGTTATTTTACCTTTATTTTTTCTGGTAGAAATAAGTTTTGCTATTACTTCCTTTTTGGTGGAACCTGTTAGTAATACCTTGCCTGTTTCCTTCTCCTCTCCCTGCCAGTGCGAAGAGCGAATCTTCCGCACTACAAATATCATATCCATAATTGTTTGAAAGTTGATTAATAGGGATATATACGGGAGGTGGTATGCTGCCGGTTGCCTGTATGTATGTTTATTTTTTAAAGAAAGAACTATTTTACTGGCCTATATATATAATTTTTATTGTCTGTGTAGATAGGGGACTGCTTACTTTTACAAAATAAAGGCCTTGCGTTAAATTGGCTGGCATATATACAGGTTCGTAGTTAAAGCCTGTTTTACTATAAACTTCCTTTCCCATTTGGTCAGAAATAGAAATGGACAGAGCGCCAGCGTAGGTAACCCCTGTAAATCTGAAAGAAGAACTAACCGGATTAGGATATACATAGAAAGGATTAGCAGAATTAGGTTTTGTAATTCCTGTAGCAAAAAAGGCGCTTTTGTTCTTTAACACAACAGAGCCAAAAGCGGCGAGAGTTACATCCTGGGTAAGAAGGGCGCCGCTAAGGTCTCTGTAGTTGCCAGCCGCAGGAATAGTTAAAGGCGCGAAAGATGGGTTAGTGAATAATATACTTGTTTGATGAGGCGCAGAGGCTGTTGTATCCGCAAGTATCTCATAAAAGTCGACATTGTCCATCCAAAAAGTCCCGTCTGCATTAGTACTATTAAAAACCAACGAAACGCTTGTGTTCAGATTACCGTAATACAACAAAGTGTCTTCTGCCCTGGAAGCAGTATAAGATGCCGTAGGGGAAAAAGGAATGGTTGTGCTGGTATAAGGCGCATTTGATTCATTTAGTAGTACTTGCATACCTCCGCTGCTTGCGCCTTCTACGCTGTAGGTAAGCAGGTAGGCTTTGCCTTGTTGTATGGATAAGGGCGATGTTCCCCAGTTGCCAACCTGCAAAGTAGTATCTGCTGCATATTGGCCTTTTAAGCTGCCACCCTCCATTGCCAGGTTGCTATTATCCTGCTGAATAGTAAAGTTGGTATTCCCATACGTCCACCAACCGCCTATAGAACTGTTAAAGGTACTATTTGTTATCTGGTCGGCCCCCTCTTTGGTATACACAGCATACGTTGTGGGGTAGTCGAAGGCAGTATGCCCATTGGCTTCGTAGCTGTAACGACTTTGCCAGTCGCTTAACGTTAACGCATCGTAACGCATAGTAGAGTTGCCATTGTAATACCCCGGCGTATAAGAAAGCCCTATTACTTTATCGGTATAGGGGTTACAATAGTAATTGCTATCCAGCGTCCCTACACTACCTTGGTTGTTTTTCTCAGTTGAAAGAATTAAAGCTCTCTGGCTTGGGTCCAGGCACTGAAATATATTTTTATATATTTTATTGTTGTGCACCATAACGTTTGCAAAATGCGGATTGCCCTCGTTTATAAAAATCTGCGTACCCCAGTTATCGTATAGTACATTGCCGCTTACCAGGGTGTTGCTGGTATTGTGTATAACAATGCCCGTCTGGTTTCTGTATGAAGTATTATTAATAATAGTATTGCCGTTAGATTGATCGTCTGAATAAATTCCATTTACCATAAATCTGTCTGGAAATACTGTGCCTTGCCCATTGCCATAGCCATTTGCTGTAATATTATTGGCAACGTAGTTTCCTGTTGCGCTCCAGAAGTAAACTCCACCGCAATCGTCTTTAGTAAGTCCGTAGTGGGTACAAAGGTTATAAGTTACAGTATCGTTGCTGTTAACATGAATGGCACAATATCCAATACTGTCCACTACATTACCAGTTATAGTGGCATTAGAAGGACAGTAGATGCCCTCATAACCCATGTCGGCTCCGCTTCCCATGCCAGGAACTACCCCGCAGCGTTTTACTATATTGTTTTTTATTAAAATACCGCTACCGGCTCCCAGGTTTATTCCTGTATTATTCATATCTGTAAAAGAGCAGCCGCTAACAGTAAGGTTACTATTGGTAGTACCGTAGTTCTGAAAACCGCCTATGCCATCGCGGCCCGATTGTATAAAAGTGCAGTTGTTTATGCTAACGTATTTTGTGCCCTGTATAAGTATGGCATCGGAAAGGCTTTTTTCCAGTTGCAGATTTTCGATAGTAACGTACTGTACATTGTTTAATTGTATGCAATTGCTTTGTACAGAAACCTGCGCCCCTGAAGTTTGCAAACTTGTGGCGTCCAATGGTATAATGGAAATGGTTTTACTGGTACTATCGAAATACCATTCACCAAGCGTATCCAGGCAAATAGGTTTGCCGGTAAGGAAAAATCCGAAGTATTGCTGAAAGGGGTAACTGGCGTAAAAGTGGTTGGGAGTGTTAATGGTGATCTGCCCGGGCGTATAGTTTTTTACCGTGAACTGATCTATTACCCAATGTTCTGTTTTGGCATATACAAAAGCAGAATCCCAGGTGTTGGCTGCCTGTGTTAAAGAGGAGGAAGTAAAGCCGCTGGAACTTACGGTTGACATAGAGAAGTACCCTGCGTTAGGGTATCTGGCCGGGATATGCAAACGCTCGTTTACAAATACCTGCGTTAGGGCAGAAGGGCAACTGGGGCATGAAGCGGTATAAACCGAACCTGCGCTGTTTGTCCATCCCGTTACTGTAGTAGCTGCAGAAATAATTGGGGCATCTCCTGTTCCATAAGCGCCATAATAAATAGGAGAACTAGCGCTTCCTGAATTATTAATAATTAACATTTCCCGAAATACATCCCCTCTGTTTAGCAAAACGGAATCTCCGGGCTTTAGCGATAGGTTGTTTACCTGCGCCAGGGTATTAAACGCAGCGGAGGGACTTAACCCATTTTCACCCGATGTTGCATTAACATCTACATAATAGGTAGCAGCCATAGCCTGAACTGTAAATAATGCATGTAGAATTGTAGTAATTATTCTTTTCATTCTATTTTCCAAAGGTTGCGTTATACATATTAACGAAAGTAAATTGTCTCAATTTCGTTCTTCCTTCCAAATAAATGTACGGCAAGAATTTAAAATAGAGTTTACAAAAGGCTAAAAAGCCTTTGCATAAAGCAAAAGCCCCTAATTAATAAGTTTTTCCATTATTAAGTAAAGAACTAGAATATGACAGAACAAGAATTGAGTATATTTGAAGAGTTTAATAAAAATGTTGCTCCCTAAATCACTTAGCTCCCTGGTTAAACGGAATAAAATATTGGTTTTTATTCTGGCTCCTGTAGTTCCTTTACTTATCGCTTTCCTTATTTATTATAAAAATCCTGTTTACGTGGTAAAAACAGGCATACTAAATACAGGCAAATATGCTATATATAACGATGCAGGAGCCAATGGACAATCTTCGTGTATTGATTTCTCTACTAATAAAGAAACAGGCTTTGTTTATACGCTTAAAAAAGGGGCGCCTTACCCTTATGCAGGAATAGTTTTTAAGCTGAATGGCGACAATTATACCAACCTTTTTGGTTACGATTATTTAAAGATTAAAATTAAAGCCAGTAAAGGAAAAAGGTTGCCCATTATTCTTACTACTCACATAGAAAACTATACTAGGAAAGAAGATTTTAATACATTAAGGAATAATCAATACATTCTTAATGTTGATAATGAACTAAAGGAAATTATACTTGACTTTAATGATTTTAAAACGCCAGACTGGTGGTATACCCTTAATAACAAATCAGAGAAAGAGCTTCTACATGTAGACTATTCTAAGGTAAAACAAATTAATATTGCCAATTGCCAGGCTTTAGCTGTGAATGTTGAAGATAGGGTGCAAGTGCAAGAGCTTAGCTTTCATGTTAGCCTGCTGCCATTTATAAAGTATGCCGTTTTCCCGCTTTTGCTTTATTATTGTATAGTTGCTTTGTGGCTGAAGAAGAAAAAAAGCATTGATAAAGAAATTAGTTTCAACTACCAGAAAACGGAAACAGTAAACCGCCTGGATAAGGAGGAGGAAATGGTTTTTGGATACCTGACCAAGAACTATGCAAGGCCTGAACTTACTATTGTAGAAGTGCAAAATGCTACAGGCATATACGAACAAAAAATTTCTACGCTGATAAAGAAAAAGACAGGAAAGAATTTTAAACAATTTTTAAATAAGCTACGCCTCGCCGAAGCCCGAAGGCTGTTGCTGGAAACAGATTTGCAGGTGTCTGAAGTTGCTTTTAAAGTTGGTTATAGTAATGTTTCGCACTTTAACCGGGTGTTTAAAGAGCATGAAAACTGCTCGCCTAAAGATTTAAGAAAGACAATAAATTTATAGTTGTTACTACCTCTGTAAATAAATTAAGTTTATACTAACAGTAACTACCTACCCGGCTTGTGTATTATTTTTCTTTTTAGCACCACAGAACTAAACGGCGCAAGAGTAATATTTTCGGTAAGTAGCTTACCTGTCAAGTCGCTGTATACGCCTGCTACGGCTATGGTTTTAGGACTATGGGAAGGATTGGTGAACAACATGCTTGTAAGGTGGGGGTTGGATGCCGAAGTGTCGGCAGTTACTTCATAAAAATTGGCATTGTCCATCCAAAAAGGTCCATCGGCGCTGGTACTGTTAAACACCAAGGCAATGTTAGTAGTAAGGTTGCCATATAAAAGTAACGTGTCTTCCATTCTGGCGGCCGCAAAAGCGGCAGTAGGATTGGAAGGAATAGTAGCGCTGGTATTTACAATGGATGGCGCTAACAACATTCCCCCATTACGTTCTCCCTGTATGCTATAGGTAAGCAGGTAGGTTTCCCCTTGTTTTATATGCAAAGGGGTAGTGCCCCACCGGGACACTTGCAAGGCAGTATCCGCAGCCCCGTACTGCCCCTTTAAACTGCCACCGTTCATGGCAGGGTTAGTATTGTCTGCACTTACTTTAAAGTTAGAATTACCATACGCCCACCAGCCGTCTATGGAGTTGGTAAAAGTACTATTTGTTATCTGGTTGGCGCCCTTTTTTATATATGTGGCGTAAGCCGTTGGGTAGTCGTAGGCGGTATGTGTGCCAGCGTCGTATCCATAGGTTGTTTGCCACTGTTTTAGCGTAAGCTCTTGGAAGCGCTGCGTAGAGTTATGCCTCCAGTAGCCTGGCACACAGTTGATGCTTATAAGGTTATTGGTATAAGGGTTGCAATAGTAATTGTTATAGAACGAGCCTATGCCTGGCACATCATCCTTCTGGGTAGAAACGGTAACCGCGTTCTGGCTGGGGTCTAAGCATTGCAGCACATTACTATGAAATACATTTCCATAGGGAGAAGCAACGGGGGAGTTAGGGATTCCCTGCAATACAAGAAGCTGGGTTTCCCAGTTGTCGTACAGTACATTGCCGCTTACCAAGGTGTTGGCGGTATTGTGTATAAGCATGCCCCGTTGGTTCCTGTAGCTGGTATTATTAATAATGGTATTTTCAGTAGATTTGTCGTCTGAATAAATGCCATTGACCTTCATTTTGTTAGGGGCGTTAGTACCCGCGCCATTTCCAAAGCCATCGCTAACAATGTTGTATGCGATATAGCTATGGTTTGAGCTGTAGAAGTAAATTCCTCCGCAATCGGTTTTGGTAAGCCCGTAGTTAGAACATCTGTTGTAGGCGGCAGTGTCGTAACTGCATATGTGTATGGCCGTGTAGCCTACGCTATCTACTACGTTGCCTGTTACTTTTGAGTTGGAAGTGCAATAGATTCCTTCATAGCCAATATCTGTGCCGGTTCCCATGCCTGGCACTAAGCCGCAGCGTTTTACTACATTGTTTTTTATTAGTATGTCGCTGCCCGCTGCGAGGTTGATGCCCGTATTGGCAATGGTTGTAAAAACGCTGTTGCTAACTGTAATGTAACTATTGCTAGTACTTTTGTTAAGGAAGCCTCCAACGCCGTCGCCGCCTGCTTGCGTAATAAAACAATTATTTATAGTAATGTATTTTGTGCCACGTATTTGTATGGCATGCGAAAAGCTTTTCTCCAGTTGCAGGTTTTCAATAGTTATGTATTGCACATTAGTCATTTGTATGCAGTTGCTGTATACAGAAACCTGGGCCCCGTAAGTTTTAAGGCTGGCGGCATTTATTGGTATAATAGAAATTGTTTTACTGGTACTATCAAAATACCACTCGCTGGCAGAATCAAGGCAAATGGGTTTGCCGGTAAGAAAAAAACCAAACCCTTCCTGAAACGGGTAACTTTTGTAAAAGTGCTTGGGAGGGTTAATGGTGATTTGCCCGGGCGCGTAGTTTTTTACTGTAAAATCGTCTAATACCCATGTCTGGGTTTTTGCATATACAGTAGCGGCATTCCAGGTATCCGCTGCATTGCTTAGTGAAGGGGCAGAGAAGCCGTTGGAACTTACGGTAGACATGGAGAAGTACCCTGCGTTAGGATACCTTGCCGGGATATGCAAACGCTGGTTTACAAATACCTGCGTTAGGGCAGAAGGGCAGCTGGGGCATGGCGCCGTATAAACTTCTCCTGTGCCTTTGGTCCATTTTTTTAGCTTAATGGCTCCAGATATAATGGGCATAGTTCCTTTTCCATAGGCGCCAATATAAATTGGCGAACCCGCGCTGCCGGAATTTTTTATAACCAGCATTCCCTGAAAAACATCCCCACGGTTAAAATAAACGCTATCGCCGGGGTTTAAAGTAAGGTTGTTTACCTGATTAAGCGAATTAAATGCAGTCGCTGCGCTTAACCCGTTTTCACCGGCTTTTGCATCAGCGTCTACATAATAGTTAGTTGCTTTTAGTTTTTGGGAAAAAAATATAAGCTGAATAAATAAGAATGCCAGGTATAACTTTTTCATACATAAATAAAAACAATAAAAAGATAACTATTGCTCTTATTTTAAGAAAGAAAAAAACAACTTAATGGATTTCTTGAACCTATACTATATTATTACTGCCCTATGTAAATGATTTTTGTCATCTGGGTGTATTCCGGGCTGCTTATTTTTACCAGGTAAATTCCCTCCGGGGAATTTGGGGGCATAGTAATGGTATCGTATTGGGTTCCTGTTTTGCTATATACTTCCCGCCCTAATTGATCACAAATTGAAATGGTTAGTGGGCCGGTATAAGTAATGCCTGATAGTTGAAATGAAGAAGTAACCGGGTTAGGATATACGCCTAACACACCCTGGGCATTAGGGTTTGTAATACCAGTAGTGGCTACCAACCTGGCCTGTGGGTTATTAGTTTTTTTCAAAACCACAGAACTGTATGGCGCAAGAATAACATTTGCAGTAAGTAGCGTTCCCGTCAGGTCTCTGTATATGCCTGCGGCAATAATGGTTTTAGGAGTAAGCGAAGGATTGGTGAACAAGGCGCTAGTGAGGTGCGGTTTGGAGGCTGAAGTATCAGCAATTACCTCATAAAAATTGGCATTGTCCATCCAAAAAGCTCCATCAGCGTTGGTACTGTTAAACACCAGGGAAATGGTAGCGGTAAGGTTGCCATACAACAGCAGGGTGTCTTCCGTTCTGCTAGGCGTAAAAGGGGCAGTAGGGTTGGAAGGAATAGTAGCGCTAATATTATTGTTATCTGGCGCTAGCGCCATTCCCCCGTTGGTTTCTCCTTGTATGCTATAGGTAAGCAGGTAAGTTTTGCCTTGTTGTATAGATAAAGGCGATGTGCCCCACCAACCCACTTGCAAGGCCGTGTCCGCAGTTCCATACTGGCTCTTTAAGCTGCCGCCGTTCATGGCAGGGTTAGTATTGTCTAAACTTACGCTAAAGTTAGAATTGCCATACGCCCACCAGCCTCCTATAGAATTGGTAAAATTACTATTCGTTATCTGATCGCTGCCCTGTTTATTCCATACGGCATAAGTTGTTGGATAGTCGTAGGCTATACGCGAGCCAGCGTCGTAGCCATAAGTTGTTTGCCACTGCTTTAGCGTAAGCTTATTAAAACGCTGTGTAGAGTTACCACGTGAGTAGCCTGGCACACAGTTAATGCTTATAAGGTTATTGGTATAAGGGTTGCAATAGTAATTACTATAGAACGAGCCTATGCCCCCCACATCATTTTGCTGAGTGGAAACGGCAACGGCGTTCTGGCTGGGGTCTAAGCATTGCAACACATTATCATGAAAAACATTCCCATACGGAGAAGCAATAGGGGAATTAGGGACGCCCTGTAATATAAGAAGCTGCGATTCCCAATTGTCGTATAGTACATTATATCTTACTAATGTTTTACCAGTATTGTGTATCATCATACCCATTTGGTTCCTGTAGCTGGTATTATTAGTAATGGTATTCTCAGTAGATTGGTCGTCTGAATAAATGCCATTTACCTTCATTTTGTTGGGGGCGTTAGTGCCCGCTCCATTTCCAAAGCCATCGCTAATAATGTTGTAACCAATGTAACTATATTTTGCGCTGGAAAAGTAAATTCCTCCGCAATCGTTCTTTGTAAGCCCATAGTAAGAGCATCTGTTGTAGATGGCAGTATCGTAACTGCATATATGTATGGCCGTGTAGCCTACGCTATCCACCGTATTGCCTGTTACTTTTGAATTAGAAGAACAAAAAATCCCTTCATAACCAATATCCGATCCGCTTCCCATTCCCGGCACTAAGCCGCAGCGTTTTACTACATTGTTTTTTATTAAAACGCTTGTTCCAGATGCAATGTTGATGCCAGTGTTAGCGATATTTGTAAAAGTACTGTTGCTAACGGTAAGGTAATTATTAGTAGTAGTGTAGTTTAGAAAGCCACCAACGCCATCGCCGCCTGTTTGTGAAACAGAACAATTATTTATAGTAACGTATGCTGTTCCCTGTAGCTGTATGGCGTGCGAAAGGCTTTTCTCCAGTTGCAGGTTTTCAATAGTAATGTACTGCACATTAGCCATCTGTATGCAATTGCTGTACACAGAAACCTGCGCCCCATAAGTTTTAAGGTTAGCGGCATTTATTGGTATAATGGAAATTGTTTTACTGGTACTATCAAAATACCACTCGCTGGCAGAATCCAGGCAAATGGGTTTACCGGTAAGGAAAAAACCAAAACCCTGCTGAAATGGGTAACTGTTGTAAAAATGATTTGGCGGATTGGTAGTAATCTGGCCGGGCGTATAGTTTTTTACTGTAAACTGGTCTATAATCCAGTTTTGGGTTTTTGCGTTTACAGTGGCTGTGTTCCAGGTATTCGCTGCATTGGTTAGCGAAGGAGCAGAGAAACCATTTGAACTTACAGTTGACATAGTAAGATAACCGGCATTGGGGTATCTGGCGGCAATGTGTAATTGCTCGTTTACATACACCTGCGTTAATGTTGAAGGACAACTAGGGCACGGCGCCGTATAAACCGAACCTGAGCCTTTAGTCCAATTGCTAACAGCAGTGGCTCCTGATATAATAGGTAAATTTCCTGAGCCGTAGGCTCCATAATATATAGGAGAACCTGCGCTGCCCGAATTCTGTATAACCAGCATTCCCTGAAAAACATCTCCGCGATTGAAATAAACGTTATCGCCGGGTTTTAAAGAAAGGTTGTTTACCTGAGTGAGCGAATTAAATGCAGTGGTAGCGCTTAGGCCGTTTCCACCGGATTTTGCCTTAGTGTCTACATAATAGCTGGTTGCTTTTAGTTTTTGGGAAAAACATATAAGCAAGGTAAAGAGAATTAGTAAAGAGGATCTTTTCAACATTAACTCTGGGCTTAATATAAATTGAAGTTAGTAAATTTTCTTCAATGTTCCTAAGCATAGAAAAAATATAATTATATCAAGAGCTTTTGATCCAATTTATTGAATTTGATTTTGTTGCTAAAATTAAAAAAAACGCCAAAAACACTAACAAATTTGATTAATTAGATTCTTCTTTTGAAGTAATTCTGATGAGGGCTTTTACGATCTCTCCTTCTTCATTCATAATTGTTATTTTACTTTTATTTCTTTTGGAAGATATAAGTTTTGCCACTACCTCTTTTTTTGTAGAACCTGTTTGCAATATTTTACCGGTTTCTTGCTCTTCCCCGTGCCAATACGAAGGGCGTATTTTCTTTACTATAAATACTGTTTCCATTTTTTGTATAAGAAAATTT
>FTLB01843261.1_pt1 | contig 12180 bp, 10 predicted proteins | sample 1658291 | NCBI WGS metagenome assembly FTLB01 (sample SAMEA3914812, study PRJEB12502) | metagenome | biome: forest; material: soil | place: Canada | collected 2011-07-07 | depth 0.1 m
AGCACGTAAGTGACACCGTTGATCTCGAAGTACTCGTCCTCGTCGGATTCCCCATGAAAGTCAGAGGCCCGCTGGGTATATGAGTGGCGACGCCGATGCTTAGGGTACGAGCCCGAAAAGCTCTCCTTGCGCAGTGTGCGCGTCTCACTCACATTGGCAGTAGCGTACTCGCCCCGGCTGGTGTAGCGCGGTGAATTTGTAGCGAAGGCGCTATAGTCCTGGCTGTGGTGACGATAGTGGTCGGCGCGGGTGGCTGGCCGCTGGAAGGGCGCCTGTCGCTGCGAGCTCTGTCGCTGTGGCGTCTTGGCGTAGTATCCCAAAGGCGACGGGGTTGCGGATGGGCTGGCGGTGAAGTCGTCGTAAGGGGCCTCACCGTGAGGCCCGTATGGCGATCGGGCGTAGTTGGATCCCATCTCCCCTAGACCGTTGCGATGTCTCGTGGACACCCAACTCTCTCAACTGTGATATGTTTGTTCCTTCGTAAGTCGCAGCGCAATGTCTGATACGTGGTCTGTGTGTGTGTGTTTTTTTTCCTGATTTATTTTCTTTCTTCTTTGATGGTTGTGATGTCGCGCTTGTGTCGTGACGCGGGAGAAGGCGGCAAACCCGTCACCTTGGTATGTGGTCGGTGGAAAGAGGAGAGAAAGTTTGTCTTGCGTTTGAAAACATGTCAGGAATCTGTTGTGAAGTATTCTCCAGCGGGAGAATCTGGCATCAAAGTCGGCGACGGACTTTTGATGGCGACTTCTAGAAGTGACTGGACGCTTCAACGATCCAGTGCTGTCTGATTGGGGGGGTTTATGAGAAAACCGAGGTGAGCGACGCGAGCGAGGATTGGAGTTAACTTTTGTGAACTGGCAGAAGCCGAGAGTTGACAGGAAGAATCGGGTTCGGGGTGGTTGGTGGTTGGGACTGCTTTAAATGGTGGTGCATGCAGCGTGAGGAGCGTGCGAGGACACAGAGCGGCGGACGCGCAGGGGGGTCTTGGATACCAGGATGGGTACCTTAGATGGGTCAACACGCGAGACTGCAGGGATGTGTGAACAGGGGTTTTCCGAGAAGTACTTTGCTCTGGAGGGCGTGTCTCTAGCGGCGAAGTCTCTCCCGCTTAGTCACACTGGATTACCAGAGTACCAGAGGTGACTGGAAGCCGCCACAGACTTCTCGTACAGTCTGGCCCCTTCGATATTCGCACGGCGTCTGTATAACGTCCAATGGCAATCTGATCGCACTGTCTGCTTTGGTGTGTCTCTCCTGAGTGCGCGCGCGCCCGTTTGTAACCTGCTTGCCTGCTATTGCTGCTGCTGATGCAGGATTCTGCAGTGAGAGCGTCGCGAAGCCTGCCTGTCTGACACCAGAAAATTTTAATCTGGAAATACCATGTAGCGAGGCGCAGGGCTTCCAAATTGCTCTTCACAAAGCGCCGAAGTTGTTGGCGATGGTGTTGCAAACCCCGGACGATTGAATGATGAATCACTCAATAGACTCCCATCCTCAATTCTCTATCGGCTGGTCGAAATTTCGATTGCGGGCCAGTGACAGGCATTAGAAGTTCTCGTACCGCCGCCGTCTAGGTGGAAATTTGCACAACGGTAAGGGTCTGGTTCGCCAGGGAAGCAAGCGAAATTGGTATTCCAAGATCCCAACGGCCGCCGCAGCGGATTTGGTTTCCAACTTCCGTCAAATCTGCCGTGCGAAAGAAAAATTTTCTCTCGTTTTCGTACAAGGTCGTCGCCAACCTCGAAACTTTTGCGTCCAGTTGCGCTCCCCGCGACCAGGATGGACACCGGTGCTCTAGGATTCTTCTGTTCCGGTCTTCTCGAAGGAACCAAGCTTGCCAGGGTCCTCGAGCGAGCAGCACGATGGCTTGCAGCCAGCTAAGCTACCTTCGCACGAACCTGGCTGACGTAGCGATGCGCAGCGACGACGGACGCGAAGTCGAATCCGGCAAACTGTGACTGTTCCGTCCTCGTTCTTTGCTTTCTAGACCAGTCCCACAAGAGACACCGTGGCGACGTCGGTGAGGCGGCCAACTGCAGGACTGAGTTATTAAAAATGAACTGTCGTGGGGCCCGGGTTGGTTCGGTCGCAGGATGTGCTTATATAGTATCGCACTTCCGTATTTTCTTGTCTAGACGAGGCGGTTGTGTACAAAAATTGGATGGCGAAAACTCCCATCTGTGTCCGGCGATCCTGTCGCACCACTGATGACTCTTCGTTTTGGAGACGCCTGGTATTCCAACGACTCTCCCGCGTCAGAAGTCACCAAAACGGCGGACAGATATTGCGGTGTCACTTGGACGGTATCACGGTTGTTGTGAAGGGGGAAACCGCTCGTGGCAGGAGATGCCACGCTCTGTTCACCAGCGAGTGGCATACTCACCGAGGCGGCAAAGGGGTGACGTCTTTGCCTTCAGGCATTCCGGTTAGACGGCTTACCGAGGGTGTGCACTGAGAGTCGCCTCCCCCTCACCTCCGTGTGCGTGGATGCGACCATCATCTTGCCTCCCCCTCCTCCTCTCCCCTTCCCCCTTCGCCTACAGGAAGGGTAGGAGCTCCGGCCGTAAAGCGGTAGGGAAATACTGTGTGACTGAGCGCACGACAATCACTGCCAAGCTCCTTGTACCGAAATCTCAATTTACAGAAAATCCTAACAGAAACACTGTGGGAGCTGCACGCAGTCAAGTAAAATAAAGTGGACATTGCCTTTGATCGCCATCTACACATACCATACAAAACACCACGGAGAGGCGAATCACACCTTGTTCCTACCGAGACCTCCTTCGAATCCTAAAAAACCCGGTCCTGGTGCTGGATCAGCATGCAGAAATTTAAACGTACTCTATCGTAAGCTGCAATGCCTTAGCTGCATTCTGTTGACAACATTAATCCCACCAATCTATCGCAAGAGGTCCTTGCCGGCCTCTGGACAGAAGGTTGGTTGCCCAATGTATTTCTGCGGCCAACCTCCTGCATTCTGGCACGCCAGTTCACGGCAACCTGCGAAGTAGTTCGTGCCTTTCTGCACCATAAACTCGCTTGCATGGGGGGTGGGTCAATCTGGGGGGAATTAGTGCGTTCTGCCCCTCTGTTGGCTCCTCATATTTCATCCGACCGCGGGGACAAGTTCAGCGCACTTTGTCCCGCCCCTAGTTGTCTGCCTAGAGCTACCGTGCTACCCTAAGACGACTAGGTGTCGTAGAACCGCCCAAGTCGCCTTTGGTTGGTCTAGCGGGACGGAGTAGACGCGGGCATCGAGTCGCCGTCTTGAGGCCGGAATGTTGAGAAGTACGACAACAAGAAATGCTAGGTACACACAGCTGGAGGTCTTCGTTGCTCTAGGCGAGCGGCACACCAACTCGATGCTCATGCACTGGCAATGGATACAGTAATGCCCGCTGCTTCGGTGGACCGGGGGCAAAAATGCCGTCTGGAGAATAATGCAGAAGGCTTGGAAGGACCATCACATGACGGTTCCCAGAATCGCGGTCGTCCTCTTCTCGGCTTCTTCGGATTGGTAAATAGAAATGATTCATCCGACCAGTCACCTCTACCGCGTACTCAGGTTCCTCTGGCTGAGGGAAGGGCTATGGTACTCTCCTTCGTACCGCCGCGGCCAGGTCACACACGGCCTTCGCTCTGGCCAAGCGGTAGGTTAGCACGGTAAGTAACCACGCACGCCAGCCCCCGACGTGGATGTCTCAGCAATGCTCTCAGCAATATAGCTGGGGTCTCTAGTGCACGGCGGGTGGCCGCCGGGGTCTTTAGTTCAGATGTTTCCTCTCGGCCAGCGGAGATTTGTCGAGCAGGAAGTCGCGCGTGAAGCTCGTGTAGCACCTTTCACCTTTCAGTTGCCTTGCCTCGCCTCGCTGCCTGTTCAACATTCATAAATCTTGCCGGCGGTGTTACGTCGGACTCGGAGTCATTCCACTGGGACCGACCCTCCCGGCTCGTCTTATTCTGCGGAGCAAGCATGCTCTGCCCTGTAATTAGGACTAGCTGAAATGTCCATGGATGTCCAAGAAACGGCAAGGGTGGCCAGGGCCTGCGCCAAAAGTGTTGCTAGCCCGGCGCTGCTGGGTCTCTGAGTCTACAGTTGCAGTACCGAAGCTGCCTCATCCATGTTTGTGTAGTTCATAACCTACAGCCGCACTAACTCGTCAAAGCGACTTCGTCAACTTACAGAGCACCTCACAGCGTCCAGGTCTCGTGACTGTTGTTGCAGGTTCGCGGTGCTGGCGTTCAACAGACTCAAAACAGAGACACGTACACAAGCACTCCATGCTAAAAAGCCGAACCTGGCTTGCGAAAGTAGAACATGAACTCTGACTGTCTTTGAACTCGTGCATCTAGCTTTTCTCGCAAGGTTTTGTCTCCCTCTGACCTTCCCCCCTGGGGCATGTTTGACTCTGGTATGTGCCGCGCCCACCTTGTCTCTCTGGGTTGTTATATCAACATGGGCAGATAGGAGGTTCCCTTGGCTCCGTTTTTCTTGTGCTTCAGCCCTCCGTAGATACGCCCTCCGTAGACACGCTTTCCCATACAGTACGGGGCACGGCACAGGCAACATCGTCAACAAGCTCCCCATTTCCGTCCTACTTGACAGTACGAAGTCCTTTGTAAACAAGACTGACGTCCGCCAGCGTAAACAAGACTGAAGTCCGCCAGCGGCATCGAACTCCCCGACCCGAGATTACATCCACTGCCATGGGTCTGCCCATAGCGGACAGGGAGACAGGGAACGAGGCCCAGATATGCAGAAGGCATGTTTATCGTCACACTGTTTTCCTTGCAACTTTTATCGCTAGTAAGAGTGGTGGGGCCTTCACCTCTCACCTTTGGCTCCATTCGGTCCTTGTCAAGCTTGTCTCTTTTCCACACCCCCTATCCCCCCCCCTCCCCCCCCCTGCTGGTGCTTCCGCGGTGGCTGCTCCGGGAGCCCTGCTCCCCTGTAAAGAGACTGTTAGGGTGGCGAAGGGGGAGACCCATCCACCTGCCACTTTTTGATCTGAACCGTACAGGCTCACCGTGAAAGTGAAAATTTTTCGCCTCCCAGTTCCTTATCATTTCCGCTCTCCTGGGCTCCCCGAAGACGACCTCGCCAGCACGAAACGAAGCATGTGAAGACTGCGAAGAGGAAGAAAGCACGAAAGACTCTCCCAAAGAAACGAGCAATAGCGTATCATCTGAGTGACTCATCGTTCGAAAGTGCCATGTATCATCATGCCTCGCTGCCCTACTGGTTCTGTTGTGCTGGATCGTGGGATGCAATGATGTCCAATCTTCTCCGCCCACCTGAGTAGGCCCGTTCTGTATGGCCCAAACCCGTCCGAAAGGAGGGCGAGCTATGTCTTAGGTCTGTCGCTTTGCATGCCCGCCGCTCCCGATTGGCGACCACCTGTGCAGCCGTACCGTCGTACGCGCTGCCGTTCAGCAGCCATACGATCTCTTGGCGGAAGATCCACACGTCCTGTCAAAAATTCCAGCTGCGCTCTTCAGTGGTTTTGGATTCTCAAGTTCCCCTACCCACCAACACCCATCCCTTTTCAGGACTCTATCCTCGGATCCCTCCCGTCACGCTCTCGCACACACAAACCACGCTGACCGTCCAGCCCATCGGGTGCAATGGAGAGGCCAAAGTCGAGAGAAGTTCGAAACGAAAATGGGCAACAAAGCGAGCCCTATCGTCTGGTTCATTGCTGCCTTAAGCTAATAAAAAAAATATTGCGTAAATATTACTCACCGACACTTTGGCGCATCCGCGCATATCGCACCGACTGCTCGACCCCTCCCTCAAACCTCTGCATGTTTATGCTCCGGCTCGCCTTGGAGTGATGCGGCAGCTCCTCATAGGTCGAGACCATCATCCATTTTTATCACCCCTTGTCAAGGGAAGCGGTGACGTAGCAACAAATGCCCACAAAAGATTTCGATAGAATCTCATCGCCGCCGAACCAGCTCAGCAAGTTGATATCTCTGTCCAATGTTGTTACCCCTCCCTGGCCGAACGGAAGAGGGAAAACAGGTTCGCGGTATCTCGCAGCGCCGATTTCGTAACAGACGCCTTCTCCCGAGCCTACCAAATGCGTCCGGATGAGGGAGGGAGGATCCGGACCCCGCCAGATAGGACCTTCGAGCTCAAGTCTGCTGTTGTAGTACCTCTGAGGTCTCCTCCATGCCGCCGATTAGTTCGGTCAGGAAAGGAGTGGGAATATCGCCAAAGAGAAAAGGTACCTCGTACAAGATTCCGTTCCGCACGCCCCTCTCCTCGAAGTATCGACTACTGTCTGGCTTTGGATGAGGGGCATGTTCCACTCAGGACATGTTCCATTCAAAGAACCCCTATATCGATTGGCGTTTTTTTTTTTAAAAAAAAAAAAATCCCGTACATGTGCCAGACTTCATGGCGGCTGGTCAATATTCGGGAGAGATGCCTCAACGTTTTCGTGTAACCTCCCCCCTTCCGTGGCTCAGCTGCCCCTCCATCGTCCAAACAAGGTGGTGACCAGCAAGACGACCAGATTGACGGATCGATGGTGACGATGGTGTCGACATAATCTCCTCCCTGCAGGAGGGGAAGCACCAGAATGGCCCGGAAATTCATATGACTCGATTGCTTGCCCTACAAATTCGGTCAGATGGTTTCATTCCCGATCAATGAGAGGGTTGTGCGGCCTCCCAAGGCTCGAATTGCGGCCCAATGAAGATGCGTTTTGGCCATACTTGAGCTGGATTCGTCAAAAACCGGTGGCACGACCTGCGTGTGGATCTTGTTCTCTTGCTCTTCTGGAAGATGACTAGATTCGGCTATAGCCTCGGCAGCACAAAACAAACAATAGTCAAAATTCCAATGCATTATCTGCTCGGTAGATGCCGGGGCCCTCCAATAGTGCGGGCTCGTTGGTGCGCAAAGAGCACCATCACGAAGCTGAGCCAGGGGCAAAAAAAGGGGTTGGATAGGGGCAGCTGAAGTGAACCAACGCCATTTGGATTCCCACTCGCCTCTCCCTATCTCCCTATCTCGAAGCATATATCAGAAAATCCAGATGTCGAATGAACTAGGTTTCCTGCATGTCTCTTGGCTGGAGTGCTTCGACGGATCCCGGTAGGGCTTAAACTTCACCGCGGGGGCTCCAATGCAGCCAGGGATCAGCGTGGGCGTAGGGAGCGGCGTGTGCAGCTACAGCGTAACTCGATGTTAAAATCGGGCTACGCAGCGCTGCTGGACAAGCGTCGTGGGTCTCTCCCACGCTGCGTTTCTGGGCTAGCTTCACGCTCGTTTTCAGCTGGGAACCGACGGCATGGTAACGTTAACAAGCCACAGGCAATCATCCGTGCTCAGATCTCGGTTGTGGCTTGCCACCTGCCGGACTGCCGTTGCTCAGCCACAGTGCCACCCCCGGATTCTAGGAGACGCCGTGGGGCCGATGGCCGTTTGCTAGGTTTGGGCTTTGAAGACCAATTCGTGCACGGTCCACCATCTTCTTTCGACTTCCATCCAAAATCAGGCCTTACAAATCTGTTTAGCGAGAATCCAGATACCAAGATTCGGGAACTTCGCAAAAGATGCCTCGGAAATACAGGCTCCCAAGCTTCGTGCGTCATTTTGCTACGACGCTCCCGTAGAGGATGAGTGACTTTTGTCTTTATCGACACGCCTTCCGGTTTTTCCCCATTGGCCCCTCAGGCTCCCATGAATTGTGGCTGAGGCATGTCAGGCATTATTAACTCCGCCGAAATCCAACCGCTGACTCAACATTGTCTTCGCCTTCACCCACGCGTCTCGCTCATTCCGGAGAAAGTCCTGCACTGTACGCGCAGTCTCTGCCTTGGAAGCGAGGAAGCCAGCATCGTACATGACAGTCCCAGAGAAACGCGCAAGCCCTGCTCCTTCTCATTTTTCCCCGGTGGCTGGCTGTGAGTCATATACATTTCCTCGAGACCCGGCATCCCGTCTCCCACATCCCACAGCCAGCGTCACGGGATTATATGCTCGCTTATTAGTACGGTTTCATTTGCTACGGAGAGACTCTAAGGATGATTTGATACCCGTGGGCGATACCGTGACGAATCTGGACGCGTTCCTGGCCCTCGGGCCTTGTATTCGCCGTCTGCCAGCCGAAGTTCAAGCGTAGGTCCGACAGGCGGTGGCGGCACAACGCGAGAGAGTTCGATCTGCCCGGGGTTCTTGCTCCAGCAATGACGTTCTCACATGCTCCTACTCGCGTTCTCTTGGACCCCTGGGCCCGTATGCGTCACGGACAGGCTCGACGCCCATGTCTATTCGTCCGAGGCGTTTTCGTCTGTTGCCTGCGCCCGGTTGGCTTCACCGTGGATCACAGCCCTGACTCTGGACATGTTGACGACGCTCCGATTTCAGCCTATCACGCTGGTTCACAGATCTCTCCCAATCAATCTCGTCCGCCTCATTCTTGTGCACTTCTCACCTCCTCCAATGGCTTGTGGTAGGAAGACCTTGGTGGCGGAGCAATGCTAAGGTTGAAGTTGAGTCTTGCAAAATTTTCCTCCCGTAGATCAACCGAGCCACTCCATGTAGCTACGTGATATCACCACTCCCCCAGTGGATAGTACAGGAATAATGCAGTTGCACCGACTCGTTCACGGGCTCCGACCCCGAGTCACAAGTGGCCAAGCATCTGCCTGCGTTTTGGCACACTGTGGGCTTCTTGGGATGTGTTCATCTTGATATCCCTTGGTACCCGGCTCACCGGAACCTTGTAGGCGGCTGAGTGCGTACGCAGGCCATGGACCAGCTGTAGAGCTTCGATCCTAACCGCTAGAGACTTTGCGTATGACTCTTTCTTCCCTTTACCTGCATGGGGGGAAGGTAACCTCGTGACTGGATACCTGAGCTTGTTTACATGGGCTGCCTCACTCCTCGCCGGCCCTCGGTCTCTCTCGTCCTGAGACTCTCTTCCTGAGACTCGCAGCGGCTGGTAGAGTCGTATTGGCTCTTGTGCAAAGTAGCTAATCATAGAAGGACGGTGACTGCAGTCTGAATCATCTGTCTTCATCCCCCACCTCCCATTAGTCCGCGACTGGCGCGTTTTTCCCATACGTCCCCTCGTTGGACCGAACTTCCTGGTTTCCATTCCAAGAGGGCCCAGAAACGGGGACGAGGAGGAGAAGATGGGCCGAAGAGGGGCTGGGATCCAAGGGATGTCCGAAGCTTCAGTGACCCTCAGATTTGAGACTCGCCCTCTTGCGCGTCTCAGCGATGACTAGCTGTCTAAGACACGACTCACGACCAGCTCCAATGACAAAATAAAAAACTGTCACGCGTTAATGCCATCGGCCCGTGCTCCGTCCCACCACCGTCTCTGCTGTGGCCGATGTCCTGCCCTGAGAATGTCGCGGAGTTCAATTACCCATTTTCTCCATGCGCGTGTAGCGCAGCTTTAACACCGCGTCTCCGATTCTGACCTCTGACGAGTTGCTCGTAGGGATACATTATGGAGGACATCAAATAGCCATCAAGGCACTGCAGGTAGATATCGATTAGAGGCAGGGCACAATCTTCGGAATAAGTTCCGCTACGGGTGGCGTTCAAACTTGGGATTAGTGTTTTGATGGCGAGTAGGAAGGGAACACTCAGATGTAGTCTTGTAAGTATAGTCTTATAAGAGACCAACCTCGAGGGAGCCGTAGCCACTTGTAAAAAAGATCTTGACCCCTCGCATGAATCAAGACTTTGACAACATCGGGAAGCGTGCGGTGCACTCAAAAGCACTTAGGAGCTTTACCAAGGGACTGGGTAAAGCTTTATATGCGGAACTAGCTTTTATGATTGGATTGTATCAAGAAGTGAAGCTCAAACTGGACAGGTTCAGCGTTTGCGGTCTCGAAGAAACGTATTGACCCTCTCGGCGGCCCCATTCCCTTACGCTATCACCCTCATCTTCTCTTCTAATCGAGTTCCTACAATAAGTAGGCATGCGGGTTGTGTTTCTCGGGAAATGTAAATTTAACTACGAAGGTATCCTCGAAATGGTAGCTAACTGGAGGTAAATATATCTTGATTCAAGCAGTCGCGCGTTTAGTGGCCGGCTTGGGAGTTGGCATACCAGACCGGTAAGAGCGAAGCGATTCACGGCAGCCAAAAAGGGAAGAAACCTCCAAGAATCCTGTACCGGCTCAGAAACGAGGATAGATTTCTGGTACGAAGATGCGGGGATAGCTATCCTGACTATCAAAGTGTGCTCACGGATGGACCTTGACGGAAAACTTGAGTAGTCCACAACAGATTGACTGGAACAAGCAACTATTTAATAGATCTAGGGAAGACGTTCAGGGAGATGCAGGTGAGCGATCATTACTATGCTATATCCTGTCAGGTAGGAAATGGCTTTCTGACTAAGTAACCCGAACGTTTGCAATCGAATGGGGGCAAGGAAATGTCATTTAGATATCTACAAATATACATTTACTTATATTGAGATGGCATGGCCTGTCTGCGTATCCATAAGGTATTGCTCTGAAATAAACTGGCTGCTAGCTCCAGCTTGTCGGCCATCGCATGCTCATTATTTGCCCAGTCACATCCCTCAATCATATGTGAGCTCACGTTTTGCTCATCACATGTCCAGGAAAGTAGCCGATCAAAAAGAATAGAACTCAAAATACCATGCTCGTTGGTAGATTATGGTGTTGCGTGTTGCTTTTGAAATCCGCTATCTTATGCTTGAACTCTCCAAATAGGTACTTTAACGATCTCAGACTTCTGTAGCCGGCTCTGTATTGCATGATTTATTCGATGACGCCTTCTTGATTTGTCTTTACGTTCGAATTCGTAGGCCAATGTGCTGCTGGTCCAGTCTTGGCTCCCGTGAAGCTTGCTCGGCATTACACTGCGGACGTCAGGAGAGCTGACTAAACTAGCATGTTAATTAGGTGACACAAGGTTAAGAGAGCCGACACAGTCTCCCTTACAACTAGTCAATCCATACTTCGACTAAGCGACAGAGTTAATTGGCTCAGTTCTATTGGTCACAGCTCAGAGCCTCGTTTGGCCCAGATTGCGGTTCGTATACCGCCATAAATTCTTTCTGGTACCTATACCCCGGTTTGCAGGTGAGTAGTTCCGCAACTCGTCGACTCAGTCCGTTTCTATCTACGACTATTTGCAGAGTGGCTTCAGTAGAATATACATCGCAAACAGACAAACCGTGCGACACGATGTCTTTCTTCCTGTCAGGGCAGACATGGAGACAACATCACAGATACAGAGAAGCGTATTTTTACGCCCTTCGATTACTGGCAACCCAAAAATTATCCCGCCAATGAGAAAATCAGTTGCAAGCTGACGATCATGGAGAAATAGTATCTATTCTTTGCCTATAAGCCACAGAAGGAGTCAGCTGAATCAAAAGTCGCTGTGGCTGCAGTTGGGCTGAGCGAAGAAGGCATTGATCTATTGGCTTAAAATGCATGATCCTTCACCCTAGCCTCCGTTGCTACTCCGCTCTGGATTCCACCTACGTCACTTGCAATCTTTCTTGAAGCTGTTGCTAAAAGGCATTTCGTCCCAGCACGAAGATAACTGGTGTTTTATTTGCTGACATAGTGCCCGGCCTGCACTGGTGCGTCCCGGTGCATCGCGACGATGCCCACCGCTCAATGCTCCCTTTGAGCGCCATGTGCACTAGGGGAAGATCTAGCAACCATATTATCATGGATAATGTCTTACGAGGGTTTTCGGAGTTTGCGGACCATAACGGACACATGTCGCACTGAAGACAAGGGTGCAGGTCTGACACAGGGGGGGCTTGCATCAAGCTGGGAGGAGGCACAGCGAGCCTAGCCACTGTTTTTATTCGCATACTGCTTATGGCTGCGAAACTAGAGCTGTCGTGCCCCCGACTAGGGTGTCATGAAATTTGGGGGCGCGTTACAGCCTTCTCCTGGTTCTACTGTCGCCCGCGGTTTTCTGTTGCTGAAGTAAATGGGACAAAACTTCACAGCATTCCCTACTTTTTATTCTCCTACCCTCTCCGACGAAGAACAGTGGTGCTCTTATTTCTTGAGTTCATATTGTTGGTCTGGAATGCGAGCTCCAATGCTCTCCTACATGCTCTTCTATCACTACCTAGCCGCTATTCTAGTGGCATACTCGAGAGCCGATGGGACAATCACAATGTCCGGTGGTCAAGTGAGCACAGT
>FTLB01390012.1_pt1 | contig 12178 bp, 12 predicted proteins | sample 1658291 | NCBI WGS metagenome assembly FTLB01 (sample SAMEA3914812, study PRJEB12502) | metagenome | biome: forest; material: soil | place: Canada | collected 2011-07-07 | depth 0.1 m
GCGGTATCGTGGAACGCGTCGAGGAAGGCTTCACGCAAGATGTGAGGGCACTGCGATAGTATCGACTGGACTCTAGCCTTGGTGGATGCCAGCATGGGGAATATAGGATGTATTGTTGTGAGGTAGCTACATGCATCTTGTTAGTGAGCTGTTTCTCTCGGGTTTGCAAGACGGGGAAAGGCAAGGGCACGCCACTTACACCTGGAAGTCGTCGTCGTCTATCTCCCGGAAGTGGTCGGATGGGCCATCCGGCAAGCCATCCATGAGCGAAACAGGAAGGACGCGAGGGGTGGGTGTGGCGGGTGCGATGGCTCTTGGAGAGAAATCGTTCACGGAGAGCGACGGTCGCGAGGCGGAGGACTGGTAGGGCTGGATCGGCCGGGGCTCAGCGCCCCATGCGGCGCCGGGCTTGGTCGGGGTCGCGGCCGAGAGGTTTTCGCCCGAGATGCTTTCGTAGGGTCGCTTGTCTCCCACAGCAGGAGACGAGAACGACTCGTCCGACTGGCGCCCCGGAGTGCCATTGGGGCCTTCGGCCCCGCCACCCAGCCTGCCCTCGATGGTGAAGATCCTGTCTGCGAGCTCTTTGATATAGCTGGATTCAATGGTTAGCGTGAGGGCCTGCCTCCGGGTCTGGGACACAGCGAACTCACCCCTTGCTCGGGCCGCGCTTCTGGGGCACGCGGCTGAAAAGACAGGTGGTGGACGACCGCCTGCAATTGGAGCAGGACTGGTCCCCGGTCTCCGAGACAGCATCACACTTGATCTTTTTCCGACGGCACTCGTCGCACGCGCGAGACACCTTGGATCGCTTTCGCGGAGGAATTCCGTCACTGACCGCGCTGTATCCGGCCTGAACGAGCGAATGCAAGTTGAGATTCGGAACGGCGGACTGGTGCGCCTGTGCGCTGGATAGATACGAGTGGTGCGAAGGAGGCTGCCCCGGATGCGGTCCGGTAGCTTGAAGCTCGTGCTGTTGCTGGTTCTGCAACTGGGCCTGGATCCGCTCCTGGAGGTCGTGATCGTGATGAGGATCATGGTTCTGTAGGGGTCCCTGCGCTATAGGTAGGCCGTCCGGTCCCGGGAGATGGTGACCGGTGGGGTCGGCAGCCGAGTGCGTCTCATGCCCTGCGGAGTGCTCTGGTATCGTTTGGCCGTCTCGGACGTCTACGATATCCGACGCCTGCCGGGCTTGGTTCTGGGCCGCCAAGCCTTGGGTCAGTTGCGCCGCGAGCTGCAGCTCTGCCAGATCGACCGACGTGTGGGATTCATGCGGCCCGGACATGTCGTCCTGGATTTCTCGCTGGAGTTCATGCAGCTCGTGACGCGATGCATCGTGGCTTTCGCTCATATCCTCCGCGGTATGGTATCCGACGTGGTCTGGCCGTTGCTCAGCTCCGTGATCGTGTTGCGCGGCGGCTTGCGCGTAGCTATGGTCCTCGACCGTCGGCGACGGATAGCTGTGATGCATCACCACGTCGTCCGGCCCTTCGGGATCCCTCTTGTGGTCCATCGTGTTCCGTCACATTCGAACCACCAAAGTAGACTGTCCGTTGGCGCGCAAGGGAGGCTTGGGTCGAAGGTATGGATTCCGTGCGCGATCGACGAATCGCGACGTTGCGGTCGCCTAGGATCGAGAGCGCGTCGCGGCGGTCCTGTGGGAGTCGGGCTTGTTGACTTTAAGTTTTTTTTTCCTTTGCTGTCCAGCCCCAGGCGCCAGAGCGCAGGAATCTACGGGCTTTTTACATTGGAAAACGTTAGCAATGGCCCACCACGAAAGGTTCAAAGCTTTGCGAAAGCTCAAAAAGAGCCCTGCCAGCTAGCTGTGCATGCATCAAAAGATAGTCAAGGGAGTTTTTTTTTCTTATAAAAAAATCGCATTTGTAGTAGCACATTGAGCTTTCTAAGCAAAGAGCTTGGTATCATGCAATTGAACTTGCAATTGGCAGGTCAAAGTAAATACAGGGTGTGGGCAGGCAATGCGCTGATGAAAAGGGAATTTTTTTTGTTGTTCTTGTAGAAAAGTTGAAACGTACCTTGAATGTTTTGCGATGAGATGATAATCCGATTCTACCGACAGCGGAAGAACCATCGGCTCCGAGAAGGGGAAACTGGAACGGCTCGAGGTTTGACCGCGCGCGCTGCGCTGGGGGAGCCCACGACGGAATGGAATATATTTCTCTCGGCGTCGGAGACGAGTGAAGGTGGAAGAGGAAAAAGTATGATGCGAAGTTTTTTCTTTCCCTTCCACTTTCCGACGGCGGCGGTGGAGAGCGCAGCAATGGACATTTCTTGGGTCCACTTTTTTTATTGTTTGGTCGCACGCCTGCCCAAGACCTCGAACGCATGAGGTCGCCCACTATGATAACAGCAGAATGCGACACCTCAGTTACGTCGAGAGAATGATCGTAGGAAGCGAAACGCCATTCTCCGTGTGCACGACCCGGCTCGGAGATTTTATCGATGCTACCCGCATCGATGTGCAGTCCGCGGCCCGCTTGAATTGTCTATTCATTTATTCCCAGGTCTTGGCGATCGAGCAATGGGACCTGCCAGATGTCGATCCCTCGAGTTTGGGGTAGGGCGTATACCTCGTGAAGGGACAATTTGTCAATATCACTTGGTATATTAACGAGCAGGCTCGCTTGTCCTACGTGCAGCCTAGCGATGCGTCTTGTGTCACGGCGAAAAATGCACTTGAGCCAGCCGGCGCCGTTGCACTGGCTGCCGCCGCCACAGCAAGAATCTGCCGCCGCCACAGCAAGAATTAACAAGAGGAAAAACAAAAGGGGGAAAAAAGCACGGCGTACTGCGCTGGCCCCGCTCAGTCTCAGACAGAGTGCTTGGAACCTCGCCTGCGTGCCAATGCTCTCTGACTCGAAGCTATTTTCGTACACGTGTCGATATTGTCCCAGCGAGTGAGACCAAGCGGACTCGGCGTGGTCTCGTCGAACCGGCCACCTTACGCCGCCCGACCTGAGACCCTCGGCTCTACGGCCAGGACGGCTGCACAAGCTCAGCCGCTAATGAACTCGCTGCAGTAAATTGGGGGCAATCAGGTAGCCGTTAATATCTCTCAGCGGGTTTCCCAGGCGCTATAGCCAGCACCGTTCGTCCCTCCACTTCCCGTGGCTTTCCCGCGTTCCGTAGGCGAGCGAGTTGCCGCGAGCCCCCTCCCTTTGGGGCCCCCTTTGGGGGTGCTTAATTTCCAGCGGACCGTCATCTTTGTGCATGTGCGCCACGTGATGGTGGCTGCTCGTACCGCAAGGATGCCGAGATCTGATGCCGAGCCGTCCAAGGATGATGGCACTGTGTGTAGCGTCGGTTGGGTCTCCGTATTATTTCTTCTCTCACCGGTTCAATTGTTTCCCCCTCAGCGCTGAGTTATAAGTATGATGGAAGCAGGCGCAAACTCTAGGGCCGCTGATACGTGGGATGGCTTTCATTCCGATGACCGTGAACGAGACCGGGTATGACCTTTTGGACAAGTCCTTTTGCCTGAATGCAAAGTCTCCGGCGCATCGGAGATATACCACTCGCGGCGAAGGAACCGTTCGGATACTGTTTGCCGCCGTAGCGAGATAGTCACATGCGGCGTTCATCCAGAGAACGTCAGAAATAGTGTCTTGAAGCTGTACATGTTAGCTGAGCAGCGCTTCAGACCAGTGGGTGCTGCTTGGGGTTTTGCTAGCTGCAGCTGCGATGGGGCTGTCGGAAGCCTAGATCATGCTGAGAAGCGGTCATTCAAGAGAAAGTTCTGGGTCTAACTGATCCTTGAATAGTGTACCTAAACACACACCACTTCCTGAAAGTCTTGCGGACCTGAGCATATTCGTTGCATAAAGCACCAGCCTTCAAATCCAACATTGTTCCTTTCTCACGTTCTCCCCATTCTGCATCGGCATCGCAGCCCCGCGAACCATATCAATACTCACGGGGTGCGACCCTAGGTTTAAGGGCGAAAGGAACAGATGGTTGGGTTCACAAGAGTGCATCGGCATGTACGTTCGTCCAACTCTCAATACGGCACATATCCAGATCCCTTACTATACAGAAAGTTATCCAAACGCGTCTGAAATAAAACTCCATCCTCCGGCTAACGAACAGTCATAATAGCAGCAACTTCTCCCTATATCTTCACCATTCCACCGATCAGGCTACTCCATCTCCTCCTCGCTTGAATCATCGTCAGCGTTAGGGTCGGGCATCACCGTATCGTTGAGATGGGTAACCTTTCGGCGGTGGTCCGTTAGCATTCAGGAGGTATAGGGGAGAAATAGGCGCGAGGAGATAAAGGCCAAGGGGTCAGAAAACGTACGAATCCAACCATGGCTTCGATGGCGGCGGCGATCTCGGCCTGCCCGCCCTCCGTGGTGAAAGCCGTATCCGGGATTTTCTTGCCGATGGTATAGTTCCGCAGCTTCAGCAACTCGATGTCGCGGTGGTCGGCGTTGAAACCCTAGATTTGTCCGCGTTGGCCCAATATCCCGCCGACATGACCTCCTGCTATGCAAGGAGGAACTCACCTTGGGCTTGGTCTTGAGCGCGTTCTCCTTGTTCGACTCGGCGAACGCCTTCAGCACCGCTTTCTGGTCCTCCAGCTCGGCATCCTGCCCTTTCCCCTTCTTGGCCTTGGCATCGGGGAGAAAGGTGCGGCGAAAGGCAGGGTCGCACAGTACACGGCGCCACCGGCGAGGACGCTCGTCGATGCTGGCGCGCAGCTTGTGCACGGCGTCCCCCTCCGGATGCCACAGTCCACCGCCCAGGAAGCATTTCCCCGGCTCCATATGAACGTAGTAGCACGCGTAGGGGCCTTTGCGGCCAGTCCGTGACCAGGCTGCGGAATAATGAGGCTAAGAGGACATATTTTTTTAGCATGCTAAGTTGCTGCTCCCAGGCGAGCGGTAGCGACGTACCTTGTACGGTGTCGGATCATTGCTGAAGCGGATGTCGCGATAGATCCTAAAGTTCACGTCCTTAAAAGGCAGCTCAGGAATGGTTTCGTCAATTTCGATGATCTTTTGCGTCATGGCGCCGACCCAAGACTCCCAGTCTTTGAGAGAGCGGCGGTATTCGGCATCATGAGCTGGAGAGGATAGAAACAGTCGTGTCAGCGGGGCACGCCCGAGTGGGAGGAGACTGCTGGGACATTGGCAATGCGAGAAGGCACCTACACTTAAGCCACGGTCTTTTGTTGTTTGCCTTGAGATCTTTCAAGAAGAGCATGGTGTTTTCGTGGATCCTATCGTCCGCGTACGGCACGCCTCCGTCGCCGCGCATCTTCTCGATGGGGATGAAGGTCACCTTGGGAGGGGCATCCTCGTCGAACTCATCGTCGTCCTCATCCTGCTCCCCGTCGCCGTTCTCTTGGTCATCATTATCGACATCCTCATCTTCTTTGTAGGCATCCTCGTCATTTTCGTCGTCTTTGACCTTGGCCCTCTTGCCACCACCACTCTTTCGACGAGCGGTGGGCCCGTTTCTCCGCTTCGATGCCGGTGTCGCCTCCTCCAAGTCATCTTCCAGCTCTGATTCGGATTCAAAATATTTGCTCTTCTTGCCCGAGGAGCTCATGCGTGTAGAACGACGGCGACCTGCCGGTGCTTCCGGGGTTTCAGGAGCCTCGGCCGCCTTGCGCTTACGAGCAGGCATGATAGCAGTTCAATTGAGAACGGGTCCACGAACACAGCTCTACAAGCTAAGGGAGAAAAAAGCAATAGGAACTCAGCTCGGAATACCCTCGGCGGGAAATGATAATGAAGAGTACCACACCAGATCCGATGCGATGCGTGCTAGACGGTGGATGGATGACGTACTGGCCGATGCGCACCGACGCGGGTCAGAGGGTGTCGACGTACGGGGATGTAATTTAATGAAGCCAAGCCCCTGCACGAAACGCGAGATCACGGGGAAGGCCCCAGTTATTTAACTGGGGGAGGCGTCGGGGGAATTGGCATGGAGCGGCCTGTTTTAACCCGAACTTCGCCCAGCGACCCAACTCAATCCAGCGCAAGCCAACCCACTGAAACTACCTAACTTAGTACAGCAGCAAGTACCGTAAATCCTAAAATATTGCCCCACGATCCAGAAGCCTGCGTAATCTAGCAGCTATGTGGGAGAACAGGAGCGTTGCGTGGTGCCCCAATCTCGTCTTCCTAGCTGCATAGCTCAAGAGCATCGCAGGCTGCCTGTTGTAAATTTTCCACGTCAAAAGCTCATGGATGAAAGGCAAAAGCTACAAGGGAGTGGCGCAGCATGGCCTGAGCCAACCTTACGGTAGCTATTCTATAATAGCTGTAAATAGTCGCTATAAAACGGGCTAGGCGTGCCGGGTTGCACTACAACATGCACCTACATCAGAGTTTAATTCCACGACACTTTATCAAACAGTCAGTCAAGCATACGGCCGCGGTTCCGTCTTCGACATTAAGTTACCACCTTATGCTGACAGGTCTCTAGGATGGCAGCGACTGCATTAAGAGATACATAGCTGCCATCCTTTCACCGACAATTAAAAAAGGGAAATAGAGACTGATACAGGCTAAGATGAGTCTAGGTAGACTGAACTTAATCATGAAGTGTAGAAGTGTAGTATACTTTATCGACTATACAGACCTCTGCTGGTGGAACCCGACGCTGTCTTCGCAATGACTTCAGGGGTTCTCAGAAGATGCAAACGCTCCCTAGTTCGCGCTTACTACAGCGGTATTACATAGTATACGGAGTTGGTCAAGTCGGTGTAGCTGAATTATGCCTCGTATATTCAGAATCAGAGACGACCCAGAGTCAGGGGCAATTGTGCCAACGGCATGAAGCGCGCCCCTTTACACAGAACATCGGTCACCGCAGGAACTTTGGCATTGATTTAATCAGCTCTAAACTTGAGCAGGTACGTTGTTGTTAATTGATCGTGTATTCTTTAACAAGAAGATTCACGCAAACCGGCCTCCCATTTGATTTTATAGCGCGTCCCAGAGAAGGGAGCGTTGCTCTGTCATGGCAGACTCTGCCTGTTGGCATCCCTCCTGTCTCTGCTGAGTCGATGATTTACCCTCCGCCGCTGGTGCCGGCTGACGAAAGAACAAAAGCAGCTAGGGAGCCAACCGTGCCAACATATTCGTATTTTCTACCTTGGCACCGGCGGCTGGATCGTTTCTCTCCTATACACTCCTATGACATTGAGGCCAGGGAGGAACCCGACAAGGTATTGCCTCAAGTCCGCCAGGGAGGCGCCGCGTGGGACCGCGCCATGGGGTCCCTGTGCTGGCAGCACCGCCAATTCTTCTGCAGCTTGGGGCCCCCGAGCCGCCAGGAGCGCCCATTCCTCTATGGCTTGCGGGAGCAGCTCGATCTCGCCAGCACGTCCGGGGTTTCTGGGCTTCGCGTGCCTCTTGAGGTACGACAGATGAAGCCATGCGCAAAGCCACGCGATGGCCAGGACCACAAGGAGCGCGGCGACAGAGATTGCCACGACGACCATGCCCGTGGGCACGTACGCCACCGTCGAGAGGCAGCCCTGGTTCTGGTCGTCGTCTGCGGCCGGGGCCGAGTTGAGGTTGTTGTTGCCACCCGATATCATCACCATGGTGTTCAGGAGCATGGCGAGCTGGTCAGGGACGTTGCTCACGGCAGGCGTATCGGCTCCGTTGTACATTAGCCCCTGCATGACCAGGCCCCAGTTCTTTATGTCGTATATGGACGACATGGAGATGATGGTATTTCTGGCGCCCGGGGCGTCCACAGTGCATTCCAGGGCATTGAATTGCATCTCGGCCCCTAGCTCGTAATCCGTCTGTATGACGGCGCGGACCGTCCAAGGCGATCCTGCAGGGTCCTGAGTGGCGTCGGTACTCCACGCTGTGAGGTGGTTGAATTGGCCCGTCTCGACTCGGTAGCTGGAGCTGAACTGCCATTCTTGGTCTAAGAAGCCACGGGAGACCAAGTCCTCCAAGATCGTCGAGTTCTTTGTCCCGCTGGAGTACGTGATATTGTTCATGACGTAGCTACACGTCCATGTCCCCAGAGTGTCGCTACTGTCGGGGCAGAAGTTGACGGCGCTGTTCACCTTCTTATAGACACCGTACTTGCATCCATTGTTGAGCGCCGTGCGCTGCGCGGTCTGCAAGTCAGTGAAAGGGGTACCGTTCCAGTCCGCGAACGTGTTGGGAGAGTTGTCGTCGACAACGAGGCCGCGACCGAAAGAACACCGAGAAGGCACCTCCCGGGTGACGACAAAATATGCCGTAGATAGATCGGCTCCCTTATTTAGGAGGAAAATGATGGCCGTTAAGGCAAAGCCGAAGCGGCCCCTTGGAAGGGCGCGTAACTTGAGCGCAGTGGTGAGCAGTCCAGGCCCCCAGCCGTGCCTAAAGCATCCGGGAGGGGAATGTTTTCCCGACGGAAAACGCGAATCTTGCTCAGCTTGGCAAGAAGATGGTCGGCAACGAAGCCGGCTGTGGCGATGAACAGGAGGAAGAAGGCCCTCAGAACGACCCGGACGGTCGCGGTTGGGATGTTATAGGTGGGCATCTTGGGAGTGAGAGGGATAGCTATTCCTGAAACCACAGATAAAAATGAAGATAAGGTTGAATACTGGAGACCTTCTATGAGATTCGGACTGATCGAAACGAGGAGGGCTGGGAGAAAGAAGAAGTGCAGGTTGGGCAAAGGTCAAGCCCATCTTATAGTCTTATCTCCCACCGTCGTCCTCACCGTCGTCCTCGCCGCTACTCTGATATTCAATATCAATGACGCAGCTTGTGCACAATACGAACCGCGCGGCCGGACATGGAATCAAGCTTGGTTGCTGCAAGCATGCCAAGAGCTGCCGAACGTGTACTGCCACAGGCGAATTGCGTACACCTACGCATCGTATCCGACGCTCGGTGACCAGCATCTCTCTAGTCGAATGGTACCTAAGCTTTCCAAGGTACGTGTATGTGGCGTGACAATCTATGTCCAAACTTGGCTGGCCTAGTAGCGGCAGATGCTTATCCGGTACAGCCAGACGCAGGTACAGCTCCTAGACGGCGCTATTCCCGGCGTGGGCTGCATGCATCATACGAAACTTGGCATTTCTCACCAATAATAACCTTCCTTTTACTTGGTACCAGTTGCTCGGTCGGATTCGGAATCCCAAAGCCTTCCCGGCCTTCTGCACGGCTTTTGGAGACAGGGGGCTGCACGCAACAACTATTGCCCAATTCACAGCATAGTCACCAAGTTAACGCTTCTTATTTGCTACCCGCCAAACTTTTTGAATAATTATGCGATGCCATAGTGTTGGCTATGACAGTACGTAACGGCGGAAGCCTGTGGTGATTTGTTCACAAGTAGGTTGACTAGGGTGGGCGAGCCGTACATCTCAACAGCTCTGATTCTCAACCTACCCTGCTCCAGACTACGGTATCAGCAGAAGCACTTAGGGAGTGTCATTCCCACCCCTGTATTTATCAACTGCCTGCTCCCAGAAACTGCCGTAGCATGCAGACGTGATTGGCCCAAACTCAGTACATCTCCGCATCCACCCATATCACTGCATACGAAATACCGCAGTCCAGGGGCCAGGGAATGTGCTTGCGTACAAAGGACATGTGCGTATAGAGGATCTATGTGTGTGTGCGGGCGGCGCAATCAATTGGCTGGCCGAGTCGAGAACCGGAATCGGTTGACGTGTTTCTCAGCTTGACAGCGTCCTTTTGGATGATTCCCCTGGAGCTAATGCAGCTCCGTCTATTGCCGCTCCGCACCGCCTTTTGCGCTCTCCCCGAGCTGTCTTATCTTGGAGACGGTACAATTTCTAATTATGGATCCCGGTGTCTTGCATAGGGCGAGTCACTTTGTGATACGGGGACGACAATCTGTGTGATCCAGTCCGACATGACCCCGCCATGGCAAGCAGGGAGGCAGGCAAGCAGGGCAATGCTTGACGGGGATCCCGAGTCAGCCCTACGGCGAGGATTGGCCCACGTACCTCAAGCAGCAGCAAAGCCATGACTCGGGCGACAAAGGAGAAACGCCGCAGCGTGCCATCACGCGTCGACGGTCCATACTGTGCCTTCCCGTTTAGAGCCAGTAAGTTTGACGCCTCAGCACCTGCAAATGGGGCAACACATCCATTGTGTTGTGGTGCCGCGCGCTCAAGGTACTGTACATACATGACTGATGTGTGCTGAAAATGGTTGCTCGGTGCTGAACTCCATTGGCTCTCGCCGTGACGTCAACATAGCTACCAGGTCGCGTATGGTTGAAGCAGAGCAGCACCGCGTCCGCTGTTGACCATCGCGCCTAACCTCGTAGTAATCACCTCTTAAACCGATACAAACCATAAACCCTCCATAGAGATTGTGAGAAACGGGACTCGCAAGGGATAAAGATGGCCTATCAGCCTCTTGCACTCTGCAGCTTACACGAGAAAAAGGTGGAGAGCTTGGGGACGATCCCCCGTTACCCCTCACAACAAGGCGACCTCGGCCCCCTTTTTAAAAGAGTGCTCGTTCATAGGCCTCACCAACAACCTCACTTATATCTCGTGATTTCTCCCTTCTCTACAAATTTCGGTCTGTGACACCAAAAAAATAGCCTTGCCGTGCCTGCTTGGTCTCCTTTTTCTTCTTGTTCCAGACCTATAGTTGTATTCCTCTCCTCCCCCTCCCCAGCGATGGACTCAAGCGAGTCTCCCCTCCTCGCCGCCCTGCACCGCGACGGCTTCGTCGTCATCCCCTCCATCCTCCCCGCGCCGCAGCTCGCCGCGCTCCGCACCGCCGCGGGCCGCCTCACCAGCGCCGCCCGCGCCGGCCAGTGGCCGCACATCCGCACGGTGGGCAAGCAGTTCCCGCCGTGGCCCTCGACGCCGCCCGCCGACGGCGGCATCTGGGGGGTCCAGCACCTGCTGCACCCGCACCTCCCTGTCAGCCCCGAGGACCGCGCGGCGTTCCTCGAGCTGTACTTTGGGCCGGCGCTGCTGCGCGTGGCCAAGGAGCTGATGGTCTGCGGCGACGATGACCTAGTCCTGGAGCTGTGCAACATGCTGGTGCGCCCGGGGCGCGAGTTCGCGCTGCGGTGGCACCGGGACGACGTGCCGCCCGAGGCGACGCCCGAGGAGGAGGAGGCGCGCCTGGCCGAGCCGGCGTGGCACGCGCAGTGGAACGTCGCGCTGTACGACGACGACAGCCTCGTCGTCGTGCCGGGGAGCCACCGCCGTGCGCGCACCGAGACTGAGCGCCGCGCCGACCCGTACGAACCTACGCTGCCGGGCATGCTGAAGGTGCAGCTCCGCGCGGGCGACGCCGTCTTCTACGACAACAACATCCTGCACAGGGGGGTGTACGACACGGAGAAGGAGAGGTTGACCCCCCATGGGACGGTGGGGCATGCCGGTGGCAGCCAGGCGCGAGCGAGGAATGTGCTGCAGCATGGAGTCGGGGCATGGGTAGACGAGTGTGATTTTTCCATGCTTCCAGAGGAAACCAGAGTCCTCGCTGAAGCGATGCGGGAGAGACTACTGAAATTAGGCAGGGAAAACACCGATGTCGGCTACTCCTTGAGCGGATGAGGAGACGGAAACGTTCTTAAACAAGCAGGAATTCCTTCAACACTGCCATGGGCAGTGGTCATCTCTTATCTCATAAAATAATCAAATGAGTATGTAGATCCCCCGAGAGACGCAGTTCTTGGGGTTGTCGGGGTTATGGACAAAAGGTGTTGACTAAATATGTACAGTCGAATCGTGAAATCGGCCCTGCAGCCGCTTCCTAGCCTCATTCCTTAGCTTTCTCATCGTTTTTTTCTCCTCCCCACAGTCCACCTGTGCTTGCATGCTGCTATCAAGTCCATCTAGACCACGCATCAAAAAAACTGTGCCACCTGACCTCCGCCACTTCCCTCTTGGCACCTGAAGTGCACATCTTGCCGTCTCGAGGCTTCCTTAGCCGCTCTTGTACACAGCCACGCAGGACGGGAACACGTTTACGTTGTCGTTGTAGTAGGCAACCTGGGCGCCGTTCTTGTTCAACATGCTCTGAGCACCGATGGTGTTGAGGTTGTAGATGTTGACGTTGCTGATGGTGCCCTCAAGCGAGTTGATGCGAGCCTGGCACGTCTGGCCGGCCGAGAAGGTCGAGCACGTGGTGCTGTACTCGGAGAAGAACGAGTAGGTGCCGGCGCCGTATACGAGGATGTT
>FTLB01738658.1_pt1 | contig 12175 bp, 7 predicted proteins | sample 1658291 | NCBI WGS metagenome assembly FTLB01 (sample SAMEA3914812, study PRJEB12502) | metagenome | biome: forest; material: soil | place: Canada | collected 2011-07-07 | depth 0.1 m
ATATAAAGAAGATAGCCGAGGCGAGCAAGTCCGGTGTACGCCATGATTCATAGTTGAATCCGGCATGGGCATTTCTTTTCTCCCTCTAAACATACAGAAACCTGATGATTTGCACTTCAAGGGGAGAGGACAACGTTCTAAGAGGCGGCTCGAGGCTGGACACTCGACAGTGGCGTAGGTTCGAAGAGGGCGAGATCTGGCATCTTTGAAAACCCCAAGACCGCCTGCCGTCTCCTAGTTTCACGATATTACCAGATTTGCGGGCTTGCATTGACCCCAGTGGAGGTATTCGGCTTGCTGGCCCACTTGACAGCAGTGTTTACGTAGTATAACCGGCTAGGCATGATGCTATTCCAAGAAAATTTCCGAGAGGTCGCACGGACAGGCTACGACGCTTACCGTAGCGGTTTGGAAATTCAGATAAAATCGGAAAAATAATTAGAGCATCTTCCCACCTACTGCCCCTCGACCATTTGTCTAATTGGGCGAAGACAGCCACTTTGCTCGTCCCAGAGGCTCCAGGAGAGGGAGCGAGACGCACCATCAAGGAACCAAGGCACGGGTTGGGTATTTGCCAAGATCCACACGGAACCAGAAATAGGGCCGTCCTGCTGAAGCCGGAGTCCGTAGTCCGGCCGGGCTTCGTCCCATTGCGGCGTAGATCCGAAAATCACGGGACGAGGGCCCAGATCAGCGAGCGGCTCACAGGTATAGCCGGTTCGGATCTGCCGTGTCTATACCATTCAATTCGAGTATTCCGAGTCTTGAATCCCGCTTGTACTAATTCCACGTCCATATACCGACCAATCCCTCCAGGTAGGACTAGCTTGCATTTACTTCCACCCTAGTATCTCGGCCTGGAGTGCCACATACCATGCATCATCGTCTTGCGCCCACCGCTCCAGTGCCTGTCTAGTTTCCTCAATCTCCGCCTCGGATATCCCAGCTTTGAGCCAGCTGTCACGAAACACGTCTCCTTTGGACAGTCTCCCGAGGCACCCGTCTACGTACCACTTGCGCACTTCTCTGCTAGAGTGCACTGTGGTCCCCGCGCCGACCACCAATTTACCGGCGCCGGCGTCGAAGCCGACTTGCCTGTACAAGGCAGGCATCTCACCCCCCGGGAGACGAGCATCGGGGTCCCCGTCTCGGATGGCTCTGGCCATGTTGCGACCCCACAGACGGTCCAGATCGTGGCTGGGTGGGTAGAAACGCAGCTCGGCAGCGTCGCGCGAGGCGAGGATGCCACCGGGCTTGAGGACTCGACGCATCTCCCTCAGCGCCTGCTGCCGCGTCGCGCTTGGGTGTAGGTGAATCAAGAGCTGGGAGCTAAAGATGACATCGAACGAGTCATCTTCAAACGGCAACCCGGCTAGCAGGTCTTCTTTCTGGAACGAGATGCCACCACCCCGGTGCGGCGTTGAATCCGAGCGCAGCTCTTTGGCCTCGGCCTCGGCCAGCTCGCGTGCCTGAGCAAGAACGGCCTCTGAGATGTCGATTCCGATCACGGAGCCCTCGGGCACGAGCTTGGCGAAGCCAACCGTTATGGTACCCGGACCGCAACCTACATCCAGGATCTTGTCCGACGGTTTGATGAAGGGAAGCAGAAAAGCAGCGTCCGAGTGGATGGTGCGTGACGCATGGCTGCCCACGGTCGCTTTAGAGTAGCCTTGGGTGTAGTTGGTTTCTTGTTGAGCCATGGCTATGGTACAAGGAGTCAAATCCCGACGGTAAGCCCTTCAATAGTTTATAAATGTGCTAATGGCAATCCACGCTAGGTTAGGATATTGTGTCAACAAGTAGTTGCTCATGCGTTCGTTGTTCGCTCGCTACCTTAACTCACCTCTACATCACTTGGTGGAGACCCACACGATCTAGTTTCTATGGTATCTGATTGGTTGTTTACGTTCCGGACTTGCTAAGAAAGTGCCCGAGCTGGTTCGCTACTTCGCGCCTTCCAAGTTTGCGATGCTACGTCTCGTCGCCGGAAACATATCGGCCACTTGTGGAACTTATTCCATCGCCAATATTGGGCGGTTCGTATGACCGGCAGACATGTCCATGCAAGGTCGCTCTGTCGCTCTGTCGTGGCTCTGGCAGAGAGCAAAAAGAGATTTATTTTCTTCCCAATCGAAGTTGAAAAACTGCCCGAAATGTTTCCATTTGGAATACGATGCAGTGTGACTGCGACATGTCGTTACGACGCTCGTACAGAATAAAACCGAAATATTCGGAAATCCGAACCGAAAAGTCTTCTCAAAATCGGTTGACCCGTTTTATTTCCTGTAGTCGCGTGTTAATTTTCTTCCCAAGTGCAAGCACGAGCGCGGAGATACGCAGCAGAGCGCCCAAGAGCAGGGGAAAATTACGTCAGTGAACGGCAAGGAGCATCCGAGTGGATCCACTGCCGTGGTCGGTGCCGACGTCCGGGACCCGGCGCTCTAGTTTCTTCTCTCGCGCTGACAGAGAGACGTCGTGCATTTGCGCCCATGTATATATACCGAAGGCGTCGGCAATGTCAATTTAAAAGCTCCAAATAACACGAACTAACTCATTAATCCTGTCGATCAAGACCACTCTCGCCGTGCCAAGACTCTATATTTTCTGATCCTACACAGCACCGATGAATGAGAAAGGGAACGGCGCCACCCCCCAGGGCTCGGTCGAGTCGATACCCAGGGCAGAAAGCAGCGATGAGGGCGATTTAAGTGACCGTTCCAGCAGCAGTACGGATTCGCTCCGAGAAGATGACGTCGAGGCATGCCGCCCCACGGACCCGGAGATGCCATCCCTGTCAAAAGTTCCCACAAGAGAGGATGCCGCCCCCGGCTTGACGCTGGCGAGGACGATATCGAGGCGGGATACGATCCTGTCGCGGATCCGATCCCGCCCCGTTCCCGTGTTTAGTCATCCTCTCGCTCACCAACCCACCGGGCCGAGCCAATTGGTCGATTTTGATGGCCCGGACGACGTCTACCGGCCGATGAACTGGCCCACGCACAAAAAGGTCGTGACCACCATGATATACGGCATGGTCACCATGACGGCGACCTGGGCCTCCGCCGCCTACTCGGCCGGCACCGTTCAGGTAGCCCAGGAATTCGGAGTCGGCACGCAGACCGCAACGCTGGGCACCACGTTGTTCCTGTTTGGATTCGGGTTGGGCCCACTGCTCTGGGCGCCCCTGAGCGAGGTCTACGGCAGACGCCTCGCCGTCCTCCTTCCCATGGTTGTGGCCATCTGCTTTACCTTTGGGAGTGCCACCGCCAAGGACATTCAGACCTTGATGCTGACAAGGTTCTTCGGCGCCTTCTTCGCATCCGCACCCGTCACGAATACCGGTGGTGTGCTAGGCGACCTCTACTCACCCGCATGGCGAGGGATCGCGTTGGCCGGATACGCCATGGCTGTCGTCGGAGGTCCTGCAATTGGTCAGTGATGCTTCTCCTTGCTTGCTTCATCTGCTTATTCCCCACTCCCGCTACCCCTTGTCCGAACAGTCTTACTAACATGGAAATTTTAGGCCCCATTGTCTCAGCAGCCGTAGTTGCTCAGCCTAATCTCGGCTGGCGCTGGACCGAGTACTTGACCGGCATCCTCCAGGCATTCGTGCTCACATTCGCCTTCATCTTCATCGACGAATCCTACCCGCCGAGACTCCTGGTGTACAAGGCCCGCCGCCTCCGTCACAACACCGGAAACTGGGCGCTGCACGCCAAGTTCGAGGAATGGGATGTCAGTATCAAGGAGCTATCCAAGAAGTTCCTCGTCCGGCCCATCCAGCTGCTCTGCACCCCCATCTGCTTCCTCATCGCGCTCTACGCGAGCTTCTGCTACGGCATCCTCTACATGCAGCTCGGCAGCATCCCCTTCATCTTTGGCGAGATCCGCGGCTGGGGCGATTTCGTCGCCACCCTGCCTTTCCTCTGCATCTTCCTCGGCGCCCTGCTCGGCGCCGCCGCCAACGTGTTCAACCAGACCCTCTACAACAAGGCCTACCACGCGGCGGGAAACCGCGCTGTGCCCGAGAAGCGCCTGCCGCCCATGATGGTCGGCTCCGTCCTGTTCTGCGCCGGCCAGTTCGTGACGGGCTGGACCGCCAGCAAGGACATCCACTGGATCGTCCCGTGCATCGGGCTCGTCATGCTCGGCGCGGGCTTCTTCACCATCTTCCAGGCCGCCCTCAACTACCTGGTCGACACGTTCCAGGCGTACGCGGCCTCCGCCGTCGCGGCGAATACCTTCCTGCGCTCGTGCTTCGCCGGCGCCTTCCCCCTCGTCGTCGGCCCCCTGTATCACAACATCGGCGTCGGGCCCGGCGTGAGCATCGCCGCCGGGTTCGCGGCGCTGCTGATCCCCGTGCCGTATGTGTTCTACATCTACGGCAAGAGGATCCGCGCGGCGTCCAAGTGGTCCAAGGCATCCGTGTACGATTAGCTGTGTGTTTTGTGCGCTGCAATAATAAGTGGCCGAGTGTGCCGCATCTCTGTATAGATTTCCTGTTGGGTAGAAACCTGATACCCCGGTGTGCATCTTTCACGTGGATTTTTAATATGTAATTAGACATTTAGATGGAACCAAACGATCTCGTATAGAACTGTATATATTGCGAGTGAACACTTACCTGGGAATCTCTTCACCGTCAGGATCTGCCTCCAAGGCAGCCAAAAGAACTGAAAGAAATACTTGACTTGGGAGGAAGTATTTACTCCCGGTGCCTAGTCGTCACCAACTACTGCTCTCCCTGGCAACGTATTGTAGAGGTAGCTTGATGTAACATCACGTTTACTCTACCTCGCGGCTTCTCTCTCTACCAAGCCGGCCATCACCAAGTCACATAGCTAAATTGAATGTGTAGAACTAGGGGTCTGGCTAACTATATTTATGTGTGTGTGGCTGTCATGTGATGACCCTCGCCATGGCCATGTAAAAACTAAGGCGGCTACCTGGTCGCATACATCCGTAATGTAACCATTTATCCCTTCGCTGATATATCGCTAGGCCGGTTTTCTTCTGCCCACTGGGTTTCCTCTGCATGTAAGCTGTCTTTAAATTCTCCGAGCTCTCGCTCTAGCTTTTGGATCTTACCCTCAACTGCGGCTTTTGTCTTAATCGCGTCGTGGGGTAGCTCGTCATCCCGGATCCAGTTTAGAAGTCTGTGCAGAAGTGCTTCCCTGCTGGAGATCAACCTTCTCGTACGCTTGATCTTTTTTACCAAGTCTGGCTTGTCGATTTTGGCAATACCTGGAACGGACTCAGGAGTTCTTCCTGCACAAAGCCTGTCCATATCTGCTTTAGAAGCTTCCAAAGCTCTCTTGTAGATGGGCAAACCTTTTTCCGCTTCTCTTGCGATCTTTTTCAACCACTGTCCGAGCCGCACATTAGGATCCTCATGTGATCGAGTAGTCCATTCATCGTGATATCTGACGCGCCACTCCATGTTCTCTACCGCCCGACGCAAAGAGTCGAACTCCCATAGCGGTAAGTCTTCTTCTCTCTGGCAGACGCCTTCAGGGCATAGCCTGGCCGCTTCTTCTTCTGCCGCTTTGAGGTCTTCAGCAAGGTCGTTTGAAACTTGCTCACTTTCCAGCATATCAAACTTGGCCATCCACATATCGTCCGTCGTCATAGCAGATTCCACAGACTCGGCAGACTCCAGGACATTCAGGAGCTGCTCCTGTCTGTGCTGACGGGTTGAGCACCAGCTTTTGTATTTCTTCACCTCGGATAGAGGATGGCCAACGTGAGACCTGGCTCGGGATGCCTCGTATTTCCGACACTGGTCGGTCCGAAACGCCTCAGGATCGAAGTTATTTGGCCATCCGTTCTTGCGATATAGAGACGCCATGTCGATGTCGTCGCGTTCCCATACCCCCCCGGCATCATCCCCACCAGGAATTTCTTCGAGTTCCCGGTACCACCTGTTGATGTCTCGTAAGACCTCTTCCGCCGGCCGACTTGGGACGGACTCAAAGTCGAACCTATTCTTGTTGTCAGGAGGGACCGGGATATCCTTGAGGACTGGGTCCACGCTGCCGGGCCAATATTGGTCCAATATCCAGATACGGTGCTCTCTGGCATCGTACATAAGCATCGAGTAGTGATTCCCGATAAACGACAAGGGCGTATACCACGGCTTCATATAGTCTTCATCAGCATCCTCCTCAGCTTCGACATAGTATGGATCGCGGCCTAGCTCCAAGTTTTGAGCACTTCGAAAGTCGGCGAACTTGCCCTTCTTGTAGAAATCTGACTGGCCGGCGACCGCGCGATTTACATAAGGCAAGATGCTGTAGAGGTACACGATGGCGGGATCCAGATCATACTTGTCGAAGATGGGTTGAAACTCGCTCATATCGTGTGGTCCGACCTCGATGCCAGACCGGTTGATGTAGAGCATGTCGGCCAGAGTTTGGTAAATAGTGAGGAGTAGATCCGCGACATTCTGCAGGCGAGCGCGCTGGTCGCCGAGGGGATCCTGTAGCGGCTCCATATTCATCGCGAGTTGCTGCTGCGGTGACGATGCCCAGGAGGCGGAGGCTCGACAAACTAGGGCTGCGATCGAGAGAAGATCAAAAGAAACGTGCCTACGACACATTGCGAATCGAGAAAATGACTGCTTTGGTGAATTGTCCAAGAAAATAGCTTCCGCTGTCTACAGAGATTGCACCTGGGTGAGCCATTTTCTAGGGAGCAGGTAGTCTACTGTTGGGTTTGTTCTCTCCCCTGTTTGCTTGCTCCCAAAGCAGAACCAACAGATCATGGCGATTCTAAAAATAATGATAGCGCAAAAGAAAAAGGGGCATAACATGGATAACAGGAGTCCCGCAGCTAACCCGTTGCTAGAAGAGCAATAGTCCTCGCTTACGCTGGGGCCGATGCCCCCGCTCGCTGAAGGTCGGCGTTTCACTATCTAATCTACACCGCCCTGCCAGCGCCGTGCATATAGCTCTCCGTACGCAATTGTACCAATGCAACGGCGTACTGCCGTCGAGCTGTTGGCTCCCAGTGAGCGCAGCTGTGGCGATGCCCTTGTAACAGTTTGTAGGGGTTTATTCTTACGGAGTACTGTAAAAGACAAGCGTTTTAGAGTCTCTCTCACTGAGTTCCGTGCAGGATTTCAAGCTTCGGCCTATAAGGTCCTGATCCCGTACTTACTGGCGATGGTATCACGAGTGTCTCCAGACGTCGCTTCGCAGGACCTGTGGCAATCGGCTGCCACTCCATTCTATGTTGGTGTCGGAGGCCCCGCCACGCAAACCGCCGTATTTTCCCACAGATTACTGCAGGCAGAGTCGATGTACGTGTTCCACATGGTGAACTGGGCAAAGGAAATCTCGTACTTGGTATCGATGGAGGCGCATGTGTCGCCTGTTGAAATCTCGTACCACGCCTGGCACTGCGAGGTCGTACCGCTGCGCCTAGGCGCCGGTGGTCCAGGATACGTAGCTGTGGCGAATGACGTCTGAGAACTGCTGGATGGCATCGAAGAGACCGAAGTGGTACTTTGAGTACAAATCCAGTTCTCACTGGCTTTTCTAGGGGAGAGCAGATGGGATCTCGAGTTATCCTACGCGTCTCGATCATGAGTGTAAAGCAAGTCGAATGTGGAAGCAAAGACAGTAGATCGCTGTGTGATCGCATCTCGACAGGGTGAGATTCCCCAAGTGCAGCTATAGATAAGGTAGGTAGGCACGTAGGTAGGTACAGGTAGTTTTTTCACTCTGGGTTCCTCAGCTGAACTGTGCCCACATCAACTTCTCGGCCAATCATCACGAAAGGCACCTTTGCGCCGTTCAAAAGCTGAGACTGAACACAGTTAGGTATTTTACCTCTGGATTCTATTACCAAACTGTAGGACGGTTTCTTACAACACATTGTAAAAGATTCTTTTGGTGCACCTCTCAAGTCTTTAGTTCAGCCCAAAACCAACTCAGTAACTTGCGCTGCTTCAAGTCGCTAATTATGGGGCCTACTACAGAGATGTTGCCAATGAACTGGCCCCACAAAAAAGGGAGCAGCGATGAAATGCTGGCTGCAAGCCACTTCCAAGAAATAGACAAAGCATCAGCAGCAGTGACGGGCTGGGTCGCTCCCCTTCCAGATTCGATATCAACTTACGACATAATGCCGTCTCTCTCTACGGAGCCGGCCATCACCAAGTCAAATACCACGCAGGCCCAAAACCAAACCCTCAAGCGCACGCATACTGGCCTGACAGCAAATAATGTCTGTGCCGAGTGTAATCTGGCTTCCTTGAAGGGATCAACGCACCATTTACACGGCAAGGAGACTGGTCGCCCTATATTTGCATGTTCGTGTGGCACGAAATTCTCTGGAAGCTATGATTTAGCTCGCCCCATTGCGACTCAAACTGGAAATTTCAGCTCATACATTTGTCCGTACTGCTATCAAACTAGACTCTTTGTTCGGCGGGATCATCTCGATCAGCACATCAAATCTTTCCATAAACTTTCTGGAACCGCGATCCAAAGGCCTCCTGAATCTGGTATAACGGCGTTGTTGCCATTGCCACCACCCGGAAACGCGAATTCTAAGACTGGATTGTCTAGGCCATCGAGAGAGGTCTTCAACATACTTGGTCCCGATCAGGCACCAGATAACGCCACTGATCCATCGCTAATCCAAGCATTGATGCTTCAACAGAGGCCAGCTTCCGATTCTGGCTATGGAACCGCACCGGTTCGGAATGACTGGACCTCGGCTGGAGTCCCCAGGAAGCATGACGACAAATTGTGGCGAGTATACGACGAGTCGGATAACGAAACACGCTTCTCTGGAATTACCAGTATAGGCTTCAGTGCCCGAGATCAGCTGATGACAGATATTTGTGATGCCATATGCCGTCAGCTCCCACGTCTCTCACCTCATGGAAGCAAGCATTTGGGAATCGAAGATCTCTCACGCCTCCTCAAGATATTTGCCCTTAGGATCGGATCTCAGTACACATCTGGAAAAGGGTGGTATATTATGCGCCTCGTCTATACGCATCATTTGTGAGTCTTCTACTAAAACTCCCGTTATTATTGGTCAAGAAATCTAATACGCTCTCATTCAGGAAGATTGCAGATAGGCTCAAGGGCAATCTTGCCTCGGACGAAGAAACAGCCTCCCGTCATCATGAGGAATATCCAAGCATGTCTCTAGCCGAGAAAATGAGCAGATGGTTGTCACGCTCTGATGTCAATCCTCCTCGGCCAGAGCCGTCTGATATCTTTGAAGGAGTTCAAGACATAGAGGATGAGATTGAGTTTCGAGAACTCTCAGAATACGTGGGACTTATTATGCGGAGTCCCGCGTATACGTGGTTGGTCACCAGTCTTGCGAGGGAATCGAATCATCGCTGGAGCACCGTTGAACAACGCGTGATGATCACTGATATCCGAGAAAAGATCTTACAGTCTTATCACCTCGGTTCTATTAGCAGAGGCTCATCACTACCAATGTGCAGTGCTGTATTCAAGATGCCACGAAGGCCTCTAGAGTCTCGGATCAAGGGCGGTGGCGGGTCCGAACGACCGAAAGAATTGATAAACTTAGGTGTTTGGACCTGCTCGTCACTCAATGAGATTCAGTCAAGTACCGTAGAGCAGTACTTCACGCAAACATGGGGCTCCAAAGAGGTGGCTCAAGTTGTTCTGGAGCACATACGATTACCGGACATGGCTTTTCACCATGAGATTCCACAGGGTCGCGAAGCCCAGAGAATACCAGTTCCGGATGGCTCGATTGCATTGTCTTCTGATGGAAATGATCTAGTGGTGAATGGGTATGGCCATTCTTATTTCATTTCGTCTCTTGGAGAACAGCTCTCATGGATCTGCGCTGCTATCCGCCCAACGCCATATCCAGGCCGCCTCTCTGCATTTACTCCTTTCCTCGTGCGCGACAACACCTGCACGTTCTATATCCATTGCAAAGAAGAAGTCATAAGTTACCCTATATCAGCCAATTTCCAAGCGGTGAATTCATCGACAACAGTCATTGCTAAAGGGTTTCCAATCCTTTGCCGTCCATCAACATTCCTTGGGGTTGAGATGTCCTTCTTAGGCCTTGTAGGCCAGCTCGGACGGCTTGATGAGCCTCTGCATCGAACCATAGACGGCAGGATCATACTAAGAGGCCCATCTGGTACTATAGAGCTCTGTCAGGCTACAGGTAGCGTGTTATATTGGCACCGGCTGGGCTATCAGACACAAATTTGTTCTTGTCGGTTGCGTTTCGAAGTAAAATCCGACACTACCGTCTCAAGGTCGCTCGACACTGCCTCGCTAACTAAATTCCGCCATATTCTCGAGGACTGCAAGACGGCGGGGTTTCAAACAGGAGGGGAAAATGATGACGAGACAAAATCAAGTGACCAGAATCAGCGCAGCTCTGAGACGACGTCGATAATCGCGGGTCTGGGCGTCACCGACCGGCCCAGGGTACACAACTCAACAAAATATACCGACTCTCCCCACGATTCCTTCGACTCTGATCTTCTATCGATCTCGGACCGTTCTAGCTCTATGGAGCCTTTAGTCTTGGATCACGAGGATGCACTATTTCCAATCATCGATCAAGTCACACTACGGCTCCTGTCAGAATTACGCAACCCGCCTTTCTCTATAGCATCAAAACTATCCGAATCTGCAAAGACACTATGCCGCGTTCCTTCGATACGAGATACAAACCTAAGAGAACGACCTAGCGAAACTGGATCTGCTTCCCGAAGGACAGCGGTGGCGGAGAGTACAGCAGCGAGTTCTTCCAGCAATACGACGTCGCAGCGTCCACGACGTCTCGCCAAGAGGGCTCTTCCAGAGAGAAATGACGACGATGAAGAAAATGACGACAGAAAAAAGAGGACGAGACTAGAGAAAGCAGCCTCCGGAGATCACTCGCCGGTGAAATACCTGGCATGTCCGTTCTTCAAGAGAGATCCAACTCGGCACTCGCGATGTGTCAAGTACGAGCTAATAGAGATTAAGCACGTGAAACAGCACTTGAAACGGCGTCACAGAATTTTATATTGCTGTCAGCGATGCAAAGCTAGTTTCAAGGATCAAACAAGTCTCAACAGCCATATATCCGGCATGTGTGACCTCTCTCATGATACCGAGGTAGATGGCATCACCTTGATTCAAGATGTGGAGCTGTCCAAAAAATACAACGACGCTACAATTGAAGCCCGCTGGCTTAGGATCTGGAGAGTAATCTTTGGCAGCTGTACGACCCCCCCTAGCTCTATTTACATAGATCTTGGTCTCTCTGAAGAGGTACGGTTATTCCAGGAGCACTTGGCGAATCGCGGGCCCCAAGTTTTGGTAGAAGAGTTACAAGAACGAGGCATTGAACTCAGCGAACAACTAAGCGCGGTTTTGCCAAGTGCATACTCACTTGGTTTAACACGGATCATCCAGGAGTTTCAAGCCCGGCACTCGGCATTCTCAATGTTGCCAGCTTTGGACTCTTCAACAACGTCCAAGCTTCCGAAGACCAATTCGACGCCCCTCAGTTCCAACCCTGATAGTGGGGTGGTAGTAAAGAATACTTCGCTGGGAAGTGCGGCACTGGTCGAGACAGGCTCCTTCGACGATCTGGCGGCTGGACAATCACTACCTTGGCTGGGTCCTACGGCAGATGTCGAAGAACTTTCGAACGCGCCGGGGCACTGTATTTCAAGCAAGTCTATCAACAAAGTCTCCGATCTGCTCGCGTCACAGAACTATAGTTACGACTTTGAGACTGCTTCAGACCCTGCGCCACTTCCCGATTATGGGTTGCTGGATGATGAATTTTATGGAGTTTTCGGAGACATGACTGACGAGGTGGATTTTCCATTGCTGGGGGATAACGAATAGGTATAATTCGCGGATCATGTATATCTTTGGTGAGCTCTTGTGACGGGGTTTAGCGAAGGGGAGGGAAGGCGTGCATTATTTTGGTAAGCCACTGGACCAAAAGCTGGGCAGATCTCTCGACAGGCCCTTCAGCTGTCGGTCTAAGAGAATGGGAGATCGGCTGACTGAGCCTCATAAGACTTATATACGAGAGAAAAAAGAGAAAAAGGAAAGAAAAGGCAAAAAACATACAACACCGGGTATTCGCTGGTCGTCACCGACCCAACTACTAATCCGGCTCTCACTGGCTTATCTAGGGGAGAGCGGAC
>FTLB01025554.1_pt1 | contig 12168 bp, 10 predicted proteins | sample 1658291 | NCBI WGS metagenome assembly FTLB01 (sample SAMEA3914812, study PRJEB12502) | metagenome | biome: forest; material: soil | place: Canada | collected 2011-07-07 | depth 0.1 m
GGATAACCCCCACGCCGAGTCGTTTCATTCTTTGTGACCTCTTGAGGTTGACATCCCTCGAGATTTCATCTTGCCATCCTCGGCGACCACCTTTCCCTCGATCCTAACCAAAGCTTCCCCGACTCTTAGCGCAAGACCGCAAGAACCGCAAATCCCGCCGGCTCTACTAACCGCGATTTTGATTCTTTTGATACCGAGGACCGATTTATTTTCATTGGCAAGGGACAATCGATACGAGGGTCGTCGAGTCTGGGAATTGGGTTGCGCTTCAGAGCTTTTTCGAGGAACTTTTTTCCCCCGAGGAGGAGCTTCTTGTCCAACACACCTCGGCTCTCCTGTACAGAGCACAGTCGACCTGTGGCTAAGACTGCAAGCACAGAGCTTCGTCTTCAGGGATTGCACTTTTGCTTCGCCCTCCTCTTCTACCTTCTGATCAGCCTTGTTGTGTGTCGTCGACGCTGGATTTGGAGTGTACGTACTTCGTATGTGGAGCTCTCTGCGCCCTGTCTTTTTCTCTCTTCCTCTCTCTTGGTCACATTTTCTTCTTCTTTCTCTCTATCTCTCTCTCCGACTGCTATCTTTTATTTTCTTCTTTCTCAATTTGGAACAATCAAGAATGAGGCTCACTGTATTGGCAACCTACTGATCTTTGCGACTGGAGATTATAGAAGCCGCATCCTGTGTGTATGATACATAGCCAGGCTGCAAATTCACAGATCATTTCCACGAGACATCTACCATCTTCTGTCTACTGATACCCCCACCGGACTTGTCGATTCAACCAAGACGTCTGAAAAGATGGCTGAGGACGAGTTCGATATTGATATCTACGGCGATGCCCCCAACGACGCCGGAGAGCAAAAGACGGGAGAGGAGGACTATGAGGCAGAAGGCCACTACAATGACGGAAACGGCGAGGGATACGACGAGTACGCAGACCAGGGGCATGACAGCATGGACGACGGCCACGATCCCAAGAGCGATACATCACAGCTTCCCCAGGGCGTAAAACGCAAGGAGGGATCCGACGACCGGTCCGTGGATCCTGGCGCCACATCCGCTCTGCTTGTGTCAGAACTTAGCTGGTGGCAAACCGACGACGATATTCGGGGTTGGGCCCGGCAGGCTGACTGCGAAGATGAGCTGGTGGGTATTACGTTCAGCGAACACAAGGTTAATGGCAAGAGTAAAGGGTAAGCAGCATCTGTCATCTGCCATGCGTATGCCAGCTTCGGCGCGCTAACTTAGCCGTCACAGTCAAGCCTACCTCGAGTTCACGTCGCAGCACGCAGCCAGCGCCACGAAGCACTTGATCGATTCGCAGACCGGCGAGAATGCTGCACCCGCCCACAAGCGCTTGTCCGTCATCTACTCGAGTCCAACCACGAACCCTTTCAAGACGCTCCCCAAGGACGCCCCGGCCCGCGCAGGCAAGGATGTACAGAGCAGGGCGCCTCCCAGCCAGGGATACAATAACCAAGGCCCGAGCAACTACAGTGGCAACAATAACTACGGTGGAGGTTTCCGTGGCCGTGGAGGCTACAACCGAGGCGGGATGAACCAGGGAGGCTACAACCGAAACTTCTCAGGTGGCAATCAGAACTCGTTCAACTTCAACAATAACAACAACCACATGGGAGGAGGTGGCTTCAACAACAATATGGGCGGTGGAAACTTCGGCGGCGGCTTCAACCGTGGAGGCTTCAACGGTGGTTTCAATCGCGGCGGAGGCATGCGCGGCGGCCGCGGCGGCGGTATAAACCCTGGTATGATGAATATGCCTATGGGTGGTATGAACATGGGAGGCATGCCCAATATGGGCGGCATGGGCATGATGGGCGGAGGTATGCCTGGTATGTGACTGGTTCTATTTATTCTCGTGGTTACATGATTCCCCTGGTTATATGGTAGCTGACATGGTCAACCAACAGGCTTCCAAGGGATGCCAGCATTCAACCAAGGCTTCTTCAACAATGCTGGCATGGGTGGCGGAGGCAACCAGTCGAACGACTGGCAGCAGAACCCCCACGGCCAAAAGCGAGCCCGAGGGGAGTAGGTTCCCTTCGGCGCTAGGCCCATCCAGCAAGCGAACGGCCTTCCGCGCTGATACGCCGGTATTCGCCCCTTTCTTGCTGCCCCGAGAGATGATGCTTCTCCCACAACAGACATGGAAAATTCGCCAAGGCCCAGTACCAGCTGTTCGAAGGTGGCTCCTCGCCTGCCCCTCTTCGCGGATGTCTCTCCTCAGTGGTCAGCCAGAACCTCTCATTGGCACAAGCTAGCCATGGCTCAGCGAACTTATCTGTATTATTCTGTCGAACTCGCCACATCGCAGCTGAACCGGCTGCTACAAGCGTCCCAGATAACCCGAGCATCCAAGTTACCTACTAGGCCAGCGGCTGAACCAATGCCACCTAGGGAGCTAACACCCTCGTTGGGTCGAAAAGAAAAACAGACGTTATTGGTTTTCTTTCGCATACGATAACTTTCTTACGGGGGGAGGCTCGAGCTATGGATTTCAAATAACAGAGTCCGATCCTCTCTCATTTCCCAAGAAACGCCATTCTACTCTGCATTGTACAACACTTTTGTTCTTCGGCTCCCTCTCGCGAGCGCAACAGGGCCTCGGGAAAGATCGATCCCGCGTTGGCTTTCCGTCTGCGCCATCTGCTCCGCTTTCTACTTAGCCAGGCACGCACCTTGCACGTACGACGATGGCAGTTTTTTCCCGTCAGCTTCGATTCCAGCCGGAGCAAGACGCGAGGGATCATATGGAAGTCTCGATTCATGGTGGCTACCCATCATCTTGATTCCCGACCCTCCCACTCTCTCTCTGGTCTCCCGCATGGCTTCCTTGCCGCGCGGGATCGTCGATTGGGTAATTGCCGCGGTTATGGGCTGTGGCATCATGGGCCACACTGCGTACTACTGCTGCGTAAGGGACTTTACCTTTTCCTACACGTCGCGCAACAAGGTGGCAAAGGAACGAAGATACATCTTTTTTTCATCCTCTTCTTTTGGCTCTATTTCTTTCAGCTATGGTTCATTGTACAGGTCGGGACACGGGAGGCATAACGGTCAATGGTGGCTTAATCTCAATTTTTTTTAACACGTCCCCCCTCTCTCTCTCTTACACAGCCCCTTTTACCTCTTCGGGGTATTACTCCTTTAGTAGATTCATGACGCTTGGCGTTGGCTTGTCTTCTCTGAAAGGTTTTCTTAAAAAATGGTGAAGTCGGTTTTGCAATAATAGTCCCCCAGTCCATTACACGAATCCACAGTCCGGCTAGGTGTCAGTGTCTAGGAGCCGTCTTTGGGCCTCGTTATCTAAGGATAGAGACCTATCAGACGGTGCAAACTGGGAGAAGGCTACGTCGGTCCAGTGATGTAGAATTATATTGGCGACTCTTGTAGACTATCTCAGCCCGGGATAATTATTACAACGAATAAGTGAGGTTATAGCCTCAAATCGCCAAGACACTCCCCTAAGTATACGAGACTATATGATTACCATGATGGGAAAGAGGAGTCTCGCCCGGATGCTCAGTCAGCGCTCCTATCGTGAAAGAGGGCTCGTCAGCTTGCTCGCAAGAAAAAGAGGCTGACAAGGTATGCGAACGCCAGGATCCGAACCACTGACCGCCCCATTCTGGCCGAGCCAGATTTCGGAACTTGGGAAGGGGCCACTCGAGGAGGTAGAGGAGCAGTCAAAGTGGCTGGCATGGACGAGCTGGCCAGGTCGGGCACTGGCTGTGCTCCAACGCCGCGAGCACCCGGAGCCATCACCGTGACTGTCACCATACTCGTCGACGCGCCGGGTCCCCCACCGTCTCCAGCCCCTGCGCAGTTTCCGTCTCCGTCACCTCCAGCCCCGTTGCCTGCCCCGTTGCCCGCTCCGTTGCCCGCTCCGTTGCCTGCTCCGTTGCCTGCACCTCCGCCGTTCCCACCTCCGCTGCTAGCGGCAGGAATTGCCACAGGGGATGGTGTGCCCAGGATCATGACGGTTTCAACAAAAGGGCCGGAAAGAGAATCCGGTGATGGCTGTCCGTTGCCGTTCCCTTTCCCATTTCCGTTCTCATTCCCGCTCCCATTGCCAAGGCCGCTTCCGGATCCCCCGTTTCCAGCGCCGCCATTTCCTGAACCACTCCCTGAACCGCTGCCTAACCCATTGCCTGCGCCCGGTCCTGGGGCGGGAGAAGGAGGTGTGCCACTATTTGTGCAGATAGTGGTCGTTTCCGTGAGTGTGAGTATTATGCCTTGGCCGTTTCCGTTTCCGTTTCCGTTGCCGGCCCCGGCCCCGGCCCCGGCTCCAGCTCCAGCTCCAGCTCCAGCTCCAGCTCCAGCTCCAGTTGACGGAGGGACGCCGGTACCACCCTGACCCCCGGCACTCGGGCCGGCAGGGCCAGCACCATTGCCATTACCGTTGCCGTTCCCATTGGGATTGCCGCTGCCATTGCCATACGGGCTTACACCTCCTGATCCGGAGCCCTTGGGTGAACCATCGTTTCCTCCACCTTGGTTCGTGTCGGATGGTGCTGCCGTGACAGTCACAGTGGCCACTGGTTGACCCCCTGCGGCTCCATTGCCACTTCCATTGCCGTTGCCGTTGCCGTTGCCATTGCCATTGCTGCCGTTACCATTGCCGTTACCATTGCCGTTACCATTTCCTTTTCCAGCACCACCGTAGGCCCCGGGAGCGCCTCCATTACCGCTTCCACCGGCTTGGCCACTGCCAGTCTCGGGACCAACGGCACCCCCCGTGACCGTGACTGTGGATATTTCGGTAACGGTGCCGCCTGCAGCGCCAGCTCCGCTTCCGCCACCATTCGGGCCGCCCGAACCATTGCCGCCATTCGAAGCACCGGCGCCATTCCCACCTGCTCCAGAACCATTTGTTCCATCGCCACCAGGAGGGCAGTCTTCTTCGAGTTTCTCTGGTAGACTCTTGTTGCCATTGAGAAGTGCTTTACCCTCGGTTGCAGGCTTGGCCGCGCTGCGGGAGTTACCTCCTCCGGTACGGCTGCTGGCATAATTGAGATTGATGTTCATTTCGACCGGATGACTACCGGCAGGCTCGGCGGGCATGAGTTCCTGTCGATCGTCCCGAGAGGAAACACCAGTACCACTGCCGCCGAGACCATTGCTAGATTCCATGTTGAGGTTGAGATTAAGGAGTAAGGCAGGGTTGGAAGCGGCACGGTTCTGTACACCGGCCGAGGCTTCGTCCCTTTGGACGGTTTGCAAGACACTCTCGTTTGAGCAGTAGCGCACAGTCCGCTCCAGAGCCGGGGCATAGTCGTCGGCATTGCAGTTCAGCGAGAAACATTCTAATAGACTCTAGATAGAATGGTCAACGATCAGTAGGAGAACTTTGTACAGCTGCATGCCACGACGGCTGGGAATGCTTGTACCTGTAGATCACTAGGTTGACCACAAATACATTCGAGCTGGGTGCAGGATGGGCTTCGTATGGACAGGCAGTATCGGGCACACACTAAGCTTCCAACATCAGCCATCCGTTCATCAACAATGGAGCCAAACTCGGAGAGCCTGGGGCAACGTACGGGATAAGACAGGCATTGAATCGCCAACAGCGAGCGAGGGCAGCATTCCGAGCAGCGCAAGGCTCTTGGGAAGTATGGACTTCATGGCGACCCTTCTAGGCGGCACTTGCGTGGTGGACTGTAAGGGTTTCTGGGAAGAAAAGCGTCGAAAGTGCTGCACGCAAAGGAATGATCTTCCAAAAAAGAGTGTGTAACGAGTGTCGTGAAATGTATCTGGCAGTTTAAACCAAAAAAGCGAGTGTTGTGAAAAAGAAGAAGAGAGGCTTGAGTTGAAGGGAATGTTGGGATGGGGTTGAAACTATTATACCAGGAACGCAGAAAAGGACAGGAAAGAGAAGGCGGGCGAAGAGAGCCGGATGTCGAGCATCACTCTTGTTGCGAAAGGCAGCGCTCGACTTGAATAGAGAAGGAGCAGCTACACGTCAACAAACGAGCCGGTCAAAAGCAAGCGGTTGTGGTAGGCACAACCAGGTACAAAGGTACAGAAAGCAATCTCGGGGAAGGTAGGTAAGGTTCGGTCATCTCGAGAAAATCGTCATTGCAAATTGATCAAGAATCCCTGACGTACCTGTTCAATTTCCCCTGCTCTATTCAACTGAGAAACGACGACAACGACACGGAAGACAGAGGTGGACAAGAAAGAGCAGAGGTGGATGGAGATCCAACACCAAGTACACAGGGTACTGGAACTTTAGGCAAGGTATGCTGCTAGACATCGGCTCCTATCTAAGGTAAGGTACGACTACCGCAGAGATAGGATGCTCTCAATAGAAGAGCAAGTGTACGGGAATTTTCTCCTCGGTGTATCTCTCCTTAAACTCCTTTCTCGACAACCATTTGACAAGGGGGACCATGGTCTCCTTCATGTCCATGACGCCTCTCTTCTTCTGGTCAATGTGAGATGCGTCGACGACAATTCTCTTGAGATTTTCCACCGACAACGCACCTGGTGGGTAGAGGTTAGCCGGTGCATCCGCCATGATTCACGTACCAGGAAAGAAAGGATGAGCGAGAAGATGTCGCAGACAGGAACGTACCATTATCAAGTAGGTCCATCAAACGGACGGGAGTACCAACTGCAATCCCAGTACGGTTGCTGTTCAGGAAAGTCACTGCCTCTTCCATTTTTATGTGCTTGGCGAACTGAAAGAGCACGTAGTCAGCACGGGGACGCTCGTAGTAGGGGAAGGTTACTCTGAGAGGAGGCCAGAGGTGCTTGCTTACCAGCTTCGCCACCGTGTTTCCCTTTTTCTGAAATTTCCTGACAGATCTGCAATGCAGAGTTAGCTAAGGTACCTTAGCTTGCTCTCAGAGTTCGTGAGAGAAGAACGACAGGGTACAGTCTGGGTTGGTGTATACTTGCCTGACAATATTGGCAGCCCGCAGACCGGCTCCTGCCACAATGATGGTATGCGGCGAGCCTTTCTTCTTAGGCGCTTCCTGCAATTTCTTGGGGTCATCCGAGAAGGTTTCGAGGAACTCGGGCAGGTTGTCCAAGGACCTAGGCTTCTCCCAGGTAGTTGTATCCTTGACCGCATTGGCTTTCCCCCATGAACCGTTAGATGCCACCATCCATCAATAATCTCAGGTAGGTTTTTTTTTTCTCACCTGAGATGTACAAATCCGCAAGCTCAACTGAGCTTAGGTCTGTGCCGAATCGATTCGTCCTCTGGGCGACATGGTCTGCCACAAGTTGGCTGTCCATCCTCTCGAAAGCCTTGTTCAGGCCGGCCTCGGCGTCGAGATCACCCTCATCCTCCTCACGCACGCCCTTGGGGACCTTTCTTCGCTTGCGCTTGGCAGGGGCGTCGCTGTCCTGCAGCGAACGTTTTCTTGTCTTCTCCACCGCAGCCATTGCTTCTAGGGACTGGCGACGAGATGCGTGACAGATGGATGGTGCAAATCAATGAGCAATACCTCGGAGGTCGGGTCAAATTTTGCTGCCAACTTCTGAGAGACTATCTTGGCGATGAGAGATTGACAGACAGAATGAAATAGTATGCAATCTCAAGGGAATTTATTCTCAGTAAAGTGAGTAAAGTACCATGCGGTGGACTATCCGGAAAAGATAGGATGTGAACCTCTTGCTGCACTATAACTTTTTTTTCCATACTACGATCTGAGATAAGGCAAGACGATAAAAATTTGTTTGGTACAGTGCGTGCTGGGCACTGTATTTAGACTATGTTGCCGACCTGAAATTGACAACTGTTAGGCGGATGGACCCCAAATTTCAGCGGTGAGGCCAGTAAACTGAAACAGTGCGATTAAAATCCGCGTATTTCGACAAAGACTCTCGGCTCCACTTCCCCAGCTTTCCACTGGAGATTATTCTAGTCAGGTCTACCCGAGACAAATGGACCAAGTCAATGGATGCGACCCGACGATGCGGTACAACTATAAGTACGGCATATCTGTAGACAGGAGGCGTGTAGTGGGTGCCTTGCATTGATGCCATCTGCAATTCATCATATAAAGACCAACATTGACGGCATCCGACGGCGGGAATGTGACGCCACTCCGCTCGGCACCCGCCATACGCGCAAATCGAGAGATGATCGTCGGAAGTTGATCTACACAACTCATTTGTCTGATCTCATATATCTAATCTCACATGGGATTCATGGATCCTGGGCAAGCGAGCTGGTTCTTATTGTTTGGTAGCGCCTCTGTCTCTCACGTTTCGTTCCCACGGCAGGCTCGCCACGAGCGAGCGTTGAGCCTCTCTCCTAGGGCGTTTGTTCCAGCGGCTGACAGAGCCACCGCTTCATTGAAGATCCGATTCGGGTCCTCGCCAACAATACCAGCTCAAAGCCCTGTGAGTCCCTGGAAGAACTTGTGTAGTAGGGACAGCCGAGGTTACCGTGACTCGCAAGGCGAAAGAAATAGATTCGGGCCCAGTCCATCGCTCTTCTTGCGACGGCAAAGCTTGGCATTAGCAAACATGGACAGTAAACCTCTGCTATCCGTCTTGGCTCATAGGCATTGTTATCCAAACTCTTCTTACTGAGACTGTCCTCCGGCCGGCAGCGCACAGCTCAGGCCACGCTAAAGCTAGACTCGACTCACTATCCATGCCTGCCATGGAACCAGGACCGGCCCTCACCACTAATAACGTCTGTCCTCGCACTTCTAGCCACTTTGATCGATTAGTGGTTGTGCAGTGGATCCGGTCTCTACACTGAGTTTTCAAACTCAACGCAATCAATTAGCAATTGAATGCCCACGAAGGGGCCAAACCAGACGGCGATTTTGCAGATCCACATGAGTCATCCTTTATCGGGCTCCTGGCACCGGAGTTGTGTGTCTCTAGTGATATCCCACCGATACGAACGAAAAGAATACAAAAAGCGGCCGTTTCCTGCCCTCGGAGACGACTCTCCTCCGGCAGTTGGTATCCCTACCGGCACGTTTCCGAGTACGTCTCCTCGTATCCTTCACGCAGGAACACAGAAGAGAAAAAGGGAAACATCCCTTGGTTCGACCCGCCAGAACCGCCCCTTCGGCTTAACTTACCCCTTGCGCTGTCATCTCGTCACGTTGCGGACCGCCCATCTTCGCCGCTTTGGGGATCTTTGATCCCAGCTTCGCCCAGGTAAAGCCCGTCTTCAACGGTCCGTGTTGCTCTCGCCCTTGCTAGCTTGTCGGCATCCGTCTGTGCGGCGTTATACGTCAACTCCGACTTAAGCGGAACACCCCTGCGACAGGTCAGGACCCCCCGAAGGGCTCATTACTGACAGCTGAGGAGGGAGGAGTCCTGGGACGTCTTGGAATCCACGTTCGGCGGAGAGAGGTGGTGGACAATAGTTTAGTGGTGCCCGTTTTCCTCTCTCTCTCTCGAGAAAATCTTCCGACTTTCACATTACATTCTCTTTCCTCTCCTTCTTTCCCCCCCCTAGTTTTCCCTTGTCCGACTCGACGGCGTATGCTTCAGCGTTCGGCGTGTCCCCGAATGTCTGTGCAGCCGGGAGCGGGCGAGTTTATAAGCTCCTTGTCCAAGGGTATCCAGCCGACCCAAGAATCGACGTAGACAGTACGGTCGGCTACTTTTTGAGATTGGAATTCGAGTCCTGTCCCTTCCGTCGCGATCAGCATCAAATTTAGCCATGGCGCCACAGGCGGAAATCCCTGTCGTACGTGCTCAGTCCGCCGCTCACTCTTCTTTCGAAAGGGCTTAGACTGATCTTTCCTCTCTCTTATTTACACAGGCCGCCAACGTGCTTGGTACGATTGGTACAGGTAAGAAACAAGCCTCAAGGATTCTATCCCGCAAGCCGTTGTCAGCAAGCTAACCGTGGGCAGTGTGAGGCTTTCCTCTCCTCTGGTCCCTGACCGACTAACACGATGTCGAGCACTGGTGACTAACATTTTATCTTTCCGCGTGTGACAGACTATGGTGTGTTCAGGTTCGTGCTGGAACTCTCGCCTTACCATGCTCGATGGTCCGAGGCACAGCTGACTCTTGTGTAGCTCGTTCCGCAAATATGGACGAACTGGAGGACCAAAAAGACGGACGGCCTGCCTGGTAGCATGATGTTCCTATGGGCCCTTTGTAAGAGCTTCGAGTCTCCTCCTCTCGCGCATTTGTTCCTGTGTAGGCTAACTGGGAGAAGGCGGCGTTCCTTTCGGAGTATATTCCATTGTTCAGAGATTCAACATTCCCATACAAATACGTACGTCTTGCGGAGTTCGAGGACGTCCCCGGTCCGCCTTCGTATTTCTCTATCCTTTCCTCTCAGAATCAACATGCAAAGAAGAAAAAAAAAAGAAAACAAGATTGATATCTACTATTCGTGTCTATTGGTTTCTGACCAAGTTTGCTAACCCTCACGGTTGGCAGAACCACAAGTATTTATGGCCCTTTGCTTGGGCAGCTGGTCTCAGACCTTGATATACCACCAGTGAGCAGCAAATGCAGGAAGGGTTCGGATCGTGGCCGTGTTGCTGACCGGTGAAAATAAAGGAAATGGGCAGTCTGGAAGGCTGCGCTTCTGGCATTCGCTGCCGCCTGCACCTTTGCCGGCGTGGAGGCGGCCTTGATTCTAACCATTCGGGTACGGCTCCCTCACCCTTCCGGAGGAACGTGGACATAGCTGACCATTGATAGCCGATTTATGACGATGGCAACGAGACGCCCGTCATCGTCGTCGGTGTCGTGGCGGCCATCCTCCTTGCCGCAGGACTCCTGCCGCCCTATTGGGAGATTTATATCCGACGGGGTCGTGTTATTGGCATCAATTGGATCTTCCTGACCATGGATTGGTGCGGAGCCTTCTTTTCTCTCATGGCGCTAGGTATGTGTTATCCCCGTCCGTTGCGCATGCTGGGCAGGAAAGCACAGACAGACTAACAAGATTTTACTTGAAAGTGGCCCAGAGCAGCTTCGACGTCCTAGGTGGCGTTCTTTATATTATATGGTACTTTTATACTCTCCTCAATTGCCCCCTTTCCCCCTCTTCCTCTTCCAATTTGCCACCACCGGCAGGCAGGCAGGCGTGCTGATCGCAAAATCCAGTGCTCTTCTCGAGATAGGCATCTTTGCCTCGCACATCATCTGGCTGGTCCGGACACGGCACATCCGCAAGCAGGCCGCGGCCCAGAGCAAGACCTTCGACGACATTGCGCGCGAGCACGAGGAGCAGGGGCAGCCGTTCAAATTCGCCGAGAGGAAATGGAAATGGCAGCGGAAGTGGAGAAAGTCCGCGACCGACGAGGAGATGGCCCGCGTCGGTGTGAACACTTCCGGTGGAGCGTCGGAGAAGCATGCGAGTGACGGTCCGGCCCAGGGAGATGCCGTCGAGTGCCAGCCGCCTGCCACGCCGAGGGGTGCCTTTTGAGTCCGCTGTCGCGAGACTGGACAAGCGCTTCCCCCCTTTCTCCCCTCACCAGCTGGAGGATTTATGCTGGATCTTGGATATTGGATCTAGTCAGGCTTCACGGGTCCGAGATCATCAGCTCCTCGTGGGTTCAAAAATTCCGATGCCCCACCAGGTCCGGGACCTATAAGGCGATAACCCCCTGGGCATCGCACACTTCGGGCATGACGGAAACGACATGAGGCTGACCGTGTACATGGCCTCTTATACATTGCGGGCGCCCTATGGCAGTACGTACGTGTAGCTGTGACGCGCAACGCGCATAATGTATATATATATATAATGTGTATATATATATCGATATATATATACATACCTAGTAGACAATAGAATGACTTACTATTTACCACCTCGGGCATGGAATATGCATTCGTACCCGCTCATCCTACCAAATTGGATGCAACTGGATTCCATCGAGGATCTCCCCCATTTTCTCGTGCCAGAGAGGATATCTTCCTGCTCTTCGGGGCAAGGGAAGACGAGCTACAAGACACAGTGAGCTATCGCATGCCCGACAAGCCCGTAAGCTGTCCCATTGCGACATCGTCACGGCATCTGGCGTCGTCAGGACGAAACGTGGCCATGTCCAAGAGGCGGACGGGTAGGGAATCCTGCCCAACGTGGTACTTGGGACAAGTCGGAGGGGGGGGCAAAGTCCGGACGAGGAGAACAAGGTTCCTGGATCGGGAGTGATACCAAGGCCCTGTGCGAGGTTGAGCAACCTCGGG
>FTLB01002090.1_pt2 | contig 12152 bp, 15 predicted proteins | sample 1658291 | NCBI WGS metagenome assembly FTLB01 (sample SAMEA3914812, study PRJEB12502) | metagenome | biome: forest; material: soil | place: Canada | collected 2011-07-07 | depth 0.1 m
AAGAGTTAAAGGAGTGAGGAGTCGCGCTGATGGGGGAATGAATGTCTTCGAGAATGATTGGAATTGTGATTAAAAGGGTCGGGGAACCAGGGTGAGCAGTCGAGTTGCGGGTCCCGTTCAACGATCTGGGTCTCCAAAGTAGCTTCGCGTGAACAGCACCGGGTTAGCGCAACGGAGCGCAATGAAGGTAATATTATCAGCGAAAGATCCTCTCCAGGGGGCATCAAAGATGCTCAATGGTGCCAACGGTCGACAGAATGAATGAGAGAGCGAGAGCGAAGGGGGCGCGCTGTCGCTGTCGTCCAAGCCGTTGTACGTAGAGTATGTGCAGATGGATAACCGCAGACAGAAGTCGGTCTGTTCGCACTACACCGACAAGGGATTGGTTGGCAAGCGGATTGAAGTTGGGTACTAGGAAAGAGAAAGAGAGAAAACGGTTTCCTCGAGACGGTTGGTGGATGGTTAGGAACCTTTCTCCGGGACTCGTTGGCCTCTCTCGCGTGTTGTTGCGTGCCTCTTCCGGGGTGGTGGTGGTTGAGCAGCTTCTCCTTGTCGCAGGGGAGAGGGAAGTTCGAGCGCGCAAGAGAAGGAGGCAGCACGCATTCAAAGAAAGGGACTGGCACACCAACGAGTGGATGCGTAAACCCACACAATCTGGAATGATGACCAGCTACAGCCTACCACATGGGCCGCGGGTGCTGGGCCATCAGAGAGGTATTGTCGGGATCCGTGGGCGGGAGGGAAGGGGGATGGGAATGGGGGAGCGGAAACGCTGCTCTGACTGTGGGAGATGGGCGCCCCGTCCTTAGCATAAATCAAACGAGCTGGGGGGTGGTTTTTCGATGGGCCATAGGTGGATAGGGGTCCCAATCTCGCTAGTGATTGTAGAGTGCAATTTGCCTGGTGGCCGGGGGTTAGTTCGGGGATTCCAGCAGGGGATGGGGGGAAAAAGAAGTGGTCCGTTGCAACTCGAACCCCTTTTGAATTTTTTCCAACGTGAATTTTTGATTACGGGTCTCGGGACGCTGGAATTCTCGAGCTCGTCCTGTGGGAAAACGGAAATAGAAGAAGCTTCTCCGAGTTGGCTCGAATGCCGCTCCTTCCTACGGGTAACATTAATCATTCCCTCTGCGAGGGCTCTGCGAGGGAGTCTCCCTGCCTACTGCGACGCAAAATATTGAGAAAGGCTCCCACTACCAAACGGTACCTTAGTGTGGGAGCGAGTACGTGCGCTGTGCCTTGCGTACCTGGTCGTTCGAGGCACGTATGGGGAGGGGACTGGGTTAGGTTGGGTTCCAGTGTCACTGGTTGCTAGGCTCCGTCGAGAAAAGCTGCCGTAACGCTCTGCGATGCGGGAGATCACTCATGCTAACGGACTCGACCCGTCGTTGACTTGGGGGGCGGGGACCCAAGCTTGCCAAGTCATCTTACGCCAATTGGCTCTTCCTCCATTTTACTGGATACGGAGAACGGACCACCGACATCCTGCGATGCACGCCAATTGCGAGAAAAGAAACATGCAATATGCACGAGAAGGATGCGGTTTTACTGCCCAAATGCGGAACGGTTGCTAGACAGCTTGGCCAGTTGTTTTGATGCCGGCCCATTATCCACTGGTTCATGCAACGTCGAGTACTCCGTACCTAAGGACGTACCTTGGTAGGTCAGGTAGTACGGAGTAATACCCTCATTCGACCAGAGAGCATGCACAACGACCCTTAGGAAGCGCCTGGCTTCCACTTTCACAACGGCCGTCTCCGACTACGTAACCCATTCTCGGCGCCAGGGCCACGCTGCCAGGTTCCCAGGTGCCAGAGCATGTATCGATGATTCAGGGAAAGACATGACAGGTGTTTGGGGTGTAGCTCTGTGGGGAACATTGTGTTCTCTTCAGTCTGCACACGGTGAGCAAAAGTAAGAAGTAAAGCGTTACCCATCCCCTATTGCACTTGCGCAGAAGGGATGGAACGGCATCGCCTCGCATAGATGGGTCCTGGCAAAGTTTTCGTGTCTTGGTCCGATGGAATGGAGAGACACCCATTGCTGGTGACGAGTGACGAGCAAAGAAGCCACAGCGATTTCCCAGCGACGCATGGCAAGGGAATGCAAGAGGATACGCCAAAGTCCCTCCTAGACCCCAAAACCAAAGGCCCATAACTTAGGTACTCTTTCTTACGACGTCCGCTTCGGTCAGTATGGTACAAGGGAAGGGCATAGCCATGCAAGCCATGTACAGTACTAAGCAGTATCTAGACATGCAGCGAGCGGAGGAGCTGGATGTCAATCGGCGGCATCCTGCCCTGCCACGTCTGCTCCTCTTTGTTCCCCTGCTTCTCGCCACATGCCATCTGTTTTTGGGGGGAGGGCTGTTGGCCTGACTGGCTTCAGCCCACCTGTCAGGCGGGTGGTGCGCCGCATTGGTTCGAAGGTTATGTTGACAAGTACTTAGCCACAATTCCATATCGCTGGCTGGACAAATGCCAAAAAGGCTGTCCAAACCCACAATCTCTTTGCAGGCTGATCGTCTTGGCCGCACTCCCACTGGTAATTGCTGTACGTAGTACGGGGGAGACAAAGGATGGCGGCGCACCGGTCGCTGACCTAACCCGCCGCAGTACCTCTGGTAGCTTGATTTGTGAATTCAGCTCTTTTCCTGCTTCTTTTTCCTCTTGCCCCTATGGGGTAGCGATCAGGCTCCCCAATGTCACGGTTTGGTCCAGCTCCTGGTTTTTTTGGGTTTTTTTTTTAGGGCGTGACTGCGTTCGAAAAGGGAATGACCAACTCAGCATGCAGCAAGATGTGCAGGTACATTTTCCTGATTCGAAATGGCGAACCATCTGGCGGGCCTAGAAACCGCGTAGCGTTCGCACTATAGCGCACCAGAAGGGACTGGACGCTTGTCAGGGGCGTTCCACTCCTGCTGAAAGAAGAACACGAGAAGCGCCCTGGAAGGTGGTGGCTGGGATGGGGACGTGTTTCGTGAGTCCTGAGGTTCGAGACGGTAACATTCAAGTTAGTGGCGAAAGCTTCACGGACTGGTATTTCCATCACGGAGCGCTAGCGGGAAGGATTCCGCTACCTCGGTGGACCACGTTCAGGAACTCAAAAGCCACACTGGTGAGACTGGTAGACTGGGACACTGGCAAGACTGGGTCTTTTAGATTTCAGGAAAGAGAGGGAGACGAGAAAAAGGTTACGGTTCCTGCCTGTCGGCAAAAGTGTGGGATTGGGTCACGCCCGTAGTACTCGGACCTCTTACCAGTAGCTGAAGTTACAGGGCGCGTAATACCCCTATCACAATCTCCTCTGCAGTACCTTTATGCACGCGTAATTCTCGTGGTCAGATCGGTACTTTTTAGCCTCCGCTGATATGCTTCGCGTCTGTGCTTTAACGTGCAGCGCCCGTGGTAATGTACAGGAACAATGCGCTCCTGCCCTTGCCGCTCACCCTTGTTTGAAACGCGTTTCCTGACAGCCACAAGGTGGGAAAAGGGGGAGAGGTAGGAGTGCGCACGTAGGTATTCGAGAGAAGCAATGCTTGGTTGATTTGCTGCGGCAACAGTTGCAGTCGACCAGTTGCTCCCCCATTTACGCCGTGACTCAGTACCTCGGTGTCCTAGTTCTCCAGCGCCGCTTCTGTACGTGATCGTCCCTTCTGTTGTGCGGTTATATATAGCAGCTTTTGCTGTTGGCCCCCATCTAGCGTAAGTCTTACCTTGTGGCGACGGCTCCACCCAAAAAGAGTTGCAAATGCAGTGTTATGATCAGGAGCACTTAGGTGGCTCTGGTTCATTGACTATCTGCTGAGGTCGCGGCTATATGGTATGATAAGTTTGAGGCATACTGAGGCAAATGCTGGCAGAACAGCTTTAGGTCATCCCATGCAATCAAACGGCAACCTTGCGACCGGACCCGCTGCCCCCCATCACGAATCGCCGCGACGTTTTGATCTCTAGTACTTGGTACTTATACATGTCTACCATGCACGGTATGCCGTCCGAACTGGTGCTTGTGCCAGGATGAACGGGTGCTGGCTCCCTTGATAAATCCAACCAAATGAAGAGATTCATGCGGAGCGGGGTGTTTATCGCATTTGTCTGATGTTTTTTTTTCAACCAGTCGCTATCAAGCATCACAGATGGTGGGCATTCATGCGCGTGTGCCAGACACGACCAAGCAGAGGAGCTTCGACCTCTTTTGCGGGGAATGTGATGGGATGCTCAGCGCCAATCCTCGTCGCCTTCGATCACGATTCGCTCGGGCCACACGGGCTTTGTTCTGTTCCTATCCTTGCCACTTTCCAGAAGCCCATCTGAAGCTTGGCTCAACCTTCCGACGGAGCGAGGGCTACCTATCAGCTTCTGAATCAGTCCCTGACACTGCCTGGCTCACATTCGGTGGGCGATGTGAAACCCGTCCAGGGTCACCCTTTGTCTTTCCCGGTTTCCAGCACCAGCAAGCGTATCGGCGGCTTCATGGGTCCCCAAGGTAGGCCCTTATGTTTACTTGAACGGCCGCGTGGCTTGTTGACAGTGAGTGCCTCCTAAAGTCTGACCTATTGCCACCTCCTGTCAGGGACCTTGCCCGTGGTCTTTTTGACCGCAGATTCCGGATATTAGGGGTTGAGAGAAAGTCCAAGGACACTGACATTTGTTATTGCGACTACCTCTCTGTTCTTCATTGCTCTTGATCCGACCCAGTCGCTTGATATTCTCTCGAGGCCACGGAACATGTAGGTATTCTTATTGGCCGTTAGAACCTTGCTCTTACCCCTAGATCAGGGTCGGTGGAACCTACAGTAGAACTCTCTTATATTGGTATAGTCCGCGAGCCCAATCGGCTGCCAGCTTGAGCCTCTTCTCTCATTCCAGCCCCGGTATCAACCCTCAACGCAGTAATTGTGGCCCGGGTGGCCTGAGAGTCCTCTGCTGCTTATAATATTGAGGAGCTCAGCCCAGCTGTGAATCGTACGAATAGCTTGACCAGTCCTAGCACCGTAGTGTGAAATATAACATGGCTATATGTATGTATCTATCCATCTACCTACCTACCTTACCTACCTCCCTCTCTTTGTACAAAAGTAGTGATTGCAAAAAGGCAATCTTCACCGCACTTAGAGCTTACCTGGCTTGGTGGGGAGGATAGTGGCCAGCATTGCATAGCGAGAACACGCCACGAGCAGCGTGCGCAGGTGAATAGCTGGTGAAGGCAACGTACTCTGAGCTGAGATGTTCACTTGTCTAATAGCCAGGCCAAGTCTCCATGCTACCCTAATTTCTGGATCCAGAAACAGCTTAACCCTCTGTCAAACCACAAGCGAGGTAATTGATATGTCGATATAAGCTGATGGTATGGTACATATAACAGTGACTTCGCCGGGCTCCTCAGCTGGATGAACATTGAAGAGTACCTTGGAGGCAGAGAGATAGCTGGACTCAATACCTCAGCCATTGGTATTCTGGAGCTGGTCAACATCCATGTGTAGTTTTGGAGCCATCAGTCCTGCAAGCTCTCTTCCAAATCTTCTAGACGAGAAGATATAAGCATTGGGGTACAGCTGAGATCCAGAATCTATTGAGTACAAGTTACGTATGGAGAAGGAGAAAAGGCTGCAAAGTGACTTCTCTATAAGCCTTCAATAAGAATCGCATTGATCGGTGGGTGTTTACACAGTACCTGATTTTAGGAGCTGGACAAAGTTTGGATAAGAATCTACGGTAAGGGAGGTGAAGGTATCAGATCTAAGGTAAGGTAAGGTACACTCGAGAAGTACCAGAGAAGCACTGAAGCAACACCTGATCCTTTGCTCCTTCCTATTGTCAACGGCTCTTTCCGACTTCAGTTCAACTTCAGTCCAATTTTCAGGTTGATCCTCTATAGAGTTGGCCGCAAGTAGAACAGTTTCCTCTGCCAAGATTTCCCTTTTCCATCCCTAGACCCGGAATCTTCACTCCTCTATTGTCAGACTCGTGGCAAACAATCGAAAACATCCGGTCTTCACCTTGAACTTACCCCCTCCCGGCGTTCAAAAGGTGGTCTGTATTTATTTTCTAGCGGGTTTCTCTTGACCCTGCACCTTCCCTCTCAACCTTATACAACGCACCACTCTTGAGCTTCCCTCGACATCCCAGGGTTTCTTTTTCTTCCGGTAGTTTTCTTCCTGGAACGGCAAGTTGTTTCCTCCTTGAGCCAACCTACCCCGTTTCGTACCCGAACGCACCCAAGCCACCAACATTTCTTTCTTGGATCTCTGCAAGTGAACGCTTCCAGAAATCCGAACTTTCTCGCGTACCCAGGAGAAAGTACAAACTACCATCTCTTGATAGATACCTCACATCGCCACTCGACGGGGGATTCATCTTCGGCACTGGCACTCGAGTCTACATCACTCTCTTTTCAGATTCGAAGACACCAGGATGTCTCTGAGAAAATTCCCTCGAGGAAGAGCTGGCCTTCCTGATACGTAAGAGAACTAACCCAACGCATATATGATCCGTGTTAACATTGAAAACTTAGACTCCGATGCATCGTAGGCAGTCACTGGGCTCCTATCAGCCAGTTTTCCAAGAGTCAACAGGACGCCTATGCATCCAACGCGAAATACGGTTCAGCCACTCCATACAACTCCGGAGTGGCATGCCGACTTCATGCCAGTCAACCCGCGACCGAAATCGTGTGCCTTGGACCATGCGGCAGAAAGCAGCCGATTGGCTCTTTCTCGAAGAACAGCCGTCGCAGCGGCAAACAGGTGCGTCAGTCATCGGATGAAGTGAGAGTCGTCTCGGCTTCGTTAACCTTATCCTTCTCTATAGTGGTGTCACGACTGCACAGATTGGCAACTTAGCAGTGAGCATGGCGAGACCATGCCTATACCGGGTGGTGTGCGTATGCCAGATGAGCTTGACCCGGCCGAACTGTTGAGTCGTCAAATGAAAGCTGTACTCATGAATGAGTCTGATGACGATTCCGATACTGAGGTAAGCAAGGGAAGAAGAAACTCCAAAGCAGTCTGTGGCCATGCTTGCTGACTGTCTCAGACGTTGGTGGTTGCAGAGGATGTCAAGCCGGTCGTCAAGCCAATCGTCACGCCAGTCGCAAAGCCAGTCGCCACGCCGGCGATCGAGGGAGATGACGAGGGAGATGCCGAGAAAGGTGACGAGGATCTCATAAGTACAGACGTAAACAATGTCTCCGCTCCTCCTCCCTATATGGAGAACGAGCAAGTCACCGGGGACTTGTCTGACGACGGCGACCAAGCGAGTGATAGCGCCTCGCAGGCTGATGCTTCCGTAATCAGTGATTGGAACAGCTCCCGACCTTCATTCGGCTCCGAGGCCGACTTCAGTTCCGAAATCGACGTCAACTCGCAGTTCGAGTTCAGCTCCGGACCCGAGCTCAGCTCTGGGCCCATGTTCAATGCATACGGGCCGACCGGCCATTTGACTCGAATGGCGAAGGTCAAGACTGCCACCTGCCCGAGCACCACATCCGACGACACTCAAAGGTCGTACCCTTCTGTGCAGGTCGGAAAGAGCAGATGGTCAAAACCGGTAATGAGTTGACTCTCGGATGGTCCTTTTTTAGCTCTAATTACTAACTCTTTCATTGTAGTCCCAGCGGAAATACGAGCCTAAAATCCCCTCATATCTCCAGTACGAGTCTAATCCCGACACGACATGCGCTGCGGGTGACACCAAGGATTATGACGAGGATGGGTATCTGAGTGATGACCTGTGCTAGGAAAGCCAGAGAGAGGCCTGCGGAAAACGAACATTCCCCACACACAGCTATCTTTCCTGACAGATGCATTCACTAATATCATTTTCGAATAAGAGGCATTGGTCTCTCCGTTCCGGCGACGCCCAATTAGAAGATGATGATATTTAGATTTGCGAAAGTTGGTGGTATAGATTTCAAGATCGCCAAGGGGCTAGGGGAATATGTCATCATTCCTTTCGACGTCGCAGCAGGTATCAAGATTGGCGAACCTAGGTAACCTAGCTAGGTAGCTCTAAACCAAGCGTTGAGTTTTGCGATGCAATGAACCGTTCTCAGACACGAGTTGTACAGCTCGGCAGGACCAGCATCAATATCCGAAGTCCAGTGAAGCATTTGTATACCCAAGTAAGTAAGTAGGCAGATGGAAACTGTTTGACGGCCAAGATGGCAGGGGACTCATGCCATGAAAACTTCCAGCAATATCACGCTGCATTACCCAGCCCAAACCTACAACAATTGGCCAACAGCTGGCCGCATCACTGCAAACCATCACAAAGGTACAGGAAGGATTCGCATCACGCACAGGTACAGACAGCCGGCGACATATACGGCCTTTTGAGATTCTCCCTCCCTATCTCTTGCCGGGGTATAAATCAGATATTAACAGCCTATAAACACAGAGTAACCGAGAAGTGAAAGAGACGGAAAGAGATACTCATTACAACATGAAAATGAAAGACACAAGAGAAATCGGGAAAAAGAATACAGAAGCGCCTAGACTCTCTTGGTCGCGTCTGGTTGCCTCTCCTGCATAAAGGTCTTCTCGTGGTACTCGACCTCCTCGTCGTGGGGCACGCGCGGGGCGGCGACGTCCTGTCGGAAGATGTAGCGGCGGAAGAAGAAGACGAACTGGTCGAGGCCGTAGCGCATCTGGGCGCGCAGGCTGACGCTGAAGACGCTGTCGAGCTCCTCGAGCGTCTTCTCCTTGGTCTCGGGGACGAAGAAGAGCACGGCGAAGAAGCCGACGATGTTCCACGCGGCGTACCACGAGAAGGCGCCCTGCGGCTTGAAGGCCTTGAGCAGCGACGGCCACGTCACCGACAGCACAAAGTTGAAGAACCACGTCGTCGCCGTCGCGAGAGACATGCCGATCGGCCGGATGTACAGCGGGTACGCCTCGGCCGAGTAGGTGAAGGGCACGGGCCCCTCACCGGGCGAGTAGACGACGCCGAAGAGGTAGGTGCCCAGGGCGATGCAGGCGATGTGGGCAGTCGAGTCGGCGGGGATCCAGAAGCTGAAGCCGGTGAAGAAGAGGAAGAGCGACATCAGCGGGAATGTCGACAGCAGCAGGTTCCGGCGCCCGAACGTGTCGATGGTGTAGAAGGCCGGAAGGGCGAAGAGCCAGTTGATCACACCCCAGCCGAGCGAGGCGGAGAGGGCAGCGACCTGGGAGAAGCCTAATACGAAGGGAAAAGGTCAGATACTTTTTTTGTCCCTTCCTGGTAGACTGGAATGGATATTACGAGGGGGGGAAAAGACATACCAGCATCGATGAAGATTTCAGAAGAGTAGTAAGCGATGACATTCACGCCGCTGTATTTTTTGTCAGTGGTTCGGCTCATGATGATGACGCTGGGGAAGGGGGTGGAGGAGCAAGGGAGCAATCAGTGCGAACTGCCAGTGCCGTCCGTTCACTGATTCGATTCTCGTACGTACCAGAATTGCTGCATAAACATGACAATCTGCGAGGCAATCATGGCATTACGGTTCCTTCGGACGGTGACAAGCTCCTTGATACGTCCCGAGCTGCCGATGGCCATGGCGTCCTTCTCGGCCTCGAGGAGTGTGTTCATGTAGAAGAGGTCACGGGCGGCCTGGACCTTCTCGTAGCGCAGCTGGCAGACCGAGTTGAAGGCCTCCTGGTGCCGGCCCTTGGTAAGGTACCAGCGGGGGGACTCGGGGCAAAGGAAGACGAGGCAGCACACGATGACGGCCGGGATCATGGCGGATCCCATCATCAGGCGCCAGTTGAGGCCGAGCTCGATGCCCCGGTCTGGGACGAAGTAGAAAGCAAGATCGGCGATGTAACCAACCATGATGCCGAAGGCGGTCCACATCTGCCACTGCATAACCAAGGCTCCGCGAAGCTTCGGGGGAGCACACTCGGCAGCAAACTATTGGCAGAGGCATCATGTTAGCTGGTGAGATTCTTACGAGAAGTGTGGAGTGGAAAGTGGGAGAAATAAGGGGCTAGGGATACGCACAATCGGAGTAGTGGCCGACTTGGGTCCGATACCAAGGCCAAGGAAGAAGCGGGCGATGAACATGTGATACCAAGTGTTGGTGAACGCTGCAAGGAGCTGTTAGCCGGGCCTCCGTCTCATTGGGGTATCTCAAGGCGGAGAGGAGAAGTTTACCTTGCCAGAAGCACGCCGCGGCCGAGATCAAGCAGGCGACGAACACGGTGCCTCGACGACCGAAGATTTTGTTCATGGGGTCGGTGAGCCAGCAACCGATGAAAGCACAGCAGAGATATGGGGCCGAGTTGACAAGGCCCAGGAGCCAAGTGTCACGATCACTGTTCGAGTCGCCAATGCCGAACTGTACCTTGTAGAAGGACTGAGCACCGTTGACTACGGTCTCGTCCATTCCTTGTACCGCTGCGCAGAGCGAGCAGACTGTTTTGTTCCCGCGTTAGAACAGGTCCTCGGTGGTAAAGGGAGCTGGGGATGGGCACAGGCACTTACTGATAATGACCCAGTATAGCATCTTGGGGTTGGACCACTTGTGGGTAGTCTCGCGGTCAATCATCTCCCTCTCGACGTCTGTGAGTTCTGCAATTCCGTCGTGCCGGTTGTCATTGCCGGCAATCATGGCACCGAGCCTGAAGGCGCGGATGTCCTCCTCGCTGGTCATGCCAGCCTTGCGGGCATAGTCTTCGCCGAGGCTGGCCAGCCGCTCCATGCTCAGGCCGGCCAAGGGGTTTGCCAGCTTGGACGAAGCCTCGAGCCGCTCGCGGTCACGGAGGTTGTTGACGTTTTCATTTTGATCGGACGACTCCCCGCGGTCTTTATAATCGGTGTGTTCAAACTCGGCGGCGGAGCCCATCGAGCTGGACCTCTTGTCCTTCTCGGTTGAGGGATCCGTGTTCTTGGGCGGATCAGACGCCATAATGGGCTTCGACTCCTAGGGGTATCTTAAGGACGTGAATGTTTTGTTTACACGGCTACGATGGTGACAGTGAGCAGATACCTCTGGCTGGTATGGTCACGTAGCTCAGCCGAAGAGGGAAGGGGGTGATGCGGGGGAGTGATGAAAGAAAAAAAGGGAGATCGATGGGTGTCACTAAGACGATCACCTCCGGGCTACCCAAGATATATGAACGTTTATCATCGACTGACCGCAAGTCTGGGTCATCCGAGGAGGGAGGGGGGGCATATCCTGCCTTGCCTACATAGGAAAGATATGACATCCAGGCTGACTGCCTCCACAACGACAAAATTACAAAGAAACGGTTTCCTACGTGAGAGGGGCATCGAGGATGAGGATACATGACGAGATGGCCTACCGAAAAGAGGGCCGCTGTGCCACCACCAGCCAGAGAGGCTCCGCAAAGCTCGGCCACATTGTCGAGAGGGGGAGAGGTGTATCATGGAGATTGTGAACTACGTACTCTCGGTACTGCATGAGGAGATACGGGGGATGGAGACGTCTCAAGGCACTATGGTGAAAGATCATCGGTTCTGTGGGGAGTAGCGTGTGTGGGTGCTCTTTGACTGCCCCATGGCGCGCGTTATTGTCTACGAGTCAGCAAGATCAAGTTTACGGCCGACTGTGCTCCCCCCATTGAGATCCATTCCCCATGGCAAGTTTGGCCGCAGAGGTAAAGTTTTTTGCTTTGACAAATGCAAGCGTGACGAGCCAAGGGTTGAACTTGGAAAGCTTGGTTGCGGCCCCAGCCGTTCCGTGCCAGGCTTGCCAGGCCTGCCCGGGAGGAAGCTGGCATGGCTAGACGGAGGGGCCATGTTGTAATCGTGCGTTCAGGGCACGGGGAAGACGGTTGGGGTTCAAAATCTTACAGGGGAGATTGGGAGGCAGTCTCGCAGTCTACCAATAGGAAGGACCTTGTTAGTTGCCAAGGTGAATGTGATTGTTTTCAATGGCACCGCCCAGCACACCGCCAAAGATCAGGCTGTGGAGACGAGAGGTCATGAGCTGCCGGTTAACGGTGCTCGCGGGGCTGGGAGCGAGGAGGAGAATGCAGGAGGAGGCAAAGCGACGTCATGGGTGTAAGATGTGGCCGCTCAAGATGGAAAGACTATGAGACCCGCGATGCATGAATCGTCGATCCTGTTGGTCGTATTGCTTGGCACTCGGGTGGCGAGCGAGGCGAGCAAGGCGTGCACGCGAGTAATAAAAAAAAAAAAAAAAAA
>FTLB01843298.1_pt1 | contig 12145 bp, 10 predicted proteins | sample 1658291 | NCBI WGS metagenome assembly FTLB01 (sample SAMEA3914812, study PRJEB12502) | metagenome | biome: forest; material: soil | place: Canada | collected 2011-07-07 | depth 0.1 m
CATGGCGATTATGGGTTTGGCAACGGCGGAAGGGTCTGTGTCGGCGGAGGCAGCCGTGAGGGAGGCGACAGTGGAGGATGGGGTCGAGCGCATGAGAGGGTGGACCATGAGGTTCGGAGAATACGTCTTGATAACGCTGCCGGCGCTTGGAGTGCAGATGACATGAGACTGAGAGCGTCGATATCGTTAGCCATTGCCATAAACGGGTAACGTTCGAACAAGGTATATGAATGTTGGGGGAGAGGAGATGGGCATAGGTACCATATCACAGCCTAGTCTTGCGCTGGCCATGGCAGAGAAGTATGGCGCTCCGGTATAGTCCTCGCTCCCTCCGATCACGCCTACGCGGCCCAATTGACCTGTAGTAGCCTGTATCAGCTACTGTATCTGTGCATAGGTTGGTTGCTCTCTACCGCCATGTCTGTGGGGGCTAGCGGCAACATTCGTGAGAAAATGCCGGGTCATGGAAACCGTTGGGCGACGGCACCTTTGTGAAACTTCTCCAGCATCGGCGGCACCAATTGCCGAACTTTGGCAAGAACATCCTTTGTTGCTGCGGACATCTCGGCGGATGGATCGTAATGGTCTGTCATATCGTCTGATAATGGCAACTGGGAACTCCCTACGCGATGCGGTTGGGAGGCAAGCGTGAGGTATCGCCGGAGGAGAGCTGATCGCAAATCACACTTGTAAACAGATTTGTGATGTCACCAGGCAGGCGATTATAGCAGTGACGGTGCCCGCAGAGCGCAAGCGTTGTTGTTAGTGGTTCTCTTTCATAAGCTACTTAAGCTATTGCGCACGCTGTGGTTGGTTATTTGTTGCTGTGGATCCCTGCCTTGCTCCCTGTCACATGATAACCTCTGTCGAACCAGACTGCTCTTTGCAGTGGTTGTTCAGTCTTATCTTCGAGATGCGCCAATACGTTTTGCTGTTTAAAATCATTCCTCCTCCTTCTTGACCGTGCCAATCTTGTAGTTTCCCTGGCCCATGTTCCATATTCCCATTTCGTTCAACCATGCATCCTTTTCTCCCCTCACGTCCTTGATCGGGGTATGCCGTGAACCGCCTTCATGGTCTACAATTGCCAACATGACTCCTCCAGCAAATGTTATATCCCGACCAACCCGTGACACATTATCGGCATCTAGGAAGTAGGCCTTGCCGTGGGAGATGGAGAAAAGCTGGAATTCCTTCCAGTCTAGGTATCGAAACCCCGGTGCGGTTGCCTGTTTCTTGGAGCTTGGTTGGGCTTCGTGGGCTTCGTCGGTGGTGCGTTTTGCCCGCGCGGAAGACGACGTGCCCGGGTTAGCACTCGCCCTGGTCTTGTTGGTTGCAATGTTGTGTCGCACAGCCTCCATCCGCGCCGTTTTGTCGTCGCCGTGGTTATCTTGACGGCCAGCCGCAGCCGGTGCCGCTGCGGCTGGTGTCGCTGGTATTGGACTGGTTGATGCTGCGTTAGATCCAGATGCCTTGTTGATCCGTTTTCGCCGCATCGCGGTATGAGCTAGTGGCCATTCCTCCTCGCTAAGGATGAAGATATCGTCGGATGGTTGCCCATCGTCGCGTCTTGCCTGCCCTTGCAGAAGATTAGTCGTTGTATCCCTCTTAGCAGGGACTCCTCGTCCGGACATGTCGTTGATCGTCTTCTCTATCCGAGCAATGGTTGTCGTTAGTCGTGAGACGTTCGCCGCCATCTCAGCGCTTGTTTCGAGGGCCGTCTCTAGGCGGCCAAGGCGTTTCTCGACGTCGGTTGCTAGAGGCGTGAAGGCTGCAGTTTCCAACTGCGTCGAATTGACACCTGTGATTTGCTGAGGTGTCTGAGGCTGTAGTACGTGTTGTTGTTGCCTGGAACCCTCCACGGTTGCAGCTTCAACTGGAGGTTTTGGTGTTAATACGCCCTTTGGAACCGGCTGGAGGACTGAGCTGGTGCCAGCCAAAAAGCTGTTCAGGTTTGTTTCTGTAACCGGGGGTGTATTTGCAACCGAGTTAGATGTGTAAAAAAATATTGCCTTCATCGCCACGGTCGGTCGCAACAGGTCAAATCCCGCCCACCACGCGGTGCGCTTCTCGGTCGGGTCGATCATCCAGGTAGCTCCTACAGAGTCCAGGAAGTTGATGGTCTTGACCGTCCACGGTGCACCCTTAGCCAAAATGTTAGTAGCGATGATGACTTCGGGCGCCGGGAATGTTGCTGGATGTGTTTTCCAGCCCGCCTGCGCGCTATCAGGCGGTTCTTTTCTGGTTTTGGTTATTCCCTCGTTGAACAACCGCATTGTGCGATGCTGAGAAGCGGCCGAGCTTATTGGGGATCTCATCAGCTCAATCAAGACATCGTATGGTCTGACTCCCAAGGGCCAGGGGCCGGGGATTCGAGCCTTCCATTCTCGCATTTTGCTAGCATATTTTTGGGCCTCCTGCTCGAGCATTCGCCGCGGTTGTGTAGAATTTCTCCAGTGTTTCTTGGTCCCAGTAGTCACCGGTCTGTGAGCCTGCCCGTCATCATTGGACTGGACATCGCCTGACCTCTCGTCTTCGGACTTCGGGTGGTCATTTGGGATTGGCGTCAGCATCTGGTTTGCGCCGTTGCCGCGCCCGGAGTTGAGAAATGCCTCCAATGCCCCCGGTCTCATCGCATCTTCAGATCCATCCGGTGCGATGTAGACGTCACCGTGCCCCGGGAGATTGTCAGCCATGGCAAGTAGGATGTGGGATGAGATGGGACAAGTGCTAGCTGTGTATGATGCCTAGTCAAACTGAAGATGCTAGAAGTAGATGAGTTGTACGATGTAGGAAAGAGCAGCAAGGGAGCTGGAACATGAAGATGTACGAAGAAATGGCATAGAGGAACTGGATCCTGAAGATGTAGGAAGAAATGGTGGAAATGGTATGGAGGAATCTATGGAGGAACCGGATACTGAAGATGTAATGAGAGTTTTGTTAAGTGATTTCCGACTGACTACCTTAGGTCCCGGTCCGTGAGAAGAAAATGTGAGACTACGGTGACATCCTCGCTAGATCCTAGGCGTACCTACGTAGTGGAAAGCCTGGATGAGCCCAAGCGTATCTGGTGGGATCTGATATTCTTGACATAAAAGTTTAGCCTAGGAGGTGAGTGAGCTCGAGTAGCTAGATGCTCCCCCGGCCTCTACGAGCCAAGGCAAACGCAGTTATAACTACTCTATATTCATTTCACGTCTACTGCAGGCAATGAATCAATCCATCAAAAGACATTAAATTCAGGGACAAAAGGAAGTGAGTGCTCGATTGAGTTTTAGCTCTCTATTTTACACTGCTTGACCGGAGAATCTTCTGGCTCGCACTCCAAATTCCTCAGTCACGCACCCGATGAGAAATCACCTCTAGAAACACAAATCGATGCGGTATAGACAGACATCATCCCCTCCGTACTATTCCCCAGCGAACCTCCGGAAACTTTTCGATTACGCTAAAATTTAACCGAGGAAGCTCTTGGTGAAGGTCTGGATGACGTCCTTCAAGCGGCCCTCGAGGTCCTTGCTGAGGGCTCCCTCCTTGTCGATGGTGGCGAGGAGATCGGACTCGTTGGTCTTGAGGTGGGCGAGGAAGTCAGCCTCCCACTGGAGGATCTTGGCGACGGGGACTGTGTCGAGGTAACCGTTGACACCGGCGTAGATAAGGGGAACCATCTCGTTGACGGCCATGGGGGAGTACTGCTTCTGCTTGAGCAGCTCGGTCAACTGTAGAAATCCTGCGATTAGCTTGATCCGCGAGAGAGGCATTGGCGGTTTCGGAGGCACTTACACGCTCACCACGGCTGAGGGTCTGCTTGGTGGCAGCATCCAAGTCGGAACCGAACTGGGCGAAAGCGGCGACTTCACGGTACTGGGCCAAGAAGAGCTTGAGCGAACCAGCGACCTGCTTCATGGCCTTGAGCTGGGCAGCGGAACCGACACGAGACACGGAAAGACCGACGTTGATGGCAGGTCGGATACCCTTGTAGAAGAGCTCAGCCTCGAGGAAGATCTGGCCGTCGGTGATAGAAATGACGTTGGTGGGAATGTAGGCAGACACGTCACCACCCTGGGTCTCAATGATGGGAAGGGCAGTCATGGAACCACCTCCGAGCTTGTCGTTCATCTTGGCGGCACGCTCGAGCAGACGAGAGTGGAGGTAGAAGACGTCACCGGGGTAAGCCTCACGGCCGGGAGGACGACGGAGAAGAAGAGACATCTGACGGTACGCGACAGCCTGCTTGGAAAGATCGTCGTAGATGACAAGCGAGTGCTTGCCATTATCACGGAACCACTCCCCTACTGAAGCCTAAAGATGATCTTGAGTTAACAGTTTCCTTTCTTGGGTATGTTGCGGGAGCTCAAAGTCACGTCTCGGGAACAATCATTCTACCGGAGAGTCCTCCAGGTAGAAATGCCTTCTGAGACAAGCCTTAAGGGGGATTCAACAGCACGGGAGATACTCACACCTAGTAAATGAATAGTTAGAACAGGTCCAAGATGATAGAAACTGGTGGGAGGCTCGCAACGGAGGGGAGTAAGGGCATACCTGTGAAGGGAGCGATGTACTGCAGAGGGGCGGCCTCGGAGGCGGTAGCAGCAACGACGATGGAGTACTTCATGGCATCGTTCTCCTCGAGGGTCTTGACGAGCTGGGCGACGGTGGAACGCTTCTGGCCGACGGCGACGTAGACGCAGTAAAGCTTCTTGGTCTCGTCGTTGGCGTTGTTCCAGCGCTTCTGGTTGAGCATGGCATCCAGGGCGACGGCGGTCTTGCCGGTCTGACGATCACCAATGATCAGCTCACGCTGGCCACGGCCAATGGGAACCATGGCATCGATGGACTTGAGGCCAGTCTGGACGGGCTGGTTGACGGATTTACGGGGAAGAATGCCGGGGGCCTTGAGCTGGGCACGGCGCTTCTCCTTGGCGTTGAGAGGACCCTTGCCGTCGATGGGGTTGCCGAGGGCATCGATGACACGGCCGAGCAGCTCGGGACCGACGGGGACATCGACCTAGTCGTCATCGTTAGAAGATGATGGAGGCGTCACGGGCGGCAAAGGCGACTCACAATTTCACCGGTACGCTTGACGGTCTCGCCCTCCTTGACGAGACGGTCAGAACCGAAAAGCACGACACCGACCTGGCCAGCCTCGAGGTTCATGCACATTCCCTTGACACCGGACGCGAACCTGCAGCAACTGTTAGATATCCGATGCGTCGATGCGATTTGAGCCATTTGATCGGACATACTCGACAAGCTCTTCGGCCTGGACGTTGGCCATGCCGTGAACACGGGCGATACCATCACTGTAAAACATGAAAAGTCAGCGATCCATACGAGTAGGTTGCATGCGTGCCCCAAGACTCAATATTCTAGTTCAATTGATGATGGTTGTTGGGGCGGACGGGGGGGCTTTTGTGTGTTTTTTTTGGTATGTTTTTCGTTTCATGTCGGTCGCCAAGAATATCCGGCGGAAGGGGGAAACGTACCCGACGGAGAGAACGCGACCAGTCTCAGCGAGGTTGGACTCCTCCTGGACACCACGGATACGCTGCTCAAGGATGGAAGACACCTCAGTTGGTGATGCCTTGGCTTCGGCGTAGGACCGGGTCTGGAAGGCAACCGAGGCGGGTGCGGCATTTCGCTGCGTCAAAGTTAGCGTAACCGAATGCCGCGAGAACCTCGAATCCAATGGGAGCACATCAAGAGAAGCTCTCCGGAGCTCGCCAAACCCTCTCGCGCCGCCGAAAAATATCCAATTGAGCTCGGAGATGTTCAGACGAAGCCATTGAGATCCTTTTTGAAGTGCTTTCGATGGGATTGAGGTCGATTCGGCTGGGCGGAGGTGGACTCACTGCGGCGACCCTGCTCGAGGCAGAGATGGCGCCTACGGCACGCGTAGACTGTCGGAGGGCGTTCCGGAACATTCTGAAGATAGTCCTGGATGTGACTAGAGTAGAGGGAATGCAATTGCACGGGAAGTTGCAACTGCGCGGAGGGGAGATTCAATCGGGGGAAGATGAAGTTTTGCTAGGCAAAGCAAAGCACGTTGGAAAATTGTCAAGAAGGGCTTGATTGCTTTGGCCTGAGGGAAAGGAAATGTGGACCCCGAGCTTCCATGTGGCCAATCAAGCTAGCCACGAGAATTTTCCTCGTTGTTATTCCGAATGCCTCCACCTTTTGGGGAGCCGGGGCCAGCTTGTGGGCCGAGAGCGCCATTTTTCCATGTCTTGGCCGGGACCGTGACTTGGTTTTTTTTCTTTCTCATCATGTTTACACCCGGCTGCGACCAGGCCGACGGTCTCGTATGCCAAATTATCAACGTCCTCACCCCGGGGCATATCTTTTTCGGTCAAAGCTCTTGGATTAGCTAAGGGACCGATCAATTCGGCAAGAGCGTGGCCGACCGGGGCCAGCCCATACCGGATATACGAAGCACAATGCCCGTCTTTCTCATTTTTGATGTGAGTTGGTGTGAATGAGCAGACAGCACAACAACTAAGCATAAGATGTCGTTCGTAATTCGTTGGTCTTACGCACCATCATAACACTACGCCTTTTCCAGGCTTCCCCAAGAAGTGTTTTGAGCCTCATCACATGGTCCATGGCCTGTGCAAGACTTCTCCACCCGTTGCCGGGCGAGATATTGAGGATTCACCCAGGAGGTGGAAGAGGCGAGGAGCGGTGTCAACCACTTTTCGGGTCAGATTATATCTAACCCTAACCCTATACTTCTTTGGCGAGACCTTGAAGGATCAAGAGGGACTTTCTTTGCCTTATTTTAATTGTCCAAGTTCCTCTGAAGGAATATACTATGAGAACCCCTAGTACTTGAGATACATAAGGAGTATAGACCTAAATAAACTCTGAGAACTCCCTCTTCTTTTGAGACATTTCGGGACTCTCCCAGCATTCGAGCCGCTCTGGAAAATTGTAAATACAAAATTATAGGGTTAGGGTTACATCTGGCTGGCCGAGGTTCACCTTGGCTCAGGTACATCATACAGAGTAGTGGGTTTTGCCCTTCTTCCACTTGAAAAGGGGGATTTACTCTGGGTTAGGGTTATCTGTGCCCCTACCCTACCCACCCTGCCACCTTTGACCCTGATCTTGTTCACCTCCGCACTTCCCCGGAGCAGTTCATTGGGGATGGCTGTCCGAAAGACGCCGTAGGGCTCCCGGAGATGCCTTGTAACTTGGTTTCAGGTGGAGCGCCGTGTGCATATGAGTGTGTTCTGTTGGTGTGCCAGGTCCGTATAATACAAGAAACACGACTCATTCGCTGCGATATATTTCCAGGCTCTCGCCTCAGTCATGCTTCTCAGCGACACGATCCTAGCATGAGAGTTCGTCCGCCTTTGCCTTTCCAACCTCCTGTCCCGCCTCAGTAGACGTTGCTACTGACACGGGCTCGCCTAGCTCCTGCATCCTTGGAAGAGTTCGACAGCTTTGAATACACAGAGCAAGTGGGCTACACTCGGGTTCGCTGTCCACTTATAAAAAAGGAAAAAGAAAAGAAACAAGATAAAATAAAAACGAGCAAATAAAAACCCATGGAATGAGATCATGTAGCAAATGCCAAATCAGTTCTCGTCAGGGCATCTCGGTAGATTGTATGGTTTATTAACAATCCAACTGCGGAGGCACGTGTCTAAATTGCTAGGTCGCTTTCTCACCCCATGCCAACCATGAAGCAATCGTGAGGACGAAAGAAAGGGAGGAAGTAAAAGCTTGTTTCAAAATCTGGCGTTGAACCCGTAGCGCAGGAACCTTCCGAGCTAAGCACGTCTAACTAGGTAGTCCTTAGGTACCGAATAACTGTGTGGTCAGCTACGGGCCGATACACAAGCAGCCGTCCGCGGAATTTCGCACAACTTCGGGAGAGGGCGTGTGTGCATTCGCGAATATAACGCAGCTGTACGCCTTGTATCATTGTTACCGCCAGCTGTGCCTCGCATTCCTGAGTTCATCGATGCTAGTGATTTTCATGATTTTCATGATCGCAACTAGGGTCAGAGATCAAGCCACAGGGGTCGGCGTCTCAAGTTTTGGGGAAAACCCACCGTAAAGTTGCAACCCCGGCGTCGCTCCGACAGGCACAGTTTCATCTTCCCGCCCTGGTCCCGTCAATCTCCAGGCACACATCGGACGACATGGCAGGGACTCGCCCTCGTTGGATATCGACCCAAACATTTTATTCCATCTGGGCTCCGCTCTCTCCCTCCTCCCTGCGCGAACTGTGACACGCGAATGCGGCTTCTCCTGCTGTTTGCAGCGCTTTGCGCCGATTCTCAAAGTGTTAAGCCACAGCGCTAGGGAAAGGCCAGGGTACATGGTTGACCTTGAGAACGACCGTAGATCATGGGTTGTGGAAGTGCTCGGTCGTCAGCGAATCTCGCGACTAGAACTCCTTGCACTCCCCTGCCGACTCTCTGTCACCATCCCTATGGTCGAAGCCATGTTCGAAGTACCCCGCCGTCATATCGAAACGAGGAGCTGCGTCCGTCTTCGACCATGCAGCTAGGTACCCATGAAACCTGCTAAGCAGAGGCGTGGGAACGAGACTTGGGGGCCTTTTGGGCCTCGCGTTGGAATATAGTACAATACATACTTGCTCACTTGTTGGACCTTTTGCCAGCTTCCCCCGGCTGAACCGCGAGGATGGTAAGCGCTGGCCCACCAAGGGACCCTTAAGGGGCCTTGCCCATGGAACTCGCACCCCTGGGAAATAGCTTTTGAGGTGCCAGCTGGGTCCCAAGAAGGCAAAGTGTGAAGCCATCGTGAGGTGACGATAAAGACCAGGCTAGATCCCGGCCCCTCGGCCCCCCCTTTCTGCTTCTTCTATATCTTGAGCCCATTCCCTTGGTTTTGAGTTCTTTGCTATGAGGTGCGAATAGCTTCAGTCTTTCCTTTTTACCTTCTTTTCAACTTTTCGTGCCTTTCTCTTTGGCCCTCTGCCCTTCCCTGCTGAGCGGGCTTCCCTTCCTTTGTACGTACCTTGTACCGAATTTTACCACTCTTTTTTTTCTCCAGTCAACGAGGTCGATCCCGTTCTTTTTAAAACAAACCTTTGAATACACGAAGAAACAGTCAAAATGGTTTCTACCCTCTCTTCTGTTCTTGCCTATGCGGCATTGGCTGCGGCTGTCCCTCTCCTGCCCCGTACTGTTACCTCGCTTGATGCCTCCGCCGTCGCGGAAGCTCAGCAACGGGATAACACCGCCACCCGAGCTTTTTCCAATGTCCAGATCAAGGTAACTATCTTCCCCGAGCTGTCCTTGATAGTCGAATCGGTGGTCTATCTACGGAGCTAACCTATGCCCCAGACTTCGGACGGCAGGTGTCTCTTTGTTGACAAGCTCTCCGGAGACTTCCGCGAGAACTTGACGCCGATCCAGGTCGGCGCTTGCGGCTCTACGGATGGCCAGGGCTGGGACGCCATTACCAGCGGCAAGCATAACAACGCTGCGAACTCGATCCTCGTCGTCAGCACCCTGACCAACGCTTGTTTCAACTTCGATCCTCGCCGTGCGGCCGGAAACCAGGTCCTCCTCTTCTCCTGTGGTGGACGTGCCGACGGAGGTAAGCGACCGCTCTGGCCCGATCTACATCTTTGGTTCTTGACCGAGGCAGCTAATCATCTCCGGTGTAGGTGGCCTAGTCACCAACTCGCAGCTCTTCGGCTTCAAGGGCGGAGCCGGACCGCTCGCCTTTCAGCCCGAGAACCAGGCCGGGTCTTGCTTCACAGTCAAGGGCAATGTCATTGACATCGCTAACTGCAACTCTGCTGATCCCAACCAATCGTTCACCTTTGGAGGTGCTGCCGCTGGAGGCGCTGGAAACAGCGGCACCAGCGCCAACGGAACCACTACTACCGCTGCTGCTGAAACCACCACCGCCGAGGCCGCGGCCACGACTGTTGCAGCCAATACCGATACCAAGGCTGCCGTGGCAGAGACTGCTGCCTCCTCCTCCGCCTGCACCCAGCGCACCTTGACCGTGACGGTTACTCCGCCCGCCGCCAACACCGATGTCGAGGCAACCTCCGCGGCGGCTGCCAGCACCGATTTCACCTCGAGCGGAGCTGCCGCCGCCGCGACCACTGTTGCCGCTGCAGGTTCCGTTCTGACCTTCAGCCCCACCACCCCCGTCCCCGTCTCCGGCGCTGGCGGCACCCTGAACCCCACTGCCGTCGCCGAGTCCCAGGCCTTCGACAAGACCGCCGTGCGTCCTTTCAGCAACGTGGAGATCCGGGCCCCCAACGGCCAGTGCCTCTTCATCAACCCCACCGCCGGTGACTTCCGCGAGAACCTGATCCCCGTCACTCTCGTGGATTGTGCCGGCTCGCCCAACGAGAAGTGGGACATCGTCACCTCGGGCGTCCACAACAACAAGCCCGGCAATGCCCTCATCGTGAGCCACCTGACCCAGGGTTGCATTAGCTTCGACGGCCGCCGCGCAACGAACGACACCGTCAACCTCTTCTCTTGCGGTGGTCGTGCAGACGGATGTAAGTACCCAGCCTGCCCTCTTCACCTTCTTTACGTTTGCTGCCGAGAGCATCAGCTAACAGTTCCTTCTCTTGCAGCCGGTCAAACCAACGCAGACCAGCTCATGCCCTTCATTGGTGAGCTGAGCTTTGCCTTCGCCCCGTCAGGCGAGAACAACAAGACGTGTATTCTCCCAGGTAGTGACAACGGGAGGCTCATTTCAGGCGCTTGCCCGACGGACGGCTCCCAGCTGTTCTCCATCTTCCCCTAGTTACCTATCTCGCGCCAATGGCGTTTGTGGATAGATGACAGGTGGTGACGCCTGTCCGCCGTACCAGACCCGTCGTTTGTCTGGTTTGTTTCTATTGTTGTATTATATTTTCTACCTTTTTATGTCAGAGGGCCAATATCTTTTCCCAACTCTTTTGCTGCTTATTTTGAACGTGACCCTGATGCGTAGAAATGCTCTTTCTTCTTTAAGGCAACATCGAACGTAGTGACACATATTCTGGCGCATGCCCAGCCTTTTAGTGAACCTACAGTATGTTTCACGCCCCCTGCTCCCTCTGCAATTTTTCAGGGACAATCGTGCCGGCGCATAGACTTCGCGTAGTCTCGGGCTTGAGCACGGACAGCTGAGAACGGTCGACTAATACCGACTCAGAGAAAGGGTTAGTTGCATGCATCATTGCCATCTGGTCGCGGGTGAGAGGCCTCGGGATAGTGGCGATACTAAGGGTCAATTTAACCAGCAGAGCTGCGATTCTGAGACTTTTCTGGCCCTGATTCCAACTATCGTGAAGCTTCCGAGCTTCGGTTTTCTGGCATGTTCGCTCAGCACCTCCTAACCCCCTCAAGGCTAACGAGCTAGCTCTGTATGACTCCGTGTGTCGCCTCTGTATCCCTTTTCGCAAATCGTAGGAAGAGAGTCGCTCTCTAACTGGGCTTAGGGCTTGTCCGTGATGAGTTCCCAGCCTGTCCGGATCAAGATGCCCAAGAGACTGACTTCTCTGTGCCACGCGAAACGGCGCCGAAAGGGCCCGAGACTTTCCGCACTAACTCCACCATTATACAGATTTGTAGGAGCCGGCTTAAGACAATTCGACAATTCTGAACAAAGCTGCTTATTTTATTCGTCGACGTAGTTATGAATCATTTTAAGCTTGTGCCTTTGGTTTCCTTGCCGGGCAAGTAACTCCAAGCATAAGAGCGTTGTCTCTCCAGGTCGTAATCCGCCGAGGTCTCGTGAGCCGTTCCAGTTTCCGACCTGGTACAACGTTCCCGATTCCGGGAGATGCTCCCTCGCATGACCCAAGACGATACCGGGGGCAGAATCTTGGGTTTCCCCAATTAGGGGTGTCAACCACATGGCAAGCACGGGCTGCCTTGCAGGCTACCAGAGGTGATTACCTTGACATTCGCTTGGGGGAGTCTTCAACTTTGGGTTTGTACTCTAGGGCATCCCGAGAAGATGAGAGCATCATGTGCGGTAGCCGAGGCCCTCATCCGCTTAAGTCACCAACCAGACCAGACCACGTCAGGGCCCAGGAAATGGGAGATCAGCATCGGAGCTGCAGGGAACACCGGGTAGAAATCCCGGCCTCAAGTGAGAAGCCACTTGTAAGTAAGTAGGATGGACCCTATACACAATTATTACT
>FTLB01701980.1_pt1 | contig 12143 bp, 12 predicted proteins | sample 1658291 | NCBI WGS metagenome assembly FTLB01 (sample SAMEA3914812, study PRJEB12502) | metagenome | biome: forest; material: soil | place: Canada | collected 2011-07-07 | depth 0.1 m
GTCTCGGGGCACAGCTTGTACACACCGGCCAGGACAATGACGGCGGTGGAGGTCTCGTGGGCGGCTCTCGCGATGATGCCAGCACCTCCGTCGGCGACTACGCCCCCGTCGGCGACCACGGCCCTGGCGCCAAGGATGACCTTGTTGACCCTGGACATGTAGGACATGGCGCCGCTGCTCGCAAGGCTGACCGTCTTCACGCCTGCATTGGTCAACTTCTTCCGCAGGGACGAGTAAGGAGTCTCGGCGCCGTCTTTCTGGGGCACCGAACTGGCGATTAAGACGGTGAACTGTCTCTTAGATGCAGCTCTGACCAGGAATCTCTCGACCGTCGGTGATGGTTGGTAGACGAGCACGTAGTCACCCGGGTGGATCTGCACGTCGGCGAAGCCCGCGATCTGGTCGTCCACCTGCGCGATCTCGTCCATGATCTCCTCCACTCCGTCGATGACCTCGGAGCGCAGCGCACGTGCGCTGGCGCCGAGCGGCTGGAAGACAGGTGTCGAGGTGCCCGAGACTGTCGCGGATTCGGCCGGCTCGGGCGCGGAGAGGAGGGTGAACAGAGACTTGGACATGTGGGACGCGCCGGTGCCCAACAGCGAAGCTACCCGGGCAAGGGGAGGAGGCCCCGATCGCGATGGGGTAGCCGAAGCGCCGGTGGGAAGGCTCTGGATATCGGACACGGATTCGCTGCCAAACTCATCGGCATTGCGGTCTTCGGTCGCCTCGTCTCGGATCAAGCCCAGCACTCGTCGCACGATGTTTCCGATGACAAGCTCGCGGGGGGCGGCGCGTATGAGTTTCGTACCGATCTTCTGGACGTTGGAGAGGAGCTGGTCGACGTCGCGCCATTTTGACCTGGCCACGACTTGGAGGAGGATATGGGCGGTGGCCGTGGCACAGGCATCTCCCCTGACCTGCTTTCGCTTGAGCAATCTGTAGCATAGCAAATGTTAGAGGGGCGGGGCCAGCGCTGAGAGATTGTGAGATACCCACGATATCAACCCCTCGACAGAAGCCTCCAAGGACTGGCTCTTCAACCCTTTGAGCAGCTTCTCAAGGCTGGGCGCATAGCCGGCTGGAGGGGGTGCCATTTCGGCGCAGACTGGAGCTCGATATGCTCGATATGCTCGAGAATTCGAGATACTGGAGATACCGATGGTTGAGCAAGCAGGCTCAAGATTCGAGATGTCTCCACAATGTGCTGGCAGTAAATCGGATTCTCAGCTGGAGGAAGGAGAAGCCGAAGAATATATTTATCTCTTCGTAATATCTTGACAGTATCTCCGAAAGGATTCACAGTCGTCTTTGCAAGGACAAAAAAAATCACTGGGCGATTCTCTCTTTACGAAAGGCAGTTTGGCTCTAGCCTGTATGAGTCAATGGGAACTCACGCCGGCCCAGCTAAAAGCTTAGGTGCCGAGCAATATTTTGTGTCGCGGGGCTGCGGGGCACAATTTTCAGTGCAGTGCAGCGCATCGCATAGTATGAGCACCGCATGGCATAGGTGCACCGCCCTGCCTCGAGCAGAACGCCACAGCAAGCTTAATCTTTCAAGCCACGATTTCAAGCTTCAATATTTGAACTCTTCAATATGTACTGTTAACTTTTGCATAAGATCTTCCTAGCCTAGGTATTCTACTCTACTATTAGACATGGTAAAGTTCATTCATTAAGGCAATTGATATTTCTATAAGCATTATACTAGAACTGGCCCGTAAAGACGCTTCCATGTGTGTGAAGCTAGGGCTTTGGGATAATTGAAGAATAGGTATCGAATAATAGGAATCGAACAATAGTAATTTGATCAATAGAACAATTGGAAAGCTTCTATTGTTGGTCAATGCGAGCGTGAATAAAAAATTGGACCCTGCGTTCTCAATTGTGCCCCACTGCCCCGCGTTCTGCACACACGGCGAATCCTCGGGGCTGTAAACTGCCGCACTCGACCGCCTCAATTTTGCGAACAAGGATCTTAGCTCTCCAAAATTTCTCGACCTGCGAACTTCTTCAAACCCACACCACTCTTGAATTTCTTGATCGCGAACTTCTGGAAATTCAAACCAACCACCACCCCCTCTCTCGCGGCCCTTATCCTCATCCAATATCAATCATCTCATCGTTGGTTATTGGATCAGGATAATTCCTCATCTTCTACTTCTCTACCCACCAACCTTTACACCGCCGCCAACTTTCTCTCGCAACTTTTCGCGCGCCGATCCAATGGCTTCCGAGACCAAGGCCCTCGCCGCCGCCCAGACGGGTGAGCGCAAGAAGTCGAAGGACAAGTCCGACCGCAAGGACAAGTCCGAGCACAAGGATAAGTCTGACCGCAAGGAGAAGAAGGACAAGAAAGAGAAGAAGGTCTCGGCCGATGGCGTCGAGAAAAAGAGCAAGGACAAAAAGAAGGACAAGAAGCGTGCCGACAAGCTCGCCGCTGCTGCCGACCTCGCCCTTGGTGGTAGCTCGAGCCTGGTGAGCGAGCGCGTTGTCCTGCCCCGTCGACTCGACAGCCTGGGGGATATGGAGAATTCAATTGTTACTGCCGATGTTCTCGTTCCCTTCGCGCTGCCCTTGGCCGACAAGGATCTCCACCATCATGTCTACAAGCTCGTCAAGCAAGGTATGTCTACACAGGTTTTCTTCCTCCATGGCTCTTCTCTATGCCTGCCTCTACCATCTTTCCCTGTCTGCCCTGTTGCTCATTCCCACTTCTTCCCTTGCCTGCCCTGCTCCTGTTCTCGACTGCCTGAGACTCCCTGTTTCCATGTCTGGCTTTCTTTCTCTTGTTCACCACCAGGCTCACTCCCCGCCATTGCTGAATTCTCATTCTCTCTTTTGGGGGGGATTCACCTTGGCTTTTGTTTTGCTTTTTTCTGTTATTTTCTTTCTTCCTTGTTGGTCGGATTCACTGTCATACTTCTTTCACATTTTGTCACCGTCATATTTACAGCACCTTGTTTTCACTTGCAATACACCTTGACCTCTTTCCCTTTGCCAAACTTATCTATACTTGGCCCAGGCTCTGGCAAATATGCAATAGCTAACTCTGCTTCTCTACTCAGGCTCAAAGATGAAGATGGTCCATCGTGGAGTCAAAGAGTGCTACAAGATGATCAAGAAGACTCCTACCGGTTCTTTCAATGTCAGCGGCAAGAACACTCCCCAGGGCGTTGTCATCCTCGCCGCCGATGTGGCCCCTATGGAGGTCATCATGCGTTTCCCCCTCCTCTGCGAGGAGCACTCGATCCCCTACCTTTTCGTCAAGTCGCGCACGGAGCTCGGCATTGCTGCCGCTACCAAGCGATCGACCAGCATTGTCATCCTCAAGACTGAGGCCAAGCAGTCTGCCGCCAGTCCCGAGGATGCCGAGAAGAAGGAGTACCTCGAGGGTCTCCGCTCCCTCATCGCTCTGGCTCACACTGAGTACGCCACCCAGGTCCAGCCCTGGTTGAACGGCATCCACCAGGACCAGATTGCCTATGAGAACGCCAAGGCCGCCGCTGCTCGCGAGTAGACGCTTTGCGACTGCTCACTCAACCAACCCTTCTCGGTCGCTCACTTCGGTCTAGGCAGGTGTTAAGGCGCTTCTTTCGGCGATGAATCTCAATCTCATCATGGAATGTTGGCAACGACATTCAATTTCTTCGGCACTACTACTTGCTATTTGCTATCGGAGTACAACGTCCAGACGGGTCGCAAATCTGTCGGGACTACAGAAGTCTGCTCCATGCGCTGTCTCGCTACGTCTTGTTTCCCCTGAGGTACCACGTCCTGGTTGGTCTTTACCAATGCTCCAGGACTAGAGAAGCCTGCCTCAGGGCCTAACAACAACAACATGTCTTGTTTCCCTCAAGGTACAACGTCCTGGAGTGTCTTCACTGATTTCTCTGGACTACAGAAGCCTGCCTTGGGGCTTAACGACATGCGCTGCTTTTGCAGCAAGGCTGCGGCCTTTCTCTCCTGCTTTCTTTTTCTTTCACCGAGCACAACGCCCTGCCTCGTCAGGGCTACATAAGTCTGCTCACCGGTCTTGCGGATACTACTCACGGTTCACTGGCGCATATGGTCATAGGGAGGGTCTGGTCATGAACTTCAGTAGGCTTCGGATCTGGTCATCGGCACGAGGCAATCGCTGCCCACACTGTACATAGGAATAAAAGTTAACCCAAACTCTTGTGGTCTCTCCGTGACATGGTCTCCTTTATCGCCATTGCTCATCAAGGTAAACTACTGTCAAGTTCAGGTTCAGCGTCCACGCATTGATGTATGGAAATATTTCTATGATGGGGCATAGTGGGCCCAGACGGTGCGTGACTTCTGCTCGGGGATCGCTCCCTTAACAGCGACATTTACTGCTGGGTGCCAGTGGCGCCTCTTTTACTGTACTACTGTACTTACTACCTGAACAAAAATAGAAAGATGCCTTTGGTGGTGCCTCCTTTGGTGGAGGGCATCGGCGGCAAGCTACTTTTGGCTGCGACTGCTTTTGGCTGCAACTGCTTTCGTCAAGGTTTACTTGGAGGAGAAGAATCGTATACAAGTCAGGGGGCAACACGCAGTGCTGGTAAGAAGTCAGGATCCAGGAGTTTGGTACTAGCTAGTAGGGCACAGAGCAGATAGACTGGGTTTCGACATCACCTGTTCAGGAGAATAGAACTTTCCCACATGCTACTACTTCCTTCTGTCTCTTACACAGAAATTGTGGCGAGAAAAGCATTCCTTGTAGCATATGGAAGTGGCGGCCAAAAGTCCTTTGCCCTCGTGGAATCTTGAGAGAGTCCCATGCGCTCGCTGCCTACACCTTTCTACTCAGCAAGCGCAGATTTGAATACGCTGTTGCATCGCCATTGTCCAAGGAAAGAATGTATCGTATGACTGATATCTTCTAATTGGTCGTGTCTCCTAAAGGATGAATTTGGAAGTATCGAGATCCAATGCGATTTACTGCGGCAAGCATCGGTGACTCGGCCGCAAATGCCGTTAAAAGTAAATAGGAATCTCCTTCCAAGCTTGGGAATAGTTACTGCATCTGATGCCAGTTTGTAGCTCAGGAAATCACCCCGGAGTAGAATCAAAGCTGGGAAAGTATCGATTACCTCTCATGAGATATCTTCCTCCAAACTCTCGCCTATATATTGCGACAGCTTTCTCTCTCCTCCATCATATCTCCATCTCGACTTATTGACAATTTTCTATCTTCTCCTTCTTTCTCTCTCTCTCTCTCTCTCTCTCTCTCTCTCGCGTGCGCGTGTCACCAGCGCCGGCTCTTTTCATTGTCGTGGTCTAGCTCGTGCTACCATACTCTTCAACCCTCATCGTCCCTGTTCCCCGAGTCCGAATATCCTCGTCCGCGGATCTCTTAGCCGCCAAATGCCTCGCCTTTGTTCCCTTCTCATCCCCCCATTGCCCTTTGGTCCAATACTCCTATAATACCAAGACCTTCGTTCCGGGTAGGCAAATTTTGCTTCCGCATCGACCTTGTTCCTACATAGTAAGTAAGCTCGCACGTCCCAGCAGTCATCTCTAACACGAGGTGCGTCCAAGCAGTAGAAATATCGGACGCCGTCGCCAACAGCCACTGCCGTATCCAACGTTCGAACTCTCCCTTTCACAGCTTCCGTGCGATGAAGACACCCGTTTCGTAGGAAGGGGGCAGATCTATACCGTGATGTATCTAGGCAGCCTCAGTCCTTGATATGGCTCGTGGCCCCTCGGTATTCATCATCGGCTGGATATAGGTGTGTGCCCCCAATGATTTTTAATCGTTACGACTTCCCAAGCCTCGAGCAGTGAAGACAAAGACGAAGGAAGAAGAAAAAGGAGATCTAATGGTTTTAAAGAGCCTACAGTGCCTACCTAACCTCATTTGCTCGTTGCCGTACCTGTGGGTGGTAGTAGAGAAAAGTTAGCTAAGGTAAGGTAGCCTGTTACCTGGCGGGGTCTAAGAGGTAACTGGCGGCCAGGCCACCTGGCTAGTACCTGACAAGAATAGTCTTGAGCCTCCGCCAAAGTTGAAAGTTATGTTGTTGTTTTATCTGCTTTTTACCAGCGAAGAATGTGGGTTTCTCTTATCTTGCTAATGGTGAGCCATTATTTTGGTTTGTTTACCTACCATGTTATTTCAAGAACCAGGGCAGGATCTAAGTTAGTATTTGAAGAGGGGTGGGAATGACGGTTCCTTTCACGAGATCTCGGTTTGATCTAGAGGCTTCTAGGCTGCCGTGGGTAGCACGCTGCTTGCGAGAATGTCTACGAGAATGGAGGAGGTGATCATGTATGACATTTGGTTCAGCATCCTTGGCGCCAACGCAAGCGACAGAGTACAGTATCTGGAAGAACTTAGAACGAAATATTTGGTAACTTAGGGCCAATGTACAGTAAACTGGTAAGGTTGCCACTGTACGCCATTGTTGTCTGCACTGTCTTTTTCCTTGTATGCCTTACTCCAGAAATAATTATACATACAAACGAGCGGACGCTGAACCTGAACGCTACTGTAACTTCCAGCTGCTTTCTATGCACCATTTCTCTTTCCTATATTCTTCTTCTTTTTTCTTCTTTTTTTCCCTCTTTTTATTATTTCCCCTTCTATTTTCCTATGATAGATAGCAAGCTCTCTCTCTCTCTCTCTCTCTCTCTCTTGACAGCTCATCCCATTCTGCCAAGAGTACCTCGACACATCTTGTTTGAAACACTACACGATATGAGCATTTTCCTTGCTGCCCTTTTCCACTCTACGGTTCATTCTTGCCACCAGGTACGGACCACAATCATAGGTCGCGTCACCAATGGAGAATTGCCTTCTTTGAACAACCGCTAGACGCTGTCTTAGCTTGGCTTGCTTGGCTGGCGCGGTTGGTTCCAGTGGCTCCCCCCCGGTTTGACCTGCGCTAGCCCTGATGCAGCACCCCTGTTGGTTACACCTCGGCGCAGAGTGGTGACATCATTATCCATCACTTACATTGGCTTGGAGCAGCTCCAAGAGCTCTGATGCAATGATGCAAAGCAACGTCTTAAAAGGCCGCTTTCCTGCCCATTGACCTCTGCCGTTCCTTTCAATCTTTTAATTCATCCGATTCAACGGCTACTTCGATACTCAATTGGAAAATTCTCATACCCTGCAACCTACTCTTCAGCAGTTCTCCATCATGTCTCTTCACTGTAAGTGAGCTCCATACGGCCCATTGGGTCTAAGTCGATCGCGGCATCCTCGACACGTCTTGAGTCGAATGCAAAACTCAAAAATTCCCAACATACTCGCTTAGCATCGGAAGGCTGTTCTGAGGCTTTCTCACATCTTCGATCCTGCTCTGGTCTGCCCTGCATTACTCTGGAGCCCACTAGCTGACATGGACCGTCGTAGATCTTCCTCCCGTTAAGCCTTCGGCCATCGCCCTCGGCACGGCTTTCAACCACACCGCCGAGCTGGCTCTCCTTGCTCCTCTCTTCGGGCAAGCGTACCAGCGCGCCAAGGCTTCCAACACGAAGGAGGAGTTCGTCCGCTCCAAGGAGGCCAGTGGTGTGGCCGTCGCCTGGGGTACCTCCCTGGTCGGCTCGGCTCTGCAGTCGTACGGTATCGGTGCTCTGATCAACGCCACCGGCACGCTGAGCTACAAGGGCGCAGCGTACCTCGGCGGCTTGGTCTTCCTTGCTACCAGTGCTCCCGGAGTAAGCTTCTCCCCCCTCGCGCCATGTTCTGCCTCCCGCGGGTCGCCCTTCGGGGCTCACCCGGAGGGGGGGATGATGAATCGTCGATGCTAACACGCGCCGTCCCTTCCTCTCTAGTTCCTCGCTCAGGCCTTTACCGAGAAGCGCAGCCTCGAGACCGTGGGCCTGAACGTCGTCTCCAAGCTCTTCGAGACCGTGGGCCTCTCGGTCTTCCTCACGTGGTGGGGAACACGCACCAACCCCTTCGAGTAGCAAGTCGACCCTGTACTGTCCACCAAGGCTAGGCCACCCGCGCGTCTTCCGGGCCCTCCATACTAACTGGTACTCTTTCTGTTCCACCCGGATTAGCTCCCACGTCGCTGGCGGACCTTCCTTGAACCGGACTGCCTTCCGCGCAGAGTAAAGTAGAGAGAGACGAGCGACGAAGGATTGTGGTGTCGGGGCCAACGGGACTCTTCCTCTCTTCTGGAACGTTGGATCCCCTGGATGTGCACGGATGAGACCATCCTGCACTGCATTTATTGTTTGGGAATGGTTGTCTATAGGTTTCCTCTTTTTTTTTGCGGTGGGAAATTGGGGCCAGAAGCAAAGATTGGCACATAGATGAAAGGACCCTCGGCATCTCTAGTCCCTAGCTTCTCGTAACATATCCTCCATCCTCATCCTGCTGCTTTGTTCTCTGCACAGTGACGTCTCTTGGGCCTCCTAAGAATACTGATGAGGTTGTATGCGCATCTCGACCGTAGTGAGGCGAACCAACAACACTCCTGGCATCTGTACCATGAGAGCACCCCATCGTTCTCATGCATTTATTTAAAAGCCCCCGTTCTAGATCGCGAACAAGTTTAAAAAAGCAAGCTCTCGCCCGAAATTGCCGTACCTGACATGGGAAGCAACAGGTCATGCAGACCACTAAGCTTAAAAGGCTTTTGCGCCGGCGAGCGGGCCATGACAAGGACGTCATGACGTGACCATTACCGAGTTGGTGCGCAGCCTCTCTGTCTGTCTCTCTTTGCGTGGGGGAAAACCTTCTCTACCCACCTCCCCCACATACTTCGCCCAGCTTTGTTCTGAGCTTGCAGGTCATTCACCCAGGTAAAAGCCAAGGTAATCGTATGTAGAGGTATTTTGTTTGCTACTGAAAAGGCGTCCTCGGTTGCCTCGTCTACCAAATCCGTTCTGCTCCCCCCTCTCCCCCCTTCTTCTTTTGTCCATGGTATATTTCCAAACTTGGGCACATTGGGGCGTCCCCGGACCTTGGCGGGTCTTCCTTATTCTGCCTCTAAAGTACAGACTGTAGTTACACAAGGTAGTTCGTATGAAGGTTGTCCGGCCTGAGCTCTTGGCGGGTGTGGGAAATTCATCTGAGCCCCTAGCACTCTTCGATACTTGTAGTGTGGCCCGCTTTCTAAGCCAGGGTCTGTTTGGATTCATGCCCGGCCACCGTCTGGCTGAGGTGCTGTAGCAAGCTAGCTCGTTCCCCTGCAGGTCGTTTGCTGTTCCTTCGCCGATACGTACGAGAGTAGTACAGAGAGAGAGGGCTCGGCACCTGGGTAAAACGGTAGCCGTATCCGGACCCGGTTGGGCTTGGTATACAACGACCTCCGGCAAGTTCAAGCTAGCCGTTCCACAGAAGGATATAACATCGATCTGGCAACGGATACGGAAGCCAGTGACCAACGTGATCCGACGAGGATACCGATACGGGCACAGGGAAGAGAAATGGGGGCCCGGGAGATGCGGGTGGCACAGTAAAACACAAGGCCTTTCGGCGCTGCTTTGGACTCTTCTACAGACCGAAAAAAAATACAAGTACACACTCGTGCAACTCCAGTATATGATGATGCTCTTTCGCTGAATCCCAAGGCCCACCCCACCGCAAGTTCCCGCTTCCTTAGCCTTCCTTCCTTCATTATGTACCATGTGTGAGAGCGGTCAGGGATGAGCAGTTTTTTCTTGTCCTCGCTTCCCCCCCTCTCTTCTTACGACATGTGCTGGCCGTCCTCGCCGCCCCGCAGGGCCAGCAATGCCCGCACGTCTGAGACGTACTGGAGCCCTTCGAGGAGGGGGACGAGGTGCAGGAGATCGTTGTCCGTCGGGTCGCTGATCCAGCCTTGTATCGGTATGGCATTGTCTGGAGAGCGCAACCATGTCAGAACGAGGAGGCCGTAGGAAAGCGAGTGGGGGTTCGCGGCGAAGCTAGAGAGCATAGAGCAAAGGGGAAAGGGGAGGGGGGGGTTCTTACCTTGGTGGAACAGGTAGCTCAGAGGGCTGTTGTCGAGGATCATGACCTTACTCAGGTCCGGCTCGACCGAGCTGAGATCCTTTATAAAGGCGCCGTGCCGGAATGTACAGTGCTGCCTGTAGAAACGGCCCGAGAAATACTTTCGGTCGCTCTCGAGCCAATCGATTACGGGGTCGGCGTACTCCTGGACGGAGGCGGTAAAGACCACCAAGTTGTACCACTTGCTCACCTGGATTGCAAAAGGTCATTCATTAGCCAAGTTTCTCTCTTCAGCTGAAATCTGAAGAAGGGAGCCAAGAAGAGGGAGGAAACATGGAGAGCAGAGTAAGAGGCGTACCCTTCGCAAAAAATCATCGCAGTAAGGTCGCTTGTGTACGTAGTATAGAATAGGATGCTGAGGCCCGATAGACGCCTGTCCGTTCACGCCCACGTAGGTGGTGCTCAGGCGCACCTCGACCATGTGTCCGCTGCCCATCCGGCCGCCCTTAGACATGCTGTGTATCAAGGTCTCGTCCAGATCGAGGATCAGGGTCTTCTGGTGCTTCGGGTCCGCCGCCTCGATGTTGAGATACGAGGGCTGCCGGCGCGGTATGAGAGGGCGGGGAGGGGCTGGGGTCTTTGGGTATTTGGTGAGGGCAGCAACGGGGGAGGTGGGAGATTTGAGCTGCGCTGAGATGTCGCGGGGGCCCGTTTCCGAGCCTTCGCCGGCGCCGGCCGACTTGTTCTTCTTGTGCTTTCGCTGTCGAAGGGAGTCGTCGGCGTGGAGCTTGATGCGGATGGACCGCCGGGCCGGGGCGATCTCCTCCGAGTCGGGGAGAGATTTGGAGCGCGTGTGCCTGCTGTGGGTGCTGCTGCTGCTGCTGCCGCCGCCGCCTGAGCCAGGGCCTTCGCCTCGCTCGCGGTCCGATTCGGATTCGGACGAGAGGCCCGAGGACGAGCTACTGGAGCCGTGGAGCCGCTGCGATCGCCCGTCGCGACGGCCGCCAACGGCATGTCCTGATTCGTGCGTGTTGCCTCTTTCCTCCATGGCCGGTTCTCCGTAGGGATCCGCGTGCATCTTCCGTTGTCTTCTGCGCGCGCCTGGCCCTCCGAACAGCATTCTCAGCTGCTTTCCCGGCGCGAAGCGACCATTCTCGTCGTACAGGCAAGCGATCAAGTAGACGCCGGGTGCCGCGAGGGTGGACAGGACCCAGCGCAGGGAGTTGATGAAGGTGGTAGCGATGCGCCGGGGGATGACGTGCCAGAGAGATCCCCGAGGGCCTATCTCCTTGGTCTCGCCGTAGGACAGCAGGGGGGTGTGCTCGTCGGGTGCGTAGTCGTCGTCGTCGTCGTCGTCGTGTTCGGCCGTCGAGTGGGGCTTCGAGGCAAAGTCGTCTGTATGATGATGGTCGGCTGCCTTTAGGGCGTTCTTCTCGCGCGCCGCCGCAGCCTCGTCGCACGCATCGCCGTCCTCATGCTCTCCGTTGTCGTCATCGGATCGCACAGCCAAGCCGATGGTGGTGAGCGAGTTGGTCCGCGTGGGCACCGGGCTGGGCGGAGGCGAGACTCGTGCCGATAGTATGTTGAGCGAGTTCATCTTTCAGCCCTACGCTGGGGAAGCCATGAAGAGCGCGGCGTCGACGTCGGGGGAGAGAGAAGGAGGTGGGGGGAGAGGGAGGAGGAGATTGGAATTGGATTGGATTGAGCTCTCCCGGGTCGGAGATGGGGGCAGGGCGTGATGTGGTGAGAAGGAGGGCGAGACGAGACGCCGAGAGAGAGAGGGAGAGACAGAGAGCGAGAGGGCGAGAAAGCGAGAGAAAGAGAATCGGCAATTCGACGTCGAAAAAGGCGAGCGGTCGCGCGTCTCAGCAACGGAGGGAAACCGACGTGACTTGGCTGTGTGCCCCTCGTCACGAGCGCCGTCGAGCCTGGGAGTGGCGATTTGTTGGGGGGGTTGATGGGTAGATATCGTATCAGGAAAAACGAGCGGGACGAGCGACGAGGATAAAATGGATCATGGGGGCGTAGGGCCGGCCGGGGTTGGTTGAGTTGACGCAGCAAAAAACCGCACCCTTATTAACCCTTCGGTAATAAGCCCACTATGTATCTATGTACAGTGCTGACAGGCTTCTCAAAGTACCCACGAATAAAAATAACAAAGGGTCGTCCAAGAGACTGGGACTTGGGCAGAACCACGAACGTTGCGGTGGAAAGGGTTGGCAATGGTCTGGTCTGTAACGTCCTGGGT
>FTLB01120745.1_pt1 | contig 12132 bp, 11 predicted proteins | sample 1658291 | NCBI WGS metagenome assembly FTLB01 (sample SAMEA3914812, study PRJEB12502) | metagenome | biome: forest; material: soil | place: Canada | collected 2011-07-07 | depth 0.1 m
GGGCTACCAGTATGCTCCAGAAACAGAGATCTGGTGGCCTCCACCCCTCGGAGAATCGTCGGTCCACCTCCAGCCTGGCTAAAAAGCTGAAGCGTGCTCCCTCTCCGATTGCCACGTTTCTATCCTTCAGGACGGGACCAAAGTCTCTGGATTCGGGGGTCCCTCATACCCCGATAAGCGCTCGCTCCGCGCGATCGGTAGTGTCAGCCAAATCAGATTCTTCAACCTCAGCCTTGAGCATCGATAGTGGCGCGGAGAAAGGCAACAAGCTACAAAAGCTTCTGAGCAGCTCCCGTAGGGCATCAACCGGCCCTTCCACTGCTCACACGACGCATGTCCCTGAGAAGTCTCGCGTGCCCGCCATCTCCCAAGAGGTCGAGACCAAACTTCACGAACGCACCGGTCTGTTTCCCCTTGCTACCAAACGGCCAACTTTGAGACCACATAGCAGCTTGGATACTTTGAAAACTATTCTCAGCGTGGGCAGTGCCGAGGTGGCTCACGATTTTGTCGCTGCCATCCCAACTGTATCTCCGGTTTTTGAAGCTGGCGGATTGGACAAAGAGGGAACGACTGAGGTCGTACACAGGACACATTCTCTGACGTCCTCGATTACGCACGTCGCAGCGCATCTGCTCGCCAGAAGCACCCTCACACGAAAGCAAGTGCCGACGCGCGAAGTTGCCGCAAGAGAAAGGGAGCGAGACCTTGGGCAACCTGTCGGCCCCGAGAGTGTGCTCTCCGGTGCCACAGATATCCGTTCGCATACTCCCGTCAACATTAACCTTAAAAGCAACACTTACGATGCCGGGTCCCAGACAGCTATCGATGATGGTGAAATTTATTTCTCACCAACTTCGGCTAGGAGAACTCAGAGTCTCACGGCGTCGGTGGAGCAGAATCTGTACTCGAGAAGACAGATGGCGGTGGGTCGGCCAGGCACAGGTCGTTCTGGTGCAGAAGTCCCTTCACCATCTCTCCCGAGTCCAATATTCGCGAGTATGCTTGAGCTTGAGCGCCGGGCTAGGACACCGCCGGGTATGGTATCAACACGACGGCCCATGTCGCTTCGCGTCCCCCCTGCACTGCGAACGCAGTCGTCGACAGGGCAGCTCAACAGTCAGTCCTTGTCCCGGAAGACCAGTCGCGAGGGTGTTTATAGCTATCCTAACATGCAGCCTCCGCTGTCATTGGGACGCAAACCAAGCCGTGAGGAAGTGCGCAGCAGCTACCCGCCTTATCAGCCCTCTAGTCTGAGCAACAGTGAGGCAGCTGAGTTGCCTCCTCCCATACCTCCCATGAACCCCAGACGTCGCTCACTTACCAGAACCCCTAACTGGGAGGTTCAAACCGACCATGGTCTGTCTCAACAATTGTCTAGTGGCTCCGTGTTCTTATCGAACCAAGCGGGTTCGAAGTTGTGGCAACCTCCGACCAACCAGCCGCGACTTCGCCATCGAGCTAGCTATGATGGGTACGGACAAAGTGAACCCATTTCGGGCTACGGTCTTGGGTATGGGTATACTGGTCCAGGGTATCCTCCATCCATGTCAAACGGCTACACAGGATCGTCGAAGGAGCCCTCACTAGACCCCTGGAACCTCCCCCGAAATGACCCGGGACCGCAACAGTGGGATCTATACGGCCAATACCCGCCGCAGGTGCATCGGAGCCAGGGACACTATCGGAATCGGAGCGTGGGATACGGGAGCAACCCGCCCTACCGTGTTCTGCACAGTTATAATTCTCCGGCATACCGAAATGTCCCAATATGGGGTTGAGATGTTTCTTCCGGTGCCTCCAAGCCGGCAACTGGAGCAACACTGACACTGCAACTTCTTTCCTTTTGTTTTGTGCGTGTACCCGTGCATACGGACCTGAAACTGGGCAGCAATCTCTACTGCGATTCCCGATAGATACACTAGTGATCCTCAGCCCGATCCCATACGTTGTACATTACCGAAAATCATTTGACGACCCTCATTTCTTCTTCTGTTTCTTGCTATGACACGGGGCAATGGGTATGGATGATCAATATTTATGGGCTATTATGACGATCTGCTTTAGATGAGGCGTTCACTTGGAACAAGCATTATGCATGCATACACCTTGTTTGCAGTAGCTCGAGAGCCAAACTGGGAGTCTAAGCCCCAGTCTCGAGAACTTAGATTGGAGCAAACCACCATGAATTTTATTTCGGCTAGTTTGGTCGAAGGATTATAGCAACTTGTGAGCTCAAGTAAACACGCTTTTCCGCCATTATCGAAGGTAGCTGTCACATAATGCTGCACGATATCGCCCAAGTAACCCGAGTGAAGGTATGACTAAGCTAGAGAAGCTGCGGCAGAGAGATATATCTCAGCCGCTTCTGAGCTGATGCGGACCCTTACGCTGGTTGGCTGCATCGAGAAGAACGGAAGGGGCCAATGAGGGGCTTGGGCATTCAATATGCACCAAACACTCTCGATTATCACACTCACAATGTTACAATGAAACAATTCTCGGGATCATTCCCAAAGACTAGAGACGTTAGCATGTCAGGCTCTCAGTTTGGTTCGATCTCTGGCCAAAATGTCATTGCTGCTCCGCAGGTCTCCGGTGATGGAGTCCTGAATGTTAACTTCTGCGGAGGTGAGTCTTTGAAACGCCCCGCTTGATCGGATCCCCTCCCTGTGGTTTAGATTTGTAAATCGTCTATGTGACCCCTAGTTGAACGTATGGTTAGACGAGCTGGGCGACCGCTGCCTCGCTGATCTCCGATCGACGGATCCCTATTACGACAAGGTTCGCATCGAGCAGACCCGGGGCGGCCTGCTGCGTGATGCGTACCGATGGGTGCTGGAGAACCCCGAGTTCCGTCGATGGTGCGACGACGAGGAGAGTCGGCTGCTCTGGATCAAGGGGGACCCCGGAAAAGGGAAGACAATGCTGCTCTGTGGCATCATTGACGAGCTTCACGAATCCATCAAAACAGCCCCTGACACGGCCGCAGGCAGGGGCAAGCTTCTCTCGTTCTTCTTCTGCCAGGCTACCGATAATCGCATCAATAGCGCCACGAGTGTGCTGCGCGGCCTGATCTATCTTCTCGTCAGCCAGCAGCCGGCACTCCTCCGACATGTCCAGGAAAGATATAAAATTCCAAAAAAGGAGTTGTTCGAAGGCGTCAACGCGTGGCCCGCGCTTTCTGAGATATTCACGAGCATCCTCGAGGACCCGGATCTCGAGAGCTCCTACCTGGTAGTCGATGCCCTCGACGAGTGCGTCATCGATCTGGACCTTCTATTGCAGTTCATTGCCAGGTGGTCATCTACGTCGGCTCGCGTCAAGTGGATCGTCTCGAGCCGCAACCGACCTGACGTCGAAGAGCAGCTGCAGCTCGCAAGGCAGAAGATAAGCTTGTGCCTCGAGCTTAACGAAGATTCAATCACGGCCGCCGTAGGCATCTATATCGACAGCAAGATAGCCCACATAGCACAGCTCAAGAAATACGACGCCAAAACAAAAGACTTCGTTCGGGACTACTTGCGATCCAATGCAGATGACACGTTCCTCTGGGTCGCCTTGGCCTGCCAACACCTTGCCAAAGTCCCTCGATGGGAGGTTCAGGCCAAGCTACGGGCGATACCGCCTGGCCTCTATCCTCTCTACCAGCAAATGCTAGACCAGATTTACGTCTCAGGCGAGGTAGATTGCTATCGGAGGATACTCGTCGTTATGTCGACGGCCTATCGCCCCATCTCGCTCCCGGAACTGACGTGTTACGTTGACGAGCTCGAAGGCTTGGCCGACGACCGCGAGTCCTTGGCAGAGATCGTTGGGCTGTGCGGCTCGTTCCTTACTCTTCGAGAATCCGTAGTCTACTTTGTGCACCAATCGGCAAAAGACTTCTTGCTCGAAAGAGTATTCATACCACGTTCCCTTGGGGTGGATGACGTGCACTATGCCATGTTTTCGGCTTCCTTGCGCGTGATGTCTTCGACCCTTCGTCGCGACATCTATGGCTTGGAATCTCCTGGAATATTCATTGACGAGGTTGAGCAACCTGAGCCAGATCCCCTAGCTCGAGTCCGGTATGGATGTCTTCACTGGGTGGACCATTTATACGATAGCAAAGTCAGACAGAATATTGCCCAGGCACTTCAGGACCAAGGACTCATCGACAGATTCCTCCGCCGTGACTTTCTCCACTGGCTCGAAGCGCTCAGCTTACTCCGAGGCATGGCACGAGGGATATACCTCATGGCGAGGCTGCACGGCATGGCCGAAGCCCAGGTTCGATCCTATCAAGAGAACCATTTGATGAAGAAAGGAATTGACACTTATTTTAGGAGCAAGATTTTCTGCTCCGAGCTCTGGTTCGAGACGCATTTCGGTTTGTGCGATTCCATGGAAGGACGATAGAAGAGAATCCTCTTCAGGTTTATGCTTCGGCTTTAATCTTCAGCCCGAACTACAGCATGATCAGATCCTGCTTTCGCACAGAGGAGCCCGAGTGGATCATCTCCAAACCGACTTTGGACGACGCTTGGAGCCCGTGCTTACTCGACATCAAGGCTCACGACGCCTCGGTCAACTGCCTGGCTTGGTCTCCTAATGGCAACCTGCTTGCGTCTGCGTCATACGACATGACAATTAAACTCTGGGATACCATGACTGGTCAATGTATATCGACACTCGGTGGCCATATCAAAATGGTGCTGTCAGTTGCCTGGTCCCGGAACGGGGAGCAACTCGTCTCTCTCTCGGCCGACAACACAGTTAAGATTTGGAGTCTAAGCACAGGCCATTGTGACATGACATTTGATATCTATATGTCGTCGGTTGCTTCTGTGGTATGGGCCGCTGAAGGTGCGCTGGTTGCTTCACTATCGTCTGATGCCAGTATCAGGATGTGGCGTCTGACCCCAAGCGCAACTGCTCTAAACTTCACGGCTCGAACGAAGCAGCTGGTATCTGTTGCCTTGTCCCCAGACGGGATACGGCTTGGTTCACTAGCTCGCGATAACCCCTCCCGAAGGTCTTGTACTATCAAGATTTGGGATACAACGACCTCCCAGTGCCTCTGGACGATTGATAGAAACGCCGAAGCAATTTTCTGGCCACCTGATACGTCGACGGTTGCGGTGGTGTCGAGGTATTTGGTGACGATCTGGGATTTGACGACATATCAGCAACTTTCCGAGTTCCAAAATGGATCCCACAGGGTAGATACAATGGGTTGGTCGCCCGATGGCAGCTTAGTTGCGATAGGATCTTACGATCTAGCGGTCAGGACCTATGATCAGACAACGGGGGCGGCGTCGGTGCTCAGAGGGCACCAAGATCGACTTACCTGTGTGGCTTGGTCCTCTAAACCCGGTCGGCTTGCTTCGGTATCGGCGGATGGTACCGTCATGATATGGGATCCAGACGGTGGGCAATCCGAGCCGCCGTTTGGAGGCCATACTGGCAGAGTTTACTGCGTTTTTCTGTCGCCCGATGCAAGGCGGCTTGCATCAGTGGCAAATTCTAGTTTCGACGAAATCAAGATATGGGATGTGGAAACGAGCCGCTGCTTATTCACGCACTCGATTGGACTGAGCAGACTACGACATGCTGCCTGGTCGCCGGATTCCACCAAGCTCTCTTTCTTAGACACTGCCACGGCCGACACGAAAGTCTGGGACCTAGGTATGGGACAGTGCTTGCTCCGCAAAGGTACCGGGCAAGCAGGCAAGTTTCTCTCATGGTCGCCCGATGGGACACTCTGTGCCTGCACGACCAATGATACGATCGAGATTATTGACGAAAACACCGGGAAGTGTGAGCGAGTCATCCAAACCCGTTATCGAAATGCCGCCGCTGCGGTTTGGTCATTCGATGCAACCAGGCTTGCTTCCATGTACCTCCATCTCCGAAGGTACAAGATTGCCTTCTGGGACGCTATCACTGGCAGATATATATCAGATTTCGAGGTCCTCGACTCTCGACTAATGCTAGACTATCCCCTCCCCAGCTTTGCTTGGTCGCCAGACGGGACCCGAATCGCCTGTGCAACTACCCGGAGTCGAGTCCAAATCTGGGATACAGCAACACGCCAGTGCATCATGCTGCTTCATACTCCTCGTATCGTTTTCCATCTTGCCTTTGACACATCAATAACACAAAATCTGCACTACGATCGAGGCACCTTGGACTTGGATCCCTCTGCGATCTTCTCGTTACCGACTGCCACGGGCCAGAACCCTCCGACCTTTTCGCCTCGGCATATAGGCTATGGCTTGGACGAGAAGTTAGCTTGGATAACCTTTGAAGGAAAGCCCGTCTTGAAGCTTCCCGCTCAGTACAAGCCTGTAACGCCACGAGAGCGTGAAATCTCCTACGGTATATCTGGAAAAATCATGGTGATAGGGTTGGCATCTGGCCGTATCTTGATCTTCAAGTTTCGCTGAAACAAAACATCGTTCTCGGGGCCGTTCGTATACCAACAGGGGCTCTCTGCTTTACATGCTGGGGGTTTGAGCGGGATACCGATTTCTCGCAGGGGTTATTGTCTTGCTGATACGAACTGACCAGGCAGAGACAAATACTATATTTCTTAGCTTGGCAGTACCGGCCAAGCGCAGAACTCATGGGCAGGATAGCGGGGATCATCAACAACATAGCAGTATTTACAGCCCTCTGGTGGTCTTCAAACCTTGCAAGGGCCGAATATTGAGCAAGCAAGGTGACAGGCAATACTGGGATTGCTCTACATCATGCAAGCTAAATCAGATATCGGTTGACATGCCTGGCTGGAGGCCAACGGCGTCCAACGACGTCGCCATGGTGGTGCTTTTAAAGTTCATAGCCTAAAGGATTAGTCTGTAAAACTACAGTCTGAACTTAGTGGTACTCGTGGTACTGTACCTAAGCAGAGCGCGCGCTAGTAGAACAGTCGTCCTAGCGAAATAGGGCCTCCACCAACGTAGTACCGTCTGCGCGGCCGGCTGACCCGCGCCAAGTGGTGGACAAAATAATCAGGACGCCAACTTGTATACCGATCACCACACGACCACGACCACCACCATAACACCACCAGCACACAACCAAAACCACCACCAAAACCACTACCAAGACTATCACAGATATGACCAATTACAGCTAGTTATTACCTGATAAGAGGTTAAAAGCGCTTTTATCTTTATAAATTGTTCCAACCGGACCTTGGCCTTGTCAATCCAGCCCGGTTGGCATAGGGGAAGATACCCAACTTTTGGCTGTGCGCCATATTGCATAGTTGACTGTCCAGCTTTTTCTGTCCCCCGCTTGCCGCGCCCCTCCAGGTATCCACGCGGACCGCAAGCCAGGGACTGACCGGCCCGGTCGAAAACGGCTCAGGTACTAGTTAGCGGAAGTCAGCATCGCCCACGGACTAACTACTGCTCAAGCCAGGGACGCAAGTCTCCAAAGTCCGTGAAGCCATCAAGGCAGGGCAGAAGCGGCAAGGACTCTCTCTCGCTCTCCCCTCGACACATGGGCTCTGAATGTTTAGTAGGGGGCCTTCGGTGTCTCTGTGCTCTCGTGATGTGGCAATTGGGCACAGCCGCGCGTTCGCGTGGACACAGATACTCCGTACATACTCACCTACACCTACGCATAACAAATGGACGCTTTGAGGTTTGAACAGGCGCCAGCCTTCCCGGGTAGCGACGGCGACCGAAGACCGACAGCCTCATTCATGGAAGAAAGCCTTGGGTGGTGCTGTCCGACGGGTTTCATCAGTCGAGCCTGATGCTGGTGGGTCGCGAGGCCTCATTGCTCAGTGCAGGGCTTCTAACCTGACTGCCAAGTACGAGAAATTCACCTCGTTCAGCGCAAAACTATCCCAACTATGGGCCTGAAATGACAAGGAAATAGGACGAGGGTGATAACGTCCGACGTCGACTCAACAAGTCCTAGTATTGTGCACACTCGGTACAGAACGCAGACAGTGGGCTGTGAGTTCGACTGCCGCATCTTGCTTACCAAGAATCATCGTCGCTGGCCAAGCCCGACGAATAGAGAGAGCAACACCGGAACTCTCGCCCCGGGGCGCGGAGATGCCCAAGGGATGAATGAGCTGGCCCATGGACGCAGACCAATGAGGACCGTACATAGATGATGCCCAGATCAGACGACCGAGCTGTCCAATGGATTTTTTCCGGCGGCCTTTTAGCTTCCAGCACAGCCTCAAGTCCGCATCCGGTCATCACCACCTAGAGAGCTCCTTCGCCTCCTCTACTTTTGTACTGTGTGCTACGTCGGCACGGTCGGTATTTTGCTGTCTATAGTTTTTGTACAACGGTGTCCCGTCCACGCCATGCCATTCTTACAGGCTAAACCTATATTGTACGACCTCGCGGGGCGGGGGAGCATCTCGAGAGGCACGCGATGTGGATGCGTGTGGCTAGGGCTGCAGAGTTTCTTCCCAAGCGGGCAGCAACTTGGACGGGCGGCAGTCGTTTTCTTTTTCTTTGCTTTCCACCGACTACTGTAGCCAAGAATGAGAGACCACGCTACAAAGTAAGTTGCAGCCTCTTGGCTGTTTGCCTAACGGTCCCGATGTCTCGACCGAGTTTGTCTCTAGCGAGGGGATTCCCATCGCATAGCCCCCTTTTTCCCTCTTCCCTCTTTCCCACATGTTCTCACGTCCCATCGCACCATCTCTCTCTCTTTCTGGCTAAGTTGTTGTCCAACGTGATCTTGTTTTTCTGTGACCTCGCCACGTCTGGCTCCTCTTCACCGTAGCCCAAATGCGTTGGATACACACGTATGCAGAAGCCTCAAAAAAAAAAGGAGCCAAAGAGCGAAAGCAAAGAGAGAGAAACGGAAAATAGCCACATTCCACTCCCAACCCAGTCACTTTTTCGCCCTCCCTCCTTCCCTTCTCTGCCACGATTGTCTCAGATCCTGCCCTGGCAAGCCTGGCTCGCCTGGGCAATTGACCAATTTTATATGAAGGTGCCTGAACCGGATCCCTGGGGCTCGCTCAACCCAGAAAGAAGTGATGCAGCACCGGTAGCGGGGGCGGACGCCACCCCTGTGCTTCGTGTATCCATTGGCTCGCCAGTCCGCTTACCGCGGGGCGAGGCTCCAAGAGCTGAAGGGGATTCCCTGTCGAGCTTGTCTTTCGTTCCCTCCCCGACTTGCTGACACGCGGGTTCATCCCTACCTTAAACTTGCCTACTACCTTGCTACCGTTCGCACTACGGAGTACCTTACCACACTTACCTTCCCTGGCTTCCCTGGCCCGCCTTTTTAGTCCTGGTCGTATTCGAGGCTCTTTCTTATCCTCTCGTCTTCCCTGCGACAAGAAAATAAATATATTTATCCTCCCTCCTTTCGTCTGCTTACCATACTCTCCCGAAACGAGACGCCTTCTTCTTCTTCTGTAGTGGATATTTTTCGCGATTACCTACTCTCCCGACGCAGTTGCCAGCCTTTTTCGAAACCGACGCTTCGCCCGACACGAGAGCAGAGAGGGCATCGAATTCGCCGAGCCCAAAACCAAACCTGCCTTACCCACTCCGTATACCGCAGCCCGCGATACTCATTCTCGTTTGGCAATTGCCTATCACTTTCCCCCCCGATGTTCGGGTAGACATTGGGACCTACCACCATCTGGGCTGCTGGGCCCTACGTGACGGGACAGCTGGATAGCTATTGGTATATCTGGGGGGAACAAGAGAACTGCTCTGCAAAATGTGTCTTCATGTAAGAACTGCCAGGCGTGAAGTGCCGCGTCCCGACCCGTTTTCGCCTGCCTTCGGGCTGGCGACCGACTATCTGAGCGTCGCTTCTTGCTTGCTTGGTGTCTCTGTCCTACAGGCTCTTCTCCCCTCCCAAGCACGCACAGCTGCCTCTCTCGTGGAAGCGACCTAGGAATCTAACACGTACTTGCCTTGCTCCAGTTCCGTTCCAAGAAGAAGAAGGGGAGCTCCGACTCCGACCCCAACAAGCAATCCCTCCCCCGACGCGTGTCGACTTTTGGCCGTGGTTCTGCCAAGCATGCTAAACGCTCTCTGTACGCTCTCCGCGGCATGATGGACCTCACGACACTGGTATCGCCAACCCAAGGGGGCTTCCATAAACCGATCCGGGTGGGCACCATGGAACTTACGCCCAACAGCCCTGTTCGCGAGGAACTCTTGCTGAGCCCAGCCATTGAGAAGCACCTACGTCTCATCTACGACGGACTCCGTGGCGCAAGCAAAGAGCTTTCCAGGGACCGATTCGTCAAGTTCCTCAAGACTACGCAGGCTGAGAGCTCAGTGGCCGGTATGGAGAGGGAGACCTACACATTTCCCCAGTTCCTCGAAGTCTGGTACATGGGTTACGGCTGGAGCGCCCTTCGGCCGCTGAAAGTGACCGAGAAAGACACCTCCCAGCCCCTAAGCAACTACTTCATCAGCAGCAGCCACAACACATACCTCGTGGGCAACCAGCTCTCATCCAGGAGCTCTGCCGACGCCTACCACGCGGTATGTACCTTGCTTTCTCCCCGCGCCGAGATTGGGACTGGGTGCCGGCCCTACCTGCTCGCTCGCCTCCTTTGTCCCGTTTCCGATCTAACATTGCAGAACAGGTCTTGAAGAGAGATTGTCGGTGCATCGAGATTGACGTTTGGAACGGAGATGCCCTCGCCAACCGATGGAACGGCGACGCATCGGGCATCCCGCCGGCGCACCGCAAGAACAGGTCGAGGTCACCCCACGGTGACCACCGGAGACATCTCTCTACGCAATCCCTGCCGAAGGTGGCAGACGCACTGGAAGAAAAGTACTCGACACTCAAGCATATCATATCCGGATCCCACAGCCGTACCCCGAGCTCCAGCACGCAGGTCCCGCCCCCAGCACCAAGCGCACGCGAGAGTACGGGCACGCTGAACCAGAAGGAGGACCAGCTGCAGCCGAGCCAGTCGACGCAGACGACTCAGTGCAGCGACGACGGCAAGGCACGATCCCGCGCGTCGTCTAAGGCCTCCGCCCGCATGGAGCCCATTGTCATGCACGGCTGGACCCTGACCTCGCCCGTGAGCTTCCGGGACGTGTGCAAAGCGATCCGGGAGAGCGCGTTCGTCAAGAATTCCTACCCCATCATCGTTAGCCTCGAGGTTCACGCCGATTTCGAGCAGCAGGAGGTCATGGTCGAGATCATGAAAGAGGAGTGGGAGGGCCTCCTCCTCGAGCAGCCGACCGACCAGTGCGATCCCAACGTGCGGCAACCCCGCCTGGAAGAGATGCTGAACAAGATCCTGATCAAGGTGAAGAAGCACCCGGGCAAGGCCGTGGTGCCGGGGACCACGTCCTCGGCGCCCTCCCTGTTGGTGACGCCCGCGTCCACCTTTGACGACGAGAACCTCTCCGAGGACGAGCGGGCGGTCATGCCTCACCCCAAGAGGGGGAAGGTCCCCATATGCCCGGCGCTCAGCGCCCTCGCCATCTACACGCACAGCGAGCATTTCAAGAGCTTCGATGCCCCGTCGGCGCGCACGCCGGGCCACATCTTCAGCATCAACGAAACCAAGATCCTGGAGCTGCACAACGCGAAGCAGCGCGAGCTCTTCGCCCACAACCGCAACTTCTTCATGCGCGCGTTCCCCAAGGGCATGCGGGTGGACAGTAGCAATCCCGACCCGAGCTTGTATTGGCGCCGAGGCGTGCAGATGGTCGCCATGAACTGGCAGAGCGGGGACGAGGGCATGATGCTGGAGCACGCCATGTTCGCCAACGAGAAGGGCTGGGTGCTCAAACCCCCGGGCTATCGGAGCGACGAGGGCGAGGCCGTCACGCTGCACATCCTGGATCTCAAGATCACTATATACGGCGGTCAGCATATCCCCCTTCCAGAGGGAAAGCAAAGGAACGACACTGGCGTCGTGGGCACCGGCGGCGACAAGGATTTCCATCCCTTCGTCAAGGTGGAACTGCACGTCGACAAGGCCGAAGACCACATGTACAAGCAGAAGACGCCGAGCTGCGAGACGGATCACCCTGATTTTGGTAAAGATGGCGTGTCCATCGAGTTCAAAGACGTGCCCAATGTCGTGGAGGAGCTCAGCTTCATCAGGTAAGGTTCTCTCTTTCTCCCCCCCTCTCTCCCCCTCCCCCCGATGCCCGGATTGCGAGT
>FTLB01002601.1_pt2 | contig 12122 bp, 11 predicted proteins | sample 1658291 | NCBI WGS metagenome assembly FTLB01 (sample SAMEA3914812, study PRJEB12502) | metagenome | biome: forest; material: soil | place: Canada | collected 2011-07-07 | depth 0.1 m
GTATTTCCTAGTTATCAAGGTAGAGAGATCAGCCGACGCAGTCTTATGAAAGAGCATTGGACTGCATGTTGGACTGCATATGGCACAGTATTGAAATTATGGGCATAAGCAACGGCATACCGGTCTGCATGGAGACGAAAGAGCCCCAAGTTGAGATGGACGCACTGTCCAGGAGACCCGTGATGATATAACACAAGAGCAAGATCACGTCGGCCCAGTCACGGTGGATATCGACCGTTAAATTTTGGCTCCATCTTCGGCGTCTTGTCGTCGCAGAAGTGCCGAGAAGGGGCTGCTCCTCGTCGATAGGTGGGAACGCGTTGGATCGCGTTCCATTCGGCCGCCTACTCGCAGCACCATTTTGCGTGCTGGACGACATAGTTGTAAACAGGAATTGGGTTGATAGCCCCCTCAGAAATGCAAGCAGAGTCGGCTCGTGAGATGCGTTTTCCTTTCATTGATATATACCACGAATTTCCCCTCTGTCAGACTCGACGTCGTTGGTGTTGTTTAGCCCCACATATTGATCCCCACTAAGACATGACGCTACGATCCGGCCCCGTTCCTATGACGCAAAGCCGCTTTGCCTCTCTCACCTTCAAACTCGGGCATCGAATGGGAGAGGTATTTATCTGATCGAATCGGCGAAATGCCTTCAGTGCCGTAAACAGGGCATCAAGCGCGATAACTGACTCGGAGATCGTGAGTTGCATTTCATTCCCGGACCCACAATATTGCACCCTGAAGATTGTTACCGCATACATTAACTCCTGTTTCTGCCACATACCCGTACAATCCGTATAAGCCATGCAACCGTGGTGCCTTATTTAGTCCTTGATTCCTCCCCCTCCCCCTCTGCGCAAGACCGGTGAAGGCTCGGCAACCGCTCGGTGGTTCGGGCTCGCCAGTCGGAAGGATTAGGCTTTCGGACATCCAAGTTGGGATTGTTGGGGAAACACAGCGCACCAAACGGCCAAGAAACTCTCCAAAAAGAGCAGCTGAGTAAGCCTTAGTACGACCGCGACCAGGGGAAATGTGCGTGCCCATCACGTCACCCCTCACCAGTAGCTCACTGGGCGAGTAGGCAGCGCGGAGAGTTGCCGAGCTGCGCGCTTTGTTTTCCACATAAACTGTGTTGTCCTCTTCCATTGAGGAGTTCAAATTTGTCAATTGTATTGCTTCCCGTCGGAGGCTGCTGGAGATTGAAAATAAAACTCTGTTTAACCTGATCTCTCGTAAAAAAAGCGACCATGCGTTTTGGAACGTCTCTCCCGCTGCTCCTCTTCGCCTGGGGCGAGTTCAGCAGCGCCGTTCCCGTCCAAGACAGCCCCCGCCAGCGGCTCTTGGATGGCAAGCCTCTCCCTTCCAAATTTCGAAAGACTGAAAACCCATACAGGCCAGGCTACCAAGATCCACTGGACAAGGCCGTGGACTCGGTTGGCGATGGTTTAGACCCGCTGCCGTATCGCAATGGGCTGGGCGCCTCCGTCTTGGGGCCGTGGAACAAGGAGCGATCCAGGCAGAGCCCCGATCTGGTGCGCCCTCCCAGCACGGATCACGGAAACTTGGCGAACATGCGATGGAGTTTCGCAGACTCGCACGTTCGCATCGAGGTACGCATTTCCCCCTTCCCCCTTCCCCCTCCTGTCTCACTCTCGTGGCATGATCCTCTCGTCCAGACCACAAGCAAGACAAGTTCTCTTGCTGACGAGTGACTCCAGGAAGGCGGGTGGACCCGACAGACCACGGTCCGCGAGCTAGGTACTAGCGTCGAGCTAGCCAGTGTCAACATGCGTCTGGACAAGGGAGTGATCCGCGAACTGCACTGGCACAAGGAAGCCGAGTGGGCGTATGTCTTAGACGGCGAGGTCCGCGTCACGGCGATCGACTACGAGGGCGGCAGCTTCTTCGACGACCTCAAGAAGGGCGACCTGTGGTACTTCCCCAGCGGAGTCCCTCACTCGCTCCAGGGCCTCAGCGACAACGGAACCGAGTTCCTCCTGATCTTTGACGACGGAAACTTCTCGGAGGAGTCAACATTCATCTTGACAGACTGGCTTGGTACGTCACGATTCCCATTGAATAATTAACACACTCGCAAATATATATCGCGGCTCTCAAGGCAACAGCACACTAATCAGAGATAATCAGCTCACACTCCCAAGTCGGTCATCTCGAAGAACTTCAACCTGGCTCCCGAGATCTTTGCGCATATCCCGGAGAAGGAGAAATACATCTTCCAAGGAACGCAGCCCGGGTCCATCGACGAGGAGAGGCCCAAGGGAGGCGGCGTCAAGAAGTCCAAGTACAACTTCACCCACCGGATGCTGGACCAGGAGCCCAAGAACACGACAGGCGGCGCCGTCCGCATCACCGACTCCAAGAACTTCCCCATCTCCATGACCATCGCGGCCGCCCACGTGACCATCGAACCGGGCGCGATCCGCGAGATGCACTGGCACCCCAACGCGGATGAGTGGAACTTCTTCATCAAGGGCCGCGGCCGGGTCACCATCTTCGCGTCCGAGGGCAGCGCCCGGACGTTCGACTACGTACCCGGCGACGTGGGCATCGTCCCGCGCAACTTTGGCCACTTTGTCGAGAACATCGGCGACGAGCCCATCGAGATGCTCGAGGTCTTCCGCGCCGACGAGTTCCGTGACTTCTCCCTCTTCCAGTGGATGGGCGAGACGTCGAAGAAGATGGTCATCGACCACCTGTTCGCCGAGGATCCAAAGAATGGTGAGATCTTCTGGGACAAGGTCAAGAGCGCGGAGAAGGACGAGGTCACTCTGCCGGACAGCGACATCTTTGCTCGCCCTCCCGTGTCGGATTTGTAAGAAGACAATTGATGAAAGAACAACTGACAGGTCGCTGGCAAGAGCTCTAAAAGATAGACTCGTATCACCTTTGTGGGCGTTATTGGCTGCTTCTCGTCTAGAGTGCGTCACATAAGTTGAACGCTCGTAGGAGAGGAGGCACTGGCGGGACATGGATAACTCGAAGCTGTAGGGATATTGGCAAAGATGCCCAGCTGGGCTGATCCACTTGCGCAGGAAGCAGTATAGTTCAGTAGGATTTCTTATTTGTTCATAGGTAATGATGTAACAAACACGTTAATTGCTCTAGTTGTATGTTTACGAGAACACGAGCACGTTCTCTGTGGTCAGTGCTTTTACACCATCCCAGTGTAAACTCATCTTGGATTATCCCGATGAATCGCCCGCTCAGGTTCGTTAGAAACGTACCTAACCCGATAGGCTGCAGGTATTGCTGCAGTGCTACTTGGCCAACAGGAGACAGCTCCATCGTATTTTATCTTTACTAGCTTAACTTATTGTATTCCGTACGTTGGCCCAATTTGCGCTTAAGCTCTCCTGACGAGTTGAACCTTAGTTCTTATCCTCGTGGAACAATTCCAATGGCGGGGCCGCTGGCGCCGAAGCGACGGTACCTAAGGCTGCCGGGGATCCCCCCCTTTTGTAAAGACTCAGATACTGCACATAGGAGCAAGGGATGTAGTTCCAAATGCACTGCACACACAACGTTAACTAAGCTCAGGAGGGAAGTATACGTGGGCCCCGTTGACGTGGCAGCTGAAACGGTCTTCGCTTCGCCCAATAGCAACGGATACCTGCTTGACTGCAACTGAAAAAGCCCAATGTCGGCCCTGGAATTCAGCTACCTTCGGAAGTGGCTTGGTTTCCTAATCGGTTGCGCTAGTTTACTACGACTACGACGTGCTGTGGTATGATTCGTAACGATCCCCGTTTGTGCATGAACTATACCTAATGAACAGAACGAGGCCGATACCTTAGCGAGGGTAGACAGACACGTCGTTATCACGATCAACACTACGCATTGCTCGACTAATTGGAGTAAAAGATTGAGCAGACCAACCCCCCTGTGACTGAAGGGAGTGAGTGGCTCGTGATGCGGGCTAGGATTCGCCTACAATGAGTGACCGTCCACGAATCAAAGCAAGCGGAAGGTACTGTGGTGAAGAAAGCTCCAGGCATGGGATTCGAAATATAAATATGCGCAGCTCGTTTGCGTCTTTGGCGCGGAAGCGACTCGCTCCCAGTGCATCCGAAACCTAACGATAAAGATCTCAGGATATCGATATGGCAGTGCAGAACGAAAACTGGCTCCAATATTATGCCAGAATCACTGTACTAGGGGTCCTGAGGGGTATCAAACGAGGGAGGCTGACGGTCGTACTCAAGTATGGCGGAGAGGCGCCCCCGGAGGTCCTCGGCACGGAGCCCAGCGGAGACGATGACCGTGAATTGGACGTTGCCGTTGTGTTCAAAAGCCCCAAAGTATGGCTACGAATCTGCCAAGCATTCGACCTGGTACGTGGTATCCATGGCGACTCGATGTATTTACCATGCAGACCGTGAGAAGCTAATGTACACGCTGATAGGGTTTCGCCGAGGCATACATGCTTCAAGAAGTCGAATGTGAAAATTTGATTGGCCTCTTCTCGGTAAGTAAGAAGATCATGCTGGAAAACTCGCAAATGGAAAATTTCTCACCGGAATCCTTGACCGTACGTAGCTCTACATAGCGAATAGAGAAAGCCTCGGGTTCTCTGGGGGCAACTACTTGCATCAGCTCATCCCCCGTCTCTCCGCCCTCCTCCTCAGTCCAGTCAACGACATGAAGCACGCCAGGACGAACGCCTCCTTTCACTACGACACGTCGAACGAACTCTTCTCCAGCTTCCTATCACCCGATATGAACTACTCCTCTGCTCTGTGGTCGCAGGATCCAGACGAGCCGCTCGAAACGGCGCAGCGGCGAAAGGTTCACAATATCATCGACAAGGCTCGAATCTCTTCGTCCCACCACGTGCTTGACATCGGCTGTGGATGGGGTGACCTGGCGATGGAGGCCGTGAAAAAGACCGGATGCCAAGTGACTGGTCTTACCTTGTCGGCCGAGCAGAAACACCTGGCCGAGAAACGCATCAAGGATGCCGGGCTGGAGGACCGCATTACGATTCTGCTGTGCGACTACCGCCGAGCACCGAGACCGGAGAACGGCTACGATCGAATTGTCTCCGTCGAGATGCTGGAGCACGTTGGCAACAAGTTTATGAACCAATACTTTGAGTCTATGTCCAAGCTCCTCAACAAAGAAGTTGGGATCATGGTAGTCCAGGGAATCACTCTTATCAATTCGGTGAGTAATGGATGAGTCAATATTGTGTTCTCCCATTCAATTGCATATGTTATTTCGATTATCTGATAGTCTCGTGTGTGCAGATTCACGACCGGCCAGAGAATGTGGGCGCATTCCTGGATCGCTACATCTTTCCCGGGGGCTACCTGCCGAGCATCAATCAACTCCTCACATCTATCCATACTGGCTCTGGCGGTAGCCTCGAGGTCGAATGCGTACAGAGCATCGGGCCGCACTATATCAAAACACTTCAGTGCTGGCGCGAGAATTTCCTGCGCAACTGGGACTTCATCAGGTCCAGCTTTGTAGCAAAGCACGCCGGGCTGACTGAGGAAGAGATTGAGTTTTTCAGAAGGCGATGGATCGTAAGTGACTTCCTACCTGTTCTTCTTGACCCTCCAAGCTATTCCGCTATGAAGAGCGAAGCTGACCCCGGGATCGATCATTAGTACTACTTCAAATACTGTGAATCTGGGTTCCGGACGCGAATTCTCGGCGACTATGTAATCACCGCCGTGAAGACTCCAGAGCCGACTATAGTTGGAAGCGTCAAGTATTGAACGTGCATGTAGCTGCCCATGGATCATCCCACTCTCATCAATCTTAGAGCGATACTCGAGTACCGCAAGTTCTGCCGGAGAATCCGGGAACCTACATGTTTTTCTTCCTTTATTAGTCGCAATTGATACTTGTTTCCTGGACATCTACCCTAGATATAAGACCGCCAAATATATTAGTAGCCCAAAAAGTCGAGCATCGTCTGACTTGAGAAACTAAGCAATTTTCACAGTGCTCAAATAATTGGTCGGTTTCGGACCATCAAGAGCAGCAGCATTTCTCGCTCTCCTGTAGTTATTGGCTTGGTTGGGCATGGCCAGGCTTAAACGGCACAGTTCTGTCCTTATAGCCAGGTAGAAGTATGTAGGTACGCGTAGTTAAAGAATTTAATTGGAGCTGTTCGGATGCACTAATTCCTAGGCCTTACATTGTGGCAGTCAGAAAGCCAAAAGAGGAGAAACGGATCGCCCAAGACGTGGCAGCATCTCAGCTGAACCGGGCTATTTTAAACCTCGGCTGTCCCGCTCTAAACCACTGATCGACTATTTAGACGTTTCCCAACCAAACCTCCATCCTCCACGATATTTTCTAGGAGGAAAATATCAAAATGAAGCCAAAGCTGAACCAATCTGTTAATTCCGAGGTCGGTGCTGATAGGAGGTTGAGGAAGGACTCCTCGTCGAATGATGGCAGAATCCAGGAGTTGGTCGATCACATCAACCAACATGGCTACGTTGTCCTACCTAACGTTTTCACCGAGGCGGAGATGGAGGAAGCCAAAGCAGAGGTATCCCGCCTGGAAAAGGCCCACGCGGCAACGAGGGGACGGAATACATTTGAGGGGGAAATGACAGACCGCATTTATGCGCTGGCCAACAAAACCAGAGCCTTTGACAAATTTGCCCTGCATCCCGACGTGCTCGCGCTCAACGACCACTTCCTTGATCCCGGGTATCTCTTGAACTCGTTCCAAATCATCAACATCAAGCACGGCGAGACGCCGCAGACGCTCCATCACGACGATGGATATGTGATGATCCCGCGGCCCCATCGCCCATTCGGGACAGTAAGCCGTCTCTGTTTACTTGACCGTTAACTATCCCAGCGCTGGACCAGAGCAGTAGTTTAACCCCACCACAGGCTATCATGGTCTCTCTAGACCCCTACACGGCCACGAACGGCGCCACGGTCATTATTCCTGGGTCACATACCTGGGGCGCAGATCGGATCGCGACGCGCTCCGAGACCGTCTCTGCCATCATGCCCGCCGGAAGTATCATGTACTTCCTCTCCACGCTCTGGCACGGAGGCGGATCCAACAGTTCGGGGAAGGATCGCGTGGCGCTGACCGTGCAGTACTGCCAGCCTTGGATTCGCCAGCTCGAGAACCAGATGCTAGTAGTAGACTGGGACAAGCTGGATGAGCTTCCACCCAAACTGGTAGATATGTTGGGATACAAAGTGGGAGCGCCTTTCATCGGGCATGTGGACGGCAATAGTCCTCGGACGGCAGTGACACGGCTGATGAAGAAGTTGAAGAAGTCGGGAGAGGCCAATGGCTCGAAATTGTAGTTGGTAAGCATGAATAAATTGATCAAGCCACGTTGTCTCTCTCATGAGTCCACGGCATAATTTATCAACGTACCATATCCGTTGACTGGGAAAGACAGTTCCTTGGAAGGACTTGGAAACATGGCCAACGACTGATACTGCAAGGGAGGTCAACCCCGGAGACTTACCGTGCGTGGCGGTCGACGGTATGCCTATCTAATTAACACAGTAATTTAAACCCCTGTCCCTGTTACTGGATGATCTGGGACTCGAGACCGATAATGGGAAAATTTATGTTCGACTATGTTGTAGTTACTCGGGTTGGTTTGCTGGATCTCCCTGCGCCAAGGAACATAGAGGCGCTTATTAGCGTCCTTGTACCTCCATCCGGCTAAAAATGAGGGGATTTCGCGCTATTCCCTGTCATGGACAGACCGAGGTTTGCCATCTGAACAGCGTATAATGTTGCAGAAAATGTGCCTTTTGTTTTATCTAGAGCTTCCATGGTGAATATTGGACATTAGCTATTATTGGATATTACCTTGGCTTACATCATGGTATGCAAAGCGTTCACCGACTTTGGGGGCTCGGACACGCCGCGTTCCCAAGGCCGAAGGACCAGTCGAGCTGACTTACCCACTGGATGAGTCATAGAGTAGCTGCACGGGATTTCGCGTCAGTAGCGCGTGGATCTGACCGACCGTATCTATCGCCCACTAATGCAACTGGAGGGCGTCTTGGGCCACGGACAATAAAGCCTGGGGTCGGCGTGTTAGAAGTCCGGACAAAGACAATCGTCCCGGCTCGTGTCCGATCCGTAAATGCGAAGGTTGTCCGAGACCGAGCCTCACACTGCAGCAATGTACGTAGCTTGGATCTAGTTGGAGATGAGGGACGGGGCGTCTTAAACTTTATAAAGTTCCTCTCCGGGAGAGGGGGACAAAGCAAAGAGTTTCTCATCCTACAGTCAATTCCACATTACACAATACACTTCTCACGTATCACCATCTCAACGACTATATTCCATTGCAAGGCAAAGACCTTATCGTACACAAATTCTCCTCATCATGACTATCGCTCACACTGGCATCAGCGTCCCGCAGGACAAATATGCTGCGACGGTCAAGTTCTACGAGACAGCTCTTGGCCCGCTTGGGTACAAGAAGCTCATGTCTTTCTTGGACGGCAATGTGCTCGGGTTTGGAGACAAAGAGCACAGCTGTGATTGGTGGTTGACGTCTGTTTCAACCCCTACGTCGACTTCCCATCACGCTTTCGAAGCTAAAGGTTCGTTGCTCTTTCGCCGTTCAAACGAAAAACTCTGGAAAAAGATTTTTAGCCCTGGTTTAGAACTAACTCAGTTGATAGACAGGGCCACGGTAGACGCATTCCATGCTGCTGGGATTGCTTCCGGTGGCAAGGACAATGGCGCACCGGGTCTGCGCGCGCACTACCACCCCAACTACTACGCTGCCTACGTGCACGACCCGGCGGGCAACAACATTGAAGTGGTCGTGCACACTCCTCCGTCGGAATAAGGGTCTCACTCGCAGCGAAGGAGAGACTCGTGCCGAGGTACTTACGCGAGAATGAGAATAGGAGAGTGAGCCAACGTCGGAATCTGTGTTGTGTCTTTTTAAGTCACAAGTCCGAAACAAAATGCCACATAGGATTGGATGAGTTTTCATCCGCTGACTAAATTACTCAAGTTGTCTTGACCAAGCGTACTTGGAACGACTGCAAGGGTGATAAATGTACATAGGATGAAAACCATCGCTCATTGAAATAGTACTTAGTATTTGCAGCTCTACCACGATCGGAAGAGAACCGGCTGTTTCAAATCGCCTTCAAACTTCCATTGTGCCTTGTAATCTTCGGTAAGGTCCTTGTTCAGGAGGAGCGCCCGGAGCATCTCGATGGGCATCTCGCTCGCTTGTAAGACGCGGTCGTGGAACTCTTTCTCCGCCATGAGTTTGTTTTCTAAGACTTCACTGCGTAGCGAGTACATCTGGAGCGCCCCCAGCATGTACCCTGCTTGGTACAAGGGACTATAATCTCCGTTGAGTGATCGACGAACTTCTCCCTCCGCTGTGGCTCTCTCGTGGCCAACCATGTCGACGAGGAGATCGACACACTCCTGCGGTGTCATCCGGCCCAGATGGAAGTTCAGGGAAAAGATGATCCGCGCGCACCGGTGCATCCTCCAGAAGAGGGTCCCGATTCTGTCCTCCGGACTGACGAAGAAGTCGCCATTGTTCCAGAACACCATCTCCCAGTACATGGCCCAGCCCTCGACATAAAACGGGGTGGTAAACAGCCGGCGGTAGGGCCGGTGCCTGGCACTCATAAACAACTGGAGATGATGACCAGGAATCATCTCATGGAACGCGGTCGCGCGGGCCATTGGCTTGTTGTTCCCGCGCATTATCATCGTCTTATCGGCGTGGCTCATGTCGGAAGTAGGGTAGGATACGATGATTTTAGGGCCGCCGAGGAAAAAAGGGTTGACTTTCTGATCTGCCGGCGGCATCATCGACATCCTCCATGTCTACTCCGCTACCGCCGGGACCGTCACGAGATTACGGGATTTGACGTATTCCGCACCCTCCAACACTAGACCCTTGACGTACGCGGGCTGCTCGCCCGGCCCAACGTACATGGTCTTGACATGCTCGAGACCGGCTTTCCAGTCGTCGCCGAATCCAAGCTCGCGGGACGCTCTCTTCGCTTCTGCCTCGCACCAAGCAAACTTCTTGTTCGCGATGGTGAGCAGTTCCTCGGGGGTATAAGGAATAACTTCGGCCTCTAGCTCGGCCAGAAGACCTTCCCTCCCGATTGCGTCGCCGATGATCTCGTCCTTGTCGCCGGGCTTCATGCCGGCCAGCTTGATCTCGATGACCGGGACGAGCTCATCTACCGCCTCTACCACGGCAGCGTAGGGCTTCGCTACCCACCAGTCGAACAGCGGGTCGTAGCCGGACATGAACCTGTGGAACTCTTGAAGATGGCCGCGTAGTTCCTGGACTGCTTGGACGGTGCGCAAGCCCGCCATTCGGTCGCACTGAACCCGTCCTGCGTCTATGGAATTTCTGGTTTCGTGGATCAGGCGAGCAGCCCCATCGAGGTTCCGGGCCAGCAATGTTGGCTCCAGTTCCGCTGCAGACACATTCTGCCTCGCCTCGAGGATACCAATCAAGGACGACGCGAAGGGGACGATTCGCAGAACAGCTGCGGTCTTGGCGGCCTGCAGCTCGAGTCGTCGTATCTCGCGGCGGATATACTGCTTCAACAAGAGGTAATCTACTCTGGCGTCTTGAGCAAAATGGGAAAACGGCAACAGCGCCAGCTGGGAAAGCTCGTGCTTGTAGAACTGCGACAGAGCCAGCGCACGGTTCTTGGATAGGAAGATGTTGTAGAACTTCTTCAGGGCATCCTCGTCCGCTGCAAACCGGATGATAATGTCTTGCATGGTGGGTGCTTGGGCCGTTGCTGTCATGGTCTGTCTCGGATCGGACAATTCTCTGATGTCAGAATTGTCCGGCGCAACTTCTTCCCATTCATCGATAGCCTGCATCGTCATCTGGTGGAAGCTCCGTAGAAGCAAGTGAGAAGCAGACAAGAAGAAGAGTGAGTTGCGATACACGATACGCTGGCGACAAGAAGATACAGATTCTCGATAAAACTAAGGTAGCTACAGCACAGTACCTACGCAGGTACCCTACCTTGGTTTCTTGGGCGGACGTACAGTACACGCGAGAGGGAGGGGCAAGCGCCAGTGCGGGGTGTTGAAGATAGTGGGTGTTAGGCGGGGTATTGAATGCCTCTTTTGCTTCTCCCGTGTACTACTAGACGAGGCGTTGTGTGTAAATTGGGGGCATAGTGCATGTTGCTACCTGTAAAACAAGCGATTGGGCTCCACTAAACGCTGGAGTACCCAGTAGCCTACCACTTACAAAATAATGGTAGCCCGGGCTAAAGATCCAGCAGCGATGAGGCGCCTGACTTGACAGGACGTACTTTTTAAACAATCCAAATTTGCCAAATTTGTTATACTAAAGCTGAGTATAGTTGGGCAGTGATGTACTTTCTCATAATCTGATCCCGATCTTATATGATTAGGCGGTAACGAGACCTTATTGACAAAGAATCTTACGTGATGACTTTACCTCGGTCCCCTGGCTCGTCGGTGTGGCTCGTCGGCGTCGGCGGTCGGTATCGGGGTAAAGGCGGCAGCCCCGCAGTTAGCAGATAGCTTGGATTTTTTTTTTCTTCGCCATCAGTTGAGGCGTACTCTCTCGCTGGAGGATTCTTCTTAGCGCCTGAATATATACTCATGATATATGATTGGCGCAGTTTCATTTCTTCTATTTGGCTCGATGCTGGGAGCTACAGTAGCCTTCTTGGTGCAACGTGATTTGTTGATTGTAACGTGCGTTAAACTGGTTGGCGATTTGGGCAGTTAGACGCTTCTTTATAGGATATCTAAGATAACTTGACGCGCTTCACAGGCGCAGCGCATCCAGCCTGTCCGACTGATGCCCCTTTCCGTAGAGTTCATCCGATTCGCAACTACGGTGCCCCGACTGCTGTGCCCGACCGCCGATGAAGGCGACTTTGCACTGCATCTTTATAGAACCACCGCCAGAGCTGGGGGAACATCGGCCCGTCTCGTTGCCCGACATTCCTAATGTCCGAGCTTGTGCCGCGACGCGGGGTGGGGCCGCACTCCTTCTGTGCCTCTCGTGCCTCTCTGCTGGGTTTACACGTGCTACAGTAAAATATCGGTAGCTGAAGAGTTCATAGATATTAAAAGCATCCCCGCCGAT
>FTLB01087894.1_pt1 | contig 12120 bp, 10 predicted proteins | sample 1658291 | NCBI WGS metagenome assembly FTLB01 (sample SAMEA3914812, study PRJEB12502) | metagenome | biome: forest; material: soil | place: Canada | collected 2011-07-07 | depth 0.1 m
CTTGGACTCGTCCAGGTAGTACGGAACCACCTGGGCGTCGAGGATCGACAGCGATGCGGTGTAGAGCGGGTATTGGGGGATAGGGACCAGGATGCCGGTCTTCTCGTTGGCGCAGAGGATGTGAAGGAGGGTGTTCACGCCAGCGGAGGCTCCGCCGGAGAGGTAGATGTCTGCTTGGTTGGCCGGGAAGCCGTCACGGCCTGGGTTCCATTCAGTTAGCCACCGGACAAGGTACGCAGACACGGATATGCGGCGTCTTGGGAAGGAAGAAGCAAGGAGAGGAGAGGAGAGGGGAGGGGGGAACTCGGTGCAAGGTCTGACTCACGCTCCAGGAAATCAGCGATGCTCTGACGGATCGCTGGCACACCATTGCTGGCGCTATAAGCACCCACCGAGCCAACCTGGCTCAGAAGCCACTGAGCACGTTCGATGACATCGGTCTTATAGCCGAGCTTCTCGGTGAGTACGTCCTGGTGCTGCAGGAGGAGCGGGTTCTCCAAGAGACTGAGCACCTGTCGGAAGAAGGTGATGGGCTTTTGGTCGAGTTGTTGCGGGTTTCCTATGTTGGCCGAGATAACCTGCTTGAACGGCAAAGAAGTATCGCCCTTGGCTAGCCGAGCGCGGTACTCCTCCGAGAGTACGGCAAGCTCTCCACGCACAGCGTACTTGGCGGCCTTGACGTGAGGGTTGATGTTGTCGTGATTCAGACGACGTGAAGCGGTGGACGACATGGTTCGAATCAGCAGCTGCGAGGACGAGTGCGATACAGCGACAAAGTTGTTCCTCCGGTGATCAAGTCCGCCTTGAGCCGAGGTGGAATATGACTGTCGGCTGCTCAGTGACGATAGAGGGGTCGCGGACGCCGATAACGATAGCTGCTTTTTCGTGGGGTCTATGTGGAGAACACGGGGAACAAGTGAGTTACACTGAGCCGATAGAAAGCTTCGGGAGAAGAAAAGTACCCGGAGGGAGGAGAAGTGACGTGGGGACGAGGAAAGGAATTTGCAGAGAAGGCTTGAATAATAGGACGACGATCACGCCTGAGGGAATTTGTACAAGAAATCTCCCGTTCTGGAATCTCGGGCAAGGCCAAGCACAGGAGCTGGGCGATGGACAAAGGTGGGAGGCTGCGATTTGGTTGGTTCGGGAGCCACGCAGAAATCAGAAGCCAAAAATCAGCGCATCAGTCTCTTATCGTCTGATCACATCAAAAAATTGGAAAGCTCCGGGAACGCACGCATCCCCTTGCCCGGTTGCCAATCCTTGTGATACTTGGTACGTTTTAAGGAACCAAGTGGCTCAACTCATAAACATATCGGGGCCGTGGGGAGGGTAGTGTGGCATGCAGCTACAGAGAGAGTATGGGTTCGTTATACTGTGCCACCGACACCGGTCGACTGTCACCGACCATTTGCCGGTACCATGTAAATGCCCACGTTCCCAGGGTCTGCGTCACTAGACAGCGGCCGAAACCGGGGGAGGAAGGGATGGGGGTGAGAGAAATTGGACAGAAGGCAGTTTTCCAAAGGAAAGTCGAAGCACTTCTGGCAAGCCAAAGCTAGGACGGGAGACGGTGAAAATAATTGCCACAGAACTTTGAGCACAACCCAATTGGGAGGAGGTTCGCAGGTCGACGTGGCATAGTGCAGAGATGAAAAGAAAGAAATCGTGTAAGTGTGTAAGAGGGACGCTGCGTGTTGGAAAAGGGACTTAGGCTTTCGTTTACCTGCGTTATTCCATAAGCTCAGCGATCCAGGTCGGACACGGCCAGCTCCGAAGGTTCGATTCGCTGTGGCTGCCTCTCGGCCCAGCAAAGCCCCAACGTGGGGAGCTTTCTTGAGAGGAACTACCATGTCCCCGTCGCTGATCTGCTCCCTGGCTCGTGAACCAGAGCGTGGGATGAGAAATGCCGCGTGAAATCTGACGATGATACGATGAATTGTGCTGATAAATAAGAAGCAGAAGAAGGCGGTTGAGGAGGGAAGACTTCCGCCGCTGACCCCCTGGCGAACCAATAGAACGGATATTTGTTGAGACACGATAAGGCTTTTTTTTCCCCTTTGCAACTGGGGTTCCAGAAATGATGTCCCACACGCGCGCCAAAACCTAGGAGAATGCGCAAACCCTCACCTTACCCTAAGACTTTGCCATCCGCCAAACGCCTTGGGACTTTATATCTTGGCGTGGAATTAGAAATAGGAATCGAGGTTGGCTCAATTGGAAACTATAAATTCTAAGCAGACCTGCATATATTGCATAGGCGGGTATTACCGCGTACGAGGTAACTTGGAGTGAGGCATAGAATTTCGATTAGGAAGAGCCTCCTTAGCAACGAAAAGGGGAAAGCCTTGCATACGGAGGACAACCACAAATAGGAAACCGGCTTAGAGGTTACCAGCCTAGCCCGTACAACCTCATTTGATCATATAGGGGTACATCCCAGTGTTGCCTCGCCAGATGGCTCATACCAATAGGATCTTGACCGCCGGCGTGACTCCCGTCGCAAGCCCAGGGGAAAACATCGAAATGAGCGTAGGTTCACAGAGCTTGGCATATCGCTTCATAACCCATGATCAACACGGAGCAAGCATGCACGGTGTATGGACAGTGTTCGGTTCACATGGAGGATGACAAATGGTGGAAATTTCTCAGTACCGTACAAGGCATGAGCAAAGATGCGATGGACCATCAAGTAGCATAACGCCTTGATTAGAATCGAGAATCCCTTTTCCCGAGCCCTGATTCTATCCCTTGCTCCCTAAGCAACACACGCAGAGAGGTTCCTCCGATTGTCCGATCGAACATCCAGCCGCTCCAACCCTGGAAGTGGTGTTCCATTTATCGCTGGCCGGCCCAGACGCTCTTCAACAATCCGTCCCTCTGGGCGAGTCGGTTGAGGGCATCGTCGGCCTCTCCTTGCGAGCGGACGAATCCGGAGAGGGTGTAGATGATGTTGTCTCCGGTGACAGCACGGCCATCCTCCGAAACCTTGGCGATCGAGATCTGGACCGAGGCGTGATCCTTGGCCTGCGAGGAGAGGTGTCAGTCCCACGGGCCCTCCACAATGGTATGTTCGCCTGCATGTTCTCGTACCTTGATGATGCGGTTGGTGGCACTGCACTTGCGGGGAATGTACCTATTCCGAGGTCAGTTATACGCCTCCGGTATTCTCGGGCTCGGAGGGTCATTTACAGGTCAACGATCTCGCCCTGTGCGTGGACCAAGTTAGCAAAATCGGGTTCAACAACTCTGCGAGAATTCTTGCCATATATTCCAGGTAGAATATGAGGGTTATACGATCTCCCCAATATCCCACCCACAACTATCCAGAAAGAATGTGACCGTACCTTCTCGTTCTCCATTTTGGCAGATTTCGAAGCGTCTGGGGGATAGGTAAAGAAGGTGTTACTATCAGAGGCAAGTTAGTCTTGGGAGAAAACCACAAAGACGATAGACTGGAGAGAAGGTTGAAAATAGAATCGGCGGGATGAATAGAACCCAGGGCTTGAGGGGGGAACGTACCTTGGTTGCGAGGCGCACTTCGTCGGATTCAAGATGTTGTAAGAAAGATCAATCGCAAAATATGAACTTCGAGGTGGGGTCTAGGGAATTTCGCACCTGGATTTGTGCCCCGGGTGAGTTTGTGGGCAGTCCCACTTCCGAAGTATTTCCGAGGTGAAACTTGTCGGTCAGCATAGATTTCAAGGTGAGAGCCAAGGTGAGCAATGGATCCACTACTAGCCCGTTCATTGGCCAGTGCGTCGTTCGCAAAACCTCGAAGCTCCAACTGGTGAGCCTCGATCGAACAAGCTCCAGCCAGGTCCTTGGGCAAACAAGCTGCTGCACACGATGGCGAAAAAAGGTTGGTCTTCTCGCAAAGAGGCTCTATTCTCATCAGAGTGTACATTACTCCGGCTAACGAACGTGTTCCTCAGCAAAATCGCGCACTATTCACGTGCGGCTTCTCTCAATGGCCATGACTGGCTTCTTCTACACCTTCACGAGACCTCGGGTGGCTCGGCCGATGAGCATGCTTAAATACGACCCAATCGGTATGAATACTCCTTCAAAATAAATGCCGATATGTGCTGCTCAATGGGCTGGGTCCAAAGCACCGGTGCATTCCCAACGCGAACCCTCCACTGTACCAGATTCTGCTGGAGAGAGTCGCGAGGACGACGTTGTGCTAACGGCTGGATAGTGCGAAGAAAGGTTCTGTTTCTAGAGCAGAAGCGGAAGGGAAAATGAGCCCTACAACACACGATCGATACGACGGCGTTTACAACATTTCGATCTGATCATCTGGCGTCATCTCCCAGCGGGATCTACCCGAACAACTGCTGCGGCCTGACTTGGAGGAAGCCGAGGGGTTTGATCCTTATTAGCAGCATGGGCTGAACATCTAGGCATCTGTATTCCATGTACGATATCGCCATAGCATGGACGGAGTTTTGTGGTCCCAACTATGAGGGATGGGCTGGTTTATTGTACTTTTATATCGGGCAGGCTGAATCCGCGCTCCATGACATTAGCAATGCGGACAGTTCCTCTAGGTGATAGAAAATCTCCAGTCGCATAGTTACGTGGCAAGGTATCACAAGAGTGGCATGTATAGAAGGCACCAATGCGTACAGTCTGATATTCCCACTGACGAGGTGCTCCTCGAAAAACTCGAATCAGACTGGCCCGACCGTTTGATCTAATTTCTACTACAATTCGTGAAAGTAACTAATGAGTACACATGTATGGTCGCATTAAACGTACCGCGTACCGCGTATTCTTTCGTCGATCTTGCCAGTCAAAATCCATGGAGCAAATATCACTAAAGTTGCAAACTCATTGTTGGTCTCCGTGACAGCGCTGTCAAAGAAGACAAACCCCCCAAAAATAGTACTCAGCGGTATTCCCCTGAAGGACATATCCCGCTCTCCGTATTTGATACTCACCCCGAGCTAAGGAGACTTTACTGCGAGCGCAGTCAAAGAAGTGCGTGTGATCATCGACCTCGTTCTCTGAAGTGGGTTCCTAGGGAGGTCTGCCGTGACTGTGGGCGATTTTGCAGTTCTCGGTAAACCGGGACGGGGGAGATATCTGCCGGGTGCTTCTTGAGATGCAATTGTGAACTCCTGGGAACCAGTTTGGCGAGCATCCCTGGGTATAACGCTGGGGGCGGTTCTCATACCTCTCATGGTGCTTCTCCGCGTGAAAGCTTCCGAGCCAGTGGCATGGTTTAGGGATACTTCTTCGAGAGATTCCACATGATTCAGCTCCATGCCTTCGTTCGAGCTTTCAACCTTGATCATCGAATTATGATCTGGAGCTAAATCTGTCATAGAAGACAGCGACTGAGGCTCGACGGGTTGTTTCAGGCCAAGATTTCGTTCGCGCTTGGTCCTTCTGACTGTCTCCTGGCTGTCATTGCTGCCCTGAATCCGTTTCCGTTTCATCGACTGGATCGAGAGTGAAAGGGGGACATCAGTTACCGTAGATGCTGAGTCTTCCTCCAACTCGAATGATACCAGTTTGGTGTCGACCTTCTTCCCAGCCATGGTCAATAACGCTCCGGCAACTGGGCGATTATACGTAGTCCTAGAGAACGAGCCAAAGCCAGGAAGTCTCTCGGCTTGTCCTTTACCTTCGTCATCCCCCGGGCCACGGTGAGTGGAGGTGTCTATTTGGGTTGATTTGATGATAGACTTGAGATCAACAAGTTCTCGCCGGCGAATCTTCTCCTGCTCTATAGAAGGTGGAATAGGGGTATTCTCGTAATCATCCGGACTTCGAACGATGACGTGTCTGTTGTCTTTAGAGATGGATCGTGGAACATAAGACGGCAGGCTGACTTCGCCAGCAGCCATCAAGTCTGCGCCAGGGAAAGCATTAAGTACTGCTGAGGATTTCTGAATTAGTGGCCGTCCATTGAGTAACGTTTCTTGACCGAAACTCTCTCCCTCGGAGTGGGACGACAGTTGGTGGCGATAGGGCGGTGGCTCGAGGACGGGGCTTCCATACTTGTTCGGCCTCTCCTGCTCAGTTGTCAAAGACGCAGCAGCATGATATATCAACTTCTCGGCGGTTGGGGATACCTGGACAGCCATATCTCGCGTGTTTTTACCCGAGGCATTAGGAGCTGTAGTCTGCTGTATGAGTTGTCTCAGCATGCTAAGCATGTCATCAACTCTGGGGCCGTATTGTTGTAGAGTCTTTGAGATTTGAGACAAGCTCCGCTGAGCGATGCCTAGGTCGGTGTTCAGGTTACCGATGGCTATTGCTTCGCTTTTTTGATGGCCTTCGATCCGAAGCATATTCTGCATCATCGTACTGGTCAACATTTCGTGATCGCTCTCTGACAGATCAGGGCCCGGGGTTGTCACGAAGGGGCTGTGTTTACGTAGCACAGCGCCTAGAGAGTTGTCGGCAGTTGGCTCGACTGGTGCCAACTGGCTCACCACCAATGCTTGTGCCTCCTCAAATCTTGATAAAGCCTTGTGCATTGACGCATTTGACCCTTCGAAGTCAGCTCGAAGGCCACTGCAAGCAGCTTCGACGACTTGCTTCACAGTATTTTGTAGAGCCGCCTCTTTCTGAACAAGAATCTCGGTAAATTTGAGGGCCTCGTTCTTGAAAGCTTCGTCTCTGGAAGGGAATGGTTCGAGTTGCTTCCTGAGTTGCTCCTGTAGCCGTGTAATAGTCGAGTCTCTGGCAGATACCTCGGCTTCCAGCCGTTGTTTCTCGATCTCCAGGCTTCTGAGCTTCACTGAGATCTCTTGATCAGGACGGGAAGCGTTTTGAAATGCCGTCAGCTGTACCTTCAATTTGTCACAGTCTTCGACGTGCTGCTCAACATGCTGCTGTGCCTGCTCAAACCTCGTTGCCAGCTCTTGGCATTCTTGGTCCTTCTGTTCGTAGTTTGTCGAGAGCATGGCATTCTCTTGCGACTTCTCTTCCAGTCGAATCGCCAATGCGTCTTCTCGGGCGTCAAAGTGCTGCCACATATCTCCAACATGAGCGTCCAGGTTACTGGCGAGGAGGGTGGCTGCTTGTTGGGCCTGGCTCTGGGCGTTCAGGATTTCTGATAGCTTTGAAGTAATCCTGCTGGTGTAAGTAAATTTAGGTCTTCTCATCAAGTAATGCAAGGATCACACACTCGCTCATGGATTCATTATGGGTTTCGCAAAAGTCAGTAAGGAGTCGCGGTTCTGCCGAGGCCATGTTGACGAGCTTGTCTAGTTTCTGTGGCATGTCGCCCAGTCTAAATGGTCAGTTTGCTGCCATCAACAATCGCAGTTTGATATGCAACTTACAAATACTGGTTACTTTGTACTAAAAGCTTTTCGATCTGTGTACTTCGTGCTTCTTGATTGGTCAACCGTGAAATGATTCGTTCCGCCTGGGTATTGATATCTTCTAGACAGCTTGCTGCAGCGGCTTGAGCGTGAAGCTTTTCTGTAAGGGTCTGGACTGCTGTCTTCTCTCGGCCCAGCTCCAAGTCTTTCTCTTGTACCTGATGACTCAGGCGTTGGATTTGATCACACACTGCGAGTAGTTAGCAATCCAACTCCGAGCCTTGCTGGGAGAGTGCCTACTCTGTTGAACTTCGAGCTTGCCCTGGGCAATCGTCTGCTGCACTTTGCGAGAGAAGTCCTCGCGAAGTGCCTCGGAATTTGCTTTGTTCTCTTGAATAGACGCCTTGTGAGCTTCTTCGCTCTGTCGTATCTCCTGGATCGCTTTCTGGCATTGTTCCTTGGATCGAAGGTAAAGAGACTGCTGCTCTTCAAGAGCAGCGTTTAAATGCTCCTTACAGTGATGAAACTTAGCTTCCATGGCCTTCATACGAGCGGAATAGTTTTCCAACTCTTGCTCTGTGGATTTTATCTGCTCCTTCATCCCATCTCGGTCCTGATTTAGCTCTCTTATCTTCTCGTCTTTCGCTTCGATCTGAGCCACGTGGGCAGATACTTGCTCGGCTTGAGTAGATAGTCTCCGCTCAAGCTCGTTGATTCGAAACTCTGCCTCTCCGAGCTCGGCATCCGCGGTGTCTCCAATCTCTGCTGTGAGTTGGTTCCAAAACCCAGCGAATTTTGTCGAATACCTTTTCGCAACCTCCTTTCTCGTGCTGCGATTGCGGTTCTTGCTATGACTATGTCGGTCCTTGTGATGAGGTGACCTGTGTCGGGCCATATTGGACACGTTTGAGATGCGTGAGATGGCCCGACTACGGAGTCCTGCAGACGTTGACTGTTGTCCCGTTGATCGACTGGCCATTTTGTGTCGACCTGAGCGTCCAGTGCTGCCTTGATCAGGGCCCGGAAATACTCTCTGAGGCGAAAAGGTGAGGTCATTAATCTGAGAGCTGAACTCGCTAGTTGCTTGAATCTCCGTGGATATCTTATCCAAACTCTTTGCATCATTGTTAAACAGCGTTCCCGGTGCGATGTCGGATTTCGAGCGAGGGTGAGGGTTGGGTAGCTGATCCGCTGACCTGTTCGGAAATTTAGCACAAGAGCGAGTAGGGAGATCGCGCCCCGGACTACGTACCTTCGAGCACGGTTTGCATACTTGTCGTGGTATTGCTGGAGCAGTACGTCCTGCTTCGACTGTTTAGATGTGTCCTCGGCCCCATTACGAGCACCAAGCCGTTGACGCTTAGTATGAGCTGCATCGTAATCGAAATTTATTGATTGCGATGATGTGGGATTCGGCAGCAGGGTAAACGAAAAAAGTTCTTTCTCTTGTGGCTTGGATTGGCCCGTATTATCTCTGTAGATATCCCTCCCTTTCCCATCCGTGGGAAGCCGTCCTGTATTGTTCTTGTTGAATGACATCTCTTGTCTTGCCATCGCACCTGACAGCGGATGTCTCTGAGCCAAATCGACGGACAGCCCGCAGCTTTCTGCGTGTCCCGAGCCGATGGTGATGGGTCTTGGATGCTTACCACCTTGGAACCCTGGAAGGTTACGATTCACGCTCCCCACGAGATTTTGGTCAGATATCCCAGAATCGATGAGGCGTGGCGAGCCAAGCTGAGCTTCTGGCTCGAGGGAAATATCTTGTCCATTTGAGGGACTCTGACCTCTTACTTCTCTAACAAACTGACCGGGATTGATGGAGAGTGGCGCGCCGAATTGGAAAGTCGAAGCTATGTCTTCAACACTGGCACTGAACTCGTCAGGTTTCGAGAAGAGTTTGGGTTGCAAAGAGCTGTTGGGGATTTCTTTGGGCATATCCTTGGTGAAGTGCTCTACCCTCGCTGCACGGGAAGCTTGAGGCATGGAGGCAAACGGGCCATATTTATCTGAGATGGCAGGTGCTGGATGGTCGTTTTCCTCCCTCTGGAGCTTGGGACCCCCAAGAGAGCTAATCGGGACTTGATTGGCATCGACTGCTTTCGATGATTCTGGTATTAAGGCTCCATCCATGATGGAAATTGGTGAAGTACCTCTTGCCTGTGTCGAAGCGGGACGATGGGAGAGGAAAAGGAAGCAGAGGGGAAATTACTTGACAATCCCAAGAGAACTTGAGATGGTAGAGAGGTTTTGATGTAAGCGGCGTGCTTAATGGACCTGGATGTAGACTTGGCAGCTTCTCAGAGTTCTTTTGATGAAATATACTCGCGTCAGACCGATCGTTTCCGAAGTTGCAGAGTTGTCGATGAGCAAACGGCGCACTCGAGACTGCAGATTCTTGTTGGATCATGGATGAACGGGAAAAGCACGGCTCGGTATCTATAAGGCAGCATTGGGTATCTTCTTGTGTGAGATTTCAAAGATAGGGAAGGTGCTGGGATGAACTGAGCATCCATCGATGAGTTGCAGATCTGCAAAGCCATGCTCCTTCCCTAGAAGTAGTCTACCCTACAATTTCGAAGGCCACAACAAGGGAAATAGGTTATAAAATTACCTACGGGAACTCTAAGAATTATATCTCCTAGTCATCTAGAGAAGGTATTTTTCTCCTTTGCCACCCGTCAGAGTGGGAAAACACTTGCCCTCACCCTAGAAGAGATACCGCGAACGAAGATTCATCACCCGGGACCCATCAGAGATGGCATGGCATTCGCTGTAGAAGCCCCTTATCCTCTACCCGGTCGTGATACTCTCATATTAGACCTGACGAGAATATACAAGCTCTACCAGAGAGAACACGTGGGACATGCTTGCCCAGTTACGAGTACCAGGATCACCGTAGGCCAGTGTGAGTCTAAGGGGCCGCTAACCTCGCCGTGGGTGCAGTTTTCCAGGCACTCAGGTGCAATGAACATCATACGGGAAGCATACATTTCTTCACACGCTTCTCCATACCCTTCTCTAAATAGGACGGATTGGAGAGCATCCGGAATGGACAGTCAAAATAAACATGTCCTGAACCTTTGCCTGCTTCACGGCTAGCGGCTCTCAATACAAGTTGACAACTCATGTCCGGCATACCGTAGCTTTGAAATTAACCCGCTCTGATACCAGGAGCTATAAAAGTCATCCAAGAATAGTCCATAAACGGGAACTGTCTCATCTGGGAAAGCGGCCAGCCTCTAGTATATTATATTCCCTGCCATCATGGGAGACGACGGAGCGGGACACAAATACCACAGCCAGTTATATAGTAACACAACGCAATCGTTACTATAGTTTTCTTCTGAATCCGTTACAAGAGACTGTAAAGCTCTCTGGAGGTACACTGTTGACAAAACATCGTTAGCTCTATTACTTGGGACTGGGACACGAATCGCGACGCAGATCCAAGACCGACCAGGTCAAGGCAGGAAGTCGAGGACAGTCGGCGGCAAATGATGCTGGCGCGAAATCCGATTAACCAGTATGACCGGTCCTTCGAATTTCTGGGAAACCCTGCGCGTTTGAAGCTATGATCTCCTTGCTCGTAGACTAGATCTCGTTTCGCTTCTAAAAAAGCAACCACCTTGAGCCCTTCCAGGGAGTGGGAGCGCCGAAAAAACCATCATCGCAAGCTCGACGGCGATGGGCTTTTCGACGCAACTTGAGAGCATTGTTCCGCTCCGCACTCTCTCACACGCTCCAAAGAGCACGGTTGTATAAGGACGCTTCCTCGCAATGGAACGGTACCGTGCTCTGCATCTCGTAACCACTTCTATCACTAAATTGGCCATCATCACAAATGCAAGATGCAGTGCACCAGAAGCGGCGCGTGCGTGCTGCGGAACTACCTACCCCAAAAAGGAACAATGGTGATCGGCTAACAGCTTTGGCTGCCGCCCAACCCCTGTCCCTAGTTTCGATTGGCTGGCACTGTGACCAACCCTGTAGGGGTGGGGGACCATTTGGGGCTCTCTCTTGCCAGGCACCGCATGGCCGGCGCTTCGAGGACGGAAGAGGGCCAATGAGGGTGATGGCAGGACGGCTTGGGAGAGTCAAGGTCTCTGTTTCACCAGCGGGCCAATGATAGCGGCCAACCGGTTAGAGAACCTGCAGGTTCCTCTAGGCTACCGGAACGGTGACAATACAGGAGACTGGTCGAACGTGGAGACATCACACAGACTGCACATGGAGTCACAATTATTTGGTCGTATATAGGTGATGAAGCTAAGCTGCCCAGAAAACGGAGGTCAAGGCAGATGGCTCGCGGGTCCGGCGGGCGAGACCACAGTAACCGCTCTCGCAGTTTCCCATGCCAGACCTAAGGTTCCTATATACCCCAGCAGCCACCTCCCAAAGACATTCCAACTTTTGAACCTCTCAATCTCAGTCTTCCTCCCGACGTTTTTCAAGGGGCCTGTTTTGCACTCTTGATCTACCCATCGCGCAACTAGCACGTATCGTACAAACATGGCCAGCGCCACATCGTCCGCGTTCCCTCTCGCCACTTTGGACCCTTACACAGGAGGTGAGGATCCAGGCGCCGGTACCGCCAACTCTGGGCCCTCGACAGATGGGAGCGCAGCTGGAGCATCCGGTCCTAGTTATGGGGGTGTGCAGATTTCCCGTGGCGCTCTCGTTGCCATTATCGTTGTAGTAGTTGCCATTGCTTTAATCGGCAGTAAGTCGTTACTGCCCCTGACAGCATAGGAGTGCGATGCTAACATGGCTTAGTTGCCACCTCTGCGCTCTTCTATGTCGCCAAGAAGAGGGAATGGACGATTAAGGAGAC